>Ga0180432_10000650_pt1 | contig 57391 bp, 45 predicted proteins | sample SS_ome_10_FD_132414 | JGI IMG/M metagenome (GOLD analysis project Ga0180432, IMG submission 132414) | Hypersaline lake sediment archaeal communities from the Salton Sea, California, USA - SS_1_MS_2 metaG | ecosystem: Environmental > Aquatic > Non-marine Saline and Alkaline > Hypersaline >... | reverse complement strand
TTTTTTCAGATTTTGAAGAAACGGCCCGGGTGGATCCGGCCGGACGATTTCGGAGTACAGAGGGAAAATGGAAAAAAAGTACGACCCGGCGCGTGTGGAAAAGAAGTGGTATGAATTCTGGGAGAAGAACGGCTATTTCAGGGCGGAAGTCGACGAAGGGAAAGAACCCTTCACCATCGTTATCCCGCCACCGAACGTTACCGGCGTCCTCCACATGGGGCACGGTCTGAACAACACCATACAGGACATCATGGTACGCTGGAAGCGCATGCTGGGCTGCAACGCACTCTGGGTGCCCGGTACGGATCATGCGGGCATAGCCACACAGAACGTGGTGGAGAAGGCCCTCGGGCGGGAAGGAAAGAAGAGGCAGGACGTTGGACGCGAGCGGTTTATCGAGCTCGTCTGGGAGTGGAGAGAGGAATACGGTTCCAATATTATAAAACAGCTTAAAAGGCTCGGCGCGAGCTGTGACTGGGAGCGTGAGCGGTTTACCATGGACGAGGGGCTCTCCAGGGCGGTTCGCGAGGTATTCGTGCAGCTCTACAACGAGGGCCTCATCTACAGGGGGGAATACATCATAAACTGGTGTCCCCGCTGCCAGACTGCGCTCTCGGACGAAGAAGTGGAGCATGAGCCGCACAGCGGGTACCTCTACTACGTGCGCTATCCCTTCAAGGAAGGCGGCGGCGGTCTCGTGGTGGCTACGACGAGGCCGGAAACCATGCTCGGCGACACCGCGGTAGCCGTCCACCCGGAGGACCCCCGCTACCGGGACCATGTCGGGAAGACCGTAATACTTCCGCTTGTGGGAAGAGAAATCCCGGTTATAGCGGACCGGTACGTGCAGCGGGAGTTCGGGACAGGGGCGCTCAAGATCACCCCCGCGCATGATCCGAACGATTTCGAGGTTGGAAAGCGTCACGGGCTTCCGGTCATCAATGTTCTCAACGAGGACGCGACCGTAAATGAAAACGGTATTGCGGACTGCATCGGTATGGACCGGTACGAGTGCAGGGAGGTCATGGTCGACGAGCTCAAGTCTGGTGCGTATCTCGTTAAGCAGGAGCCGCACGAATCGGAGGTGGGCCACTGCTACCGCTGCCATACCGTTGTCGAGCCCTATGTCTCGAACCAGTGGTTCGTGCGCATGAAACCGCTCGCGCAGCCCGCCATAGAGGCGGTCGAGCAGGGGAAGGTCGTTTTCCATCCGTCCAGGTGGACAAAGGTCTACATGAACTGGATGAACGACATCAGGGACTGGTGTATCAGCAGGCAGATCTGGTGGGGACACCGGATACCGGTCTACTATTGCGACGCGTGCGGAGGGCAGTTCGCCTCGGTCGAGGAGCCCGAATCATGTCCCGAGTGCGGATCTTCGGTCATCCGCCAGGACGAGGACGTGCTCGACACCTGGTTCTCGTCGCAGCTCTGGCCCTTCTCCACGCTCGGATGGCCGGAGGAGACCGAGGACCTCGCCTACTACTACCCGACGAACCTTCTCGTGACGGACCCGGGAATACTCTTCTTCTGGGTCGCCCGGATGATCATGAGCGGCCTGAAATTCAGAAACGAGGTGCCGTTCAGGGACGTTTACATTCACGGCGTGGTGATGGACGATCAGGGGCGAAAGATGAGCAAGTCGCTCGGCAACGGGATCGACCCTATCGAGGTCGTGGAGAAATACGGTGCCGACGCCATGCGGTACACCATCGTGAACATAACGCCCGTCGGCCAGAACCTCCTCCTGTCCATGGACAAGTTCAACACGGGAGCCCGCTTCTCGAACAAGATATGGAACGCATCGCGCTACATATTAACGAATGTGGAGGGGCTGGAAATTCGCCGTCTCTCCGACGATGAGCTCGAGACCGAAGACAGGTGGATACTGACGCTCTACGAACGGACCGTGCGGAATGTGAACCGCTGTTTCGAGGAGTACCGGCTGAACGACGCGTCTTCCCTTATATACGAGTTTTTCTGGCATGTGTTCTGCGACTGGTATATCGAGTTCACGAAGGTCAGGCTCTATTCCGATGACGGTGAGAAGAAGGTACGCGCGGCGAGCATGCTCGTCTTTATGCTCGAGGGATGCATGCGCCTCCTCCATCCGATCATGCCCTTTATCACCGAGGAGATCTGGCAGCGGCTGCCCGTGGATCACGGGGAGAAGAGCATCATGTCCGCTCCCTATCCGGTAGCCGGAGAGCACGAGGAGAACGAGGAGAGCGTGCGGGAAATAGCGCTTCTGCAGTCCCTGGTGTATGCGATCAGGAACATAAGGGGCGAGATGAACGTGCCCCCGGAGCTCAGGGTGAAGGTGCTCGTCAGGGACCTCGACGGACGGATAGGCGGGATCGTGGATTCCAAGGAGACGACGATCAAATTCCTCGCCCACCTGGAGCACATCGAGTGCGGGGACCTGTCCAAGCCGCCAGGGTCCGCGTCCGCCGTGGGAGAAGGTTTCGAAGTCTATCTGCCCCTCGAGGGGGTCATCGATATCGATCTGGAGAAACAGAGGCTCGCCAGGGAAATGGAAAAGATCGACGCCGAGATAAACAAGAGCAGGACCAAGCTTCAAAACGAACAGTTCACCCGGAAGGCGCCGCCGCAGGTCGTGGAAAAGGAAAAGACGAGGCTCGCCTCCTTTGAGAGCAGCCGCGAGCGTGTAAAAAACCTACTCCTTTCGATCTCGGGTTAGGAACGCCGGAGGCGGGATCTTGATCATTATCGCAGTCGTTGTTTTAGCCGCTGCAGTCTATTTCGCGATCTATATTCACCGGAGAAAGCGCCAGGAAAAGCTTCCTGAGTATCTCAGGGGCAAGAAGTTCGACAGGTACGAGGACCTCATCACCTCCAGGGAGGTGTATGTGGCCTCCTTCAAGGACCCGGAGAAGAGAGCTTTCGTTCACGAAGCGTTTTTTGCAGAGGACGGGAGGACCTGTACCAGGGCGCTCATACGCAACGTTTACGGTTTCATGTACTACGGTGACGGTATACTCAGGATGGTTCCGAAGTCCATCAGCCTGAAGTTTCTCCAGGCCCTTAAAGAGGGAAAGAATCCATCCTTTCTGTTCAAGGAAAACGGCGAAGAAAAAGGAGAAGGAAACGGGGAGGACTGACTCTCCGCCCGTATCGGCCACTCTTCATGCCTATGGTATTATTCCGGTTACTACCCGCCCGTTTTTTAATCGTCCTCAATCTTTTATCCCTCAGTCCCCTCTTCCTGTTCGCCGAGGATCCGGGCGGTCCTTCGAAAGAAGCGTACGGGGATAAGAACGGTTCGGTTTCCCTGGATATCGAGTGCCACAGCGGGACCCCGCTCGTTCTGGAATTCGTGCTCCGGGACCCGCAGAACCTGGTCCGCCGTGTCCTCTTCGATTTCGACCGGGACGGAAACACAGACCTTGCTGTTGACAAAACGGTAAACGAAACGGTGTTCAGGGGCATACCGTACAGGGAGGCGGGCGTTTACAGGCCCCTCGTGAAACTCGAAACGGATTTCGGCGTATTCGAGCGGTCATTCGTCGTCGCGTTCGCCGATTTCGTCTGGGGACGGGACAATTACAGCTTCGCCAATGACGGGCAGTACGAGGATTACAACGATTTCGTATCGGAACGGCTCATCGAGTGGGCCGGAGAACGGTTCGAACCCCTTGACGGGGAAGAGGAGGTTCTGCTCCTCTCCTCGATGTATGATCTGTACAAGGGGAGCATAGGCCGATGCTACGGGTTCACCGGAGGGCAGATCTACTATCTAGACGATCCGGAACGCTTTCCCGAGGGATACGGGGACGTTTACGAGCTGAGCGAGCTCAACGAGACGGTCATACGGGCGATGGATTACGTGCAGAACGATATCGTATTCGCCAATTTCATCTCGGGAAGGATAAGGATGTCGGAAGGCATAGACCCGGAAACGCTCGCGAACGAGCTTGGAACGGTAAGGAGCGCGATCGACCGGGGCCGGCGAATCATCATCGGATACCTGAGCAAGAAGATGCACCACTCAATGGTGGTGTACGGGTATTTCGATAACGAGTATCGCTCCACGACCACGCTCCTCACCGCAAACAACTGGGAACGCGGGCAGGATTCGAACATCTTCAGCGAGGACGCCGAGAATATCGTGGTCGATTTCTCGGCCGATCATATCATGAAGTGGTATGATCTCACTAAGAAGAAGTACCGGTATCCGCTGTGCATCTTCACGGTGAACCTCGAGAAGAAGTATGATTTCGATCACGATATGTTCTCCGCCTTCCTCCGGGGAGTGAGAGAACGAGTGGCGCGCGAACGTAAAACGCTGCTTATTGTGGAGAAGACCGAGATTGCATACGTCACCGGAGAGGATGGAGAAAAGCGGGGTTATCAGAAACCGCGTTATTTCCAACAGCTGGACGAGATCGGGTTCAAGAAAGTCGATTATAATTTCGTGTTCAAGGTCCCGATGGAAGGGGCCTATACCCTCACCATCGGGAAACGCCGTTACAACAAGCTCGTGCGCAACCATAAGAAGGTCAATCTGTACGCTTTGGTGCCGGACGGTGACGGGGTCACGGCGCGGATATTCCGCGACCTGGACCTCGAGAACGGAAACCTTACCATAGAGATCACGGACGGCGCCCTCATCTTCCCGCCGGACCAGGCGGTTTCCCATTAACCGTTGTTTTTTCACCTGCCCCATGATATATTAAAGCGAATGCCGGGGTCGAGTTTCAAAGCTCGCCCTGTTACTTAAGATTTCTCCCGTGATCATTTCACCTGGAGAGATGTCCGAGAGGCCGAAGGAGCACGCTTGGAAAGCGTGTGTACCTTAACCGGGTACCGTGGGTTCGAATCCCACTCTCTCCGTACCATGTTCCTGAGGCCTGTACCTCGGTGCCCGTGATGATAACCGGGTACGGTTCAAAACACCGACGCCCAACCCCGCCAGGACCGGAAGGGAGCAACGGTAAGCGATCTGTGTTTGTGAATGCGGATACTCGGTTGGAGCGGGCGCCGAGATATAGGTTCTATCGTTTGGCGGAAGGCGGTTTAATATCCCCGAGTAGACCATGTCCTACATAGTATCAGCCCGAAAATACCGACCGCAGACCTTTGACGAGCTCGTCGGGCAGGAGCATATCGCGAATACCCTGAAGAACGCGATTACAAAGGAAAGGGTCGGCCACGCCTATCTCTTCGCGGGACCCAGAGGCATCGGCAAGACCTCCGCGGCACGGATATTCGCAAAGGCCCTCAACTGCGAGCACGGTCCCACGCCCGCACCGTGCGGAGCGTGTACCTTCTGCCGCGAGATACAGGAGGGCACCGCGCTCGATCTCGTCGAAATTGACGGCGCCTCGAACCGGCGTATTGATGAGGTCAGACAGATCCGCGAGAATGTACGCTTTGTTCCCTCCTCGTCGAGATACAAGATCTACATCATCGACGAGGTGCACATGCTCACCCATGAGGCCTTTAACGCCCTATTAAAAACGCTCGAGGAACCGCCCGATCACGTCGTTTTCCTCTTTGCCACAACTGAGATCAACAAGGTGCCGCAGACCATCCGTTCACGCTGCCAGCAGTTCATCTTCAAACGCATTCCCATTCCCCTCATCATCGACATGCTCGAGAGAATCGCGAAAGATATAGGAGTGAAGGCCGACGCACGGGCCCTCTTCTGGATGGCGCGATACGCCCAGGGGTCGATGCGGGACGCCGAATCCATACTCGATCAGATGGCGTCCTACGCGGAAGGGACTATAAAGGAGGAGGACGTTTTCTTTGTCCAGGGAAGGCCCGCCTACCAGTCCTTTCATCATTTCGCCCGGGCGATCGCGGATGAAGACACGAAGTCCTGCCTCTCCCTGTTCGACGCGCTCGTGCGCGACGGTACCGAGGTCCCGGTCGTTATAAGCGGCCTGATAGAGTACTTCCGCGACCTCTACGTACTCTCGGTCGACTCGGATGCCGAGGGGCTTATCGATCTTCCTCCAGACGACAGGACGGAACTCTCCGGCCTGCTTCCGCGGTTTACCAGTACGGATATCAGAAACATACTGGTGCTTTTGTCACGGGCATACACGGATACGAGGAATTGCGGGCTCGCCTACGAACTCTTCGAGGTTACGCTCATCAAGTGCGCGCATTTCAGGGATGCCGTCCATCCGTCAACGCTCGTCAGAAGAATGGAGGAACTGGGAAAGAAGCTCGGGGGAACGGGGAATTCGGCACGGGACCCTGCAGGGAGCCCTGCACGGGGCCCAGAACCGGGAGATGCGGCAGCCGATGAAACCGGGAGAATAATCGAGCACCTCACCGGGAAACGGAGGGCCATAGCCGAGTGTCTCATACAGGCGAAGAGCTGCGCTATGAACGGGGACAGCCTGAACGTTCGGTATGAACAGAAAGAGAGGATGTGCTACGACCGTGTGAGCGAACGCGGAACGCGCCGGTTCATAGAGGATGAGATGCGGAAATTATTGAACAGGGAGTTGCGCCTGGTGGTCTCCATTGATGAGGAGGTAAAAGAGGCCGGCGGGGATCTTTCAGAAGATACGGCGAAGGTGGTTGAAATATTCAAGGGAGATATAATTTCGAACAACAATTCCGGAGGTAAATAATGGCAATGAATATGAACTTCCTCAAGCAGGCTCAGCAGCTGCAGGAGAAGATCAAGAAGATACAGGAAGGGCTCGTCGACAAGACGGCGACAGGCAGTTCGGGCGGCGACATGGTGAAAGCCACGGTGAACGGAAAACACGAGCTCATCGGTCTCAGTATCGCGGCTGAGGTCGTGAACAAGGAGGAGATCGAGATGCTCGAGGACCTCGTGGTGGCCGCTGTGACCGATGCGATGCACCGGATAGACGAAGTCATAAAGGCTGAAATGGCCAGGGTCACGGGCGGTTTGAATATCCCGGGATTAGAGGTTCCCTTTTAAGTGCAGCAGAAGAATGCAATAAACCGGCTGATAGGCGAACTCTCCAGGCTCCCCGGTATCGGCCGCAAGACCGCGGAACGTCTCGCCTATTTCATAGTGAAGGAGAACGGCTCTTTCGCGGACGAACTCGCCCGTGCAATACGGGAGGTCAAGGAGCGCGTGGCGTTCTGCTCGGTGTGCGGGAACCTGACGGAAGAGGACCCCTGCGCGATCTGTTCCAATCCCGGCAGAAACGGAAAGACCATATGCGTCGTCGAGGAGCCCAAGGATGTGTGGGCCATTGAAAAAACCGGGACCTATTCCGGGCTCTACCACGTTCTCATGGGGTCGCTTTCACCGCTCGACGGAATAGGACCCGACAAGCTCCGTATTCGCGAGCTGCTCTCGAGGGTTACGGACGAGGTGGAGGAGATCATCATCGCCACGGACCCGAACGTGGAGGGCGATGCCACGGCCCTTTACCTCGCACGGCTCCTGGGACCGCTCGGCGTCTTGGTTACGAGGATAGCGAGCGGCCTTCCGGTCGGCGGGGACCTCGAATATGCGGATGCGGTCACCCTCTCCAAGGCGATCGACGGACGCAGACCGCTTTCATGATACCGTGTATCGATTTTACAGGACGATGACGAGGAGCGAAAGCCGGATGAAGCTTCTGGCGCTGTACGGAAGTCCGAGAAAGGGCGGCAACAGTGACGACCTGCTCGATGGATTTCTGGAAGGCACACGGGACTGCGGGATCGAGAGGATTTATCTCCGCGATCTTCACATAGCCCCCTGTTCGGAGTGTGCCGGGTGCTCGAAAACGGGCATGTGCGTGGTCAGGGATGATATGCAGTTACTTTACGATAAGCTTATCGAATATGAACGGGTCGTTATGAGCTTTCCCGTCTATTTTCTCGGCCCGCCCGCCCTTACAAAGGGCTTCATCGACAGGGGACAGGCGCTCTGGATAAGAAAATATGTGCTCGGAATCAAACCCGAGCGGGAGGGGATCGAACGGAAGGGATTCCTGCTCTCGGTCGGCGGATTCAAGGGGACGGACCGCATCTTCAGGTGCAACATCGCGGTGGTCAGGGCCTTTTACGCTACCTGCGGACTATCGCATGCCGGGGAGGTGGTGGAGAGCGGCATCGAGGGGCCGGGTGATGCGCGGAACAGCGCAGATCTCATGCGGAGGGCGCGTGAGGCGGGCGGACGTTTCTCCGCTCCGGATTAAGGCGGATTATACGATTATGGAGGGGTGCACCGCTCAACGGCTTCGATTTATATCTCGTTAGTGATGTTGAGAGCGAATGCCGGGATGGGTATTACTCGAATTCGAAGTAGCCCACCTGTTCCAGCTCGCTCGGAAGGTCGGTTTCATACTCACGGTACGTCTTGAGTATGTTCTCGTCGAATACCTTGAAGAAATCCCCGTTGGTAAGATTCAGGATATCCTCGTAGGTGATGTTCTTGAAGTAAAATCCCTTTCTGCTTCCCCGGGGAATGACCTCGGGCTTGTCGGTGACGAGGAAGCTTTCTCCGTTCGAGGATTCGTAGAGCTTCATGGATTTGCTGGAACCGATGAGTACCTCTTTTGTCCGGAGTGAGATCCTCAGGATGAGATTGTTGGTATAGAGAATCGAGTCGCTGACTACGAGCGTTATATGGTCCGGGCCGTATTCGGTTATAAAGGCGGCGAAAAGCTTGTTCAGCTTGAGGCCGAAATTCGGTTTCTCTCCTGGAAACGACTGTTTGTTGAATTTCATCGTATTTCCGTGTTTAATCCGTATTTCTCTCCCCGCCGGTCTGGCCCCCGTCTGAGCTTCCGATTCGCGCAGATCATTAAGCTTCTTCCTGATATCACTCAGGTCGTCCGAAACGTCCTTGATCGTGGTGTTGAAATCAAGGAAAAGCGCATTCAGCCTCGTGGAGAGTTTTTCCGCCTCCTTCTGGGCTACAATCGCCTCTTTGAGGAGGTTGTAGACGTTGACCATCTCCTCCTGAGATAGATTATCGGCCAGTGAGAAGAGGGGGAAAATACTCTCCTTCATCCTCCTGTTGATACGATATTTCTTGAGGAGCTCTATGACCTTTTTCTGAAACTCGCTTTTCGTCATCCGTTACTTGACCTGTAAACATGCCGCTTATACCGATGTCGATTTATAATTATGACACGCATATTTTTGATAATCACTGTGTTCCGGTCTCCCTTCGTCCCTTCGTCCCTTCGGGAGTTTCCGTGATCACACCGATTCTATGTACATTAAATATACCATGAATACCCTTAAATTCAAAGTTCTATACCACACGGTTCTCCCGCGGTGCGGCCCCATGCACGGGGCCTTACAACCCGTATAGTGTCACGGCCGTTGGGATTTTGCAATAGTTTTCTATGTCTATCACGGCGGTTCGGCGGTCCCGGCGGAGCAAAAGGTTCTTTACTTTTAAAGAGCCCGCGGGGTATTATTTCCGAAATGCCATGGATACTCGGAGGACAGTGAGTATGAGTGACGTACAGTACAGGGAAGAAGCGGCTTCGTCGCTGAGGAAGGTCATTGCAAAGAGAATGGTGCAGAGCAAGCTCGAGAACCCCCATATCTATATGACCATTGAAGTCGAGATGGAGCGGGCCATGCAGTACAGGAAGAAGCTGAATGAGGGGCGTGAGCGCACGTTCAGCTTCAACGACATCATTGTCAAGGCATGCGCCGTTACACTGCAGAACCATCCGGAGTGCAACGCATCGTATGACGATGGAAAAATGCTCTATTTTGAAGAGATTAATATAGGTATTGCCGTGGCGGTCGAAGGCGGCCTGCTCGTTCCCACGGTGAGGAACTGCGAGTCGAAGAACCTCGAGCAGCTGCAGGAGGAATCGCTCATTCTCATCGAGAAGGCTCGAAACATGAAGCTCAGGCCGCGAGAGGGGATGGGCGGGACCTTTACCGTTTCAAACCTCGGCATGTTCGGAATAGAGCACTTTGCCGCGATTGTGAATCCCCCGCAGGCCCTCATACTCGCCGTGGGTGCGATCAAGGAAGTCCCGGTCGTGAAGGACGGCTCCATCCAGGCGGGTTATCGCATGAAAATGACGGTCTCATGCGACCACAAGGCGGTGGACGGCGCAACGGGCGCGCGGTTTCTTCAGGACCTCAAGAAGGTGCTGGAAGATCCCGAAGAAAACGGCGTAGCCTGATTTCCACCCCTGGATTCCACCGGTTCCATTCTTTTTAAACGGCTTCGGACGATTTACCCTTCCGGTATTTGAGTGGTGGTGTAATAAACAGTGTCGTGGTAGTATTGTAATACGGATGACGTTCCTTTCCAGGGGGAGTTTGTACCCCGTGAGAAAGGTAAAGAGGAGGAGGAACCATGGCGGATAAAATAAGGGTCGGGGTGGTCGGTCTCGGATTCGGAGCCGAGTTCGTACCTATTTACCAGAAGCATCCGTATTCCGAATGCTATGCCATATGCCGGCGCAACAGGAAGCATCTCGACGAGATAGGCGACCAGCTGGGCGTGGAACGGCGGTTCACCCGTTTCGAGGATCTCCTCGAGGTGGAGGAAATCGACGCAATTCACATCGTAACGGGTATTGCCGACCATGCCCCCATGTCAATCGCTTCACTCAAAGCGGGTAAGCACACGGCGTGCACCGTACCCATGGGATTCACCGCTGATGAGTGCATGGGTATCGCGGAGGCGCGGAAGGCGTCCGGCCGGGTGTATATGATGATGGAAACAGCCGTGTACACACGGGAGTTTCTCTACGTCCAGGAGCAGTATAATTCTGGAAATATCGGCGCGATACAGTTCATGCGCGGTTCGCATCAGCAGAACATGAGCCTTCCCGGATGGCCCGAGTACTGGTACGGATATCCGCCCATGCTGTACGCCACCCATGCGGTGAGTCCCCTTTTGAAACTTTCAGGCGGCGCGGCTGAATATGTGGTGTGTCACGGCTCAGGCAGGATACGGGAGGAGTACCGCGCCCGGTACAACTCTCCCTTTGCCGTTGAAACGGCCACCATGAAGCTCAGGGAGAGCAACCTGACAATAGAGGTAACGAGGTCGCTCTTCGATACGATCAGACAGTACAGGGAGAGTTTCGACGTTTACGGGACAAAGCTGTCCTACGAGTGGGAGCAGGTGGCGGGCGAGGGCATGGTACGTTTTTCAGGATTTGAGGATGCGGAGCGGGTGGATGTACCTGATTTTGCCGGTATACTTCCCAAGGAAATAGCCCCCTTTACCATGGGGGAGGTGGTCGACGAGGAATCCACCTCGTTCATACAGGGGTCCGGACACGGGGGGTCCCATCCCCATCTCGTTCATGAATTCCTGAGCGCCATCAGGGAAGGGCGAAAATCCGCGATCGATGCGGATACGGCGGCCAACTGGACCATGGCCGGAATAGCAGCCCATGAATCGGCGATGGCGGGCGGAAAGCGGATCGACATTCCCTTTACGGAGCTCTGAAACCGGACGTCCCGAGCATGAAAGTAGCGTTTATCCATCACCATATGCGGCGGGGAGGCGTTACCCGCGTAATTGAGGACCAGATCGCATCCGCCGCCGGCCTTGCCGGATTCAGGCCGCTCATCCTGACCGGGGAATCCCCTCCTCCGTCCGACGAGGATCTTCGCTTGCCCTTCAGGGTCGTTTCCTCTCTCAGGTATGACCGTGACAGGAGGGAAGGATGCGACCCGGAACGGATGGCCGATGATGTTCAGCGTTCGATCGGCTCGGTGTGGAAAGAGGGAGCGGACATACTGCACATACACAATCCGACGCTGGGCAAGAATAAAGAGTTCGTGCGTATGGTCCGGATTTTACGCTCCCGCGGTGAGCGGGTCCTGCTCCAGATTCATGATTTCGCGGAAGACGGCAGGCCCGACAACTATACGGCCGAAGAGTACCCCTCCGATTGCCACTACGCGGTTATCAATTCACGTGATTATAAAATACTGAGGGAAGCGGGTTTAAAGGATGAGGGGCTTCATCTCCTTCCGAACGCGGTCAGGCCTCTTCGGGCCCGGAATGGAAACAGGGATATCGTGCTTTACCCGGTAAGGGCGATACGGAGAAAGAACGTGGGAGAGGCGGTGCTTCTCTCGCTCTTCATACAAAAGGGCGATGCGGTCGGCCTGACCCTTGAGCCGACGGGTATGCTCGATGTACAGAGCTACGAGGAGTGGCGGAGTTTCGTTTCACGGTACGGCCTTCCGGTGCTCTTCGGGCTCGGCACGGATACGGACTTGTCCGTCATACTCGGCAGGTCCCGCTTCGTGATCACCACGAGTATCAAGGAGGGTTTCGGCCTCACCTTTTTGGAGCCGTGGACAGGGAAAAGACAGCTCTTCGGGCGGCTGCTTCCGGATGTATGCGGGGATTTTACCGACCGTGGAATCGTCTTCGATCAACTCTACACCGCGCTCCGTATTCCCCTCGATATGGTCGATTACAGCCTCTTCGAGATGAAGTGGCGCGCGTGCCATCGGCTTAAAGCGGAACGGTACGGCCTGGAGGTCCGCCGGGAAGAGGAGGACGGCTACCTGGACTCCATAAGAACGCGCGGCTGGGTCGATTTCGGTGCGCTGAGCGAGGACCTGCAGAGCGGGGTGATCGTCCGGTGTCTTAAGGAGCCGTCCGCGCGGAAGCGTCTTGAGGAATACAATCCCTTTCTCCCGGTTTCCGGAGATACGATGATCGATGAGGAACGGATCGAGCGGAACAGTACAATAATAGAAGACGCGTATTCGCTGGAGAAAAACGGGGCCCGGATGATGGGAATATACGGAAAAGTGCTTGAAGGGTCGCCCGTACACCGGATCGATAAATCCGTACTACTGAGGGCGTTCAACAAGCCCGAGCATAACCAGCTGCTTCTCTGTGAAAAATCCTATGCATAAGAATAAATTTATGTCCATAATCGAAAAATACGCGACTCCCATGCAGCCCCTCGCCACGGAACTGCGGAGCAGCGGTTCGCTCGGCCGCACGGTACGCGCGGTGTTTTTCGATATTTACGGCACGCTCTTCATCAGCGGCTCCGGTGATATCTCTACGGCACGCCGGGATTACGGAGCGGCCGCGCTCGCCCCCCTGCTCTCCGCGTACGGAATCCGCCGCGATCCCGGGAGTGTTCTCTCGTCCTATTTCAGCGTCATAGAGGAGATGCATGAAGTCGACCGCCTGAAAGGCATCGATTACCCCGAGGTGAACATTGACGAGGTGTGGATGCGGGTGCTGGATCTCGACCCGGACCGCGTGAAACGGTTTGCACTCGAGTACGAGTGGACGGTAAACCCGGCCTGGCCCATGCCCGGACTCCGCGGTCTCTTCACGGACCTCGCGGCGGGAGACCTGCCTCTGGGTGTTATATCGAACGCCCAGTTCTACACACCCCTGCTCTTTTACTATTTCCTCGGGAAACCCGGGGATATCGGGATATGCCGGGACCTTTCGTTCTACTCCTTCGAGCAGGCCCGTGCGAAGCCGTCCTCCCTGTTCTTTGAAAGGGCCCGAAGGGCCTGTGCGGTGAGGGGGATAGACGCCGGCAACGTGCTCTACGTGGGAAACGACATGCTGAATGATATCGCGCCGGCTGCAGCGGCCGGTTTTCAAACCGCCCTGTTTGCGGGCGACGCACGGTCGCTGCGCCTCAGGAAGGAAGACGAACGGTGCGGGGGGGTGCGGCCCGATATTACGGTTTTAAAGCTTCCGGAAATAACCGAACATATTAATAGCGTAAAATAAAATGAAGCGCGTAAAATTTCGAAATCAAGACGTACCATACGGTTCTTTCCGTAAAGCATCAACGCTTAAAAGGCCGTATAAAAAAATAATTATCTTCTTTCGTGAATTCTGATAAAATATACCGGATTTTAATAGATAATGCCAAAAAGTACAGGGTGACGGGACTTAAGGGGATGAGGTGAAACCGATTATCGTCCGCGAGCGAATACGGGGGGGTTATGGCAGCGGCTAACCAGAAAAAGGGCAGGTACAACGGTTACAGGCAAATCAAGAATATCGGATTCGTTTCAACGCGCTTCGCGGGGACGGACGGTGTTTCGCTCGAAACGGAAAAGTGGGCCGCCGTGCTCAGGGGAATGGGGTACAGGAAGTTCTATTTTGCCGGGGTCAGCGACCGGGACCCGGCAAAGACCATGATCGTACCCGAGGCTTTCTTCGGCCACAAGAGCATACTGCAGATCAATGACCAGTGCTTCAAGGTGTACAGGAGGACTTCGGAGCTCACCGGTAAAATACACCGGCTCAGGCGGATGCTGAAGGACGCCCTCTACCGGTTTCTCGATAAGTTCGAGATACATCTCATCATAGCGGAAAATTGCCTCGCCATACCGATGAACATTCCGCTCGGGCTCGCGCTGACCGAGCTCATAGCGGAGACCGGGATTCCGACGATAGCGCATCATCACGATTTCTACTGGGAGCGGCCCCGTTTCTACGTCAACGCCGTTGCGGACATACTGAGCACGGCCTTTCCGCCCTCTCTTCATTCCATACAGCACGTGGTGATCCAGTCCGAAGCCGACCGCCAGCTGAGCTACAGAACGGGGCTTTCGCCCGTGGTTATCCCGAATGTACTCGATTTCAGTAAGGAGCCTCCGGGAATCAACCACTACAATGCGGATGTACGGAAGGCGTTCGGTATAGGAAAGGACGATTACTTTATACTGCAGCCCACCCGGGTCGTGGCCAGGAAGGGGATCGAGCACACCATAGAGGCCGTATCCAGGATAGGTGATCCGAGGGCGAAGCTCGTCATTACCCATTCCGTGGGAGACGAGGGTGATGCCTATGAGAAGCGTATCCTGAGTTATGCGGAGCACCTCGGGGTTTCCATCATATTAAAACCCGAAATCATCGGCGACCGGCGTGGGAGAAACGAGCGGGGAGAAAAGGTGTACACTCTCTGGGACATTTATCCGCACGCCGACCTCATCACCTATCCCTCCACCTACGAAGGATTCGGGAATGCCTTCATAGAGGCCATCTACTTCAAGAAGGCCATACTGGTAAACCGGTACTCGGCATACCTCACGGACATAAAGCCCCTCGGTTTCGAGGTCATCGAGATGGAGGGCTATGTAACGGACGAGGTGATAAGTAAAATTAAAGCGGTGCTCCGGGACGGGAATTCGCACAGGGAACGGGCGGAGAAGAACTACAGGCTCGCGGCAAAGTATTTTTCCTACGAAGTACTCAAGAGAAAGCTCAAGAGCCTCCTTATCAATTTCGAGGGAATCGTCGAATCCATGGATCCCAGGAGCGAATAGCCTCAGGCGGTCATTTTTCCTCGAGCCAGAGCACCTCGTACGGCTTCACCCCGATCTCCTCACCGAAACGCCTGCCGGTTATGATATCGCGCATCCCGGCTGCGGGCGGCTTGACGAAAACCTCACTGTTCGAGACATTGATGTACGATAGAATTTTATTCAGGCCGTCGGGTGAGGTCCGCAGAACCGCGAAGATCTCATTTGATATGTTCAGTACCTCCTGGCCTCCATACGGACTGAACGCGTCGCGGCTGCTCCTCGCCCGGGTGAGCTTTTTCAAACCGTCATAAACGAGTGAACGGAGAGAGCCGGGGTCCCGCAAGCCTTCTTCGACCTCCTGGACATCGAGCTTCTCCCTGTTGATCGACCTATTTGTTCCGGTTCTTTCCACCCCGTCAAGGTCGTTTCTCGAACCGATGAAGGAGTGGTAATAGAGGGCCGGTACTCCCCGGAGCGTCAGTGCGATACCCTGTGAAGCGATGAAACGGGATGCCTGCTGGCGGGTGTCCTCTTGTCCAGCGGGATCGGAGAGCAGGTCGAAGTAGGATATATTCAGCTCGTAAACGCTCTTCGTGCCGTCGGGATTGTTTTTCAGGCCCGTCAGCCCCCCGTGACGGACAGCGGCGTTCTCGAGGACCGAAATCTCCTCGGGTGGGAGGATGTTCTTTACGGGCATGAGCCCGACGCCGTCATGGGAAGCGGTAAAATTATAAAAGGCCGTGTTTCCCCCCGGGGTTTCGAGCTTCGCGGCCCATGACGTCAGGTAGGAGCCGTTTCCGGTTATGAGCGCGTGCGCCGCGAGCGGCGGCAGAGCGAAATTGTAGACCATATGCGCCTCGTCCCTGCCGGATCCGAAGTATGCGACGTTGTCCCTGTGCGGTACGTTCGTCTCCGTAATGATCTTGAGTTGCGGTGCGGCCGCATTCATGACGTTCCTGAAGAGCTTGATGACCTCATGGGTCCGTGGAAGGTGGAGGCACGAGGTACCGCTCGTCTTCCAGAGAAACGCGATGGCATCGAGACGTATGATAGATGCGCCCTTTGAAGCGTAGAAGAGGAGGACGTCGATGATGTAGAGGAGGACCTCGGGATTCTCGTAGTTCAGGTCCGCCTGGTCAACGCTGAAGGTGGTCCACAGGCCGACCTCTCCCTCGTCGGTATTATAGCGGGTAATAAGGGGAAGGGCCCTGGGCCTGAATACCGATGAGATATCGTATTCGGGACCGGGCTCTATGAAGAAGCCTTGGTACCTGGGATCCCCGGCGAGGAACCCCATAAACGGTTCGCTCTTGACGGATATATGGTTGATGACGGCGTCGAACATGAGCTTGAAGTCCTTTTCCAGGAACCCGATGTCGTCCCATGAGCCGAGCTTCGGGTCGACCTTCTTATAGTCTATTACCGAGAATCCGTCGTCCGAGGAGTAGGGAAAGAAGGGCAGAATATGAACGATGCTCACCATGTCGTGCAGATGGTCCTTGAGGAATCCGTGAAGTGTCCGGAGATGTGCCGTGCCCTCTTTCCGGAACGCGTCCCCGTAGGTGATGATCACGACGTCCTTTTCCGAGAGCCTCCCGGTTTGCTGCGTGAGCTCCGGCTCGTATCGTTCGATTATCCGTATAAGTTTTTCATACGTTGTTTTGCCCTTCCGCCCGCCGTACAGTTTATTGAGCCGTTCTTTCATACGGTCGTAATCGGTACTTGACATTTCACCTTCCTTCCCGGCACCCTTAAAAAAGGGTGAATTGAGGGATTTTTTGTGTAATCTCCCTCTTTTACCTATTTCTTGAAACTCGATCGCCCCATTCGCCTCATTATACTGTATATAAGGTAAAAAGCGGTCCGATTTTTCAATTATATAATGAAGAAACGGGGCTGAAAGTGACCTTTATTCCGTACATAACCGTTCCCGGCGTGTATACGCGTCTGTCTATTTCTATTGATGAAAGTGTAAATATATGTTATTAAATTAATATCGGGATAGGGGCTAAGATGGCGGAATTATACAAGAAAGAGAGTCCGAACGAGGTACAGGAGGCCCTTACCCGTGACCTCGACAAGCCCTCGTACATAAAGGAATGGATAGAGCGGAACACCTTCCATCACTCGCGGTTCAAGGATGTCGAAAGCCTCATTGAAAAAAAGAATGAGCTCGGATTGAGCATAAGCCTCTGTTTTCCGACGCTGAACGAGGAAAAGACCGTCGGAAAAGAGATCGAGCTCATGCGGCGCGAGCTCGCGGAGAAGCACCCGCTCCTCGACGAGATAGCGGTCATCGATTCGGGATCAACGGACAGGACCGAGGAGGTCGCAAGGAGCGCGGGTGCGGATTTCTACTACTCATCGGATATCCTCCCTCAGCACAGGGTGTACAGGGGAAAGGGTGAGAACCTCTGGAAGAGCCTCTATGTGCTCAAGGGAGACATTATATGCTGGATTGACGCGGATATCACGAATATACATCCTCGTTTCGTCTATGGCCTTGTCGGACCGCTTCTTCTCTATCCGCACCTCTCATACGTAAAGGCCTTTTACAAACGCCCGATTCAGATACACGGAGAGATTCACTACACGGGCGGGGGAAGGGTTACGGAACTGGTGGTCAGGCCTTTCTTCAATCTTCTCTTCCCCGAGCTTACGGGTTTCGCCCAGCCGCTCTCCGGTGAATACGCCGGGCGGAGGGACCTGCTCGAGAAGCTGCCCTTCTTTACCGGGTACGGAGTTGAAACGGGCCATCTCATCGATATCAACCGGCTCTATAGTCTCGATATCATGGGCCAGTGCGATCTCGACGTTCGCATACACAAGAACCAGAATATCGAATCACTCCGGTCCATGTCCTACCGGATTCTGAAGATACTTCTCCAGAGGGCGGACGACATGGGGAGGATAGAGATATTTCAGGACATCACCGATTCCCTCCAGGTTTTGACGGGCGTGAGGGACGTCTATTCCATAGAAAAGATGAAAGTATGGGGTATCGAGCGCCCGCCCATGATCAAGATACCCGAGTACAGGGCGCAACGGCGCATGCTGGAACAGACGGAAACGGATGCGGGAGGAGACACGCCCGATCCGCTTCCCTACACGGCGTCACTTATGTTTCATAAAGATCTCGTTATTCCGAGGCTCAGGGGCGTAAAGCGGGAAGAAATCATCAGGGAGATCATACAGACGGGGAAGGGACGGATGCTCAACCCTGAAAAAGCGGAAGCGGAGCTCATGCAGACCGGAATTATCGTGCATACCCCCATCGGAAGGAACATCGCCCTGTTTCACGCATTCGGGGATTTCGTGGATGATATTGTGCCCATTATCGGGCTTTCGCCTGACGGCGTGGAAATGAGTCCGGGCAGCGATCGGTTTTACATCGCGTTCGCGTTTCTCGCGCCCGAGTATCTCGGTGAGATCTATGATCGAATTGTCGATTCGCTGTCAAAGATATTCGCCCGTATGGAGCATTTCGAATGGCTTCTCAAGTGTACGACACCGGATGAGATCATCGCTTTCCTCAGCTATCTCGAGGCCAAGAACAAGATCGTCAAGATGCTCAACATAGGCAGTGAAGAGGTCTACCTCTGACGGACCGGGTCGGACACCAAACCACCTACTCAGTTGCATCTTCCTGAAATTCAAGAGCCATTTGCAGCTCTTCAGGCGTGATCATATTAAGGTTGATGAGAATGTCACCGAGCCTCTGTCCGGAGGATTTCTGTATCTCCAGCGCTTCGTTCAGCTCATCTATGGTTATCATACCCGATTCCATCAAGACCTGTCCCAGAAGATGAGACACGGCTCCCTCCTTTCATACCGGGCTCCGGACGAAACCCGGCTTCCGCATATCCCTTTATTATATGCGTCCGGACGGGCATGTAAACAGAATTATTCATGCGATTACGGACGCTTCCCTCTCAGCGTTTATACCCGAATTTCCTCAATAAATCGATTCTCGCTTTTCTATCGTCTTCTTTTTCAACACCCCTGGGAGCAGAACCGTCTACCACGCCGATGATTCCCCTTCCGCCCCCGGTTTCAGCCACGATGATCTCGAGGGGATTCGCGGTCGCACAGAATATACCGACCACCTCGCGGACGTTTCGAACCGCCGGCAGCACCTGGATGGGGAACCCTTCTTTCATGAAAAGAACGAATATATGGCCCGCGCCGATATTCAGCGCGGTGTCCACCGCGTGCCGGATGAGCTCCTCATCGTTGCCGTCTTTTCGAACGAGACAGACTCCCGAAGCCTCGTTGAATGCCAGTCCGAATTGTATTGAAGGAGCGGTATTGATAACGGCTTCGTATATATCCTCCACGGTTTTAATGAAATGCGATTGTCCGATAATGACGTTCGCACCCTCCGGAATTTCAACCGATACGGATTTCAGTTCCATTGCAAACTCCGCTTTTTTTTCAGTGTACCATGAAACCCGGGAAATGAAAATGAATCTCTTTTAATGGACATAGCGGATGTACGGGATATATTTGGAGAAGCGGTGCGGACCGGCAGGCCCGTTCTCAGGAGAATCCGGCACGGGGGAGAGTCGTGGAAATCAAGATCGGTGTAACGGGCGGAGGAACCGGGGGGCATATCTATCCGATTATTGCGGTCCTGGACGAGCTGCGGAGAAGGGGGTTCGGTGCATTTTTCTGGATCGGGAAGAAAGGCGGACCTGAGGAAGCACGCTCCGGGGAGCTCTCCATTCCCTTTCATCCCGTCAGAACGGGAAAGCTGAGGCGGTATTTTTCGCTGAAGAATTTTTCCGATTTCTTCAACGTCATCATCGGGGTCGTCCAATCCTTCATCATTCTTCGCAGAGAGAGGCCCTCGCTGCTCTTCTCAAAAGGGGGGTTCGTCGCCGTTCCGCCCGTTCTTGCGGCCACTTTCCTCCGAATACCGGTAATCACGCACGAGAGCGATATCGATCCCGGACTTGCAAACCGCATTATCGCACGGTTTGCGGAAGCGGTGTGTGTTTCGTTTCCGCAGACGGCGGAGCGCCTGGGAAACGTAAAAACCGTGTATACGGGAAATCCCGTGCGCAAGCTCATTCTGGAGGGAGATGCGCTGCGCGGGAGGAGTTTTATCGGGGTGCAGCCCGGTCAGCCGGTGGTTACCGTACTCGGGGGGAGTCTCGGCGCCGAATCGCTGAACAGCGCGGTTCGGGAAATGGTGTCGCGCCGCGATCTTCCCTTCTTCATCGTGCATCAGTGCGGGGACGGCGGGCGGCAGCCTTACGGGCGACAGCCTTGCGGGCGGCAGTACCGGTGTTTTCCCTTTATCGGCGCGGAGATCGGGGATGTCCTCGCTGCTTCCGATATCGTCGTAAGCAGGGCGGGTGCCGGTGCTCTCTTTGAAATAGCGTGTGCGGGAAAACCTGCAATCCTCGTTCCTCTTCCCCGTTCCAAGAGCAGGGGCGAGCAGGTGCGCAACGCCGCCTTTTTTAAGGAAAACGGCGGTGCGGTCGTCATGCAGGATGACGACCTGTGCGGAGAATCACTCTTCGAGGCCGTTACCCGGCTGCTTTCGGACGAAAAGACTCTCCGTTCCATGGGGTGCAGCGCTTCCCGGCTCGCAGAGAGAAACGGCGCCGCAGGAATCGCGGATCTGGTACAGGAAACGCTGAAACTTCATCCGCTTCGAAAGAGATGGAGATAAAAAAGCGGCCGGACATGATGTTTTACAAACAATTTCTGTTTTTCAGGACAATTATTAGTATATTGTAAAAAAATACTCGCCGAGGAGGAGGAAATGAGTTCAGTTTCACAACTACTTGGAGATGAAGCTAAAAACCTACTCGAACACAAGTGCATGGTATCGAAGGATTTACTGCACCTTCCGGGACCGGATTTCATAGAGCGTGTTATGGTCCACACGGACAGGTCGGCCAATGTACTGAGAAATATGCAGACCGTATTCAGCCACGGTCGTCTGGCAGGAACCGGGTATCTCTCTATACTGCCCGTTGACCAGGGTATCGAACATTCGGCCGGCAGCGCATTCGCACCGAATCCGATCTATTTTGATCCTGAAAACATCGTAAAGCTCGCGGTTGAGGGGGGATGCAATGCGGTCGCCTCGACACTGGGGGTGCTCGGTTCAGTGGCGCGGAAATACGCGTTTAAGATTCCGTTTATCGTGAAGATCAATCACAACGAGCTTCTGACCTATCCGAACAAGTTCGACCAGGTTCTCTTCGCGAGCGTGGACCAGGCATTCAACATGGGTGCTGTTGCCGTCGGCGCCACGGTCTACTTCGGCTCCGAGGAATCGAGCAGGCAGATCGTCGAGATCACCGAGGCGTTCGAGTATGCGCACAGTCTCGGAATGTTTACCGTTCTCTGGGCCTATTTGAGAAACAATGCTTTCAAGCACGAGGGGACGGATTATCACCTCGCTTCCGATCTTTCGAACCAGGCGAACCATCTCGGCGCCACCATCGAGGCCGATATCGTCAAGCAGAAACAGGCGGAGTGCAACGGGGGATTCAATGCCCTCAAGTTCGGCAAGACCCATAAGCTTATCTATTCCGATCTCACGTCCGACCATCCCATAGACCTGACACGTTACCAGGTCATGGGCTGTTATATGGGCAGGGCAGGTATGATCAATTCAGGCGGCGCTTCCGGAGAAAACGACTTCGCACAGGCGGTTCGGACGGCAGTTATCAACAAACGTGCCGGCGGCACGGGACTCATCTCAGGCAGGAAGGCTTTCCAGCGTCCCATGGAGGAGGGTGTCAAGCTCCTCAATACCATACAGGACGTGTATCTCGATAAAACGGTCACGGTTGCCTGAGCTTATCCGCATGAAGACGGCCGGCGGTCCATGACCGCCGGCCGGTTTGACCGCGGGGACCTTCCATCTCGTCATTCATACCACACAGGTTGAAATTCACTGGACGCCATTCGCGCCCGCAGCCGCGCCCGCGAACGGGGCTGAATGATCGAGGCGTCATTACGGGTATAACGGTGAATGGGGTGGCGAATTCAAGCGGCCGATTATAACCGGTTCAGCCTGGGAGTAATCTCCTTCCCCATGACATAGGCGTTTTCGTGCTCCTGCGCGTAGTAATTCTCTATGAAGCCGATAATGGAAAAGGACCGGGACTGGTAGAAGGAGAGTGCTCTCATGTTCGAGGGACGAACTTCGAGGTAGCAGTATCCGGCTTTCTTCGACAGCGCATCATTCATGAGCATATTCATGAGCATGGTGCCGAAACCCCTGTGCTGAAAGCCGGGGTTGATGGCGATGCTGATGAGGTGGATGATTCTCGGATAGGTTTTTTGTATATGAAGAAAATTCGAGCTGTTTTTCAGGAGATGATAGCCGCCGTACCCGATGAGATCGCGATCTCTCAGCGTAATGATATAATTGTTCATATCCGAGAGTATCAGCCTGAAGAACTCCTCGGTCCAGGGGCGCTTGAAAACCGCCCTCTCGATGCGCATGACATCATCGAGGTCTCTCTCATTCATTTCCCGGCATATGAGGCAGCGGTCCATGAGGTTTCCTACTTCTCCAGGTACCCTGCAAGCACGTCGAGTTCACCCGGTTTGACGATGTGAAGCGTGTTCTCATGCATTGAAAGGAGGCCTGACTCGATGAGGCGTTTTAACTGGGTTTCGACCTCCTCCGCGGTCGATGAGGTCTGTTCCGCGATGTGCCTGACGGACTCACCGTAGAGGACGGTGTCCCTTTCTCCGGTTTTTGTTGATTTCCTGAAATCATTGAGAGCGCTGATAACGAGAGACTTGATGTCCCGTTTCGCGAGGTCGCGTATCTGGTTGTCCGCCTTTTCGAGGCGCAGACAGAGCTTTTCGATGATGTTCATCGCAATATTCGTGTTCTTGCTTATCATGCTCGTGAAACCCTGGCGGTTGAACATCAGGAGCTCGCATGTGTCTATCGCGGATGCGGTAGCCGTTCTCGGCGTCTGGGTAATGATGGCCATCTCACCGAAGAAGTCGCCCTTATTCAGAATCATGAGGATTTTCTCGATCTGGCCGACGCGTTTTGTTATCTTTACCCGGCCTTTCTGTATGATGCACATCGTTTCTCCCGGCTCACCTTCCTTGAATATGATCCGTCCCGGTTCAACAACCTGTCCGTATTTTTGAAAGAGCATGTCCCTGTCCATGTTCAGACTCCGTTTTCGAACGTGCGGTGGATGTCCCTGATATCCGTTACCTGCATTATACTGCTCCCGTGCGCCGGTGTTCAATAAGTTTGTTGATTTTTACCGGTGCGGATACTACCATACCGGATATGAGGCTGTTCGCGCTCGGGTTCATTTTCCTGTTTTCCTGTGCGTCCGTTTACGGCTGGACGGACGAGAGCTGCAGGAACGCTCTGGGACACGGTGAAACGACGGGGACCGTCCTCCCGGTGCAGCCCCTTGTCCGATTTTACAGGGATCGTATCTCCGTTCATGACGGGGGAAGGTGTATGTTTTATCCCACCTGCTCCGAATTTTTTTCCGAAGCCGCCCGTATGCACGGTCTTTTCTGGGCGGTGCTCATGACCGCGGACCGGATGCTTTACAGGGAGAACGCCCGGTCGACCGTACACTACGAGGAGGACCCGGGAACCGGAAGATACCGGGATCCCGTCAATCATAATTTTATCTTCAGACCGGTTGATTACTGCAGATGATACTCCGGAAGACAACTGCCCTCGCGCTCCTCTGCTTCCTCGTCCGGATAACGGCGTTGGGCCAGACCGACCCGTCATTCGCCCTCATTCTCTTCCGGTCCGGGAGGTTTGAAGCCGCTGCGGTCGAATTCGAACGTTTCGTTTATGTGAACCCGGACCACGGGTTCGCCGACCGCGCGCGGTATTACGGCGCGATGGCCGATGTACAATCGGGGAGATACAGGGAGGCGGTTTCCGGGCTCATGAAGCTCGAGACGCTTCTTTATGAAAGCGGTAATGATAAAGATTTACGGAGGATGTCCCTCTTTCAGATCGCAAACATCTTTTTCAGACAGAAGCATACGAATGATTTTCTCCTGGCCCGCGATCGTTTTTTCGCCGAATACCCCGAGCCCGGCCCCGTTCTCGGAGGATATATGGATGCGATGCGGACCGCTCTGCTCATAGAAGAATTCGACTGGGAGGGTGCTCTGCAGTTCATTGAAGACGCGCGGATGAATGACGGTTTCGTGCCGGAACTGGAGGTGCTGCTCATCCGGGCGTCGGAGACGAGTCAAAAACATCCGGCCGTTGCGGGGATCCTCTCGGTCGTCCCGGGAATGGGTCATATCTATGCGGGCAGGACCATGGACGGGATTCGGAGTTTTTTCATAAACGGCGGACTGGCCGGAGCGGCGGTTCTCTCGGTCGTACTCGGTATTCCCGTACTCGCGGCGCTCTTCATCGTGATCGGAGTGACGGCTTACGGGGCGAATATATACGGCGGCGTGAACGCGGCCCTGCAGCGCAACGCGGTTACCGCCGTCGAGATGCGAAACGCCATGCTCGATCTCATCCCCGCACCCCCGCTCGACGTCATAGGGGACCGAAGGGGATCCGTCGTCCAATGATAGGCCACGATGTCCTGACATACAGTGCCGCGCGTACATGCGGTCTTCGAGCACGGGTGCGCATCACGGATTTTACTAATAAAAACGCCGATACCGAGCCGCTCAATCCGGATTACGTTCCACAGATGAGAGAGGGCGGAAGACCGACCGTCGACTCCCGGAACGAACAGTACGATGAGAACGAGTATTACGGCGACTACGTGCGTTATAGCGCCCCGACGGGAGGCGAGGTTGATGCGCTGGAGGTCCTGGCGCTCTACTCGGCCGAGCCCGACTGGGGAATGGACTCAGGGTTATCCCTCTCGGCTTTTCAGGGGCTGACCGGAGGAAGCCAGGGATACAGGCACCTGGATTTCCATCTGTTTTCGATTAAAGCGGGGTGTGTCGCGGAGCGGGCCCGCTACTATCACGGAGCGGCACAGCGGGTTAAAAGGGAAGGAGACGATTACTGGACCCTTCGGTTTGCGGCACGGGCCCTTCATTACATGGAGGACTGCTTGACTCCGGTTCATCAGAAGCCCTTTACGGAGGGATTTTTTTTGAGGAATCTCCCGTACCCCGGAACCCTGCAGACGGTCGTATCGAATTATCATCTGAACTACGAGCGTATGGTCGGCTGGGCTCTCTGGCACGGAGAGCAGCGGTTTATCGGGGCGATCAAGGAGGCGAAGCCGCTGGTCATTAATGATCTGGTCCGTGATCTGCGCCGGCAGTCCCTGAAGGCGCGCCGCCTCTTCTATCCCCTGTTCGGGGAGCTCGAGAAGATATGGCCCTCAGCTGAGTGCAGGCGGCTCTTCAAGATCGGTGCGGCCGAGGCCGCGGGTCTTGCGCTGTCCGAGCCCCTGGCCGGTCTTACCTGTTCCTGGCTTTCCCTCTCATCCGGTTTCGTAAAGGGGTATGTCGAGAAATACGTAATGCCTTCTTTCCGGGAAAAAGTGTGAACCTTGTAACGCTGTCCTTTTCAGATGATCCGGCGCTCGAAACGGCCCGGCATATATCGTCCATGAAAACCGAAAGAACGGTCGTGGTGGTGCCGACGCAGCGGTTCAAGACATTCCTCGGTTCCCGCCTCCTTTCAGAGCTGGGCGAGCGGGAAGCGTACGCACCCGCTCTTATGACCATGGAAACGCTCGTCCGGTCCCTATCCGCTTCAACCGGCCGAAAGCCCGCCGCCGGAATGGAAAAACTGTCCATGCTTCTGCGCGCGTGCAGAAAAATGGAAGGGCTCGATGTCCTTTTCCCGCATGACGCGCTGAACGCGTATTCCACGTTTGCAGGTATCGGTTTCGGCCTGCTCGGAGCATTCAGAGAGATCGCGGGGGAGGAGTGCGAGCTGACGGAAAAGAGGTCCGTTCGCGGAGGAAGTGCCGTACGGGAGTACATTGCGCTCCTGTCCCGGCTTTACGTCCGCTACATGGACGAACAGGTGAATGCATCGGTCTATGATATGGACCTGCAGCTCTCCCGCATAGACGGCGGTCTTATCGACCGGTTTTTCAAATCCTGGGAGTCGGTCGTGCTCGTCTCCCCCGGTTCTCTCACACGCTTCGAGAAGCGGATTTTCGACCGGTTAGAGGAGAGACTGACGGTCATCTACCAGGACACGGCCGGATATGATTTTTCGCCGGTCATGACCTTCCGGGCCGGCACCGCGCCCGTAACGGGCGGCGGTCCGGTAACGGATTTCGCGGAAACGGGTTCCCGGGCCGAGCAGCTCGCATTCATCCTTTCCCTGATCATGGAAGAGATGGACGCCGGTACCCCTCCCCATGAAATAGCGGTTGTCAACCTCGATTCGGATTTCAGCTCCATGCTCCGCGAATCGCTCGCGGATCACGGCGTGATGGTGAACTATTCCGGAGGATTGAGGGTCGCGGGAGCCCCACTCTTCCGTTTTTTTTCATGCATGGACCGTTTTTTCAAATCCCGGTACGACACGGCGCCCTTTCTGCAGATACTGAACGACGATATTTTCCTCCAGCTCGCGGACACGGGCGAATCCGGGATTATAAGGGCTCTCATCGAGAAGGACCGGGTCTTCAGGTTCCCTTCGATCGAATCGAAATACATACGCGCGCTCGGAGAGGGCGCCCGAGTTTTCAAGGAGATGCTGACGCTGTACGGTTCGAAGACCATGGGGGACTTCGTCAGGGGACTCGAGCTGTTCCTCTTCCGCTTCAAGGAAAGAAGGCCCTACGCTTTTCACAAGGTGCGGGACCTTCTCATAGAAACGGCGATCGAGCTGGAAGATCTGCAGGAGGAGATGGGCCAGAAGCCCTGGGAGATGTGGCTTTCGTCCGCGGCTGCGACCCGATACCCGCTCCTCGGAGATTACACAGAGGGTGTTCAGATACTGGGACTGCTCGAGACCCGGGGGATCGGGTTCAGGCGGGTGATCGTCCCCTCGTTCAACGAGGGGTTTTTCCCGGTTCGAAGCGGGACTGACTTTCTCCCACCGGCGGTAAGGCGGGAGCTCGGACTTGCGGGCCCCGCCCAGCGCGAGGAACTCGAGTTCTATTACCTGAAGCGTCTCGCGGACGGGTCGCGGAGAACGAGCTTTCTGACGATCGATGATCCCGAGGGAGGTGACGGAACACGGAGCAGGTTTTTTTACGCCCTCGGCGATGTGAAAAGGATTTCGCGGAGGGAATACACACTGCCGGTCCCGGCCTCGGAGCCCGGGGGCCCGCCTGAACCCCCGGATCCCCCGCGAATGAAGAGGGAAATCACGGATTTTTCCAGAATGGACGTAAAGCGTATAAAGGAGTGCGAGACCCGGTATTACATCAGAAGAGTGCTCGGAATACGGGAGCCGTCCGGACTCGACCGAACCATAGAGCTGCGTGCAGTGGGGCAAATCGTGCATGACGTGCTGTCGGCCTTTTACCGGGACGTTTGGACGGAAGATGCTTCGGGGGATGATCTGCGGGAAAATCTGCTGCGGATACTGGACTCCCGCTTCCCGAAGGGCTTTTTCTTCACCCGCGAGGAGGGGCTGACGCGGAGGTTCGTGCGGAACAGGCTGATCGGCCTGCTCGACAGGGACAAGGTGCGTTTCTCGGGGGGGTACCGGATATGCCGGGATTTCATTGAAAAGCCTTTCTCCTGTACCCTCGGCCGGTATACCCTGAGCGGAAGAATAGACAGGATTGATCGGACGCCCGACGGGGGACATGCCGTCATAGACTACAAGACGGGCTCGCTGCCCGGGAAGAAGGACCACACCGGTCAGAAGGACTTCCGGAGTATCCAGCTCGGTTTCTACGGGCTGCTCTTTCAGCGGAGCTTTCCCGGCCTCCGGCTGGAACAGCTCTGCTACTACGACTTTAACGGGTCCCGATACGTCGATATTGTCGGTTCCGACATGATTGAAGCCTATATGGGTGAGTTCGAAGGACATCTTTTGGACATCCTGGACGATTTCAATGCCAGGGAGACGCTCTCCCTGGCGGACGATCCCGAAACATGCAGATATTGCCCTTATCATGACATATGCAGGATACTCGAACCATGACGGACTGGGGAATATACGGACCGGACCGCTCACTCGCGCTCAGCTCGTCCGCGGGAAGCGGCAAGACCCACGCACTGACGACGCGCCTCATCTCCCTGCTCCTGAACGGGGCCCGTCCGGGCGAGATCCTCGCCATCACCTTTACCAAGCGGGCGGCGAACGAGATACGGCAGCGGCTCTTCGATAGAATTACAGCGCTTGAGAAAAGGGACGATGACGAAATACGCATGTTTTCCCCGATCACGTCCATGGAGCCCGATGTCCTTGTGGAAAGGGCCGGGGAGATTAAACGCCTGCTCATTCGCCGTTTTTCCTTCATTCATATTTCCACCATACATGCCTTCTTCGGGCGCATCGTACGCGCATTCCCGGGAAAAACAGGATTGATGGACTGTACCGTGCTCGAGGAGGGCGGCGGCAGGGATGTGCTCCTGCGGGACGCAATGGAAAACTTTTTCGAGGACCTGGAGCGGGACGGGCGGTTTTTTGAACGGGTTGTTCATTTCATGGAACACTACAAGGAGCGAAAACTGGACGCTGCCGGAACACTGGCTGATATATACGGCACCCTGCGCAGCGTCTCGGACAGCGTGGTTCTGAACCCGGAGACATTTTCATATGACGGGGATTTCAGGGAGGCCGACCGCCGCCTCAGGTCTGAAGCGATGAGAAAAAAGGCAGCCGGGCTGGAGGGGATGCTCGAGAAATCAGAAAACGTCTCTATTGCAAAATTCAGAGAAACGGTTCGCGAGTTCGTTGAGACGGGCAGGCCGTCCATCCTTGTCGAAGCGCGGCAGTTCGCTGATTTCGGAGAAAAAGGCCTGAAGAATTACCTGCAAAAGTTTTACAGGGATCTCCCGGCCGTGGATGCGGACCGGTTCATGGATCTCTTCGTTGAGATCAGGTCGGCCCTTGAGAATTATCAGACGGCTGCAATGCGCTCCTCCATGGAGCTGTGGAATGAAATATACACCCGCATCGAACGCCACTACAGTCTCCTGAAAAAACGGATGCATGCGGTCGACTTTCACGATATGGAGCGGACGGCCTGCAGTCTCATAAAGGAGATGGAATCGCTCGATACGCTTTTCTTCAGGCTCGGGGGAACCATCACTCATGTGCTCATCGATGAGTTTCAGGACACCTCGGTTCTGCAGTGGGAGGGGCTCAGACCCATTGCGGTCTCCTGCCTCGGGTCGGGCGGTACCGTGTTTTATGTGGGCGACAGGAAACAGTCCATCTACCGCTGGCGCGGCGGCGAGCCCGGTCTTTTCAATGCGGTGAGAAGGGAGCTCGGAATCGGCGAGGCGAGGCTTCCCCATTCATACAGGCAGAACGGGATTCTCCTCGCGTTCGTGAACGAGGTCTTCGAGTCAATCGGGAATAACCTCGGCCCGGGTTACGTGTATAACCCGCAATCACTGCCCGCGGACGCCGCCGGGAAAGCAAAAAGGGGATACGTCTTCCTGGAAGGTACCGAATCCAGGGATGCAAGCCTCGACGCGCTCGCCTCCCGTGTAGAGGAGATGGGGAGAAGCGGCGTTGGGTACGAGGACATGGCCGTTCTCTGCAGGACGAATGCGGAGATAGCGATGGTCGAGCATGTCCTTCGAGCGAAGGGAATCCCGTTGAGCACCGCGGGCAGAATGGAGCTCCTGAAAGATTACGCGGTGTCCGATGTGGTGAACCTGCTCAGGTTCATTATCGAGCCGAACGAACTTTACCTCACGGCCCTCCTGAGGAGCCCGCTTTATCGCAGGAGCACACGCTGGAGCGGGATAGAAAAAGCCCTGGGTGGGAACGGTAACGGAGGGGGGAGGCTGCGGAGGCTGAACGACCTCCTTAAATCGGGACCGGAGAGAGAATACGTATTCGATGCGGAGGAGATACTTAAAGCGGCACGCTATGAAACACCGGGAGGCGTCGTCAGAAGGCTTTTCGGACTGCTGGATGTTTTTCATCATTACCCGGGAAGCACGGAGGCCCTGCTTCAGTTCTACGACCTGGCTCACGGTTTCCCTGCACCGCTCGATCCGGGCGGGGCGGCGACGCTCGGAGATTTCATCGACTATCTCGACCGGGAGAAGGAATCCATATTACTGAAGGCCTCCGCTCCCTCGGGCGTTACCGTGCAGACCATACACAGTTCCAAGGGGATCGAATACCATACCGTGTTCGTCCCTTTCCTCTCGCAACCGGTCAAACCGCAAATGAGAGGCTCGCTCATATTCTCCACGGACGATGAGGGCCGTGTTGACGGGTGGTTCATCAGAAAAAACCGGTACCTGGAATACTACACCGACCGTGAAGCGGCGGAACGGATGGTGGAGGACTACAACCTGAAATACCGCATCGACGAGGTGAACGCGCTCTACGTGGCAATGACGAGGGCGCGTGAAAACCTCGTACTGCTGCCCTCCGGATCGAGGGGAGAGAACATCGGCGACCTGCTCATGGATGCGTGTTCGCCCGCCCGCGGCCGCGGAGAGCTTCTCCGGATTGAGAGGGGAGCGCCCGTAAAGAGCGGGAAGAAGGAGGAGCGTGTTCACTCTTCGTACCGTTATGTGAAAAGGGGGAAAGAGGTTCCCGTACGTATCGGGAAGGAACAAGAGGCCGGGCCGGTAAAGGACACCGGGCCGGAAGTGCGGAAACGCAGGGCGGGCCTGCTTCGCGGTCTTCTTTTTCACCGTGTTATGCAGAACGCGGAAACCATTCCCCTGAGCAAGGGGGAACTGGATTCCGCGCTTCTCTACGCCGCGGGAATGGAGATGGCGGGATACACTGCACGGGAGCTGGACGAAGCCATGGCGGAAGCGCGGTCCATCCTTCTTGACGTCATGGGCGACGAGCGGCTCCGGATGTATTTCGGAGGGAACACCTCGGCGGAGTTCGGGCTTGTCTCGAAACAGTACGAGAACCTCATCGGCAGGATCGACAGGATTTCATGGGGAGAACGGGTGAACGTCGTCGATTTCAAGACCGACCGGATCAAAGATCCCGGGGATCTGGCACGGCATGTAAAAACCTATACAAAGCAGATAGTGTCGTACTGCACCGCGATTGCCGGCATTTCAGGTCTGCCGGTCAGGGGATCGCTCTATTTCACGGACGCTTCCTATGACGATCGGTTCGTCTGCGTATACGGTGAAAAATGAAATATCCTCCTTTTCCTGCCATCGGGGATGGATGTAATACCTCATGAATTAAGGGCGGTTTAAGGGAAATATATTAATTATTTATCATCACCCGGTCCCCCCTCTCATTCGGCGGTAACCCGCCTCATTCAAGGGCAAGCTCACTTGAGGGTAAACTTTATGCGGGTGATCCAGTGGCGATGGAGAAGCTTTTTAAGAAAATGCCCTGATTCACTCAGGGCATCTGGTATATGGAAATTTTAAAATAACGGCACTTTGGGATTAAGAGAGGAATTCCTCGACCGTCTTGGCGATCTGCGGGGACTGCAGCCCGTACAGCCCGAGCAGCTCTTCATACGGCCCGTTGCTCGCGTACTGATCGTCCACGCCGATCGACTTGACAGGCACCGGGCACCGGGCGCAGAGCACTTCGGCAACGGCGCTTCCGAGACCGCCCGCGAGGTAATGCTCCTCGACCGTTACGATTCTGCCGGTTTCCTCAGCGGACTGAACGATGAGATCGGCGTCCAAGGGCTTGATGGTATGCATGTTGATGAGCCGCGCCGAAATACCCACTTTCTTTAAAAGGGCCGCCGCTTCATAAGCTTTTGAGAAGACCGTTCCCGTTCCGATGATGGTTACATCCACCCCTTCAATGACCGTTACGCCCCTGCCTATGGTAAAGTCATAGTTCTCGTCCATGATGACGGGCATCGCGGGGCTTCCTATCTTAATGTAAACCGGCCCCACATGCTCCGCGGCCGCGTGTACCGCTTTTACGATGTCCACCGGGTCCGAGGGGTTTATCACGGTTACGCCCGGAATGGTCCTTATTATGGCTATATCGTCGAGAGACTGATGGGTGGCTCCGAGGTCCGAGTAGGTGAGACCGCCGCAGCGTCCCACGATCTTGACGTTCTGCCGCATGTAGCCGAGGTCGTTCCTGAACATCTCGAAAGGACGAGCGGTAACGAACGGGGCGATCGCGGCGACAAAGGGTATCTTTCCCGTTGTGGCCAGGCCGGAGGCGAACCCGACAATGCCCTGCTCCATAATGCCGAACTCGATGTGGCGCTCGGGAAAACGCTCCCTGAAGGGTGACATGCCCGAGCCCTTTGAGCTGTCCGCCGATATGGCCACGATTTTGTCGTATTTCTCACCCGCGGAAACGAGCGCCTGGCCGAATGTTTTTCGAGGATCCTTTTTCTCGCCCATTCTCATACCCCTTCCCCGATTTTTCCCATGTCTTTCTCCGCAATGGAGAGCTCTTCATCCGTCGCCTTCCAGTAATGATACTCGGCCTTGTCCTCCGCAAAGGAGAGCCCCTTGGACTTGACGGTGTTCGCGATTATTACCGACGGTTTTCCCTTTTCGAACGGAATATCGGACCCGTTCCGGACGATCTGGTCCATGTCGTGGCCGTCGATCTCCCGAACCACCCATCCGAAGGCTTCCCATCGTTTGACGAGGGGTTCGTAGGACATGACCTTTACGGTCGGTCCGCTTATCTGGAGCCTGTTCCTGTCGACAAACACGAGGAGATTATCGAGCCCGTGATGGCTCGCCGCCGCCGCCGCTTCCCAATTGGACCCCTCGGCGAGCTCGCCGTCTCCCATGATGACGTAGACCTTCGAATCCTTTGAATCCATCTTGAGTCCCATGGCCATACCGCCCGCTATCGAAAGCCCGTGGCCGAGGGCACCCGTATTGGTTTCCACTCCCGGTATCTTGTGCATGTCCGGGTGGCCCGGGAGCTTCGAGCCCAGGGACCCGTAGGTATCCAGTATCGACTTGTCGAAGAAACCCTTTTCCGCGAGTACCGCGTAGAGTGCCAGGCACTTGTGCCCCGCCGAGAGCACGAAACGATCGCGTTCCGGCCACCCGGGATCGCTCGGATTTGTTCGCATGATATGAAAGTAGAGCGCGGCGATGATGTCCGCGGAGGAGAGCGCACCACCCACATGGCCGGCCCTGCTCGCCTTTATCATCCGCAGCACGTTGTTCCGTACTCTCCGGGCGGCGTCTTCAAGAGCGGCCCTCTCGTCACCGTTCAATGTGTGCATTTATATGCTCCCTCAGGTATGATGCTCTTTTGCATATTCGTATACCCGCTGAATCTTGGGCTCCGATCGTCCGCCCGGCGTATAATCCGACGCCATCCAGACCTGGACGAGCGTCTTCGCGAGCTGAACCCCCGTAACCTGCGAGCCCAGTGTCATGATGTTCACGTTATTGCTCTTTCTCGACCGTTCCGTGGAATACGCATCTGAGCACAGAGCCGCGTAAGCGCCCGGTACCTTGTTGGCGGCCACGCACATGCCGATTCCGGTCCCGCATATGAGTATTCCTCTGTCATGTTTTCCTTCAGCGACCGCTTCCGCAACTTTGAAGGCCACGTTTGCGTAGATGGGATCGTCACTACCGTAATCCTCATGCTCGTAACCGAGGTCCTCCAGGTGTTTTTTAATGACCTCTTTCAGATCGGCGGCATTGGGATCGCAGCCTATTGCGACCTTTTTCATGGCAGCCTCCTGTTTATGTTAATTTATTAACGAATTCCCATTGATTTGACCCGTCAAAAATAAGAAAGAACAGTGTGTACGTCAACCGAATAACCGGTGAAAGGAGAGTCCGGAGGGCTGTTATTTAACGTGTTCTCAATCCATGGGTCAGGTATTAACCCCTTACATGTGCCTCGGGCCCGGTGACGGAGATTACGGGCCTCAGGCTCAGGTGTAAAGTGATTCGATTTCAGCGCTGTATGCACCCATGATGAGGTTCCTCTTCATCTTGAGCGTCTGCGTCAGCTCTTTTCCGACCTCGAACTCCTTCGGGAGTAGCTTGAACGAGGAAACGGACTCGACCTGCCGGAACCCGTTACGCTCACAGATGAGCTCCCTGATCTCCTTCTTGAAGAGGTTTTTCACCTCATCTTGTTCGAAGAGATCCTCGGGTGCCGTATAGGAAATATTCCGGTCATGCGCGAAATCCTCGAGATTTTCACGGTGCGGGATGATGAGCGCGCCGAGGGTTTTCTTGTCCTGGCCCACGATCATGACCTGGCTGATGTATTTGCTCTCCGAGAGTTTCTGCTCGATCGGAAGGGGCTCGATATTCTCACCTCCGGACAGAACGATGGTGTCCTTTGCCCTCCCCGTTATCTGCAGCTCTCCCGCAATGGTGAGCCTTCCGATATCGCCCGTGTTGAGCCAGCCGTCATTATCGAGGACCCGTGCCGTGGCTTCCGGGTTCTTGTAGTAGCCCTTCATGACGAGTTCGCCCTTCACCATGATGATTCCCTTCTCCCCGGCCGGAAGGGTCTTCCCCTGCTCGTCCACGATCTTGACTTCGACCTCCTGCAGGAGGGGACCTACGGTATAGGGGACGGGCCTTTCAAAGGTTCTGGCGGCTACGATGGGGGATGTTTCAGTCAGGCCGTATCCCTCGAGGACTCGGAGGTTTATACCTGCGAAGAAATCGTCGATGTGGCTCTGCAGGGCCCCGCCTCCGCTGATCCCCGCGATGAGCCGGCCTCCCGTTTTTTCACGGATCTTCCCGTACACGAGCTTGTCCCCGACCTTGGTAAGGGGCTTCAGCAGGGCAACGGCAAGCGTTGATGTGATTTTTTCCACGAAACGCTCGGACATACGCGGCTGTCTGAACCTCGGCATGAGGTCATTCATCCGCATCTTATTTTTATGATACCGGATCCCGGCCTTCACGAAGGTGTGGAATATCCTGCGCTTGACTGCGCTGTCCTTGCTGATCTTGTAGAGTATGGCGTTGTAGAGCGATTCCCATATTCTCGGAACGCTGATGATGTACTGGGGTTTCTCGGTTTCAAAATCTTTAAGAAGCACCTGTGCCGTGGGCTTGGAATATGCGTTGGACGCGCCCACATGGAGCAGAATGTACTCGCAGGTCCTTTCGAAGGAGTGCCAGGCGGGCAGAATGGAGAGGAAACGGTCGCCCGTGGTGATCGGGATGCTCTTCGGGCCCTGGACCACGTTGTGCATGATATTGCCGTGGCTCAGCATGACGCCCTTGGGATCGCCCGTGGTGCCGGATGTGTAGATGATAGTGGCGAGATCGTCCCTCGATACGGACGCCGACGCCTCCTCAAAACGCCGGTCGCCGCGTTCGAGCAGGGACGTGCCGCGTTTGATGAGGTCATCCATGGTGAGCACCTGGATGTACTTGTAGTCCCCGGCATTGACGGGTTCCTCGGTGGATACGAGGATGAGGGTTTTCAGTCCCGGGAGGTTTTCGGCGATCGCGTAGATCTTGTCGAGCTGGTTTTTGTCTTCCACGAACGTGATACTCACCTCGGCGTGCTCGAGGATGAACTGCAGCTCCTTTACGGTCGTATCGCTGCCCCTGGGCACATCGCATGCACCCGTACCCAGCACGGCGAGATCGCACATGATCCACTCGAAACGGTTGTCCGATATGAGGCCGATGCGGTCTCCCCTGCCGACTCCGATATCGATGAGACCAGTCCCGAGCTTTTCAATGATTGTTTTGAGCTCACGGTAGGAAATAGGTTTGAAAATCTCGCCCTCGCGAATCTTCAGTGCGGGAAGGTCCGCGAATTTACGGGCGCTTTCCGTAATCATTTCATTCAAGGTGCTCGGCATGGGGACCTCCTTTTGATAAAGAACATTATTGTATTATATTAGGGTCGCGTCAACACCTAATTTAACACGCTTTCTTCCCGCAACGGGGATTTTTGAACGGGACCGGTCGTGAAACGAGAGGAAATACACGGGGTCGTGGCGGAGCTCGGGTGGATCAGCGGCCGCAGGTTTCAGAAGGCCTTTCAATTCGATCCCTCTACCCTCATTTTACGGGTTCACGGCGGACGTCTTCTCTGCTCGGTACGCAGGAACGCCGGGGCTTTCCATCTCCTCTTCGAGGCCGTGGACGGGGCGTACCTCTACGATTCACCGTTTTGCGGATCGATCAACAGACATATGGGCGGAAGCAGGATCGCCGACGCCATGCTCCTTGAAAAGGGTGTGGCGGTCCTGTTCGAGCGCGGGGAACGTTTCATCGTGGATGCAAACCGGAACAACCTCGTGCTTCTGGACCCGTCCGGGAAGACGGTTTCCTCTCTTCGCGGGAGAGGCGCGGACCCGGAATCCGGGCCCGATTACGGAAAAGGGATCCCGTACAGCCGGACCTCAATGGAGAGCCTGGAGGTAAACCGGGGATTGTCGGAAAGGTTTTTTACGGAACAGCATGAAAAGCTCAAGCGGTCCGTAAGCAGGGTCATCCGGGGCGAGCTGAGGAAGGCCGACCGGCTCGTCGGCAAGCTGGAAGAAGAGAAAGAGGAGCTCGACCGGCGCGGGGAGTATAAGAGCAAGGGAGAGCTTCTGAAGTATAATCTTTCATCCGTGCCGAAAGGGCGGCGCAGCGTTCGACTGAGGGATTATTCGGGAAGCGAAATGGATGTGGAGCTCGATCCGGCCCTGGACGCGCGTGCGAACATGGAACGTTATTTCATGCTCTACCGGAAGCTGGGAAGGAAAACGGGGAAGCTCTCCTCCCGGCTCGAAGAGGTGCGTGACAAGCGGCTTCTTCTGGAAGGACTCGCAGGGAAGATCTCCTCCATCGATCTGTCGATATCTTCACCGCCTGAAAAGATTTTTCGCGTGCTTTCCGGGTTCGGCGCGGACGAGGCTTTGCTCACACGCGTGCGAAGGAGCATACTTCCGCGGCAGGAAAGGAAAACCGGCCCGGCGGAGCGCTCGCCCTTTCACACGGTTACCGCCAGATCCGGAAAAACCATACTCGTGGGAAGAAGCGCGCGGGACAACGATTTCCTCACGGTAAGCCACGCACGGGGAAACGACCTCTGGTTCCACGTCGAGGAAGGCGCGGGAAGCCACGTGGTTCTCCGCTATGAAAAGAACGGCGAGTTCCTCGAGCAGGATATCGAGGACGCGTCCCTGCTCGCCCTTCATTTCAGCAGGTATCGGAAAAGCGGGGCGGCCGTGGTTTACACGAGGTGTAAATACGTGTACAAACCCAGGAGGGCCGGGCCGGGGCGTGTGATCTATCATAACAACAGGATGGTGGAGGTCAGGCCCGACGAGACGCTTGTCCGCCTGCTGCTCGACTCAAAGCCCCCGGAGCGCGGGCGGTAAAATCCTTGACGTGTTCCATCCTCGATTGGTACTTTTTTCTGATTCCCGGTTTTTCCTGGAGTATTCGATGAAAAAGATCGTTCTTGCGTTTTCCGGCGGTCTCGACACCTCTTTTTGCGCCGTTTATCTGGCCGCCGACCTCGGATACGAGGTCATATCCGTTACGGTCGATACGGGCGGTTTTTCCGGAGATGAGCTGAAACGTATCGAAAAACGGGCGAAGAGCCTGCGTGTCTCCCGCCATATAACCATTGATGCGAGAACGCGCGTTTATGACGATTTCATCTCCTATATCATCAGGGGCAATTCGCTGCGCGGCAATACCTATCCCCTCTCGGTCGGTGCGGAACGGGTGGCCCAGGCCATCGAGGTGGGTAAAGTGGCCGTGGAGGAGGACGCCGACGCGGTTGCGCACGGATCCACCGGAGCAGGCAACGACCAGATACGGTTCGACGTTGCACTGCGCGTGCTGCTTCCCGATAAAGATATACTGGCGCCCATACGAACCCTCGGGTGGAGCCGTGATCGTGAGGCTTCCTGGCTCAAGGAGCGGGGCGTGGAAGTGGACCTTTCTGTCAGGGATTACTCAATCAACGAGGGGTTGTGGGGAACCACGATCGGCGGCAAGGAGACGCACGATTCCTGGCAATACCCCCCTGACCATGTTTTCAAGAAAACGAAGAACATCAACGATACGCCCCGGGAGCCGCGTGAGATCGTCATCGGGTTCGAAAAGGGTCTTCCCGTGACACTCGACGGAAAGAAATACGCCGGCATCGATCTCGTGGAAACACTCAACCGGGTCGCGGGCGAGTACGGTATCGGGAGGGGCGTGCACATCGGAGACACCATACTCGGTATCAAGGGAAGGATCGTATTCGAAGCACCCGCTCCCTTCATTCTCATTGGAGCGCACCGGGAGCTCGAAAAGCTCGTGCTCTCGGCAAAACAGCGCTTCTGGAAGGATCATCTCGGCCAGGTGTACGGCGACCTGCTGCACGAAGGGCTCTACTTCGATCCCGTAATGCGTGATATGGAGGCGTTCATCGAATCCTCGCAGGCCGCGGTTACGGGTGAAGCGAGGGTCCGTCTCCAGGGGGGCGGCTATCTCGTGGTCGGCGTGAGGAGCGGGAACTCCCTCATGCGGACCGATCTCGCGACCTACGGTGAAACCCAGAACCTCTGGGACCATCGGGACGCCGAGGGGTTCAGCAGGATATACGGGATTCCCTCCATGCTCCACAGTATCGTCAGGGACAGATCTCCGAAGACGAGATAGGGACCGTCCCCCGGTTCCCTTTCCTGTGGAAAAATGTATTGTTTTTCTTCCTGAAATACATTTCCTTTAAGGGAATCGCCGGCCCCCTCTATTTTATCAAGGGGGCGGTCTTTCAATGGATTTTACGGGTCACGAAGGTATGAAGATAAGGATCGACAAGAGGGCGTCAGTCACCATAAATATCCAACTCGGGCGGGAGGTCTCCTGCGAGCCGACCTGTGCTTCGGGGACGCCCGAGCGTGGGCTGGTATGCGTTGTAAAAGCGCTCGAAGAGAAGCGCGTATACGACAGAATTGAGCTCGTGTCCGGGAGGATGGCGAAAATATCGAAGGGCGACGTCATTGCAGGCGCGCTCGGGCAGAGACGCGCGCTTCAGGGATTTGCCGGGATCATCCCGGATTCGATCCGTGAAGGGGACGTACTGCATGTCCTGAATATCGGAGGAGTGCTGGGAAGGGCCGTTTCCTTCAACCGCGAATTCGGGCCGCCCCTTCGTGTGGAGTATCTGGGAACGGTTGTGGACGGAGGGAAGCCCGTCAATATCAGGGACAATGCTCTGCCCACGGTCGCGGCCCTCGCGGATGCGCCGCGGGCGGGTGTCGTGGTGGTCTCGGGCACATCGATGAACTGCGGAAAGACCGCGGTCGCTTCCAAGATCACGCAGGAGCTGACGTGGAGGGGATGCAGGGTCTGCTCGGCAAAGGTATCGGGCATCGCCGCGCTGAAGGACATACTGAACATGCAGGACCACGGAGCGGTTGAATCGCTCTCCTTCCTGGATTTCGGGTATCCGTCAACGGTGGATACGAAAGACGTACCCCTCATTGCCAGAGGGGCGATCACGGCGCTGTCGGAATCGGAACCCGACGTGCTCATTATCGAACTCGGAGACGGGGTCCTGGGGGATTACGGTGTCGCGGAGTTTTTCCGCGAGAAAGAGCTCAGAGAAATAATCGGCTGCAATATCGTGTGCGCGCTCGATCCCGTGGGGGCGCGGGGTATGGTCAATTTCATGGAACATGAGGGGCTGCCCGTACACCTCGTGTCGGGTCCGGTCACGGACAATGTCGTAGGAACCGATTTCATCGAACGTCTTAATCTCAGGGCCTTGAACAGCGTTTATCAGCAGGAGGAGCTCGGCGATTACGTCTGGTCCGTTTTAAACGGGTAGGGGGATTGGTGGGATGAGAAAGATTAACGTCGGAATTATAGGCGGCGCGGGCTACGGGGGCTCTGAGCTCATCAAGCTCCTTCTCTTTCACCCGAAGGTCAATCTCGTGTTTGTGACCTCGAGAAGGCACGGGGGCAGGAGGGTGAGTGAGGTCAACCGGTTTCTCACTGAATCGACGGACCTGCGTTTCGTGGAACCGGATATCTCCGCCTTTCCCGGAGATACGGACCTGGTGTTTTTCGCTACCCCGCACGGTGTTTCCATGACCATGGTGCCCGCCCTTCTGAAGGCTCTGCCGGACGTCAGGATAATCGATCTGAGCGGGGATTTCAGGCTCAGAGATCCCCATATGTGGAGCCGGTTCTACAAGAAGGAGCATGCGGCCCCGGACCTGCTCGGCACCTTTGCTTACGGCCTCTCGGAGCTCAACAGAGAGGCGGTTGGCGGAGCACGGTATATAGCGAACCCGGGCTGTTTCGCTACGAGCGTTCTGTTCGCCATCTACCCGCTCTTCAGCATGAATGCGGTGATTCGCGACGTGAGTATCGTATCGGTGACCGGCTCCTCGGGCTCGGGAGAGCTGCCGAAGGATGTGACCCATCACCCGGTCAGGGCCGTAAATTTCAAATCATACAAGATACTGGAGCATCAGCATCTCCCGGAGATCAAACAGTTCCTGAACGATTCCTTCGCGTCCGGGGATTACGAGCTGGGCATGGTTCCCCAGTCCGGTCCGTTTGTGCGGGGTATATACACCACCGCCGTGCTGTATAACGAAGCGCTGAGCGGGGACGGTCTCGAGCGGGGCCTTCACGAGCTCTATGCGCGGGAGCGTTTTATCAGGATCGTGGAGGGATCGCCCGAAATCGCGCATGTCCGGGGTACGAACTATGTGGAGGTGTCATGCTGCTGCAGGGGCGGGTTCGCGGTATCGATGAGCGCAATCGATAACCTCGTCCGCGGCGCTTCCGGGCAGGCCGTACAGAACATGAACATTATGTACGGCTTCGACGAAGCGGAGGGACTCGGATTTCCGGGTATGCGTCCTTAAGAGAACGGAAGCGGTATTTCAAATATCGGTGAGGATGAGATGAGATGAATCGTAAGTTCGAAGATATTAAGGAGCAGGAGGACAAGTATCAGCTCAATACCTATGCGAAACTGCCGATCGCGATAGAGCACGGGGAGGGCGTTTACGTATACGGCTCGGACGGCAGAAAATACCTCGACCTCTACGGGGGACACGCGGTCGCCCTCATCGGGCACTGTCACCCTTCGGTGGTGGGTGCCGTCAGGGAGCAGGTCGGACGGCTCGTCTTCTATTCGAATGTGGTATATTCATCCGTGCGGGCATCGGTGTCGGAAGCGATTGTTGAAGCCGCCCCTGAAGGGATCGACAGGGTCTACTTCTGCAATTCCGGCGCGGAGTCGAACGAAACGGCAATGAAGATAGCCCGGAAATTCACGGGGAAGAGCAGAGTCGTGGCAATGCAGGCCGGTTTTCACGGAAGAACCACGGGAGCGCTCAGCGCCACGGCACTCGGTTCCTACAGGAGCCAGTTTTTCCCCCTGCTGGAAGGGTATGATTTCGCTGAGTTCGGCTCCTTCGAGGACATAGCCGCGAAGATCGGGGACGACACCGCCGCGGTCATACTGGAGCCGATTCAATCCATGGCGGGCGTCGAAATGGCCGATGACGACTATTACAGAAAGCTCCGCGGACTGTGCACGGAACGGGGTGTGCTCCTCATCTTTGATGAGGTGCAGACCGGGTTTGGACGGACCGGAAGCTGGTTCTTCGGAGACGCAATCGGGGTTGTTCCGGACATCATCACCCTTGCCAAGGGAATCGGGGGCGGTATCCCGGTGGGGGCGGTCCTCATACGGGATTTCGTATCGGAAACCATAAAACCGGGCGAGCACGGATCCACCTTCGGAGGAGGGCCCGTGGCCTCTGTCGCGGTGGAAGCGACGATTCGGGCCATACGGGAAGAGGGACTCGTGGAAAATGCCCGTGAGGTCGGCCTGCACATAGCGAAAGGTCTTGCTGAACTGGATTGTGTCGTCCGCGTTCGGGGCCGGGGGCTCCTCCTGGGCGTGGAATTACGGGACGAGGCGAAGAAGCTCAGGGACTATCTGCTTGAGCGCGGGATTATAACGGGAACTTCGTCAAACGGGAACGTTTTGAGACTGCTTGCGCCGATAATACTCAAAAAAGAGGAGGCGGACGTTTTCATAGAGGCGCTTGGGGCGTATTGAGACTCCGGAGCCTCCGGTGAATTCCGGGTTTTTCCATTAAAAACAGGGAAGAAAAATGAAACACTTTATTACACTGACGGATTACGACAGGAAATCGATCGACCGGCTTCTCGATACTGCGGCGAATATGAAGAGGGGAAAAGCCCGTTCGGGACTGCAGGGTAGAAACCTTATCCTCCTCTTCTTCAATCCCTCCCTTCGGACGCGGACCTCTTTCGAGTTCGCCATGCAGCAGCTCGGGGGAAACGTGGTGACACTCAACGCGGGTGAGGACACCTGGAAGCTCGAGACGGAGGAGGGTGTCGTAATGGACGGCGGCTGTGCCGAGCACATCCGTGACGCCGCGGGCGTACTCGGGAGGTATGGTGATGCGATCGGTATAAGGGCGTTTGCGAAGGGTGAAAATTGGGAAGTCGACAGGCTCGATTCCGTGATTGGATCCTTCGTAAAATACGCGGGTGTTCCGGTCATCAATATGGAATCGTCGCTCTACCATCCGAACCAGGCGCTCGGGGACCTGCTTACCATAAGGGAGCGCTGCGGCGGGCTGGACGGCCTGCCCGTGACCCTGACATGGGCGCCCCATCCCAACCCCCTTCCCATGGCGGTGCCGAATTCGTTTCTTCTGGGCTGCGCCCTCTGCGGCATGAACATACGCTTCGTGAGGCCGGAGGGCTACGACCTGGACGCGGATATCATTGAAAGGGCCCGTTCGCTGTGCCGGGAGGCGGGAGGATCCCTGCGCGTAACCGACTCCCCGGAGGAGGGATACGAGGGGTCGAGGGTTGTGTACGCGAAGAGCTGGGGAAGTCTCGATTACTATGGAAACCGGGAGCGGGAACGCGAGCACAGGCGGGGACTGAAAAACTGGATCGTGGACGAGAAGAAGATGGCCCTGACGGACCGGGCCTTTTTCATGCACTGCCTGCCCGTCAGGCGGAACGTCGTGGTGACCGACGGCGTGATTGACAGCGGACGGTCCATCATTTATGATGAGGCTGAAAACCGCCTTCACGTACAGAAAGCGGTGCTCGATTTTCTGCTCGGCCGGTAGCCCGGCACACGGGTGCCGGATTGAGCCGAGGTAGAGGATATGGAGAACACAGGCATACTGAAACAGGCCCTGCCCTATATAAGGCGGTACAAGAACAGGACCTTCGTCATAAAGCTCGGCGGCGAGCTCGCCCGGAATACCGAAGTTCTGGACGATATCGCACAGGACGTTTCCCTCCTCTACCAGATCGGTATTCGGGTCGTTCTGATTCACGGGGGCGGACCGCAGGCGACCGAGCTCTCGAAAAAGCTCGGAATCGCGCCCAGGATCGTCGAAGGGAGACGCGTAACCGACGAGGAGACGCTGGAAGTCGCCAAGATGGTTTTCGCGGGCAAGATCAACCATGAGATTCTTACCCTGCTGAGGAAGCACGGCGCCCGGTCGGTCGGGCTCTCAGGTATAGACGGCAACGTGGTCGTCGCGAAGCGCCGGGAAACGGTGGAATACGTGAACAGGAAAACCGGTGAGGTCGACAACATCGATTTCGGCCATGTGGGGGACGTGGTCAGCATAGATACGGGACTGCTCGAGGTGCTTCTGGAAAAGGACTATATACCCGTCATCGCGTCGCTCGCAGACGACGGGAATGGACATATTCTGAATGTGAATGCGGACACGGTGGCATCGCGCGTGGCGGTGGCGATCGGGGCTTACAAGTATATAACCATGACGAACGTAGACGGCATATTGCGGGATGTCGATGATCCGGGGAGCAGGATATCCTTTCTTGCGCCCGGGGAGGCGAAGTCTCTCATCGAATCCGGAGTCATAAGCGGCGGTATGGTGCCGAAGATACGGGAGTGCATCCACGCCGTGGAAAACGGGGTCACACGGGTTCACGTACTGAACGGCGGACGGAAATCGTCCCTGCTCGAGGAGGTGTTCACCCGCAGTGGGAACGGGACCATGATTATGAGCGACGACGAGGTCGAGGAATACACGCGGAATGGTGTATAATGGAGGTTAAAGGGGGATGCGGTGGCTCTCAGGGACGGACGGCTTAAAAAGGGTGTGAGCGGCCCGTTCGCGAAACTCAACCCGTCTATTTCCTTCGACAGGAAGCTCTACCGTGAGGACATACGCGGTTCCAGGGCGTGGGCGAGGGCTCTCAATACGGCGGGGTTTCTGGATAAGGACGAGCTCGCAAAGATCGAGAACGGTTTGACGGAAATCGAGGAGGAGATCGAATCCGGTAAATTCCGTTTCAGCGATGCCGATGAAGACATACATATGAACGTGGAGCGGAGGCTTCAGGAGAAGATCGGGAAACCGGCACTGAAGCTCCACACCGGAAGGAGCAGGAACGAGCAGGTCGTGCTCGATGAAAGGCTCTATCTTATTGCACGGACGGATGAATTACGCGAAGTTTTGGAAACCCTGCTCCGCACGCTCGCCGGAAAGGCCAAGCTCCATCTCTCGACCATTATTCCGGCCTACACCCACTTGAGGCACGCGCAGCCCGTGAGTCTCGCACATCTGTTTCTCGCGTACTGCGGGGCGCTGCAGCGGGGGAAGAGCAGGATCGGGGATTTTGAAAAAAGACTCAAAGTCCTTCCACTGGGCTCCGGAGCGGTCGCGGGATCGTCGATCCCCATAGACCGCGGGATACTCCTCCGGGAGCTTCCCTTTGATACGCTTTCATCGAACTCCATTGACGCGATTGCAACGCGTGATTTTATTGCCGAGTTCGAGTTTATATGCCTCGGCATTTGCGTGACCCTTTCGAGGATGTCCGAGGATTTCATCATCTGGTCCTCCGGGGAATTCGGGTTCCTGCGGCTCCCGGACGAGCTGTGTACGACCTCTTCACTCATGCCCCAGAAAAAAAATCCGGATTCGCTCGAGCTCATACGGGGAAAAACGGCGGGGGTCCTGGGAAGTCTCGTCTCAATCATCACACTGGAAAAGGGGCTCCCTTATACGTACAACCGGGACCTGCAGGAGGACAAGGAACCCCTCTTCCATACCGCCGACAGCACTATTCTATCCGTTCAGTGCATGGCGGATGTGATCGGGGGCTTCAAGGTTGACGAGGAAAGAATCAACCGTGTTCTAGACTCCACGGGAGGGGCGCTCTTTGCAACGGATATCGCCGATTATCTCGTGGAGCGGGGGGTTCCCTTCAGGGAGGCTCACTCCATAGTGGGGTCGATCGTCAGGTACTGTTCCGAGCGGAATATTTCCCTCTCCGCCCTATCGATCGAAAAGTACCGCTCTTTCAGCGATCGTTTCGATAAAGAGGTATACGGGGTGTTCGACTACCTCACTTCCGTAAACAGGCATGACGTCGAGGGAGGGACCGCGCTCAAACGCGTTGCGGAAGCGATAAAGCGGCTGGAGGAGGAACTCGGCGCATAGGACGGGGTCACTCTATTTTTAACCCTTCATGTCCGATACTCTAGTGAAGCGGTTTTACCCGGTCTCCGACGCGGTGAGGCGGTATGCGAAACATGAAAACTCGCCCTATTACACTTCTTCTTCTCATTTTCTTTCTCATAACGCTTCCCTTCCTTCCTTCCTGCGGATTCATCGGCAGTGTTTTCAGCGGTGATGACGAGGGCGGAGAAGAGGAAAACGGGCAGGAAGACGAAAGCGAAGAGCCTCGGGTCCACGAGCTCACTATCTACTACCGCTATGTCGGGTCCGGTTCGGTGTCGGCAGCAAGTCCGCTCTATTTCGTCATCATGCCCGTGGACGAGAACGGCAACATCCCGGAAGACAGGTCGGATTTCGTTATCGTGAACGGATATTTGCCCGCGGGCACGGTTGTAGCCGAGATCGAGGAGGGTACGTACGGGGTCCTCCTCTTTCACGACGCCGATTCGAACGGCGACCTCTCCCACCTGGAAAACTACGTCATTTACTACGATTACTTTCAGGCGGGCGGGGGTTTCGATTCGGTATTTGTCTATTCGGACCAGTCCATTTTCATGGATATGAACGACGATTACGAATGGCACCATGTATTTATCGTCTCACCCGGTAACGGGGAGCTCATGACGAGTGATTTTTATGTTTACGGCGGCATATCGAACACGGGCTCCGTGACCGTGGAGTCGATCGGTCTCGAGCTTGACGGAAACGAGCTGTGGGGCTCGGCGCAGATCGGCGGGTGGGGCGGCGGGGATGAAGCCTGGATGTATCCCGGTGAAGACAACCCGTTCAACGAGATAGAGCTGGATGATCATCAGAACGGCTGGCACACCATTACGGCGCGCGGTTATGACGCGGGCGGGGCGGAGATCGATTCTTTTTCCGTCGGTTTCGAGGAATATGACGGTGCCATGGTTTTTATACGCGATCCGGCGGACGGTCAGACCATGTACGACAACTTCACCGTTTCAGGCGGGCTGGCCGAATCATACGGGGATGTACTGGTACAGGTGTATATTGACTCCGTTTACGCGGGCGACGGTTCGCTCAGCGAAGACCATATTCAGTGGGAGTACAGTGTGGACATCTACGGTCTGTCGGACGGAGAACATACCCTTTTCGTGCGCGCGGACCTTTCCGGGGCGGGTCTCCAGCCCCAGGAGAGCATGTCCATAACCTTTCATATCGACACTTCCGGCGCTGGCGGGGTGTAAAACCGACTCTTTCAGAATACATCGGATCGTACGGTCGATGTAAGGACTGATGCACCACTTCCTTTTAAAACAGTCATCGTGAACCGCGGCGGTCAGTTCTCCGCTCCGGGGGTGGCTGGAGCGGCAGTATCCCAGCTTCCGGCGCAGAGCTCCTCAGCGTACCCTTCCCCGTTTTTCATCCTCGACGCGTGCTTGGCCCGTATCGGGTCTCCCGACCACCCCGAGCCCAGCATGTAGTCCCTGTCAGAATCGTAATCCCAGAGCTCCTGTACGGAAGTGTAGGCGAGCCCGTCCACAAACAGGTCCCCGGACAAGAGAACAACCTGGTCCTTTGTACCGGTCGGGGTGGTATCAGGTATGTAAAAGACGTTGTCTTCTCTGTAAAACTCGCCGGATTCATAGGGATCTTTTCCGCCATGCCATACCACGAGCAGGTAGTCTCCCGCCTGAACGGTTATTTCCTCGCCGCCCGTTATGGGAGAATCTTCGCCGTCGATGTCGGTGACCGTGAACTGCGAGATCGATCCCCCCCTGGTGATGTAGAGCTCCGCCCAGTCCATGCCCAGTAACTCGGGCGGGTCCTCGGGATCTATGCTGTATTCCGTGACGAGCGCGCAGGCGGAGTCATCGGCGGGACCGGCTCCCTGGGGCGTATCGCTGTTGTGCCCGCCCGGGGTACCGAGGGTGGAGTCACTGAGATTGACGGAAAGGCCCTCGGTATACCACGATCCGGGGTTCCAGGAGTTTTCACACGAGTCACTGTACCGCGCCATTGAGGCGCGCATGCCCTCCTCGTTGGCGCCGAAGAGGTAACCGCCGCCGTCACCCACGGTGTCCATAACCGTTTCATTTCCATCTTTCAGGATATAGGGCCCGCACGCGGAGTTGACCAGGGAAAGCCGGGCGTCGCTCATGTCGGGACGGACCGTTATCGCGGATTGCCCGCTTTCATATTCATAGTTGGTCACGAGAAAGACGGATTCGGCCTCGATCCTTCCGTATATGCCGAGCCGAACTCCGGAGCCGCCCCCGTTTTCCACTATCCAGTCTCCGAGGTAGAAAGGACGGTCTTCTTTGTTTATGAGCTCGATGAATTCATCGTACGAGCTTGTCAGTGTTCCGGCCCAACCGATTTCATTGATGAGCACGTCCCCCGGGGAGGGAGGGTCGCCCTCGTCCACTATGGTGATGGTTACGGAGCCGCTGTAACCTTCTTCGTCCTCGGCCAGGATGATCACAGACGTCGTTTCGGAAACATCCGCGGGTATGAAGAGTACGGGAGATCCGGTTTCCGGCTGAAAGGTGCCGGACAGGGGCTGGGCGGACCACGACACGTCTCCGGTTTCCCCCTCGCAGCGGAGAATGAGCGGTTCGGTATCGAGGATCTCGTTCTTTTCGATTTCAATTGTCAGTGCGCATCCGTCCGCATCCCCGGCTTCGTCACCGGAATCATCCGACAGGTCCGTCCCGCCGTTCTCGTCCTCCCTGACGGGTTTGTCGATTTTTGTACATCCGAACCCAAAGAGAAGGGTCTCTAAAATGATGAGTAGAATAACGGAGAACCAGACATGTCCTTTCATCGATACCGTTCCCCCATTTAATATGAAGTCAGGCGGGCCTCATCATATATAAACAGGAAAAAGGGGAAAAAAATTTCATCCGGCGGAACCTGACGGCTTTACAGTATAAGGGCTTATCACTAATAATACAATAAAAAATTCAATTAAATTATTAAATGTTATTAGTACATTATACGAAATATTTGGATATGCCGGGCGGGAAAAGCGTGCCCTAGGGAGGGAGTCAAAGGGGTTTCAGGGATATTTTTTTAGATCCGTGCCGTCAGCACTTCGAGTAGCCGCAGTTATGGCATACGACGCAGCCGCTTTCATGTTCGAGAATGCCGCCGCAATCGGGACAGATTCCGGCGATATTCTTCGTTTCATTATCGAAGAGCGAGCCCTGGGCTGAATCGTCAACCATTTCATCTTCATTGACGTTCTCGTCGGTCTCCTCGTCCGTACCGTAATGATGGGTTTCGAGGTATCTTTCCAGGACCTTGGCGAGCGCGTCCGAACAGGAGAGGACCTTGCCCCCCTTCCGGGGAAGGAGCGAGGGTGAGGGGCAGCGCATGCCCTTGAGCTGTTTTACAACGGCGCTGGGATTTACATTCGAACGAAGCGCCATTGAAATGAGGCGGGCCTGTGCGTCGAGCTGGGAGGCGGCGCATCCTCCCGCTTTTCCCATGCTCGCGAAAACCTCGCACGGTCCAAAATCGTCCGAGTTGATCGTGACGTATAAATTTCCGCAACCCGTTTCAATTTTTTCCGTGTAACCATGCGTTATCCGGGGGCGTTCACGGGGCGCCTGCTTCTCGAACTCCTGCTTCTCTTTAGTCTTGCCCGTGGTCAGTACTTGTACGTCGCGTGAACCGTCCCGGTAAACGGTTATCCCCTTGCACCCGAGGTTATACGCCTCGATATAAACGTTTTTAACCGCGTCAACCGTGGCCGTGTTGGGGAAATTGACCGTTTTGGATACCGCGTTGTCCACGTGCTCCTGGAAGGCGGCCTGCATGAACACGTGATCCATGGCTTCGATGTCGTGCGCCGTGACAAAGATGTTCTGATAGCGGGCGGGTATCCCCCGCATACCCCGGACCGTACCGTTGCGGGCTATCTCCCTGACGAGGTCGTCCGAGTAAAAACCCTCGCGCACCGCGGCATCGAGGAAAAGGGGGTTTGTTTCCGGCAGCTCGTTGTTGTCGAGCACGTTCCGGACAAATGAAACGGCGAAGAGAGGCTCGATTCCCGAGGAGCATCCCGCAATGATGCTGATCGTTCCCGTAGGAGCGATCGTGGTACGGGTTGCATTCCTGAACCGCTTCCCGCTCTTTGCGTATATGGACTTCTCCCAGTTCGGGAAAACACCCCGTTTCTCGGCGAGCGCGAGTGAAGCCCGGTCGGACTCAGAGGCGATAAACTTCATCACTTCTCTGCCCGTATCACGCGCTTCCTCGGAATTGTAGGGAATATCGAGCATGATGAGCATATCGGCGAATCCCATGATGCCGAGGCCGATTTTTCTGTTCGCGCGTACGAGGTCCTGTATCTGTTCGAGCGGGAATCTGCTCATGTCGACCACGTTATCGAGAAAGTGAATGGACGAGTGTACCGTGTCCTTGAGGCCTTCCCAGTTGATTACCCTCTCGTGTACGAAACACTTCAGATTGATGGAACCGAGGTTGCAGGCCTCGAAGGGAAGGAGGGGCTGTTCTCCGCAGGGATTCGTGGATTCTATGCTCCCCAGCAGGGGCGTCGGGTTGTGGCGGTTGATCTCGTCAATGAACACCACACCGGGATCTCCGTACTTCCACGCCCCGTCCGCGATGAGATCGAAGACCCTCCTCGCCTTGAGCGTGCCCGCGACCTCGCCCGTTCTCGGGCTTATGAGCTTGTAGTCGTCGTCCGTCATGACCGCCTTCATGAACTCGTCGGTTGCGGCCACGGAGATGTTGAAGTTGTTGAGGAGGTGCTGTTCTGATTTTGATCCGATGAATTCGAGTATGTCGGGGTGGTGGACGCTCAGAATACCCATGTTGGCGCCCCGGCGTGTTCCCCCCTGTACTATCGTCTCTGTCGCGGTGTCGAATATTCGCATGAAGGAAACGGGGCCCGAGGATATGCCCTTCGTGGTTTTGACTACGTCGTTTTTAGGACGCAGCCTTGAAAAGGAGAAGCCCGTTCCACCGCCGCTCTTGTGAATCATCGCGGTGAACTTTACGGCATCGAATATGCTCTCAATGGAATCGTCCACCGGGATGACGAAACAGGCGGAGAGCTGCTGGAGCTCCCTGCCCGCGTTCATCAGAGTGGGCGAGTTCGGCAGGAACCGGAGCGAGGTCATGAGTTCGTAGAACTCTTCCTCGGTCCTTTCCGCGGCCGCCCCGTCTTCGTAGAGGGAATCGGCCTGTGCGATGTTATTCGCAACTCGTCTGAACATATCGTCGGGCTGCTCGATCGGATTGCCCTTATCGTCCTTTTTCAGATACCGTTTCTTGAGAACGGTAACGGCGTTTGCAGTGAGTTCGAGGCAGCGTTTTCTTTCCAGGACCGGCATGTTCCCCTCCCACAGGGTGTTCAGGTGTGCTTTCAAAAAGGTGGAGCTCTATTTTTTCAGTAAGAGGTCTCTCTTTGATTTATATATGGTTTTACATATTAATAGTGACGGCTTTTGTCTAAGAATATAAAAGAATCAAGAGCGAGAGCTTATGTTGTCATACTGCCATTAAAAGGAATTACGGCGTTATGTAAAAACCATACGGTACGTAATGGTCTTAGAGTTATATATTTATAAGCTTACTTATCTAAATTGAAAAGTAATTTCGATATTCATCCGTAATAAATATTATATGCTTCACTTTCAAAAATTACTGAAACGCGTGAAACGCGTGCGGTTCCTATGTGTGGTATAGAGTTATTGTTTCTTCCGACGCTCCATATGCTTTTATAAACAATGGGATCACTGAGTAGATAAAATTGAAGTGTGTTTATAATACAATGTTTTTTATTTTTCATCATTAATTTTTTTAATGTTTTGAGTATTTTATTAGAAAACAGGTTTGGATTTTGAGTTTACCCCCGGCCCTTTTTCCCCTACAATTGAATGGACGGTTTCGAACACCGGTCCGGGGTGAAAAGCATGAGGGATTTCGGCTGGAGAAGAACGCGTGACTGGGAGCGGCGGAGAGCGCTGAAAACGGTATGCATTCTTTTTACCGTAACCATACTCTACGCGGTCTATCACTATCAGGGATCGGCCAGGTTCTTCGCCCTCTACCTCGGCGGGGCCGTGGACCCTGAGCGTCTCCAGGCCGTGTCCGTATTCTACCAGTGGACCATGGGATTTTTCCTCCTCGGGTGCGTGCCCCTCGTTATAATAAGGGCCGGTTTGAAGGAGCGGATTCTGGATTACGGGCTCGGCATGGAACGGCCCGGCGTCGTACTTGCCGTGGTACTGATCGGATTCGCGGTCGCCACGCCGTTCGTCTATTTCGGCGCCCGCAGGGAAGACATAGCCGCGATCTATCCCCTCGTACGCGGAGCCTCCTCCTCTCCCCTCTTGTTTTTCAAATCATCCCTCTTCTACTTCCTCTACTACGTCGGCTACGAGATATGCTTCCGGGGCATGCTCTATATCGGCATACGGGACGACGTGGGAGACGCCCAGGCCGTCGCAGTTTCCTTCACGGCGACCGTGCTCCTCCACGTTACCCAGCCCCAGTCGGAGCTCATACTCGCCATGCTCGCGGGTATAGCATTTCCCATCATCGTAAAGCGTCTCCGGTCGCTCTGGCCCGTCATACTCATACACGGGTTTACCGGTATAACCCTCGATTACTGGATCATCGTGCACTCGGGCGGCTTCACCCCTTAAAAGAGAGACTCCTCCTCAGCCGGGATTATGCAAGCGGGAACATTGTTTTGCGGCGAGTTGACGAGGGTCGAAACCCGGTGGAAATCGATCGAATCGGGCGGACAGGGGGTAAGGAGCTCGAGCAGATCGTCCGGGTCGCTCCTGCTGTCGAGCCACGTGTCCCTGTCCTCCGGTTTCAGGATCACGGGCATGCGGTCGTGCAGCTCGGCCATGCGCGCGTTTGCGGCGGTTGTGATGATGGTAAAAGTCAGAAGGGGCTGTGCCTCTTCTTCCCCCTTCGGCCTCCAGCTCTCCCAGAGGCCCGCCAGTCCCAGGGGCCGTCCGGACGCGCCGTATATGTAGTAGGGTGTTTTTACCGCACCTGTTTTTTTCCACTCGTAGAATCCGTCGGCGGGTACGAGGCAGCGTTTTTTCTTGAATCCGCTCCTGAAGCTCGGTTTTTCGGCCACGGTCTCGGCCCGGGCGTTGATCATCCTGCCTGTCTGCGGTGTTTTCGACCAGATGGGAACGAGGCCCCATTTGAAGCGGTCGTATCGGGTTTCGCCGTCCCGCAGTATTACGCCGGCCTCCTGGCCGGGAGCCACGTTGTATGAGAGGAACACGTCGGATAGGAATTCCTGCACATAGAACTCGATCGATATGGTCTTGCGCTCCGATTTCTGCGTGAACCGTCCGCACATGGCCTTTACCTCCTTCCTGCGGCCGTCTCTTCGGTCTCTTCGAGCGCCGGATCCACGGACCCTCCAGCGGCCGCTTTCTCCCCAGTATTATACCACAGCGGCCTGATATCGTACACGTGGAGGCTGATCACGCCGAACTCCGACTCCACCCGCCCGAAGAGCAGGTAGGGCCTTGCGTGGGAGAGACCGAGAGCGTGGCGCTTGAAGACTTTGGGAAAGAAAACGGTCTCGATCAGGGCGGTTTCGTCCTCGAAGGAGATGAACTGCATAAGCTCGTCGTTTTTCGTCATCACCGTCTTCGCGGTCACCAGTATGCCCGCGACCCGCACCCTGCGTCCTTCGTTCCTGCCCAAATCGCGGGCCCTTATCACACCGGGATCGGAAATCTTGTTTCTGAAGCACGACATGGGGTGGACGGACGCGATGAATCCGAAGAGATCCTCCTCCATACGCAGTTTTCGTTTTTGATCCAGATCGCGCATGGGAGGCGGCGTTATCCCGGCCTCGTAGCGCATGGCGGAACAGAGGGGTGTTTCTTCCTCCCCCTCACCCCGGAGGTTCGCCAGGTACAGGAGCTGCGGAACGTTGTATCGTTCCACATTCCTGAAACAGCCCGCCTTGATCAGGAGCTCCATGTCGGCGCGCCCGGCCTTCGTGCGCCGCATGAAATCGAGGAGGCCGGTGAAATGCCCGCGCCGGGACCGGTCCTCCGCTATACGGCGGGCGAGGCCGGATGACAGCCCCTTTATCTGTGTGAATCCCATGTGTATCGTGTTCCCGTTCCCGCGGTACCCCTCGAGGCTTAGGTTTATATCCGGCAGCTCGACCTCGATCCCCATGCGGCGCGCTTCGGATATGTAAGCGAGGGAGCTGTAAAAGCCGCCCCCGTTTTTCAGGACCGCTCCCATGAACTCGGCCGGGTAGTGGGCCCTGAGGTAGCAGCACTTGAAGGAGAGCAGGGCGAAGGAGGCGCTGTGGGGTTTGCAGAAGCTGTATCCGGAGAACGACTCGATCATTTCCCATATACGGTCGATTTTCTCTTTTCCGATACCGCGGTCCTTAAGATTTTTATAGAACTTGTCCTTCAGCTCGAGCTTCCTGCGGACCTTGTTTCTGCGCAGTATGACCTTCCTGATCTCGTCCGCTTCCCCGATGGGAAAACCCGCTATGTGGAGCGCGATCCTGGTGATGTCCTCCTGGTAGCACATGATCCCGTAGGTTTCCCGCAGCAGGTCGCCCATCTCTGGTATGAGGGGCGTGTAGGGTTTTCCCCTGACCCGCTCGATGTATTCTCTGATGTACGCGTTCGCCGCGGGTCTTATTATGGATGAGTGTATGACGAGGTGATCGTAGTCTCCGCGTCCCGTCTTTTTCTGGAGCTGCCGCATGGCCGGAGACTCCACATAGAACACGCCGACCGTATCGCCCCGGGCGAGCATGGCGATGGTATCCGGGTCGTTCAGGGGGTTGAAGTCCTCGTAGCGTATGCGTTTCCCGTAGTGACGCTCGATCAGATCGAGGGTGTCCCGCACCACGGCCAGGCTCCGGTTTCCGAGCACGTCGATCTTGACGAAGCCGAAGTCCTCGGCCTGGTCCTTCTCGAGCTGTATGATGTGAACGCCCTTGGGCGCGCGCTCCACCGGGATGTAGTAGTAGATGGGCCGCGGAGTGACCACCACGCCCCCGCAGTGAACGGAGAGGTAGCGCGGTCTCCCGTGCACCTCCACGGCGTCCCTGAACACGCGCATGAACTCGGGCGAGCGTTCCCGGTTCTTCGCGTAATTCACGAACTCGTCCGCGGTCCGGTCGTAGTAGTACCCGATGTTCTTCGTGACCCTGCCGATCTCGCTCTCAGGTATTCCGTGCACCTTGGCGATCTCGCGCACGGACGAGCGGGAGGAGAAGGTGATGTGGTTCGAGACCATCGCGGTGTTTTTTTTTGTGTACCGTTTGAAGATGTACTCCAGTATGTCGTCTCTCGTGTCCCACGGGAAGTCCACGTCGATGTCGGGCGGGTCGGGCCGTTCCTCGTTCAGGAACCGCTCGAAGAAGAGGTTGTGCCGCAGCGGATCGACGTGGGTGATGAACAGGAGGTAGGACACGAGCGATGCCGCCGCGGACCCCCTCCCGCAGGTATAGGGCGAGTGCTTGACGAAATCGTGCACCACGAGGAAATAGTCGGCAAATCCCTTTTTCTCTATGATGGAAAGCTCCTTATCCAGCCGCTCCGTGACCGCAGGCGTGATCCGGGGGTAGCGCAGCTTCAGGTTTTTACGGCAGATCGCCCTGAGGGTCTCGAAGCTGTTGTCGCCGTTGTCGGCGTTGTCGCAGAACTTCGGGAATATGGGCTTTCCGAGGGGGAAGTCGAAGGAGCAGCCCTCCGCCAGGACCCGCGTGTTTCTCAGGGCCCGGCCGAGCGACGCATACGCCCGGAGGATCTCCTCCTTTCCCCGGGGGCAGGCGTAGGGGCCCTGGTCCTCGCCCGGGGGCAGGGACGAGAGCTTGCTGTTGGTGTCTATGGCGCGAAGGAGCCTGTGGAGGCCGTGGTCCTCCTCCCGGAGGAAGTACACGGGGGATATGAAGATGGGGGGGATCCCGGCCCGCCTCGCGTACGCGCTGTCCTCGGCGTAGTCCTTTCGGAGCACGTTTATCTCCGCGAAGGTCCACTCCCCGCGGACGGCAAGCACCTCCCGGTCGCGGGTGATCACCGCGTAGTGGGGGGAGGGCCTGTGCAGCAGCTCCGCCTTCACGTCGAATTTTTCTTTCAGGTGCATGCCGGAGAGGAGCGCGCAGATCTGGGCGTACCCCCGCATGTTTCGGGCCACGAGTATGCCGGAGAAGGTGTGGTGGTTGATACGGACAGCCACGAGGGGCCTGAGCCCCTCCTCCCTGCACGCCTGGAGAAAACGGACCAGGCCGTAAAACCCGTTCGTGTCGCAGAGGGAGAGGTAGGTGAATTCCCGGGACTTCGCGTACTCCACGAGCTCGCTGATGAATATGGTGCCGCCGCACAGCGAGTAGACGGAGTGGTTCTCGATGAAGACGAAATCCTCCATGGTTACGCACCGTAGCCGATCGATTTCCTCCCGTACCGGTCCCGTATGCGGTCGAAGGCGCGGGTCAGCTCCTGCGTCCTCCGCGTGTCGCTGAAGAGCGAGAGCTGGGCCGAAGGCGCGGTGAACCGGTAGAAGGCGAGCAGGAACTTCTTCACGCACGTCCTGCGCTTAAGCCCCCGGTTCAGGTGTAAGAGGAGCTCGCGGTAGAGGTCCTCCTCGTAGGAGGAGGGATGAGAGAGGCTTCCCGCGGTGGTGTACCGGTAGCCGTCCCGGTATACGACCGTTATCCGGGCCGACCGCGGGACCACGGATTCCCGCCGCATCCGGGCGCAGAGCTCGAGCACCAGGTCGAAGAACAAACGTCTGAGCGCGTCGTCGTTGTTCTCATCGCCGTCCACCACCCGCTCGCCCTTCACCTCACGCCCCGTCTCCCGTTCTATGAGCGTGCTTCTGGACAGCCCCCGCGAGTAGTTGAAGAGGACCTCGCCGTCTTTTCCGAATATGTTAACAAGGTCGTTTTTGGAGAACGCGCACAGGTCCTCGATTGACCGGACACTGAAGTCCATGAGGAGCCGGTTCTTCGTGGCGGGGGAGAGGTCCGGAAGCATGGTGACGCTCAGGGGAGGGAGGAAGATGTTCTCCGAGATGTCGGGTACCTCGTACGCGCCGCCGTCCCCGGCCACCCCGGCCGCGAGGCGGGCCACGAGCATGGTGCGCCCGATGCCGCAGCGTCCCCGCAGCCCGAACCGGTCCTTCAGGCCCGCGAGCACGCGGCCGCACGTGTCGATCTCCCGTCCCAGGAGCCTGCGGGTCCCGGTCAGGTCGATAAAGTACTCTCCCACCTCCGGGCTCTCCACCGACGGGGAGAACGCGCGAAGAAAGGAGGCGACACGGCCGTTCAGCTCCTCCACATACTCGTAGTCCACGGGGATCACGCGAATACCCGACTTTCGCCGAATGTTTTTCAAAAAGAGCCCCTTGCGCGCATACACTCCCTCGATCCCGGGAGAGCAGTCCAGCACCACGCTCCGGGCCATGCTCCCTGAGGCCACCACGAGCGGCCGCCTCGATCCGGCGGAGCGGGCCTCCTCGCTCTCGGCTATGAAGTGGGGCACGGACACGAAACAGATCTTTTTCAGTATTCCCCTCATCCTGCTTCTTCCTCCTCAGGCTGTGCGGCCCCGCTCGAGCGCGGGGCCGTCATGCTCTACGGTTCTATCCTTATTCCTCTAAGGTCTTCCCCGGGCCGTTATCCTTTCAAGCTCCACCCCTATTCCTCCTTCTCTTCTACGGCCGGCCCTTTCCTT
>Ga0180432_10000649_pt1 | contig 57395 bp, 84 predicted proteins | sample SS_ome_10_FD_132414 | JGI IMG/M metagenome (GOLD analysis project Ga0180432, IMG submission 132414) | Hypersaline lake sediment archaeal communities from the Salton Sea, California, USA - SS_1_MS_2 metaG | ecosystem: Environmental > Aquatic > Non-marine Saline and Alkaline > Hypersaline >... | reverse complement strand
TTTCCTTCTCTGCCAAAGACAAGAGCTTAAACATGTGATGGGCTAGAGGATTTGTTTCTAGTTCTCTTCTGACCTTACACATTGACTCTTCATCTACTGCACCAATCCTCAACAGCACTCTATTCTCTGCTTCTCTACCGGTACAATGTCTACCTCTTGTCAGAATAGGACAACATCTATCTCTGAATCTATAGTCACACTGTATGATTGTAGGCTGTGCGTTATGAACTATGACATTAGCCTGATGAGGTCCATAGAATTCCCCATCTATTGTCTGGACTCCCTGGATCTGTCCTGACTTTGATAATACTATCTTGAATGCGTCTAGTGTCTTATTGTTCACTCTATCCCATACTTCGAATTTCATTTCCTCATCCTCCTGAACCACTTAGGCTCTCTGCGTTTTTTCCATGCTGCTATGTGCTGCTTATCACCATTGAAGTAATCTCTGTATGCCTTGACTGGATTGGATTGCTTATACTTTTCAGGCATAGCCTGCACGAATGTCATCCTGCGACCAACAGGCATTCCCTTTGGATATTCTCCAAGATGATTAATCAATCGTGATGTATAATGAATCTTTTCATATCTATGAGTATACTCAGCGAGTAGATGCTTGAAGAGAAAGTATATCCATCGATAGTTACCTGTGCACGATCGAACCCAGATAGTGCATGGATGATTGAGATGGGTCTGATGATAGATTCTTTTACAAATCTGACTGTCACCATCAAGAACATGATGTGCAGTAGACATCATCTGTGCAGACTCTATAATCATTTTGCACACATGCTTGTTGCAATGCATTCGTGCTGCTCTCAATGGATTAGGGTCAAATACGAATATATTCATTGTGCTAGTGCTCCTCTCCTATTTACTTCGCGTCCGACGACTCCTTTGTTGCCAAGACGCGCTCGAATGCCATCGTCTAACTCTTCATCAACCGTCTTTCTCTTTTTCTTTTTTCTTGGCATGTTTCATCCTCCAGACGATGTACTCGGCTCGGATCATGTCCCAGAGAATCATCATCACGACGAACGGAAGAACCGCGACTGATTTTTCCGTGAGTATTTCTACGATTGGCATTTTCCTTAATTTTTACATACTTAAGGGATTTATATACTTTGACCAACTCCAGTAGATATCTCCTACAGTGCCAGGTTTGTCGTGGGGAATGAACTCTCTCGCTGGGGACACCGAGATGACGAGTCCCTATATATTTAATTATTATATATAATAATCGCGAGCGCGATATAAGGGTCTGGCTTGTCTGAACGACCCTGGCCAGACATTTTTGGCCAGACTAATTTGTACGCACACCGCTCCTAGTCCCCAAATTTGGTAAAATTTAAATTGTCTGGCCATCTGGCTATACCCCCCCTCTCTATATCTCTCTAAAGAGATAGAATAGGAATAGAGAGGGTAGGGGGTGTTCAGATTGGCCAGGGAAGGGGAATTCCTCCAAATTTCCCCTCCTTGATACCTCTATGAAGCAAAACACCCTGGCCAAAAACAACAAGCCAGACATGGCCAGACTGTTCAGGGGATGAGGCAGTTCGATAGATTTCATCTGGAGAGTTCATTGAAACAGAAAAGTATATAAATATGGTTAGGTTATCATTTATATCCGCTTTCTATCAAAAAAGCAGGTGACACTTGGAGAGGTGTTCGACAATCAAGAAGAAAGTATCAAAATTCAGTAAGTACAAGTATCTGGACCCGAAAGATCAGGACTATATTCAAGAGATAGACCATGCGCCCGAAGATGACATGTATCTATCAAGGAAACTTGAGAAGATATTCCCTCCGATCGAGAAGAAATGGATGGAACTCTACGGATGTAGGTCTTTCGACAATGAACTACCAGGCAAGATATTCTTTCGCATACTCATCTCACTTGGCATGAAGAACAAGAAGATATTCTTCGCCAGCAAGACGATTGATATGAGGAATCACTTCTTCTGGATACAAGACACAGGCTCAGGCAAAGACCAGGGCATGGACTTCTTCATGGAAATGATTGAACGCATCAACAAAGAATACAAGCGACGCACTGGAGTGCCTAGCTTTATTAGGAGCTATGAGATAAACGGCTCCGAGACACCTGAAGTATTCCTTGACCACTTCAAGACGAAGACGGGCTCTAAGGGCAAGGAGATGGACACTGACGCTGACCCCATTCCCGGTATACTATCACGATATGACCTAATCATATCAAGAGAGTGCTCGTTCCTCTTCAGAGAGCAGAACAGAGAGAAACAATCAAAAGCAGAATACTTACTCACTGCTATGGAAGGGAGACCTCTGACAAAGTCCCTAATTAAATGGGAAGGCAATACCTCAACAACTATATGCAACGCCTGTATTATAGGAATGACTAGGCCTATCGCCAACATGAAATCACACATAGTATGGTCAGGACTACAACAGAGAGCATTCAACTATGCTCGCTCTCTATCCAAAACGGATAGGATGAAGATGTTTGATGAAGTGCTAAGAGAAGACCCTGATGAAGCACTATCGGACTTTGATTCTAAGTGCAAGAATCTAGCCAAGAAGATAGTGAAGCTGTTCCTCTGGTGGAACAAGAATGACATCTACATCAAGAACGAGGACATCAAGAAAATATATAAGATAAGGAAAGCGGTCATCTTCGATCTGCAGGAGAAGATATCGGAACTACCATCTGCAGAGCACAGAGACATTATGCAGGGCTTTGTATCGAGAATGATTGACAAGATGATTGTTCTGGGCTATCAGAACGCTATCATACGAAAGTCTAAAGTAGTAGAAGCTATGGATATTGAAATCTCCATAGAAGACTTCATATACCCTATGTTCGAGTCGCTGATTGAATGGGTAGAAGTCAAGATTGAAAGCTCAAAGAAAGAATCATCCTCAGTCAAGAAGACTAGACGCGCTATTAAGATGATACTCAAAGATAAAAAACCAATGCCTAGAGCAAAGCTTAGAGAGGCATTGGAGAATATCCTGGAGTGCACGAGAAGGTATGCACTCAGGAGACTATCGATTGAATTAGAATCGAAGAGATCGATAATCTATGAGAATAAAAAGGGAGAAATCTCCCTGAGATAACATAAAGAGAAAAGTATATAAATCAATATAAGTTAAGAATATTAAACGATAGGAGGTGCTCAAATGACAAAGCCACTAAACATTGAAGAGAGTACAGACGAACGTCTGGCAAAAGTATCAGAATATGCGACGAAAAAGTTGGGGAAATTCGTATCAAAGAAACTTCTAGCAAACGTAATGATAAGAGAATTCCCTGAAGAGAAGATAGATAAATTCCTAGAGAAGTATGCAGAGATACTTGGAAAGGAACTGAAAGACGAAAACTGACGAGGTGAAATTAAATGCCAAAGAAAACAAAGAAAGGAAAGAAAGACAAGGCTGAAAAGAAAGCTTTGGATGTAGACGAAGTACTGAAGCTTGCTTCAGAGAAGACGGGTGTCACACTCAATAAAGTAAAAGAGAGATTCAATGACAAGGTCAAGTTATATGAAAAGAAGAATCTCGATAAGAAGGACGCAACCAAGAGAGCAATCAGATGCATCAGCATGTGGATGAAGAGACAGTTGTCATCCAAGGCAGAAGTATTTACTGGTATCCCTATTGGTGTGTCAGATGTATCAGACTTCGGTGCACAAAGAGATTATGATAATGCCATTAAGGCAGTCAAAGACGCAGACGGCAATTCTAAGAAGATGAAGAAGCTAGTCAAGAAAGGTCTCATTGATGAAGACGGCACACCCTTATATACAAAAGGATTCAGAGAGGGAAAGCCAATCAAGCCTTCCGAGAACCAACAGAGGACTGTATATATAATAGGAACCTCAGAGAAAGATAAGGACGCAAAGCCTCAGCTTATTAAGATGAGCACGAGGGGAGAGAAGCTAGACCTAGATGTTCCGCTATATAAGACATGCTCCTTTAGGGGTAATAGGAAACAGAGCCAGAAAGAAGAAGGTGTCCTATTAATCAATGCAGCTTCAGTGACAACCTTTGAGCCAGAATCTGATGAGAGAGAAGATATGTTCAAGGCTATCAAGAAGGTTAAGGCACTGAAGAAGTATGTAATAGACCTTGAGGATCTTCCACAGCACTTCGAAGAAGAAGCAGATAACTTCAACAGGTTTGCTATTGTCAAGGCATACGTCGCAGATGTTAGATTCGCAGGCGATGACCAAAGGAACAACATCGTTAAGATATCAGATGATGATATGGAATACGACGAAGACTCATTGACCATTATAACCTGCTGGTGTAATGACAAGATACCAATCAACTTCCAAGAAGGAGCTGAAGTACTTGTCCTTGGAAAGGTCAACCTTAAGAAAGAGACAGGAGACTTATCCATAAACACAGTTGGTGTATTTGTCGGAGACGTTGACTTCGTTGATAGGGACGCAGAAACTATATCCCCAGAGGAAGACGAAGACGACGAGGAGGAAGACGATGAAGAGGAAGACGAATCTGACGACGAAGACGAGGATGATTCTGACGAAGATGATGACGACGATGATGATGATGACGAAGATGACGATTCAGATGATAAGAAGAAAGAATCTGATGATGAAGAAGACGACGATGACGATGACGATGAAGATTCCGATGACGAAGAGGACGATGATGACGACGAAGACGACGACGACGACGATGACGAGGAGGATGACTGATGGGACTTCTTGACAAGAAGGATACTCGAAAAATAAAATCCAAGAAATCCCGGAAGGACAGTGTTCAGCCTTCCGGGGTTTCCCCCGTTTATTCAGACGACAAAGTAAAGACGTGGTTTGGTAAACGTATGTCTGACCTATTCTCAGATATCTGCTGCATGATTTATGGGGTAGATGGGACAGGAAAGACAGGAATAGCAATATCATACTTCGAGCCTCTTCTTCTTGAGAACAAGAAGCTTGTCATCATAGACCTTGATGGAGGAGCCTGGCCTATTGTCAAAGCACATCACAAGAAAGCATATGAGGCAGGCAACATCATAATCATAAACCCTATGGTTACTACTGAGGGTGAAGATGGAACAGAGATAGATTACAAGAAGACCTTTGCTAAGATCCGAGCCATCATTAGATATACCAAGCGGAACTACGAGAAAGATAACATAGCTGGTATTATATTTGACGGATTGTCTACCCTATTGCGTTACGCAGAGTATCAAATGCGCATCGAGAAGGGCTTAGACGCAGATGGGACAGTATCCTGGAGATATTGGATGCCAAGGAACAAACTGTTCTTAGAGACGCTCGTATACATCAAGAGCATACCTATAGCCCGCTTCTTCATTGCACATGATGACTTCATAAAAGAAGACCAAGACCCAAAGAAGAAGTTTGCTTCGGTGAGGAGAGATACTAACTCTATGATGTTCCAGAAGATTAAGTGTAAACGAGCAGACAAGAAAGGTAAGGTTATCTTCAGAGCAACTATCGATAAGGTCAAATATAATAACACCGCGGAAGGGAAATCCTTCAAATTCCTTGTGGTCGACAACGACAAAGCAGCGTGGGGCACAGTGAAGCTTTTCAATGCCCTCGATCAGGACGAGAAGATATAGATATCACACGATAACAAAGTATATAAACCCCAGAGGTATGTAAAATATATTAACACACAGGGAGGTTTATACTATGGCAAAGAAATACGACGATGCTTTCAAGAAGAAAGCCGAGAAGGTATTAGCAGCAAGCAAGAGTAGAGCAGAAGCAGCAGAGAAGCTTGGTTGCAGCAAGAACACTTTGAGGAGACTCTTCGGAGAAGCCCCAAAGAAACCTAAGGCAGAAAAGAAAGCAAAGAAACCAAAGAAGGACAAGAAAGCTAAGAAGAGCAAGAAAGTAAAGAAAGCTAAGAAGTCCAAAAAGAAGAAGTCAGAGTAATCCTGACTTCATATTTTATTTTTTATTTTTCAATCACTCTATAGGAGGGGTGCAAATGATTATAATACTCGAAGGAATAGACAAAGCCGGCAAATCTACAATCGCAAGAAATCTAGCAAAGCTGCTCAATTGCAGAATTGTAAAAAGACCTAGAGAGCTTCTGCCATTCGCAGATGGAAAGATGGATATTGTTCAGCAGTATATGTTTACAGCAGAACTGTTCAAGAAGGAGCAATTCGTAATCTTTGACAGATTCTATCCAAGTGAACTTGTATACTCATATCTCAGAGGAACAGACAAACTATATAACGAAGCTAATTCTGTCTGGCAATTTGAGAAGTGGTTCATTGAAAAGAACAAGTGTCTTATATTCGTAATAGAAGATTATGAAGATGAGATACAGAAAAGGTTTGTTCAAGATAAGGAAGATTATCTTAGAACAGAGGACGTACACGAAATCATAGTCAGATATGAAGTCTTTAAGACGCTATCCAAAGCAGATGTAATAATGCTTCCGGCGACACTAAACTTCATGGACAAGATGGAAAGAATTCTATCAGAGATTGCCCATAACACATGCACAATAGATATTGAAGAGGATGAATTATAAAGATAAGGAGCGTGAAAACCATGGTTAATGTAAAATTTTACAAATACACAAAGATTGAGATACCAGAGAATATAATAAAGGAACTCTTTGAATCACAGAGAGAGCTTATATTTAAGTATCAACAAGTTGAAAACCTAGGAGAACTAACACCTAAAGGATACTTGACGTCTCTTCAGACAAAAGCAAGTCAAAAGGTATTGAAAGATTTTGCTTGGAGAGTCACAGAAGAAGTAACAGAGATGTTCCATAGCATATATGAGCAGGATGATCCTGAGCACCCGAAAGAAGAGATAGCAGACACTATGCATTTCTATGTTGAACTCCTTATACTGTCCGGACTTGACTATGATAAGTTTGAAATGTATAACGTCAAAGAAAACTGGGTGCCGGTTAAGTATAGAGAGAATGTTTTAGAACTCGAATCTATGAGATTCATAAACCTGCTTGGGGACGCAATGAACATTCTCAAAAATAAGCCTTGGAAATTATCGGAGGTTCCGTCTGACGAAGACGAGTACATCAGGAGACTTAAGAGAACATTCCCTGCTTTCTTGAGATTGGTGGAAGCATACAATTTCACACAGCAGAAAGACTTTGGTATAGAAGAACTCTACATCTATTATACCAAGAAGCACATGGTCAACCACTTCAGAGTTGACACAAAATATTAGGAGGACAAAATGTTTGGATATAGAGTTATAAAGGCAACCACAGTTGAGTTATTGATTTCAAATCTGAACCACTTAGAAAATAAAAACAAGAATATCCTTAAAGAACTTGATAACGCAACACACATAAACTTAGCTAAGATTGGAGACGCAATACATATCTATAATAAGAAGAAAGGAAAAGCACCACGAGTTATAAAGATGTCACTAGAGTTCTGGGAATATCTACTTAAATTGCCAAGCTTCAAAGAATTTGTGACAGTCTATAAGAGAGGAAAGACAGAGCACAAAAAGATACTAAACCTAAGAATAGTTCTCGACGATAATATCGTAGGCTGGTATCTTCTATAAAATGGTACAGACTCCTGAAGAAAAGAGAGCAAGAAGAAAAGCTAGACGTCTAGCACGATTAAAGAAGGCTGGAGGAAAAGCTCCTAAGAAGAAAGTTAAGAAGGAGAGGAAGCCTAAGAAAGAACGAAAGAAGAGGAAGAAGAGGAGTAAGAAGCTTGACACTACTGATGTTGTAAAGATAGACAGAGAAATGGTAAAGATAAAGAATATACACGACGGACCTATCAATGTTAATACAACGTCTATTACTAAGAAGACAGTTAAGCTAAAACCAAAGGAGAAGTATAAGTTTGTCATTGAGACAAACATAGACAAGACAGAGATTGAGAACTTGAAGAGGATCGGGTTCATCAAAATCATAAAACCAAAGGAGGAATAAAAATGAGAATATATAACAACTTTGCCCAAGCATGGGATGAGATAAAGAGAAATGTATCTGAGTTAGGTTTTGTTACAAAACTATACTCAATGCAGGACAAAATAGTAGAAGGTAATGACGACTACGATACAAAAGAACTTATCGGAGAAGTTTATACCTTAGATGGAGTAAGGACCGCTGATATGAAGAAGTTCTTCGAAGATAATCCAGACCTAAACCTTAGCTGGGATTGGGTAGTAGAAGATTTCGCAGAAAGAGTAAATCCTAACTATATAAACCCAGGAGAAGCCTGGAAGCTCAGAGAGGACGTATGGAAGGAGTTTATGGTACAGGATAAGGGTAGATTCTCTTATACATACAATGAGCGTATACGCGTCTCTCTTAACCGCGTAATTGAAGAACTAAAGGAACACGGACCATCAAGACAAGCCGTCATATCCGTATGGAATCCTATTAAAGACGTAGACAAGTTAGGAATCCACAGAGTTCCTTGTAGTATGTATTATCAGTTCATCCTTAGGAACGGAGAACTTCATATGATATATACAATGAGGTCTTCAGACATCTTGATACATTTCCCGTACGATGTAGCCACGACTCTTATGCTACAAGAATATGTAGCAGAGAAACTAGGAGTTAAGCCAGGAAGATTCACACACTTCTTGGGAAGCGTACACATGTACAAGAAAGATTGCAAAGGTCACTTCTAGGATGTTTGCAATCAGAGGAATAGAGTTAGAAGAAGTAATACCCGAGCTTGCTAAGAGAATGAACAAGCTTGGGGTTATTACACTCTATGACGTCTTCATTGAATGCGGGGTATCTCCCGACTTCAAGAAGATAAAGTGGATGGAGAAGTATTTCCACTTCTTTCTAAAACATCCAAAGGGTAAGTATAACCACATATGGAAGCATTACTATACCCCTATCATAAACGAACTTAGCGAGAAGCATATAACCGAACTTGTTAAGAAGACTCTTATGTTTACCAACACAGGAGGTAAGAAATGTATAGGAATGATTATCTTCGAAGAAAAGACATTGAAAGTATTCTTTCGTTCATCATTCCTAATGCCAACAATGTACTATGACCTCATTGTTCTCGATAGGTTTATCAAGTACATATACCCCTGGAGAAAAGTTAATAAAGTAGTATTGTATTTTAATAAAATAAAGATCAACACTATCTATGGGCTACCGTTCACACAGCTGCTCATGAGAATAGAGAAACTGTCCCCTTACATGAGAAACCTCAGACGCAGATATCTTAAGAAGGTAGACCAATATGCACAAAGCAACAACTTTCAAAGATCAAGAGTCTATCGAAGATTCAGAGAAGAATTTGGAAAATGAAGAAAGTCCTTGGGGCTGGCAATAAGAAAAGCAAGATTGCTATCTTTGGATTAGCCCCTCATCCGAACGGAGCTGGTAAGACTGGAGTTCCGCTAACTTCTATTACTAACAAGAGACTATTTGAACCAGAGCTTGAAAGAATTGGATTAAAGAGAGAAGACATCTATATTTCTAATGTTATAAAGAAACCACTTGATGACCCAGACATTGATGACGTTGACCTCTTGGGTCTCGGCAGAGAGATTCATAAATTGAAAGCAAAGATTATTGTTGGCCTTGGGAAAACAACTTGTCGTGCAATCTGTGATTGCTTTAAGAGAAAGAAAGTTAAGTTTGAGGAAAACACACTAGTTTATCTGGACAGCAAGCATTTATTATTACAAGTCTATCACCCAAGTTATCATGCAAGAAAAGGAACAAAGCTATCATTGGAACATCTTAGATGGATTCTTAAAGAACAATGGGTCATGGTATATCCAAAGCTATGTACTCTCTATCTAAAGTTTAGAAACAAGAAGAAAGAACTTCTTGAAATAAAGCTTCTTGGGTTTTATGTATTTGAGCATTACAGAGACCCTGATGGAGAAGCCAAGTCTATCTTTGGAGATAGATATAGAAGACAGAAAAGAGTCTCTTTCGATCCGGAGCAGTTTATTGTTCATCAGAGAGTTCTCCAACTTAAATATGAAAATTCTAAAATAGGATATTTAGATGTTGAAACCATGTATCCATCTCAGCCAGATGTGTGTTCTATAATCACTGTGTTATATAAGAAAACATTCTATGTCTTCGCAAGAGGAAGAAAACCCAAGAAGTCAACATATAATGGGTATAAAGTAATTATCAAACCAATCCAGAAATACAGAATGTTTATGGAGAAGATGAACTTCGATATTCTCGCAGGTTGGAATGTTAACTTCGATCGTGATAAAGTTCAAATTCATATGAGAAGAAAATTCAACATGCAATCATGTTACTTTTATGATATGATGCACTTCTATAAAAAGATTGTAAGAGAGTCTCGAGTTTGTTACAAGCTAAAATATATAGCATCATATGAACTAGGAACAACCAAAGATGACATAGACACATCAAAGGCAGATGAGGAATATAGAAGAGACCCAGAGAGAATGATTAAGTATAACATAAAAGATGTTCTTCTCCTTAAACTCCTTAATGACAAACTCACTCTAATCGAATTTGCTGGAGCAATAGCAGAATATGGAAACGTCAATCTTAGAAAAGTAGAGTGGAACTCTAGAATCATTGAGGCAATGTTTATAAGACAGACAGATCTCTATATCCCAAGAAGACAATTTGGTAACGAAGAAGAAATGGATTCTTACCATTTCCGTAAGAAATTTATATCAACAGAAAGTAAGTTTGGTGGAGGATTTGTAATGATTCCGAAGCCTGGGATATATGAAAACATTTGTGTCTTTGATATGAAGGCATTGTATCCAAGTATAATGCAGACACTTAACATGTCACCAGAAACATTACGAGTTAGGAGGAAAAGCCATCATATACTAGCTCCTTCCGATCCAGACAATAGAAATGACTTAACAATAGAAGACATCGAAAAGTATAAGATAAAATTCTATGAAGATGTTCATTACACAACAAAGACTCCTGGGATACTTGCAACACTAGCAAAGAAAACAACAGGAGAAAGAGAAAGACTTAGAAGTCAAATGTCTGGATATGTCAAGACAAAGAAAAACAGAAGCTTATATATGAAACAATATGCTGTCAAAGTTCTAGCCAATTCCTTCTTTGGAGTAATGGGATTTGAACACTTCTTCCTCTATGATAAAAGAATAGCGCAAGGAATATGTGCTATGGGAAGAACCATAATTAAATTCCTTTCAAAGAAAGCAATGAAGCTTGGGTATCAGACAATATATACAGACACAGACTCAAACTTTATTAAGATAGATGACGTCAAAGAAATTCCTAAAGTAGAAAAGATGCTTAATAAAAAGCTTAAGAAACTAGGAAAGATATGCAATACTCCGTGCAATGCTCTTGAGACAAAATTCGAGAAAAGATATACAAGATTTCTCATAGTTAAGAAGAAGAAGTATGCTGGAATAATTGAAGGGAAAGAAGGAGATCCAGAAGTAAAAGGATTTGAATGCAAGAGGTCAGACCATTCTAAATACTCAAAAGAGATTCAAAAGAATATGATATTCGACATACTCAAAACAGGAAAGATAAAAACAAAATACCCCACACATCCAAATGAACTGAAGGCTATTCCTCTTAGAGATTTAGCTGTTCCAAAGAAGCTAACAAAAGACTTAGATGACTACAGCAGAAAGAGTCCGCCGATTCATGTAAGAGCTGCTAGAAAGTCTGGGATTGAATTAAATAAGCATGACACTGTCTGGTATCTTAATTTATATGGCGGAGATGTTGTAGCAATCAACAACATGAACGACGAAGAAATAGATGCTCACAAGAACAAAGTCGATTATTATTATATGTTCAACAAGACAGTGATTCCAAAACTTAATCTCATACTCAATCTAATGGATATACATATCGAAGATGTCAAGATAAATAATTTCAAATCTGTAGTTGGAAATAAACTTCTGCAAGATTTCCTGGAGTTTTCAACATGAAGAAGCTAATCCCAAAATTACCAATAGAACTTGGATTTCCACGGAGAGTATATTGTGGAAGCAGAAAGTTTCTATATACTATGGTAAACAAGTATAATAAGATAAAGAATGTCTACTTCTCCTTATACTCTTGTGGGAAAGATAGAGATTATGGAGAAGACACAAGATTCCGAAAGTTTAACATTCATATGATATACTTTGACTTTGATGAAGCGTCAGCTTTCTTTGATGTCTGTAAGCTTCATGATTATTGTAAGTCAAAGAATATTAATCACACAATGGTTTTCAGCGGAGGAGGTTATCACTTCTACATATTTACAAAGAAAGGAAAGAAACTAAAGAACCCCAAGTCAGCATTAAGAAAATCCCAAGACTTCTTTTGCAAGATGCTTGGACTTAATCTTGACGAGCATGTGAGAGGAGACATTAAAAGAATCTCAAGAGTCCCAAACACATGGAATAAGAAGAGAAAGAGATACTGTATACCAATCTCAGAAGAAGACTTAAAGGAAGGAGAAGCATTCATAAAAAAGAAAGCTTCCAAGCAACACTTCCAATTCTATTTTTATGGGAATGACTTTTTTGACATATCCAAATATGACACTGGGGAAAGAGGGGACAGACTCGAATTTCCAGAAGTCGAAAAGAAGCTGAAGATAAAGATCAAAGGGGATGAGGTTCTAAAGAGCCTACCTCTTTGTATCTCTTCACTTCTTGCTCGTGGAAATCCCGGGTGGCGTGAAAGATATCTCATAATATCATATCTCAGAGATAGCGGATATATACAAAGCGAAGTAGTGGAGATCCTACAGAAATTTTTGACTAAAGCAAAATTCAACCATTGTGTCTATGAAGAAGAACAAGTTAAGTATTTATTTAGAAGATCTGAACTGTTCTTCCCTTCTTGTATCGCAATGAGAAATGAAGGGAGATGTCCTAAGAAGAAGAAATGTAAACACAAGGACAAACTATATGCATAATGAAGAAAGACAAATTTGTAGTTAAAGTGAAAGAGAAGACACCAGGTATGAATAGACATCTGGAGGAGTGGATACCAAATGGAAAAGAAAAAAAGAAGACTGAAGAATCCTAAGCGAAAGGGAATAGTATTTGAAAGAAAGACTAGAAAAGTATTAGAAGCACAGGGATTCTTTTGTGTAAGACAAGCAGCGTCTATCTTTCCAGACATAGTAGCAATAGCCCCAAAGACTGGTGAAGTTCATTTTATAGAATGCAAGGTTAAGGCTAAATATTTTTCAAGAAGAGAAAGAGAATACCTTCTTGAGATGCAGAAAAAATACAACGTCAAACCATTTCTTGCATATAAGAAAAGAGAAGGAAGATATGTCAATGTTCAGATTGACCCAGTTGTTCCATTAGTAAAAGAAAAAGAAAAATGAAAAAAATATTGTTAGTTGATGCCGATTCAAAGATACCGAACATAGCATTGATGAAGTTATCGACATATTGGAAGAAGCATGGATATAAAATAGACTTCATGAAGCTAGGTTTATCCTTTTACAAAGATACCAAGAATCCAATAATTGTTGATGCTAAAGGATACAGGAAAGTCTTTGTCTCTATTGTATTTGACAACAACCGCAATTCTGTAAAAGTAATTAATGCTAAGGGTCAAGTTAGATTTGGTGGAGCAGGGTATAATATCAAGTCCAAACTCCCAAAACGAATTGATGCAATAGCCGAAGACTATTCTCTATATCCAGACAATGACATATCCTATGGATTCATAACAAGAGGATGTGTTAAGAATTGTGACTTCTGTATAGTAAGACAGAAAGAAGGACGATTGAAAAGATATAGAAAGATTGAAGACATACAGAAGCATGAGAAAGTATATTTCTTAGATAATAATATACTTGCCTATTCAAAATGTAATGACGTCTTGAGAGAACTGATTGATAAGAAAATCAAATGCCGGTTCATACAAGGATTAGACATTGCGTTTATAGATAATGAGAAAGCTAAATTACTTTCTGAGTTAAGATATGACATGTCTTACATCTTTGCTTTTGATAATATCAAAGACCTAAAGATGATAAAAAGGAAGCTAAAGATTCTGAGAAAATATCTTGGAGATTGGAAAATAAAATTCTTCTTATACTGTCATCCGAGAATGAGTCTCAAGAAAGATATAATGTTTAGAATTAATTTCTGTAGAGAAAATAAAATTCTTCCTTATATCATGAGAGACAAAGCTTGTTACAAATCTGAGTATGACTTTTTCTTTAAAGACATAGCAGCTTGGTGCAATCAACCATCTCTATTCAAGAAGAAGTCATTTCTACAATTTCTTAAGATGAGACATAAGAATCCGAAAAGAATAAAATATTCAAAAGGAGTTTATGATGAAATACAGAATTAAGTTGCTCAATGGTAATCTATGTCAATTAGATTCCCCCAGAGATACGTCTATCATGGATGCTTTAGACAATGGTCTTTCCTATAAGAAGAAGAATGCCTTCTTCATGCAGAGAGCCATTAAAAGAAGGTTTGGTAGATCCTGGGATGGTAGGGTTAAGCTCTTTAGTAAGGCTACTAGATGCTTTCAAGTTGGAATGTTAGCAAGGGCAATAGATTCCATAAAAGAATATGATTCAAAGGCAGATATAGAAATACAGCGATATGGAAATAGGGGTCTGTCCGCAGATATAGATTTACCAACTAAACTATTAACTAAAACACTTAGACCCTATCAAAAGAATGCCGTCGACACTGCACTCAAAGAAAAAATTGGAATACTTGAAATAGCAACCGGAGGAGGAAAGACTTTGATAGCCTCCGAGATAATACGAAAAATAGGACTATCTACTCTCTTTATTGTCGATAGAAAAGAACTTCTTACACAGACAAGGAAAGTCTTTAAAAAAGAACTTGGAGTTCGTGTAGGAATAATCGGAGATGGAGAGATGAAGATTGAACCTATAACTGTTGCAACAATACAAACGTTGGATAAGAAAAAGAAGGCATTGAAACAATATCTTCAACGAGTTAATGTATTAATATTAGATGAGACACACAAGGCAGCAGCAAAGACATACTCAAAGATTTGTAAGATGTGCAAAAGCACTAGATATCGGATAGGGCTAACAGGAACAGCATTTAGAGACGATGGAGATGATATGCTTATCGAGGCATGTGTTGGACAGGTAATATACCGGTTAACTAATAGGGATTTAACTGAAATGGAGTATCTTGAGGAGCCGACAATAACCTTCCATACCATAGACTTTATGGAAGACTTAGTTATGACATATCCAGAAGACTATGAGATGAATGTTGTTTTAAACCTAAAGAGAAACTTATATGTAACAGCAATAGCCAATGAGAATAAGAAGAAGAAGATTTTGATTCTCACCAAGAGAATTGAACATGCTAAAATCCTAAAGAAAAGTATTGTAAGAAAAAATGTTGAAATCATTACAGGGAAAGTTAATAAGACAGATAGAAGATTGATTATGGAGAAGTTCCTTAAGAAGAAAGACTTTGTGCTTATAGGAACCTTGTCCATATTCTCTGAAGGAATTGACATTCCCGATCTCGATGTACTAATCAATGCGTCGGGGAATGCAGGAGAGGTGAAGACAATTCAAGCCTTAGGAAGGCTCCTGAGGAAGGATGATAAGAAGGTAAGTTGCTTCTATCATGACTTCGTAGACTCAGGACCTTTCATAAGAAAACATTCAGACTGGAGGATAAAAGCCTTCGAGAATCTGGGGTACAAAGTCAGTGTAAAATAAGCCCAAAATGGAGCCATTTTGGCAAAAGGACAGCAAAATGGCTCTAGAATGGCAAATAGGCTCAGATTTAAGCTTATTAACCTATCTACTCCAGTAGACATATGTATATAAACCCTTTTTACATATTATTTACATACAATGGGCATCCGGTAAACCAACACCGGACGCGACGATCGGAGGTGACTAACATCGCAGTAGAAGTGAAGAAGGGCGGACCTTGCCCACTCTCCTACACGGAGTTCAAGTGTGAAGGGAAGCTCAAATACGACGAAAAGACCAAGACCCTTTATTGCCCCAAATGTTTTTGGGAAGAAGGGCAGGAGAACAAAATGGGAAAGAAAGGCGGAAGCCCAAGTAAGTACGACGATGACCTCAAATCAGAAGTCATCAAAAAAGTACAAGCGGGAAAGACACCGGAGGAAGTCTCTGAAGAATACAAGGGACATCCAAACCCCAAAGCCATCAAGCGATGGTGCAAGAAGAAGGGCGTAAAGATACCGGAGTCTAAGAAGACGAAGAAGAAGTCGAAGAAGGACGAGAAGAAGAAGCCCAAGAGAGACAAGAAGAAGGGTAAGAAGAAAGGAAAGAAAGGGAAGAAGTAATCTTCCCTCGTCTTAGCCACGGAGGACGAAAAAATGGGACGCATTGGACGAATAAGTAAATACGACGTCGAAATTGCAACAGACGATGAGCTTGCACTTGCTGTAACTATGATCAACATCGAAATAAGCAAGAGAGAAGCGAAAGAGGAGGGCTGAACATGAAATGTTGTATATGCGGAGATGAGATTCAGCCAAAAGGACCTAAGGGAACTTGGACATCTGGAAACAATGCCATGCCAGTAAAAAAAGGAAGGTGTTGCGACAATTGTGACGAGAGGATTGTCATACCAGAAAGAATAAGGAGAAGGAAGGAGGAACAGAAGAATGGGACAGTTCACAATAATTCCTAACCCTTACAAAGACGTACCACTAGCAGACGTATCATGCGCTGGTTGTGGAAAGCCGATTCATAACACCGATGATGTATATATGATACCGGGTGCAGGAACCTATCATCAAAGGTGCAAACCACATTAGGAGGAACGAAAATGGGAGACGAGAAGAAAGAGAAGAAAGAAAAAAAGAAGAAGTCCAAGGAGAAGAGATACAAGGTCACAATCCTTCCCTCTGAACTTGAGACTATAGGCGTAACCGAGAAAGACCCAAAGAACAGCGTAGTAAGTAACGCAGCAAGGGAAAAGCTGGGGCTACCAGAGCTTGGAAGACCAGTCTCGGAAACTAAGAGCGAAGTTCTTAAGGAACTAGGTCTTGGTGCAAAAGCATCACAGACAGAAATGATGTCAGCGATGTTAAAGAAATTGAAGGGGAACTAATCCCCTTCCCTTTCTTGCCACGGAGGATATGATGAAAAACAAGAACAAGGAAACAGTCAAGTTAGCCGAAGAGTTCTTAAAGGTTAAAGCATTGGCTGAGAAGCTGCAAGATCCTAGAGTCACAGGAGTCAACCTGAAGAAATGGGGACTCAATCCTAATTCACCACTAGTAGACAAATTCATAGAACTCCATAAAGACAAGTACGACCTTGTCGGAGATTTCATAAACAAGACGACACCAGAGGAGACAGATCGAAGAAGATTAAAATACATCAAGAGAAAACTCATAGCAATTGACAAAGAGATAGAGTCAAAGAAAAATGAAAGATTTGAAATTCAAAAACGAGCACACGAGCTAGAAGAAAAAATAGGAAACAATGAAAACTCATAAGAAGCACATAGAAAAAGTATTCCTACCAGCTATCAAACAAGTCATATATGATATTTACAAAGAGAACAAACTCCTAGACAAAATTAAGAAGGACTGGGAGCCATACAAACTTCCATATCAACGAGGGACCAGGAGAGAAGAGTATATAGATAAGGCAGCAACAGACTTTGACCTATTCCCTTTCGACATAGAACAAGGACTTAATGCTTTTCAACAAAAGAGGCTTGAGATGAAGAACAGACGGAGGTTGAAAAATGCCAAAAGGAAAGAAAAACGTAAAGCCAATAAAAAGACGCAAAGGAAGACCAACGAACGGACAGAAGATAATGTCTGATCTGAGGGATCTAAAGAAGAAGAGAATAGCCGAAGCGACAAAAGAAATTGCAGTGATAGCAAAGAAATACGAACTGACAGAGATTGAGCTAAGTGATATGGTTATAGATATAGCCGCGGAGTCTGCACAATGAATGACGGAAAGGATAAGAAGAAAGTTGTCTTCAAGAATACAAACCCAGACAGATATAAAGTAGCTTTGACACAGACGGCAAAAGGATTTGTCTACATTGACAAAGCAGAAGCTTGTGGGTCAGACCTCAAAGAACTTGAAGACCAACTTGAAAAGGTTGTAGACATTGCAATCAAAGTCTGCAACAAACATAACGCATAAACGAGAAAAGTATATAAATCTTTTTTCTTTTCTTTTTATATACAATAAGGAGAAAGGTTTTTGAGGGAAGAGGCGAGGATTCGTTCCTCAACCCGACTCTCGGAACCCTCCTGATTTGGAACTGTAGTGCAGTGGTAGCATTGGTGACGCTATTGGTGAAGTCTAACTTCACTCCTAGTATTCCAGGCTTGGGTTCGATTCCCAACGGTTCCTGCACGGAGACGATACAGCGTTAAGATGGACACACCGTGGCGCCGTCAGATTCGTTGACCATATGGCTTGCAGAAGTCGATGCGGGGTTGAGTCCCCACGTCTCCGGGATTATGATTATGAGGATAAGATGATAGACAAGAAGATAATAGACGAGATGCCCCCAACTCGTAGGATAACACTTCCTAAGAGTAAACTTAAGGGCTTCAAACTTAAGAAGAATGATAGACTGCTTAAGTTCTATATCCAAGGTGAGAATGAAGACTGGATTGGAAAAGTCTATGATTACAAAAGACAGTGTGTCATACGTGTTCCTGAGAAGTTCTGTAAGATTAGAAAAAAGATAACTCTTTGGTTCACAGATGACATGGCTGTCAATCTGTACATCTTAAAGGAGGTAAAAAGAAGATGAGTAAGAAAAACACAGAAGTGAAGCTGTCTTTCGATAGTAAGCAAAACATTATCTTAAGACAGATTATAACGACGCAGGAATTCACACCAGACGAATTCCTAGCTGGCATAGCAAATGTCGGCAACCAGATAGAGGGACAGAAGAAACAACTTGAAGCGCAAGATAGAGCTAAGGAAAAGATAAATGATACCATCGTGGAGATAGAAAAGGAACAGAAGATGATGATGGAGCTCAAGGAACAGCACTTCAAGGAGAGGGAGATACCTGCTCCACAAACTGAGGAAGATATGAATAAGTTGCAAGCAAAGAAGTTTGCGGAAGAGATAAAGCTTCAGGTACTCGAAAGTCTCAAGGATGATTCCAAAGAAGAGGCTAAACCAGAAGAAGCTAAAGAAGAAGCAAAGCCAGAGGAGAAGAAATCGGATGAACCCGAACAAGCTAACAAAGAGTGAGTTCGCATACCTCAGGCAAATCCCATGTGATTTGGGAAAGCTTGCAGACTTCGGAGAAAGCGGAAAGGCGGACAACGTCCGCCCCCTTTCCCGTTGTCCTAATTATGAGGAATGCTTCAGAGGCAAAGAACATCCTCTTCAGTGCCCGCTCAAAAAGAAACTAAAGGACATGATACTCATTAAATGCGCCGAGTGCGGAAATGATTATGAAAAGTTCTTAGAGGGTTGTCCTAATTGCGAAATGGGAAATCCTCTTCTGAGTGGAATAATAGTAGAGGATTAAAATGGCATGGGGAGACCTTCCAGCAAAAGTTAGAAAGAAGAAATTCTTCTGTACTGTTTGCAATAATGTCCGAAAGAAAGCAGGACGAAAGAAGGTTACTCTTGGTGATAAAGAAGTCTATGCTTGCACCAACTGTCTTAAGAATAAGAAAGCCGAGACAGCAGTTGTCATGACAGAAGTTAGGGAAAAGAAAGTCTTCAGTACGGAAGACATAATTAAGCTCCAAGGAAAAATAAACAATGTCGGAAGAGAGGGTAATACAGACAGGAAGCGGAATCACTTTGGGAGACGTAACTCCTCAAGAGTTCATGGATCTGGTATTCGACGTAAACCGTTCGGACAGAGACAAGATAGACGATCTGGAGAAAAAACTTTCAAAGGACCAGCGCAAAAGAGGAAAGATAACCAAGAAGCACAAAGAGAAGATAGAAGACCTCATAAAAATAGTGAGGGAAAAGCAAGAAGACATTGGTCGCCTCAGAAGCAAAACAGTAGAGTCCGAAAGAAAGGCAAAGGATTTGGAAATCCAAAACAGGGATTTAAAGATTGACAATTCCCGTCTGAAAGAAAAAATAAAAGGTCTGTACAAGGACCTGAAGATAAGAGACCAGGAACTATTGAGACTCCGTCAATCGAAAGTCAAATATATCGAGACTGATACTTCGGAATATCTGAAGAAAATCAAAGACCTTGAGTTTTCAGTAGAGAATCTTAATCAGACGATATCTGATAAGATTCATGAGAAGATGAAGCTCACTTCTACGATTTCAGATATGAAAAAAGAAATAGATTCATATAGAAAATCAGTATCAAGGCTGGAAGCCGAGAGAGCCCGTATGCGGGACCAACATAAAGGGGATATGAATACCCAAAAAGATAAAATAGAGGACCTCAGCGAGCAGCTAAACGCTGCTAGGCGGGGAATATGGCCATCACTTAAAGAGTGGCTTATACGCCATCTCTGAGGGCTTAGGAGGAACGCAAATGACTAAATATAAGGTGAAGGTGAAGCTGTGGGCAAACAGCATAATCCGGACAGAAGAACGAGACCCAGTGAGCAAGAGGATAACGCACCCACATGCAATTCTACCAGCTAGGAAAGTGGTCGAACGGCTAGTTGGAATGACAGGAGCTGCACAGCCAGCCGAAGTATATAAGGCACAAAATCTAGCTCAGATCAATGAGGTAGAGAATAAAAACTATGACCCTAGGATGTCATTCGATGAGTTTATCGAAGTCCTCCATAAGGAAGGAGTCATTGAGATACTAGAAAGAATCGAAGAAGAAGAAAATAAAGAAGAAGCCAAGCCGAAGGCTTGACGACTTCCTGATAGGAGAGGTGCTCTAGACATAGCCTAGAACTCCCAATAATAATACCCTTTCGTGGTTTATTAATCTTCTCCAAGCTTAGAGAGTGTCTTAATATCCGCGAAAGAATGCTTCTACGCTCTGTTTGTTACGGAATATCTCCTGTATCTCATTCTTAATCTTATCTGCTCCAGCGAACACTCCTGCTGCAAGTGCGACTTTGAACGAAACGTCTACTCCGAAATACTGTGCGACAAAAACACAAACACCAGCGATGACTCCTACCCTCAAGATCCTCTCCATGGTTCTATACCAAGGAAATTCTCTTAGCTTGAGTCTCTTATCTCTGACCCAAATATATCCCGCGGCTATCTTCTGTGGTATGGTTTTCCAATTCATATTATACCTCCTACTTTTAATATAATCGTAATGGCAATGCCAAGAACCCCACTAGCACTTATAACTCCTACTGCACCCTTGAATCTGTTTATGAATGTCTCATGCTTTTGAACTTTTCCATTGATGGCTTTGAAATGGTCATCAGCTCCTTCTTTCCATTTGTCATCATATTCGACATAGTCCTTGAACTCTTGTCTAAATGCGGCTAGTGTGGCTGTTTCTTTTTTATTCATCGTCTTGGTATTATCCTCACATTCTTTAGGTTCTTTTTAAAACTGTTCTCGGCTACACCTGTTTCAAATGTATGCCAAGCCCCATAGTCATTGAATGAGAACCAAACATCCTTGATTCCAATTTTATCACTAGAATCATTTGACTTAGGCAATTCATTAAAGGTTCTTGGAATCATAGATATTGGTGTTGTTGAATTCATATGTCTCCAAGTAACAAGATCGTCAGATAGTGGATAAAATGTCGAATGACCAAAGTCTTCCCATGTCAAACCACAAACTGCCCTAAGTCTCCATGATGGAACTCCGGCTGCTATCATATGAGATATTAGTGAATGAGTATAATCTTCACAGTCTCCTTTCCTCTTAGCCATCATCTCGTATGGGAAAAGCCAAAGCTCTGGTATCTTAAATGTCTGTTCGTCATAAGCATATGAAAAGTACTTCTGCTGATGCCATCTGTATATCTTCAACATATCATCGTCACACTTAAGAGGATCTTTGACGAGAAGGTTATAGTTCCTTACATTATTCTGTATTACCCTATCCCTTGGGGTAATAAAGAGTCTTACATCCATCTCTAACATCTCTCTTGGTGATAATGGATAAGGTCTTCCTCTATAGAAGATGTCTGCCATAGGCTTTCTGTTGTCCCAGTATATCTTCCTTGGATGATTGTTAACAATCTCTTTATTACGCAATGCCTTCAATTCGGAATTGAGTTCATCTATCTGAGTAAGAGCACTAGAATATCTTTCTTGATAATACTCTGATGTCTTTCTACATTCTCCAATCTGTGCACTGAATCCATATGCTCGATCGAACATATCTTTGATAAATTCTTTAAAGCTCATACAATATACACCTCATAATTTAGTCTCCCTCCGCTGGAGCCAGTCTCTTTTAGTTCAATTAGTTGTTCTTCTGTTGTATTATTAATGTAAGTGGTAATGTCCAGTAGACCAGTATCCCATTCTGTTGTTCCGTCACTTCCCCAATCCGAACCTGTCCATTCCGGCATTGTGTTTGGGTCTCCTATGTCTGTGGTTCGATCCGTGCCATTTATCCATATCTCTGTATTCTTTGGAACAGCAGTTGTAGCTATTCCATCTGCAGGATGACTGTGTCCTCCACCACTTCCAGAAGGACAGAATCCTGTACCAATAGAAACTAGAAGGACTGGATGAGTATGATTTCCTACACTTGGATGACCATGTGTAATGTTTCCAGGTCTTCCAAATACTAATCCTCTAACTCTTAAATAAACATGCCTATAGTTATTGAAGTCTGCTGGAGTATATGTTCTAATGTCCATTATGTGAAAGTAGATTCTCTCGCTTGCTGACCCACTATCACCAACTAACCTTATCCCATTAACACATAGAGGACGATTGTTCATGAACTTCGCATATACTGTTTCATTATCTGCAAGCAATGCCATTATGTTATGTAAAGACAGTATTGAACTCTACCGCCTTCTCCTCCTGTTTCTTTGATTGTGATATAATGATCTTGCACTGTTGGGTCTACATAATCTGTGATGTCTAGTCTTCCTGTGCTCCATTCATTAGTCCCGTCGTCTCCCCATCCGTCTACTGTATCATAGTGAGTCTTACTATTAGGATTGCCTATGTCTAATGTTCTTTCTGTACCATCAATCCATATCTCAACATGCTTAGGAACTACCGTAGGATCTAAACCAGCATTACCGTGACCGTGTGACGGATTAGTTCCAGAGGTTCCCGCTGCATACTCTGATGGAGTACAAGGGTGAGTATGATTTCCTACACTTGGGTGCACGTGAGATTCTTCGGGGTATCCTCCACCTGCGTACCCATACAAGAATAAGAGAACCTGTCTAAAGCTGACATAGAAACTTCCATCCCATAACGCACCAGTTTCCATTATGTGAAAGTAGAAGGTATGTTCGGAGGTTCCTGTCCCATCCATAACTACCTCATCTGATATACTGAGTGGCCTATTATTCATGAACTTTGAGCCATATGTTTCGTTGGTTGTTATGAGTGCCATTATACCAAATACAAGTTGAACAACAACTTGCCTCCATTTCCTCCAGTCTCCTGGAATTCTATATAGTGATCTTGAACTGTCAAGTCTACATAAGCTGTAATGTCTAGTCTGCCAGTATCCCATTCTACTCCTGTGTTATTACCCCAGTCATTTCCTGTTGAGTCCCACATAGTTGCTGGCTTAGTATTAGGATTTCCTATTGCTGCTGTTCGATCCGTACCATCTATGATAATCTTTACAGACTGTGGAATAACACTTGTAGCCAATCCTTGTGAACCATGCCCATGCCCTCCAGCTGACCCAGATGAGTGAGGTCCGCTTAGTCCTGGATTATGTGTGTGACCTCCTGTATTTGATATGGCGTGTTGCCTTACAGCTATCTCTCCTAATTGTTTACCATACACCCAAAGGTAGACGGCTCTAATAGTATTACTTGCTCCTGTCTCCATCAGTGTGAAATGATAGATGTTTGAATTAGGAGGAGAAGTAGCAGAGAAGTTACAGACCCCATTAACACTCATGGGCCTATTGTTCAGATACTTCGCGTACGTGTATTCCCCATATCTTAGTAGTTCTGCCATTATATAGTATTGTCTGCCTCGTCTGTTATTATATATGTTATCTCGTCTGTACTTGATTTAGAGATAGCGTTGTGAACGTCATGACTTCCAATTTGGACCGGAGAGTCTTGATTGGCTGTCACTATTTCTGTTATAAGGTATCCATTAGCCTCTAATGAGTTAACATAACACTTCGTGACTCGTCTCTTATTAACTTCATCGAACTCAACTGTAAGGATAGACTTGTAATAGTCATCAGCACTTACTAGATGCCAGTAGTCCATAATGACATCATCTGATGTAAATGTATCAGCTGCAAGAGTAGTCGTTAGTCTTATTTGAAGATAGTCAAGTGCTGTAAGAACCGGAGAGCCCGTTGTAGACATAGATGATATTGGGGATTTGATAAGGTTCCAACCATCTATAAGCTCACTTTTGTTCTTCGATAAGGAATAATAATTGGCGTTGTCACTTCCAAACCTAAGAACTAAACAACCCGATGTAGCAAACTTATCTAGTGTTGTAGCGTCTTTTATATAGAACCACATGAAGAAATCTTTGTCAGTTCCATCTAGTGCTGCACCCAATGTCTTTTCCCAAGTTGCCAATGTTCCACTATTATCCTTTGGAATCTCAAGAGATGTAACATCTCCTTTTCCTTCCTTGAATGTGACTGTGTTTGTAGCCTCAGCAAGACCTGCTCCTCCCTGAGTCCAATCTGCTGCATTACAGTGGTCAATCAATTCTACATTAACTTCATTGATTGGAACACCTATCTCAGTGTCTGTATCAGTTATAGCCGGAGTTGTTGTTCCTGCACCTATTTTAAACTGATCTAGTGGGGTCTTGTCTGGAGTTGCCATAGACGATCTATTCAGTTCTACGTTTACTCCTTGGTTTGTAAATTCTCCTCCGTTTGCCATTATGATTCCTCCTAGTATGTTGTATCAATTATTGTTACGTCTCCGCCTCTTCTATTTCCGGCTTTGACTACATCTGCTCCTGAGTTTGCAGGATTTGGATTATCAGCTATGAAGCTATCATTAATTGCATTTCCAATAGCTTGAATTCTTTGTCTTTTTTTACCATATCTATGATTGAGTGTTTTTGTCTGCTGAACAAGATCTTGGTTCTCTGCTTGCTCCTTAAGAAGCTTCTTAATGTTTCTTTCAACATTGAATTGCCATTGTTCTGTCTTCCAATCTTCTTCTCCGATGAAAATCTTATCATTCTTATGAGGATAAGTCTTAACAACTTTATGAACAACAAAGTTATCATTTATAGTCTCACTGTTCTTGTTATCAACAATATGAACCATATCACCTGGAGCAATAGGTTGTATTGCAAGTTGTGCATTTGATAATGGAAATGATGTAGACCTGAACGGCTCTTTATATAATTCTATATACTGAATGGCATATATCTGAGCGTCAGCAACTGTTCTTGCATCTGTAACATTTATCTCTTTTTCATTTGGAGTCTTGTCTGGTCCACCATAAGTATCAATTGAATCGTCATCTTGAACAACAACAGGAATCGGAACCTGAGCTCCATACCTTATCCAAATGTTAGACCTTGATGATGTGAATGTAAGCTTCTTTGTATCTCTGTCTACAGAGTAATCATAAGTACTAGTCGACCCGGCTATACCCCTAGTTAATAACGTTCCTGTCTGTCCTCCAATTCTAACCTCTGTATCTTCTGGTGTCTTTGCAAGATCAAATTCTGTTCCTGGTCCGGCAAATGATTCTACTATCTTGTCATACTGAGTAGCACCATTAACTGTTATCTTGTTGACAAGCTGTTGTGCATTCTTTCTCCACTTAGGAACAATTGTTATCTGGTCTCCGACAGTAAGTGTATCTGGATAGACATTCTCGCCTTTAGGTCTAAATTCTACCTTCCCTAGTGCAGGACTATATCTTACGAAATATCCAACGAGATTCGCTAGTTGCCACCCCTTGTCATATACGTCTTCACCCATAGCTATAAACTTATCAAGTTTGTTAGTTACTCCAGTACTTGTAACGCTTGTGTCATCTGCAACTAATGGAGTCCATACATTTATCATATCTTTGAAAATCTCGGATATTACGCCACCAGATGGATCGTTATTTATGTCATAGGAGTATGTGATGTTAGCCTTGATAGCTTCAACTAATTTATCCTTACACTTAAATGTTACTACAGTTCTATGTGAGGACCAATCATCTATCTCTCCTTCAAATACAAACTCATCTGTAGCTGTAACAAATCCTCTCTTGATTGTTATAACAGAACCAGTCTCAATTGGAAGAATACTAAAGATATTTGGTTTGAAAGAAACGTCAGCTATGGATACGGCATTATCTGAATCATCTTCAACTTTCCAAGCGTCTGACCCTCGGGGCTTAGCTAGATAAGATGTAACAACCGATCCATTAATCCTGACTTCTGTCTTCATAATTCCCATTAGACTTCTTGTTTCCCGGTGATGACCTTTAGCCTGTAATTATATCTATTGAATCCTGGAGCTTCCCAGTCGCCATCAAAATCAACAACTTTAACGTGAAGTGTTTTGGTTGCTGCACTTGTACCATAGTCAGTATTGTTAACTACAAAGTTACTAACTAACTCATAGGTCGTTTCCTGATCTCCGTCTATCAATGCTTCGATATCAAATATCTTTTCTTGTATGGAATCGAAAGTTCCTGTTATTACTCCTGAGACTTCTAAGAACTTTATTGTTCCAAGCATATCTACCATTTCTGTCTCATCTGAGTCTGCTCCAGGAGTTTCTATAGGAACGATGTTAGCTCCTTTCTTATTCCTCCACCCAGTAACAGTTCCAATGTTTTCTCCATTAAGTGTTATAGTAAAGCTCAATATGAACACCTCCTTCTTAATTCTCTTTCACTTAATCTTCCGAATTCCTCTGCTTGTTCTTCTAGTCCTCTAGCAGTATCCATAACTGGATTGACAATATTAATTGTAGGTGAAAAGTTTATAGGTGCTCTTGTTGACTTCATATCTTTCACATCTGCTGCAGTTAATATATGTTCTCCTGCGTGTGCCATAACTGCACCAGTCTTTCTTATTGGTCCACCTATAGCCATTTCTCTTGGACTATCTTCAGATATCTTTTTACTTCCTTGGTCTTCTTCATCATCTCCACCTCTTCCAACCAAGCTTCTAAGTGTTGATTTTAACCATCCCCAAACTAATGCCGGGAAGTCATATGTCCAAGTCCAGATAGACTTAAGTTTATCCCAGATGAAAACTCCAAAGTCTTTAGAGTAGTTCCATAATGATTTCATCTTCTTCCATATCCATTTACCAAAGTCTTTTGTATAATTCCAAACTGTCTTCAGCTTCTCCCAGAACCATTCTCCAAATCCAGACATCTTTTCTGCAATTCCAGACCAGACTTCTGATAGATAATCACCAGTTGTGTCCCACCATTCTCCTACTGTTTCTTTTGTCTTCTCCCAGTATTCTCTTGTCTTTGCTCTTGCTTCCGCTACCTTCTCTTGGTCTTCGCTCCACCAGGTTGATACAGAATCTTTAATCTTTTCCCACATATTCTTAAGAGCATTCTTTGCTACTGTTCCTCTACTTATCTTTGGATCTTCGTGAAATTCTTCCCATGTCTTTTCTTCATCTTGTGGCTTTCCTCCGAACCATTCCTTTATTAATTCTGTTAGACTAAAGTCTTCTCCAAAGATTTTATCTTTGATTGTATCTCCTAATTTGAACCAGATAGATTCTCCTTCACCAATACCAAAGATTCCAGCTAGTCCTTCTTTGATAGCCTGTACGAATCCTGAGAATGTGAATGTCTTCATAACATCATATGCAGCTCCAACTTTATCTTTATTCTCTCTCCACCATTTGTAAAACCCTACTGCATTCTTAAGCCATGCTCTAGTATAAGGTCTAAGAGTATTAGCCAGAATTTCACCAAGAGGTCTCAACCATAACTTAAGACCCTTGTTAAATCTATTCATCTCTGCTTGTAATCTTGGAGTTGCTGCAACTAACTTATCGAATCCTGCTTTTATGAATCCTACTGCAGCTATTCCACCTGCTACTCCAGCAGCAATTGCAGCTATACCTCCAGCTGCTCCTGCTGCTCCACCTCCAGCTCCTCCTTTTCCGGCGGCACCGAAAAGTCCACCTAGTCCGCCACCGCCGGATGGAGAGCCTGACCCTCCAGGTGCAGCTCCAGCTAATCCACCACTAAGATTTATAGTCTTCCCACTTACATTAACGGTATTAGCAGATACAGCTCCTGTACCTGCTCCACCACTACCTTGTAATGCAGCGAGTCCTCTTGAAATCTTTCCTCGATCAACTGTAACTGTTCCCTTGATTGCCATTATCTTCCTCCTTTCGCTTTTCTCATAGCTTCCCCAAGCATGTCATGGGTATCTTTGTATTCACCTTTTGCCATACTTATATTGAGGAAAAAGTCGTAGTCGTCTGAATCCATATCCTCTACTTGACGGGGGGTGAACCCGAAGTCTGTGGCGAAGAGCCACTTGATGACTTTGTCTCGGATTCTTGCGTCTCTTGGGAGCTTTTTGGTTCTGACGAACTCTCGGACTTTTTTATATCATCCTCCTGCTGGTCGGGGTTTGGGACTATCTCTTTCAATCCATCTACCATAGCATCATAGTCTTCCCATTCTGTTTTTCGCAGGATATCTTTTAGAGGCTTCTCTTTGCCATTAACCATCTCTTTCGGAAATGGATGACTAACTATTGCATTTGGCAATAGCTCGACAAAGAATTTAGTTAGCTTAAGTCCGTTTGGACCTTCAGCCTCTATTAATGCGTCGTTTCTTGGACCTGCATCGGGTCTCCTTAAATGTACTTCGCCTCCATTTATTGGAAGCTTCACTTTAGTTTCTTTCTTCACAGTCATTTGTACACCTCCCTGGTGTTTAAATGACGAGACAAATTAATGTCTCAGTCTTATGCAACTGTCCACCATTTAAATGGTGTGTTACCCGTGGCAGTCCTTGCGAACCCTGTGAAAGTAACTTCTACGATACCTCCACCAAGATCAACAGGTTTACTCATACTGTCTATTGCGTTATCATCCAATAGAACTTGACCATACCTACTTCCGGAAATAGAGTCACTTCCAAAGTTCAGTTCCAATCCATATTCTGTTGGGCTTGGAGCTGCTGCAGAGTTGTATGGTTCATCAGCTTGACCATAGAAATGATCTCTGAGTGTTGTTGCAACTGTGTCCGTCATCTTCAAGACTAATGTCCAGTTGTATCTTCTTACTCCAGTCTCAGGCTTTTCAATTGTTCTATCTCCGAGTGATCTGTATATAAACAGATTCTGAGCTGCTGCTAGTGCAAAGGATTGAACCTGCCCTACAACAGCTGAATTCCATTTAAACTCACCCTGGAAGAATACCCAAGGAGCAAGAGAGCTTCCTGCTATATCGTGTCCTGTTTGAGAAGACGTGACAATCTTAGCAACTATATCATTAGAGCATTTAAGTATGTCACCTACGGCTCCAGTAAGTCCCACTGTGTTTATGCAGCAACCTTTATATAAGTCATAGTCATCAGTTCCGCTTCCATCATTTGCGGAAACTCCTAATGCGAATGATGCTATATCGCTTGCACCATAACCTATATTGTCTGCTTCAGTCAATACATATGGGTCTCCTGCTGTGCCTGCACCACTCTGTGGTCCTACAAAGAATTGCAGAAACGAGAAGTCTCCTACTTCCCACTCCATTGACAGTCCGCAATCAAATGGACCCCACAGTGTTGTGGTCTGGTTTCTTCCTTCGCCTAGTCCTTGTTCTCTGAAGAAGTTATTCGACAGAGTAGGATTAATGCTTAGGACTTTTCCTCCTATCGCTGTGTCTGGTGTGCCTCCACTTGCGTATGAAGTTTCGACAACGTATGCTGGCTTTGTTAAAAAGCCTTTGTATGTTGGCATTTTTCATTGACCTCCCTAGTCTTTGAATATGTGTATCCATTCGGATCTTATCGTGAACTGTTGTTTGTATAACTTCAGCTCAGGATCGTAATCGAAATTAGTTAAGTCTGCTGCTTGAATCATTCTAAGATGATATATCCTTTCATGTCTCATACCGCTGACTATATTCCATGCTTGATTGACAATTGACTTGACCTGCCCTGCGTATTCTCCTCTTACCTCAAACCTATGGACAAGAAGTAATACACTTGCCTTCTTCCCGCTTCCATGGTCTTCTCCAAGCCCAAGGAATTCTTCATTGGCGGTTATCTGCATAAGTATACACCGTGGCATACCTGAGTCTTGTCTTGCTACTTCCATGGCTATGAATGTTGTACCGTAATGATAGTCTACTTCTATGCTACCAGTAGGTGCTACGAGGAATGTAACTGTAGTTGTCCCTGTCCCTTCCCCGTATGTCACGAGATAATCATAACCCCTATAATAAGTGGTGGCACCTACCCTTACCTCACTAACATTCTTAACTAAAGTATTCGTCAAGACAAAATTAGTCTCTATTCCATCTCCTGTGAACGTATCTGTTGTATCAGTTCCTCTAGCCTCTGGGTCTGTTAGATTGTTCCTCATGTGAATGAGTATATCCCACTCCCTATCGTATACTCCGTCTGTCATGCTGCACCTCCTATGCCATAGCTAGATAATACGTCTCTTATTATTCTGTTCTTTTGTGCAAGAGTATCTTCTACGGCTTTGGTGAAGAAGAACGTTGGCTTCATACCTCGACTTTTCTGTGTGAAGACAAACCCATCTTTCTTGAATGATTTGTTTCCAGGTATTGGACCTTGCCCGGATGATCCTCCGCCGAAGCCTGGTCTAAATCTCATGTATCCTGGTTCTCCTTTCTTTGTCTTATGATTGGCTGTTATGAACTGTCTCCTCTCTCCGTATATTCCTGTTCCGAAGTTAAGGAAGACGGCTATATCCATTCCGTTCTCTGCGGTATCACTGTCAACAGAAACTGAAATCTCTCCGTTCTCTATATTAGTTACATCTGTAGTGAATCTAACTGATATACCTGTTCCCATAACCTTATGCTCTCTTAGATTCTCAACTGCACGTCTTTCTATTTCCATAGCTATAGTCATGAGTATCTCCTTAACAAGTTCTCCAGTTAATTCGTCTATTAGTTCCTGAGTCATTAGTTAACCTTCTTTCGTGCGAAGAATACCTTATGGGTATCTCCTCCTTCGATATCAGGAGAAGCTTCAATCTCTGTTACTCTGTATTCTTCTCCTCTGTATGTTACCTTAGCGTCAACAACTATTGTTGTCGTATACGGTGCTAGTATTCTAAGGTCTTCTGTAGACAATAAACCAGCTTGAACAACATCGTCTCTTAATCTTAGTCTTCTGCACCAAACTGATTCTGTTACTGCATCAGACCAAGTTATTCCTGTAACTTGTCCTGCAGCATCTTTCTCGTATGTTGGAAGACTTACCTGTATAGTGGAACTCACAACATTAAATATAGTGTTAATGTCTGCTCTCATCCCATCTAATAAAGCTCCCATTATACGTATGGCCTCCTTCTCTTGTAACTTGGATATGCTGCTGCCTGATAGTCATATCCGTCTGATGTCCCATGGAATGTATCAACAATGTCTTGTCTTGTTTGGCTTTCTACATTCCTGAGTGGCTTTGTTATTACTCCTTCTGTTTGGAACTTATGTAATAGTTCTTTGTACTTAGCCTTGAATGCTCTTGACTCTTGCTGAAGTTCGCTGTATGGCTTCTGGAAGGATACTCCTTCGATATTAAATGAGATGTATCCCTGAACTAAAGCCTTGTGAGCAAGTGCTCTCATGACATATGACGATGCTAAGTTATTTGTCAACAACCACAGGAAGTCTGTATCTGTAGCATCTGTGTCTTGTGTTATCTCTATATGAGCTGCCCTTATCCATGTGAGGATTTCTCCTACAGTAGGTCTATTAGTTTCATCTATTGTCGTCAATTGAGCAAAGTGATAAATGTCCGATGGAGTAGCATAATACGGATACACACCGCCTTGCATAGGATCGCTTGGGTCAGAGTCTTTTCCAGTCTCAGTATTCTTGAATCTTATCTTATACCAATAGTCATCACTTCCGTCTTCATCAAACCATTCCGTGAAAGCTATTCCTAATGTCTTAGCATCACTGTATACTCCCGTCTCAGAAGTAGCTCTCATAATGACAACATTGGTCCAAGACGAATTTTCTTCTGGCTTTTGCCATCTTACCATTACTCCCATTTTTATTCACCTCATGTAATTGTAGTTGTGAGAAGTGTTGGCTTCTCATCTATTGTATTGTTCATTGTAGCTCCTGCTGGAGATGGAGCCTGAACAGTGAACTTAACTCCTCTGTCTGAGTAAGTTTTTATCTCTGCGTCTACCTTGACTGTTCTATCTGAATACCCATTTTGTTCTGCTTCAAACTTAACAGTCCTTTCCGAGAACCCGAATACCTCTGCTTCGAACTTTAGTTCTCTATGATCATCATCTGGTTGTTCTGCTTCAAACTTAACTCCTCTGTTTGAATAATCAACTCTTTCTGCTGTAAACTTAACAAGTCTGTCTCTATATCGTTCGAGATATGCATCAAATTTAACTCCTCTTCCTGAATGTGCAACTATCTCTGCTTCTGTTTTAACAGACCTGTCACTGAATGATTTTATCTCAGCTTCAAACTTAATTGGTTTATCATCGAGATGTTCTACTTCAGCTAGGAAGATAATACCCCTATTAGTTACACCATTCTGTTCTGCTTCAAATTTAAGATCTCTACCAGAAGTTGTTAATATCTCTGCATCAAAGATAACAGACCTATCTGTGTATCCAGTCTGCCTAGCCTCAAATTTTAATCCTCTATCTGAAAAGTCTATCTGCTCTGCTTCAAACTTAACTGGTCTATCTATATCTTCTGGCTGTTCTGCTATGAATTTTAAATTTCTATCTGAATGACCAAAAACTTCTGGCTCTATCTTAACAGACCTATCACTGAATCCTCTTGCTGCTGCATTAAATTTAACTCCTCTGTCAGAGACTCCGAATACTTCAGCTTCAACTTTAATTGTTCTGTCACTATGTCCAAAAACTTCAGCTTGTGTAATCACTAGTCTTCCATCGTCAACAACTATTGCTGCTGTGAATTTAACTCCTCTTCCCGATGTTCCACTTGTAGATAATGGCTGTTCAGATCCTTGAGATGATTCTGTCCCAATGAATTTTTGGTACTCATCTTCAGAAGATCTTTGTCCTTCATTAAATGTATTATTAAATGTAGCCATCGGATACTCCTATTCTAAATTTGTACATTGAAGTTTTTGTATTATAATTATCTCCAGATGTTCCTGAAAGTAATGGATTACCTGCGCTCCAGTTTGCAGAAGCTGGTTCTATTCTTCCTTGATCGAGATTATTCTCATCTTCTTCATTAACAAGTTGTGAAACATATTGATTTCCACTATTGCTTCTTCCTCCAACAAATCCTCTAGAGTCTGTGTAATATGTATTACTTGATACCTCTGCAGTACTTTCTCCATGCCACGAATAGTGTTGTCCAGAATCTCCTGCTAAACTTCCTGAGCCTAAAAACGCAATCCTATGTTCATTTGTTGTAACAAGTTTATACTCTCCGTCTATGAATGAATTTCCTCCATAAAGATTATGCCACATACTATGGCTTCCATTATCATGCCTTACACCAAGCATGATTGCCCCAGAATCAACTTTTAATCCTTGAAGTCCTGATACTGCGGCATTTGAAGAAAAGTATGTCGTTCCTGAATCTGCAACATTCCACAACATAGATCCTGCAAGATAGTTAAGCCAATCACTCCCCCCCTTAAAGAAATAACCCTCTACTGCTCCTCCGTCTCCTAAAACTGCTTTATGAATTGGAGTCTCGACAGTAAGCTGTGTTGCTCCAGTGCTCCAAGTTAATTCATATGGACAATTGTATTTCGCAGGAGTTGTTAAACTTCCATAGTATAATTCGTATGTATTATCAAATCCCATTGGTCTTCTTACAACGTTACTTATTCTAATCTCATCTATTAGCCCCCTAAAGTATTGAGTACTTGAATTCTCGTTGTTGTTACCAATCCAAAGGTATGTAGAAGCAGGGTCAGGTATTCCTACACCTGCCGATTCTTTATCCATCAAAACACCATTAACGTGAAGTTCATAGATATAGTTACCATCTGCTCCCTTGTGCCAGTTGAACGTAGCAAAATACCACGTATCTATTGCCAAGAATCCGCTTGGGGTTTCAACCGTTTTATTGCTACTGTTATAAATATTAACTTGTAAAATCCCACCAGTCACGTACATACGAATAGCCTTGATTGCAGGAGATAATTCTCTTATAGAATAAATCCACTGTTCGGCGGTTATGTTGCTTCCTGTTTGGAATACTGCTTCAACACTTCCTTGCTCTTGTGACGAATTAAATATATTAAGGCTAGAAGCTGTCGCATAGTCTCCTGCTCCGAAACTTGCTGAGTAGCTTCCTACCCTACTTGTTCCACTAAAGCTTCCTCCATTATTTGTCAAGTCATATCCGTTGTCACTATCATCTGTCCAGTCGTTCTCAAACTTCCAAAGAGCTTGTGTGAATTCATCATTCTCCATAGTTAAGACCTTCTGGTATGTGTTCTCTCCTAAGAACATTAATCCTGTAGGCTTATCGTCTCCGTCATAAACTCTAATCTCGTCCCAATAACTTGTTCCAAATTTCCCTGTATCTCCATCAAGTATATCAAAATTTGTCAAAGAAGACACACCACTAAATGTTCTTACAAGTGTTCCATCTATGTATCCTTTTGTATCTGTGCCATCACAAACAAACTTAAACTCGTGCCAGCCGTCTGTCCTTGCTACACTTGTTGCTACCCAACCGCCATCATAATAACAATAATTGTCTCCGTCTGTTCCTGTATCTACACCGAGTCCTTTACTTTGAGTAGATACCCAAGCTGAAGCATACTTACTTGAAGCGTCGTCGTCGTAAAACTTTAAAACAACTTTGTTACTTGATACTGTTTTTCTTGCTGATTGTTGTGCTGATGGTGTTGTACTGTCTAACTTTATACTCTTTGTTCCAGAATAACAAGTGTCATTATTATAAACTCTATAAGTATTACTTCCTGCTACTGATGTCCATCCGTTCTTTCCAATTATAGTGATGTCATTTATTTCACCTTCTGCATTATCAAAAAATTCTGCATCTTGATAAACAAGCTGACTTGGTATCTCTTCTTGTGCTATTGGCAACATTCCATTAACATCATCACAAACTCTAACTGTCCAATAAGTATCAGTTCCAGGCAATATTGCACCTGCATAATAAAATCTTAATTCATTAAAAGTTGGATATGAACCCATACTTTCTTTATACACAAACTTATTATCTAAATAAACATACATCGATGTCCCAGTATGAACATACTTAATTGTGTGCATCCCTTTAGTTCTTTTAATTCCAGTATCAGTCCAACTTCCACTACTTGTTCTATAACAATAATTAAGTATTGATGTTCTGCCTTGAATTCCTAGTCGCGCAATAGCTGTCCCACTACTTGCTACATACAAATAATAAAACTGTTCTGTTGAAGCAAGGTTTGCATAATCGTAAAACTTATATTCTACTGTTCCTGTTTGTCCTGTGAAACTATTTACCATAGCAATACCATTTGTGTTGGTTGTTGCCATCTTAACATATTTATGAATTTCATTTCCTTTATCAGAACTATAAGCTGGTGTGCCGTTTGCATATAGCACATAACTCCAACCTCTTGTTGACAAAGCTGTAGAATCAGCGACGTCTTTACTCCCTTCCATCAAATCATAATCGCCTTCAGTCCAGCTTGACCCGTATCCTACAATCCTACAGTCGTATCCATCGTCTCTCTGGTTACTGCTTATCTTTTCCTGCGGAGCATATAACCCATTACTTACTTTAATGTCGTCTATATACATAGTATCTCCATTATATCCTAAGAAGAATAAAGTGTCCCAAGAAGAACCTGTAGCTGTAGCACTTCCCACGTATTTTCCGTCTATGTAATATTCCCAAGACGTTCCTCCTAACCATTTAAACTCAAACAACCTCCAGCCGTATTTTCTTTTCATACCAGTTGTCTGCCAACCACTGTTATAATACACATAATGAGTCACACTTGTTGAGTTCTTAATCCCAAGCAACACATTAATCTGGCTTGAACCTGTTCTTACATCAGCTAATTTGTATTCACTGTCGGTAGGATTCTCGTCAAAGAACCACATTTTAATGCAACCCCTTGCACTTGGTTGCGTAAATGAATCACTCTTGATTACATACGGACTTGTGGAAGGTACAACTTTTAAAGATTGTGTTCCATTCTTACTATAATCTGTACTGTATGAAAAACTACCACTACCGCTTTCAAAGTTCCAGTTATCACTTGCACTACCTGTTTCGCAGTCATCATAAAATTGATAATCTCCGCTCGTCGTACTATCATCCGTCAGTGGCACAGTTATAGGATAATTATTAAACCTTAATGGAAAGAAACTTCTTTTAGCTTTTCTATAAACCTTACACTCATCCAGAACACCATCAAAGTTATTAGAATTTCCACCGTCTTGTCCTATCCTTATATTAGTTGAAACAGCCCTTATAGTGCCAACCTGAGAAAGTTTATTTTGCTCTACCCCATTAACAAAGATTCTCACATACTTGCCGTCATATGTTCCTGCAACGTGTGACCAAACACCCACTGGCAAAGCTACAGAACTTGTCGCTGTCCTTTGAGTAGATGTTCCATCCCAAATACTAAAGTAAGGCTGTCCGCTTCCATTAATAGCCAATCTATACGAACTTCCCTTTTCAATTAAATATCCAGAAGCTACATCTGGCTTACACCAGCATTCCAATGTAATGAAATCTCTTGGCTGTAATACTGTATCATTTGATACAACTATTTTATGTGTCGATCCTGAGAATTCTCTACCGTTATTTATTTTTCCTGTGACTATACTTGTTCCCGTTACCCCACACGTATGACTGTATATTGAACTATCTGTAGGAGTTCCTGATGGTTCATCAAGTTTAAGATAGAGAACTAAATTTTCATCTATATCATAATCTTGTTGTTCTCCAGCATTAGGATAGTCGAATCCTATACTTCTCTTATAATTTGCACTAGGAAGACTCATGCTTAACCTCCAGATTTATTCCATGCAACTTCATGTTCATCTTCATTCTTTTTATATTATCAACAAAAACCTTGCTATCTCCTGTCTTTTCTTTTATCTCTAGAATGATACAGTCTCCGTCGTTGTTAACGACAGCACCGATCTGTCTTGCAACTAATGGATCGTCGTATTGAGTAGCACCCATGAATGTTATTCCAATCTTTTGTTGAAATACTCCTCTAGTTCCTGCCGGAATCCCTAGAGTATGAGTAATGCCTTTATGACTAAGTTGAAGAGAAGTAATACCAGATTTAGGTATATCTTTCCAGTCTAATCCTTGTGATTCTGCTAATGTTTTTCCGTCTTGGTAGTGAGCTATCCATCCCATTGTATTGTCCTCCTAGAGGGCTACGCGATACCGGTAAGCCCTTATTATCCCCAGGGGATATATATTGTTACTGGCAGGATTTAACCCCTGCGTTGTCTCTCTCGTGGTCTTAAGGAGCTATTAAAAGATCTTCTCTTAGCCCCATTCCATCGATGTCTGATACTAACTCTATAACATCCTCAGGATTTTCAACATTTGTTTTTGTCACATTACATGCACCAGCTGCATTCGTGACAACTATGTGAACATTATATTCTTTGTTTCCGTTCTTTTCTTTGATATCTGCTGTGTAGTTTGTAAAATCTTGACTTGGCATTTTGTCCTCCAAAAAATTTACAAGGGGAGAACATATGTCTCCCCAAGCAAACTATTATGGCAATTATGTGTACGTATAAGTTACACTGTAGATAGGGTCATGTCCTGTTGTACCTGCACTTATATCGTCTGGGAAAAACAATGTGGTTACAAACCTAAACTGTTTCCCTGCGTCTATTGCACTACCTGCTGTCTGCTTTGAAGTATCTCCCTCAAGCGTATATGTTGCAGTGGCTCCTGTTTGTGAACCCCATGCTCCTGGTAGAGTGCCTGCACCTGCTGCTGGAAGAACATTACTTGACGTAATAACTCCTCTTAACATGCAGTATGGGAAGTTTGTTGTTCCAACAAATACTTCTTTAGCTACTGATGACCTTGTGTTATCATCCCATGCGGTTAACTCTGGAGCAGTACTTGTAGGATTATCATCGAACTGAACTGCTACAATGTTTGTATTAACAGCTGATGTTATATCCTGTTCGTAGTTTGTACATTGTACTCCTGATGCATACGCTGCACTTTGAGCTTTCCAAAACTCTTCAGGAAACTTTGTACCGCTTGTTGGTGCCTGTACCGGGTCAAGACTTGAACCAGTAGTATCAGGACCAGCAAAGTAATATGCGTCTGTTGCCGAGACCTCCGTCCATGTAGGAGATCCTTCGGTTGCGGTATTTAAGTACCATTTAACAGTTGGTGCTGCCATTTTTTTTCTCCTCCTAGTTGTATGTTATTGTAACTGATGCGTCTCCAACCTTTGTTAATACCAAGCTTGTATCAAACTTAGTAAAGATTGGATATGAGCCTAGAGTTCCAGTGTCTATTATACAGATTGTGTTGGTATCGTCTTTGAGAGTAACAGTACCTGCTGCTGCCTCACCAACGATAATAAATCCTAAGACACCATTAGAAGCCTTTATGTCTATGTCCGAACCTGCGTCGTCTTTAAAATACGACTTAATGGTATACGGAGTAACTTTATCTGCTGAGATTGGTGGCATCTTTATTCTTCCTCCTTCTCGTCAGATTCTTCCTCTTCGGGCTCCTCTTCGTCTTTCTGCTCTTCTTCAGGTTTCTCTTCTTCTTCAAGTTCTTCCTCTACAGGTTCTTCTTCAGAAGATTCAGAGTCTTTTGGCTCTAACTGAGAAACCGCTCCGTCTGGAACATTCTTTACGAATCTATTTCCACCTTCGTTTACTTCGAGTACACCATCGGGCTTAGCCACAACATGAGCAGATTTCAACTGGAATTCCAGTTCTCCTTCAGTCACAAGTAGTACACCGTTCCAAAGATATCCTCTTATCGCGATGGACTTTAAGTCTCGTGGTAGAAGTTCTTTTTCTTGTCCGGCTTTTATAACGAAGTTAGCATCCTCGTCTTCTAAAAACCTTTTACTGTCTAGTAGTTTTACTTTCGCCATTATTCAACCTCCCTGGTTTTATTGGCTACTGGTTCACCTTATACGGCGAACCAGTCTGCTGAACTTGAGTTTCCTTTTGCAGCATACAGAGCAGGTGCAGCTGTATCAACGTAGATATCTCCAACCTTTCCTGGAGTTGAACTTGGTGCTCCAGATCCTGCTGAGATGACTGGTAATGCTCCTGTGTCATCTATACCGTGGACTGCTGATGTATCAGCTTCGTGAGTTGCTACTGCTCCAGCAGGCTCGCATGAGTCTAATCCACCACTGTGGCTTCCTGCCGCACCGTCGTGTGTTGAAACGGCACCTGCAGCTTCACAAGAGTCTAAGCCTCCGCTATGACTACCTGCTGCTCCATCGTGAGTAGAGACAGCACCAGCTGCTTCGCAAGAATCAAGACCCCCGCTGTGTGAACCGGCTGCTCCATCATGAGTACTTACTGCTCCTGCATCTTCACATGAATCCAAGCCACCACTATGTGACCCTGCGGCACCGTCGTGCGTACTAACAGCTCCAGCTGCCTCGCATGAATCTAGTCCTCCACTATGGGAACCAGCTGCGCCATCGTGCGTTGATACTGCGCCTGATGCTTCACATGAGTCAAGTCCACCGCTGTGAGACCCACTTGCTCCGTCGTGTGTTGCTATGTCTGCTGCGACTTCTGATTCAGAAGCCATTCCAGATTCAATCTCTTCTTCACTTATAGATTCATCTGGCAATTCTACAGGTCCTCCACGAACCCTCAATGATTTTGTATCTGTATCTCGTGGCATTTTTTTTATCCTCCATAAAAATGATCGTTATGTATTGTGTGTCTTATCAGAAAAAGAAAAGAAAAGAAATAGCCTTAAACGGCTACTCCGCTTATCTTACCAAGACCCTTTGGCCTTCCTACCGCGAATGCGTACCTTATATAGGCAACGATGTCGAGGTTCTTAGACCTTGCTGACTTCTCCATCTCTGTGGTCAACGGTTCCCTTTCGTAATACTTAACACTTGCTAAGTCTACGTTTACAATAAGTGCATATGTCTGTGCAGCTTGGCTTGTGACCAAGATATCAACTCCGAACGGAGTAGGATATATGCCCCTTTGTATAAGGCTTGCGTCTCCATAGTTGATGTACTTTAACAGGTTAGGGTCTACCCTTAAATACTTAAATGTATTTGGGTGAAGTATCAAGTACTTCTTACCGTCGCCTGCGTCGTCAGCTTCCAAGGCTCCTAGCCCAAGAGATATGTCCAACAGAACGTCTGCTGATGCGTTATCCCATGTTGCTGAGGCAGCTACAACGTGATCTGACAAAGCCGGGATGGTTTGTCCGTTGTATGTCCCGCCGTCAAGGTATATGTTCAAAGCTTCTAACAAGTCTGCGTTAAGGAATCTTGCGATACCGAAACCGATTGCTTCGACATGGTCGTTGACTAAGTCCCATCTGGAATCTTTTATCCAGTTAATTGGAAGCCTTGGTGCAATACCCAAGTCCTTGATGGTTGCGAACTTTCTTTCGAAATCCATAACCTTGCTTGGATATTCTCCACTCTCTCCCTGCTCTTCTGGGTTTAGCCAAGAGTCTGTAACATTATACTCAACTACAGGTCCTTGTGCTGGGTACGTCTTTGCTATTAGCGGATATATAATCTTTGGCTGAAGAGCTTTTATGATAGTATCGTCTACCTGCTCTTTAAACAATGCCCAAGATTGCGCTGATGATGCCGGAACTAATGCCATTTTTCATGTACCTCCATTAACCCCTAAACAGCTTTATCTGGACAACTCCGCCTGATGCTCCAACGCTTGAAAGCGCTATACCGAGTACATCTGCATAGTTACCTGCTGCTGGTGTGTGTGCGACTACTTTCCCGTCATCAGCTCCTTCAACAAGGTCTCCCTCATCTATTGCTGCTGCAGTACTTTCGACGTTTACTACGCCTCTAGTACAGACGGTTATTTTACGTCCGACAGCTACGTTGCCGTCGTCCGAGGTCCTTGAGAATCTTTCACCGGCACATGCCACGCCAATTGCTTTCGCCTTAAGTGCTGCTGTCCCAGTTACAACTGAGTTAGCGGCAGCGTCGTCGATTGCAACGACTTCTCCTAAGCCGATGGCTGCTGTGCTGACAGTGAAGGATAAGTATTGACCATCCTTCTCAAAGACATTGGTTGGTGCTGTTCCTGCCATTTTTTAGCCTCCTTTATTCCTTGACGAACCTAGACGCCTTACTTGGATTGAAGCAAGCTTCATACTTTCCAAATTCACCGAATTTCTCGGCTCTCTGAGAAGCATTCATGTCTGCTACTTCGAGCGTCTCTTCTTTGGCGTTAGGTGCTCCGAACTCTGGTACGTTTGAAGCAAACTGTGCCTTTTGATGCGTCTGTGGCTTGATGTCTTCCATGACATCTTTCATTGTCTGCAGCTGTTCGAATGACCTGTCCGCAAGTTCCACAAATGCTTTCTTGTGCTCACCATTGTACTTACCAAGCTTAACAGACATGTCAGCAACCTCAGCTAATAGCTCGGTCTTTTCTTTGCTGTTGTCTGCATACTCGGAAGGTTTCTTCATAGCTGCCTCGTTTACCCTGTTTCCCTCGTTCTGCTCTGCACCCTCAGATACTTTCGGAGCTGAATTCTCGCCTGCAGATTGCTCTGCTGACTTATCCTTCGGCTCTGGTGCATCTTCGGCTGTTTCGCTACTTGGGACAGGTACTTCTTTCCCACATGCTGGACATTTGACCATTCCGGCTTGAGCAGTCTCTTCCTTCTTCTTTTCCATTTCTTCTTCTGCGGAAGCAGTCTCCTCTTTCTTCTCTGCCGGCTTCTCAGCCTTTTTGTCCAATGCTGGGGGAACTGGTTTCTTTTCCTCTTCAGGCATTTTTATCTGTCCTCCAGGTTTGTTTTGTATCTGATCGACCTTCTGGTCTATCTCCTTGACTTTTTCTGCCAAGGCTTTTACGACTTCACTTTGATCCCCAGGCTGAGCAACAGGTTCTTGCTCCTGTGCTTGTTCAGGTGCCTTCTCTTGCTGCTCAGGTTGCTGTTGTTTTGGTTGCTCTTCCTCCATTAACTGTGCCTCCTGAAACAGAACATCCCTGATATCTGCTTCTGTGTCTGCCGGATCATTCGTTAGTGCAACATGAAGTGCCTTCTCAACTTCGTCTGGAACAAATTGGCATATCTGTCCGCCATATGATTGTCCCCTAACGTGTTGACAAGTTCCGAATGGCCTCGCCCCACAGATAGAACAGTGAGCATTCTTAGGGTCTACGTATACTCCCATAGAACCAAAGTTTATCTCTCTCTTTCCATCTGATGTCTTCCTGCGAAGCTTTTCTAATACCTCGGGGTGTGTCACCTCTCCTTCTACCCACAAGGTCTTTCCATCAAAATAAGCCCCCTTCTCATTATCATACGTCCATCCTACATCGTAGAACGGTGAAGATAATTTCTTGGGGACATGTGAACTACCCTCTTTCCCCTGCAAGTCATATTTGAATGTAACGCCCCGAAACATAGGTGCCGTCTTCTGTAGAACATGAGGTTCCCACTTAAGATTCTTCTTATTTGCACCTACGTGCATAAGTGGAAGTCTTATCAATGCTCTAGTTGGCTGACCCTCTTCTGCCAGTTCGACAATTTGAAGAGTGTCAGAGAATGATTCAATATATTCGCGATTTGCCATGGTATAATATTTAGAGGCCTAATCTCCTTTAAAAAGGTTGCTAGAGCATTGACGTGCCTAATCAACGGCAAGCTTATAGAATATCTTGTTCGAAACCTTACGAGAAAGCAGGTTATTTACGCGTTTCAGCAATTGTCCTATCTCCTTGTTACTCTTGAATTCTTTCGATTGCTTTGGATACTGACATAGAAGGACTAAATGTATCTCACGACTGGTGAGCCATTTATCGATGTTTTTGGTTAGTATCTTCGTGAGAAGATCTACCTTCTCGAAATTATGCATTTATCTGAGACCTCTCCTTTTTGCTTCGTAAAATGTAATCGGAACTAATCTACATCTGCAGTTGATATGTGCCGGTGGCTTTGCTACTGTAATCGTTCGGTTTTTATATGACGATGAGAAGTTCTTACCAATCTCCCTGGTCTGACCATCGAATGGTTCATTGTTAACCTTAGCCCCTTTCTTGTCATGACCTCCACAGAATGGACAAGTCCTTTCATCGTGTGCTGCAATCCATTCATGTCCCCATACCACACCTGATGCTTCATGTCTTTTATACTCTGCTTCGTTATATGATTCAACTACTAGAGTCCTAGTCATTGATTCAGCAACCTTATCCATTCTCTGATACCTTACCTTTGTCTCTTTCTTCTTTCCAGGCTTATAGTTCTGGAACAGATTCTTTATTCTTGGTATGGCATCTCTTGGGGACTTTCCTGTTCTTATAACATCTGTGAGAATCTTTTGAGCTTCTGATTTGATGTCCTCCCCTAGGGTTTTGAACATAGAAGTAGCAATAAATTTCTGCTTCTCCAGCATATCCTTATCCCTTGGCAAGAATACATCTGATAATTTCTTCTTGTGTATCTTGTCCTTATCAAACCATTTAAACCCACCCTTATCTAGTTTAACATAATCTTTCTTAAGACCCTGAGAAACAACCTTACCCATTCCCTCTGGAGTCGATACCTTCTCTTGTTTCTTAACAGCATCTAATACTCCTCTCCTTGCTCCAACTTCAATAGCAGCACCTAGTGTCTTTTCTATCTTTGGCTTTGTCACTGTTATGGAATCATCAATGATAGAAACTAAATGGTCAACTTCTCCTGGAGACAAGTCTGCGAACTCAGGATGTTTCTTTAACTTCTCGAGTATATCTTTTTCGAGTTGTAGAATTAATCTTCTAATCTTTCTTGCAGTTATATCCGACAATTTCCTCATCGGATGAACTCTTCTAACCGGAGCCTTCTTTGCCATAACGCTCACCTTCCCATAATCTTCTTAAATCTATATGCACCATGGACTTTCCTTCCTACAGCTTGAGCAAGTTCCATATTGTTCATCTCTTTGCCAAGCTTCATTACATCTTCTTTCTTCTTGAACCCTTGAATCTCTTTCCCTCTTGTGCTTAAAGTCCTTTCAACTATTGAACTATTCTTCCGTATAATCTCATCGTCCTGACTAAACTGAAGAGCTTCGCCAAATGACTTCTTACCAAGAGTATCTCGGTTCATTTCTTTTCAAGACTCTTCTTTGATGAACTAGCTTGTTCTAGCTTGCCAAACTCTTTAGGCTTAGCAGCCATCTTTGTCGGTCCACCTAATACCAACTTCTTTGGCATCTGGTTAAGTAATTGTGGGTCTTTTACAAATATCTTCTTTTCGTCTTTCATTGTTCATCCTCCTCTTTCTCTTTAAATTCATTCTTTATTGCCTTTATGTGTTTCTTTGCTTCTTCGTAATCTCCTTTGATCATTGAAATATTTAACTTTCTTCCTATATCTTGAATTGAATTTACTACTGGTTGCTTTTCCCACTGAGATAACATCTTGTCCATCTTGCCTTTGTTATGCTCACGTGCGTATTGAATGCTATCTTCTGGATGGACTCCTGTCTCAGGAAAATACTTTCTTTTCTCTTCCATTTCTTTGAAGTGTTTTTCTATTCTTCTTATCTTCTCAGATATATAGTCAAAGTGAATTCTATTATCTGGCTTTGTTAATTCTCTGAATATATCTCCAGTTCCTTCAAGAATATATCTGTAGCTGTTACCTTTAGACCATCCGCTATGAATAACTTTCTCTTGGTTATTATCTTGAAAAGAAAAGGCATCATCTTCTTTCTTTTCTGATTTCTTCTTACCTTCAAATTCTTTCTTCAATACTTCTTTAACTGACTCTCCCTTTCTTATAGGAATACGTCTTCCTCTAACCGTTATCCATCTAACATCTTCTTTTGTATCATCAGCAAACTCTCCATAGAAACCAAAGACTCCTTCTCCTCCCTCTGCGGTCTCGCCGACAATTGCAGATCCTCCGGTTACATGTTCCACATGCAGAGTATCTTGTTTAAAGTCTGCAAGTGGCCTAACCTTCTCAAATGATACTGAGTCTTCTAACGGCTTTATTGAATTTATATATTCTTTCTGTTCTTCATTAGGAAAGAACTCTACTAATAACTCTCTATGGAGATACTTCTCCTTAAATGATATGAGGGCTTTTGGATATTCTGTTCCGCCGGTCTCCCTCTTATACTCTTTATAGATTTGAGCATCTGTGCGTACGCACTCGAACGTCTCATTCTCTATTGAAAAAGATAGATACACTCTATCACTGAGAAAGGCATAAGCTAAAACATAGTTGCCTTTGTTTGCCATGGATATAAAATCCCTGAATCTAATGTTTTTGTTTATTCTCATTATTCTACCTCTATCCATCCATCTCCTGTATCCACAAATTCTTTCTCGTTTCTATTACTGTTAATCCAATATTCTACTATTGCGGAGTATGAGTCAAAGTACAAAATATTATGTGCCTGATAGTTCTCAAGACCCATAATTGTTTCCAAATGTTCTTCGAATGTTACCATTTTTTAGCCCTCACTGATTGTACAATAGTTGTCTTATCTTCATAAACTTCTTCGTCTACTGTGCCCATATTTAATACTAAATATCTTTTACAATAACAAGTGCAATCAGTTGTGTTTCCAATTTGATTCCAATATTCTAAAGTCATGATAGCTACAGTCTCACTTTTCTTTACGACATCTCTAATATAAGCAATACATTTTGCTTGATTGATTGTTGCATTTTCTACATCAATTATTTTCATTGCACCCACCCGTTTATCCAAGCTTCTATTTCAGCTTGCTCTGTTTGATTCCAATTCTTACAAAGTATTTTAAGTTTAATATTTGTTCCACTACCCGTCAACGGCATTACATTTAAAAATTTGACACTACCCGGAACTCCACTACTTAAATGTATGCAACGTATTTTGCTTGAATCACATAACGGACAAGGGTGTCCCCACGTGCTACCACCGTCGCTTGAAAATAAAAGTTCAACTTCACATTGGTCTACACTTGTACTGCCACCAAATTCTTCTATGCACCAAGTTTCTCCGTCTGGTATAGTGAAAATTTTTTCACCTGTTCCAGGTTCTAATGGTGTCCCTGAAGCAACATCTAGTGTGTCTGCTTCGTAATACCTATCTAAAGTTTGTTTATATGTTGTTGATGCATCTGCCTTAACCATTTTAAATCTCCTCGTAATATCCTCCAACATTAACTATTGATATTCCAGTGTTAGCGGATTTATTTTGTACAGTTGCAATTAAAAAATTTCCTGCTGTCATTTTAATTGGCGAATCGAATGAATATGGTTGCGAACCTGTTGACGGCACGAATACTCCTAACCGTGCAACTACAGCATCATATACTATTTGTACTGTGTCTTCATTAGCTGGCTTACTCTGAGATTTTATCCAACGTAATTGTGATTTAGCATCATCAGTCGGACAATCTTCTATAACATAATCCGTGCCTTCACTATAACTTCCACCGCCATTCACTGTAACTGTATGATAATCTGAGTTTGTTAAACATCCATAATCTAAAACATGTGTAAACAAAGTTCCGTCAGCTTCCCAACTTTCAGTTTTATCTCTTTGATATCCGTGCCATAAGCTCATCTCACTAGCTAAATCATTTGCCATCAGTGCAGAAGTAATATACCACACTCTGTTACTTTCAACAGTCTTATCTGCAAAAATTTGTTGTCCAGAAGTAGATAAACTTTTTCTTACTCTAAAATTAATAGGATTTTCAGCTTTTGTTCTACTACCAACTTCTCCAAATATACCTAACCTTATATGACGAGGATTTGTAGGGTCTGCTTCTCCAATTACTTTCTTGCTCCTTGTTAAAATTTTATCATAACCACTATCAACAGTAACTACTGTTGTTCCTGTTGTATCGACGTCTAAATCATTATCATCTGGATATTCGCCTTTTTCAGCTTGGTCTAATGCACTTATAAATACAATGTTATACAAACTTTTAGCTATAAACTTAGCTGAAAAATCTTCGTCAGAATTTAAATCATTTTTAATAAGTGTAGCTAATGCTTCAATGTCACCCGCTTCTGTTGCTGTCAATGTAGAAGTTACATCAACAACTGTGCTATCTATTCTTACTCTTACTGTGTCATCAACTGCACCTGATGTAGATATTCTAAAAAATGAACTTGCAAAATCGTCGATTCCTAAAAGCTCTTCAACTGTTACTGAAGTTTGTGCATCAGTTGGAAGTTTATTCTCTCCTCCTATTGTTACTATTGGGAGAGCGTTTCCATCTCTGTCTCTGATTATAAATTCATTTCCCATTATTCATCTACCTCGTATCCAAAGATAGTTGCTTCCATAAAGTCTATTCCAGTTAAGTCATCTTGCACAACTATTTTGAAATTGTCGCTTGTTGAATTCTTTAATAGTAATGTTGTCCCCATCCCTCTGAAATCTAATGTAACTGAAAGCATGTCTGTTGTTGACGAATCTATCTTAACATCTGTTGCCACGTGCCTAAAAGTTCCGTTAGTTTTGATTGCGTGTTCATAAAAGTCTCTCTCCACTCCGCCTTCTGTAACCTTGAAAAGTATTCCATTCGTGAGTGCCGCAATCGATCCAAACTTCGTGTGATTGATACTTGAGCCTTCTATTGTTATTCTTACTTCAGCTATGAACCATTTCTTTCCACTTGGCGGTGTCCTGTAAAAGTTCTGAGGAGTAACACTTCCGTCCACATCCATACTCCCCTTAACAAATGTATATGGTTCTGACCCATCAAGAATCAAATGTCTAATTATTAGTGTTCCTCTGTACTCTGATATCGATACTTCATCATCGAAGTCACCTTCTACTTTGAGTCTGTTATCTGATGTAACCCCAACTTCTGTTGACCCATCCCACAGTTTAGATTTAGTATGAAAGTCTCTATCAGAATCAACTTGAGCGTGATACCCACTATCGTCATCAAATATACTAACATCCGCTGTAGATAGATATTCTCCCATCTTAAAAAAAAAAGTAAAAAAGTTAGGCTTACTTCTCTAGCCCAACTATTACAGTGTCTACGTCCTGTGACCCTTTGTCAATGTTGTGTTTAATCAACTTGACATTGTTTGTAGCTGCTACCACCAGCGGAACTGGTAAGTCCCAATATCTTGTATCAAATGGTGGTGGACATCTTAGAACAAACTTCGTCACTTCTGACCCAGATGGTCCTACCTGAATCTCAACTTTAACCTTTCCAGATCCAGATGCTCCTATCTGTCTCAGATATAGTGTCTTTCCTGCAGTAACTGTATAGATGTGATTTGCACTACTAGATGCACCTATAGTGTCGCTCTGATAGTCGTGTATCTCATCTCCAGACCCTGATTCATTTATGTGTACTTCATAAACATCTCCGGCTTCCTGCTTTGCCATAACGCTGTCTTGTGAAGAATCTAAATCTCTTATATCAAAGTCTGTCGCTACAACTGTTGCGTTTAAATTTGCTGCAGTAGCTTGTCTAACCTCAACACTGTCTGATGAGTAGTCCAAATCTCTTATATCGAAATCTGTGGCTACTACGGTAGCATTAAGGTTTGCGGCTGTTGACTGGAGCACTTCTATACTATCAGATGCACTTGTCAAATCTCTTATATCGAGATCTGTTGCTCTAATTAGACCTGCTCCCGCTGAATCGATGTCCCAAAAATAAGTGTTGGTCTCATCGATCATTCTCATGACGACATCGCCATGATTCTCTGTTCGGACTGGAACCGAACTTGCGTAATCTCCCATTTAGTGTACCTCCTCTTTTTCTATTTTGTCGGTTGGCTTGATTCCTTTGAGTTCTTCGAGCTCCGCCTCCTTTTTAAGTATGTCTTTCTCGCATTGTTTTATATTCATTTGAGAATCTTCAAGTTGAAACTCTATATCTAATACCTTACCTTTGAGTTCTCTTATCTGAAGTTTGAGTCTATCTATCTCAGTCTCTTTCTTGTAGACTAAAGAAGCTTTCTTCTTCTCTGTTATTTCTCCGATGTCTGGCATCTAATCACCTCATGTATTTTTTGTGTATCCAAGAAGCGTTCCTTCGAATGCCCTTGTAGCACCATGCTCATTGTAACACAATATCTCAACTACTTGACTCTCTGCTGCGTTACTCTCGCTCCTCTCTGGGAAAGATATATCCATTGTCTTCTTGGTTGCAGAGTTCCTTGCTATACAGAGTTTCGATCCTGCAGCTTTAAGTGTGAACTTACCGTCTGCGTTTCCCCCAACTATTATTCCTGTGACAAAAAACTTCTTCCCTGCTGGAACTGTGAATGTGACTAAGGTATCTTCTGTGAATCCATTTATACTCTTCTCTGTGAATAGATTGATGCTTGTTGCTCCAGTCTCTGCGTGATCAATTGTTACAATAGCGTTGTATGTCGCCCCCGCAACAACAGAAGCACGAACGTCTGAATCATGATTTTTAATCTCAACTGCACCTATCTCTATATCTCCGACAGTTAATTGAGCGTCGACGGGGAGCCTATTAGATTCGGAGACCGGACTTCCTCCATAGTATAGTATAGCTGCTCTATACTTTGACTCCATATTTACTGGCATCTTCTTAGTCCTCCTTTATGACTATTGTGGTGTCACCGTCCTTTAAAATAAGAGGTCCATTGTCCGCGAATGCGGGAGCCTTAGGAGCCTTGGGCATTCCTGATGGACCAGTTGACTTGGACAATGCCTGTCCCTTAGCCATTGATTCTGCTCCTGTGTTTCCTCTGAAGTTTTTGTTGACATCTAGTCCTCCTTTCATTAAGCTGAATATATCTTCTTCACCTTCTCCCATTGCTTCGTTGGATTCCTGGACTTGTTCTTCAGACTCTTTCTTTTCGTCCTCGTCTTCTTCTTGTGGCTTTTCGTTTACTCTCTTTGCTGCTCTATCTTCGTTGATGATACCGGCTTGCAGAAGTGATATTGTATTAGCAATAGTTTGTGTCTCATCTTGTTTGAATGCTTCTTTCCATTCTACCTTTGGATACCTGAGTTCCTCAACCATGTGTGAACCCTTTTCCTTCAAGAAGTCATTAATCGTTTCATCTGGTGTTGGCTCTGTGTTAAGAATACCATCTACCTCTTTCTTCTTCTTATCAAACTCAATGTCAATTGCAGGATTGATTATCCTATCTTCAATCATACCGCCTACATACTCTTGCCTGTCTTTAAGTCTACCCAAGAATGTCTTGTCTTGTTCTGATATCATTCTATCGGTAGAACCCTTTGGCTTGAAGTATGTCTCTGGTACTGCAGTGACTGCGAATATCTGTGTGTCAAGGTCTATGGTTAAGTTAAGTAGGTCATTCTTACCCTGTGGTGCGTTAAGTGGATTCGCTGTCCAGATGTCTGTTGTTATTGGGTCTGACCCTGGCTCCATGTCTTCCAACATATTCATATGCTCGTTGAGTTTATCCTCAATTGCCTTACCTGACAATCCTTCTTTCTTCATCTGCCAGTGTATCATTGGCTTGGCATACTTCTTGAATATGATTGGTGCCAGAAGGTTTATATCGAATCTTGCCTGTGCTGGATCTATGCATGATTTGATGTCTGAGAACCCGAAAGGATATTCCGTATAGTCATTCTGTTTAAAGTGAATGATATCTTTTGGTGCTATTACTATCGGTAATGGGTAGGTTAACGCCATGTTATGTACTAGGTTAGGATTCTCTCTTGTCTCAGGATAAGGAGTCAATACCGTTCCACCTATGATTGGTGGCAAGTATATATAGAAGAGAATCTTAGTAGTCATTGGGTCTAAGAATATCTTCATCCTCTCTGGCTGTAAGATTGTTATCTTGTCGGTGATACCATCCTCTCCTCTTCGTAGGTGCCAATAGCAATTCCCATAAAGAGATAAGTGGAAGTCTGTCTTCTTAAGAACCCTTCCATCTATTTTGAGCTTATCAAATAATAGCTTCTCTATAAACTTCTCTTCCGGTATCTCTTGTTCTTCATCCGGATAGTTTACATCGAATCTAGCACCAAGCCCTAGCTGTGCTTTAAGATTCAAAGAAGCGTACAAGTAAGGAACATTATAAACAAGGTCTACATTCTTTGAATAATCTTCTGGGCTACGTATAGCTGTGAGAGAGAAGTACATACTCCACCCAGTCATTACTCTACCATTGATTATGTATACCTTATCGCCCGCGTGCGTCATCACGTGTGGGACACCTATTACTCTATCGTCTTCTGCTGTCTCTAATTGTATCTCTGGAGACACCATTGAAGAATCAGACCGCTTATAGAAGTTAGGACCATTATCAGAAACTTCAACTATCAAGTCAGGAGAAACCTTCTTTGCCATGTTTGTGAACTTATTATCCACAGAAGCAAGAATCTCCCCGCTCTTTTCAACAAGCTTCTTACCCTTGATTAGTCCTTCTTTTGCAGCCTTATCAAATGCAACAAGATCGACACCAAACTTAGGTATGCTTTTCTTAGCATTTTCTAAGTGCCTGTCAATGAACCCACGGGCTTGTTCGACTTTATAATCTTCGCCGTTTATTTTTAAATTTGATTTTTTCTTCTTTGCCATTCTCTCACCTAATGATTTGTCGTATTCGTTCCTATGGAATCACCAGAACCTAGTGGAAGGATTGCGTCTACATATACGTCACCTTCTTCATCCGGATCTCCTATTCTCATCTTTCTTATCGGTAGAGGGTCTGCGTCTACATGCGGAGCTAACCTGTTATCATTCTCTACGCCTTCATCTACCTTCTCTCCTTGACTTACCATTTCGTTGTATGCTCCCAACGGATCTGGCATCTTCAAAGGAGCAGGCGCCATCTCACCTATATCATCTCTTCCTATTCTTAGTTTCCTAGGCATTTCTTCGCCTGGGATATGATGTCTATGCTTATATGCTATCTCATTGTAATTGGGAGATGTAACCCTATGCACTTCTCTTCCATCTTCCTTCCATTGCTCCCTCTTAACTCCATTGTCTACCTCTGATGAATAATCTTGCATGTCTGCAACCTCCATTGCGTTTTTGAATCGTGCTAAAGGACCTAAGCCATAATGATCAAGAAGCGGTGTCCCTCCGAAGTCATTGAGTCTCTTGACCAGCTTCACCATCTTCTTGTAGTTGTCTCCAATTTGGGCGTATTGCAAAAGGTTTTCTCTGTGTGTTAAGATAGCCCTTTGCAACATAGGGTGTATGTCCGCCTTCATCTGTGCCTTGAATCTTAAGGCTCTTAAGATGATAGATGGATCACGGGCTAAAACCACTTCTGGGTCTAGCGGAGTTCTAATTACGTTTTCTCGTGCATCCTTGATACCTAATCCCGTAGGATCGTAATACTTCCCTGATAGAGGTTCTTTGAATACTGCATTGAATGTAAAATCCCTAGAATAAGCGTCTTCATTGATTGGTGTTATGGGTATCTCTTGTCTATCCATCTCTTCATGTACCCAATGAAGAATTTGCTTCAGACCTCTGAACTCTACATTGATGTCATCTATAACTAGGTGTGCTACACCACTCTTAGAACCATGGTCTGGATTAGGAAGATTCTCGTCTCTGGCTACCAGATACGCTAAGGCAATCGAGTTACCTCTTTCCAGCGTAGTAAGGTCAGCATCAGAAGACTCGTCGAATGGGATATTGGCAAGTTCATTCCTGACAATACCACCAGAGACGAGAAGCGTCATATCATTCTTTTGTGCTAGGATACCTATCTCCCTCAGAAGATTATCCATTTCCGCTTTTGTTGAACCTGTTTCAATCATTTTCAATTTTCTTAACATCTTGAAGGTCTTTGTCGAAGGATGAAATAATCTCCACCTTATCTCCTTCCTTAACTTCCCAGTATCCTCGATCGACATTATACTGTGCCTTCTTCCATTGGCCTTTGTGTAGAATGTTAGCATTAAGTCCTGGCTTGACTGTCTTGTGCCCTACTATACCGCTCCCTGGTCCTCCGGCTGTTTGACATTCTCCCTCCATTCTCATCTTCTGAGGCATAGCCTCATCAACAGGCGGTAGAACGTATTCAGAATTATCTACTTTTTTTGGCATGTTTTTGTATCCTCCTCTTTCTGAGCAGCTCTCCTATTCTCATCCCTGCATAGATTCCAGCCATGAAACCAACACCGGTGTAAATCCATACCCATGCTGAATGAGGGCAAGTTGCCATATATCCCAATTATTATGAACCTCTTCTAGTTTATAAATTTATCTCGAGCTCTATATCCAGTCGATGCATACCTCATGCGCGTTGACAAGCTCGCCTTTCAGCTTGCACGCTCCGTGATTCGGGCTTTTCGGACAATAGTGCTTGCATGTGTAACACATTCTTCTACGACCGAATGGAGATGGAGTCATTTTATATCAATAGACTCTTTGTCCTTTTCTTCGGAGACCTACTCTTTAGTCTATTTCCTACCGATTCTTTGGTCTCCTCTTTCGACTGAGCCTGTCTCCTTTGCTGTGGCTTATCCTTTGATGTCCAAACATTAGCACCGGCGGATTCAGTATGACCCCGCTGGGTCTCTGACCCCTCGATGTCTACATTCATAAAACATAATAACGTTGACCAGAGATAGTCATCGTGTGAATTCTCTGGATGGAAGAATTTGTACTTGTTATTCGATGTCATCTCATACTGCTGCTGTGTCATCTGATAGAATAGAACCTCTGCGTTCATTGGGAACCTTATCTTCTTCTGCTGTATGAGAACTTGCATGGTAGTAACCATTCTAGTCTTGGATTCAACATTGAAAACTATAGCACCTCTCTTGTTCTCCTTATCAAAGTATACAGGCACACCTTCCTGAACCAACAGATCGGTTACACCCTTCTCTCCTGTATAGTCTATGTTGAATTCAGCAGGCTCAAAGTATTGATAGAGAGCCTTAATCCTTCCGGCAGTATGTGTGTAAGGCATACCTAGGGGAATCTCTTCTTGATGTACAATACTATATGGCAACTTGTCTACTCTACCAACTGTTATGACTGTTGAATCCTTTTGCTTTCCTAGGTCAACACCCATAACAAAGATTGCCTTCTCTTCAAACATCTTGGCTATCTCTTCCTTCCTAGACATTAGACCAGCGTGATTCTTTGACCATCTGTATTTCTTTAAGACAGACTCTACTTGGTCACTTGGGAATGGAGTACTAGAGGACTCAGAGAATATACACATGTACTCCTGATCAAACAGAGACTCTGGTATCTGTCGCTTCCTCTTCATGATATACTCTTTGTTAAGGAAAGGACATTCATGCCACACTTGCTTGATAACTGTTACATCTGGATTGGCTACTGTCTCATGGAAATGATTCTTGGTCATCGGTGTTCCTGACTCCACTATGTTCGGGTTAGTAGTACTTCCCATAGGTAGTATGTCCGCGTAGTACTTAGAATCAATAACATCTTGTGACTCATCAATGACTATTCTTGTCGCTGTTGGAGACCTTATGTGTGAACCAGGGCTTGCTGATAAGAACTCTACGGTGTTACCATCTGTAGTTGTTATAATCTCGCTGTTGCACTTCTCTATCATAGCCCAGATGATTGGGTCTTTCTTCAAGAGAGCCTCGACTTTATAGAATAGGTTCTGTGTCTGCTTTTGGATAGGTGCGAAGACTAATATGTTCTCCTTCATCCATACTCCACCCTGATTAAATAGCCCTCCAGAGAATATTAGCCAGTAGAAGATTATCTTGGCTACGGTAGTAGACTTGCCTGTCTGCCTTGCCCAGATTGCTACAGTATGCTTGGTTGTTACCGCAGCTTTAAAGAAATCTATCTGCTTCGGAGACATGGGCTCGTCCATGTACTCGGTGAAGAATCTAATTGGATTCCTCTTATAGAACAAGAATAGTTTCTCAGCAGCTTCGTATAGCGGGTCAGTCTTGATCGTCACCGCTGCCATGTACTTCTGTATCTTCTTCTTGTTCCCCTTCCTGAGGTTCTCCGCCCTCAGGTTCGCCATATTCTCTATTGCTTCCATCATCCTCTTTTAGTTCACTCTCGTGTATCTCTTCGAATTCAGCGTCTTTGATTTTAGACATCACCGTCATAATCCTTGAGGCAAAGATTTCTTTCCTACCTCTCAAGTTAACGTCTATCTCTTTCCTCTCAGGATAGAATGCGTTCTTGATATCTATGACGCTCTTGAACATCTCTCTTACTTCCTTGATCTCAGGAACCTTACCATTAGCCATCTTACCTGACATCAGGACATCCATCAATGACACCATCTTGACCGCTTCTCTTCTCAATTGGTCTGGGTCATTTAGAATCTTCAGCATACCTTCTCTCTCCTTGATAGCCCTACACTTCCTCTTAGGATTCCTTGGGTCATATAGCGGACACGCGTACTTGTAGTGACATGTGCCACACCTAGTGTTCTTCGGATTAGGTATCCTTGGTTTTATGTGTGAGTTATGGGGAATGAGGTCTTGGTCTAATAGCCTCATGTCCCTTGTTGATTTGATTATCTCGATCGATTGACTACCGGTACTCTTACTAAGTCTCCTTTCAGAAACTCTGCCTTTCTTCCGTCCTCTTTTTCTTGACATGGTCTCCTCCTGTATATTTGTATAACGTTGTCTGTGGATGTAGATTATGATTCTTATGCCTTAGAACCCTATCTAGTTCCATGACAGGCAAGTCTTTAGCTAGTTTAAATTGAATAGAATTATCTCTTCTCCTCATTAGACCTGAATACAATTTCCTAAGAGTACCAGCATGAAAGTTCCAATTCTGATCTGCATACTTAGGCATAGCAATCCCTAGATAAGATGACGCAACCCACTTATCCTTGTTTGCCTTTAGAACCTCTAGAGCTTCCTCTTGATTCATATTGTATCACCTCTATTGCTGGCCAATGTAACCAGTACTTAACATCCTCTTCTTTGTATGATTTTTCATAAATGACTTTCTTGATGCCCGCCTGAATGCAAAGCTTAATACAGATCGGACAAGGTAGATGAGTGACATACATTGTCGCTCCTTTTGACTTCTCTCCTGCGAATACCATTGCGTTCATCTCTGCGTGTGTGACTCTTATGCAATGGTCATTCACTAATAAGCAACCTACATCATCACAGTGAGGCATTCCTCTGGGTGCTCCATTGTATCCGGTTGCTACTACTTGTTTGTCTTTGACTATCACACAACCTACTTTAGCTCTAGGGCAGGTCCCTCTGTCCTTGACTATGTTAGCCATCTTCATATAATACTCGTCGTGTGTCATTCTACTCATTCTTGATTCTCCACTATACGTATTCCAGCAACCTCTACAGATCGACTGTATACGCCCCAGAGAACGTACTGTAAGAGCTTATCTACTGGTATTACAGTAACCCTACCCTTCTTATGTTGGGTGTTTAGAAAGCCTCTCCGGACTCTATGTTGATATGAATATCCTCTCGTCGTGTTACCATATGAACACTTCCTCATAGTGATGTGATTGGGTGTGACCTTTGTTATCTTACCTACAGTGAAGTTCCCTTTGACATACATACCTACTCTCCAGTTCATTATGATTTCACCATTACGTCCTTTGTATTCTCTGAAGGATTAAAGAGTATCGTCTCTCCCTTCTTGATGTCTCTAGCTGCTACACCATTTGGTAGGCTCTCAGGAATAGAACACTTCATAAACTTACCATCTACGATTCTTATGAAATGCCCACTCTTCATATCTTCTCCGGACTCTATCTCCTGTTCAATCATTCTTTCGCCTCCTTCTTCTCTAAGCGCTTGATAATCCCCTTAACTACACATCTCATAGTCTTGAGATTTACGTCTATGTTCTTCAGTTCATTTATTATGTCTTTATTCCTCATCACTCATCACTCTCCTTTGGCTCTGACGCCTCCTGCTTCTCCCTACATTCATCACACCATAAAACACTTGGCTTCTTATTTGTTCCATTATGTATATTTACTAATCTTGGCTTATCTTTTCCACAATTCTTACATATCATTTCTCTGTCACCTCTTCTTCCCAAGGACAGCCAAGACAGTTATCCTCTTCACAGTCTTCACACATATTGCCTATCTCAGATATGCACAACATCTTAGCTCTATACTTCTTTCCTTTGAAGTGAAT
>Ga0180432_10000648_pt1 | contig 57427 bp, 40 predicted proteins | sample SS_ome_10_FD_132414 | JGI IMG/M metagenome (GOLD analysis project Ga0180432, IMG submission 132414) | Hypersaline lake sediment archaeal communities from the Salton Sea, California, USA - SS_1_MS_2 metaG | ecosystem: Environmental > Aquatic > Non-marine Saline and Alkaline > Hypersaline >... | reverse complement strand
CTGATCCTTGGTCAACGGTAGTCTCCTTATGTAGCTTGTCTGTAATTTCGAACTCACAAACAAACAAGTTACAATAGGGCTACCGTTGGCTCAATTCACCCCGGAAAAGGGAGAAGAACCAAATTTTTACCTGCCGCTCGCCTAACCGCGAGAATTTCCGTCCGCATGTCGGCGAATGTGCTAGACTAGCCGGAACGGCGTTTTGATACGTTCAGGCAGTCCGGCAAAGCGGGCACGTTTAATAGCAAGGGGCAGTTATGAACGCTACGAATTCTCGCGAAGAGCTGAACAACCTGGTCCGCGTGCTATCGCACGACATGGGTGCAAACCTCATGCTCTTGGAGAGTTCCTTCGAGCAACTGAAGGGCTCGCTTGGCGCCGGTGTGCATAACGGCGCGCGTATTGCCCACGTCGAAGCGTGCCTCCGCGAGTCGAGACGATTTCTGGACGACCTTCTCCGGTTGGCCACCACGGGCAGCGTCAACATGGAACCTGCCCGGGTCGAAGTCGCCGAGGTGGTCGACGAAGTCCTCTTCGAGCAGAACGAGTTTCTCAAGGAACAGGGCGTCGCGGTTTCCCTGCGGCAGCCGCTCCCGGTTTTTTGGTGCAATGCGGGGCGGCTGAAACAGGTCATCACCAACTTGCTCCGCAATGCGGCGCTGCACGGCTGCGATCCCCGCCACCCGCAGATTACCGTTGCCCCGCACTCGCTGCGGGCAGAGCGGGATTGGTCCGGGGGGGTACGGATGGCGGCCTTCGAAATTCACGATAACGGGGGGGGAATCGATCGCCGCCGGCGCCGCGAAATCTTCCTGCCGGGCCGACGGCTGCCGGCCACCCGCGCCGAAGGATCCGGCATGGGGCTGGCAATCGTCAAAAAGATCGTCGACTACTACGGGGGGAAAGTATACGTCGATCCGGCCGATCGCGCCGGTACCGCATTTGTCGTTTTGCTGCCCGGGGCCGACCGCAAGCAGCCGGAACCGCCCCCCCGCCGATTGCGGGCGGACCAACGCTCCGGCAAGTTTCCCAGCCCCAATAGCCGCCACTGGAAGCGCGAAACCGGGGGGCATCCCAATCGGTGCCTCGGCCCGTTCCCCCCGGCGAACCCCCCTCTGGCGAACCCGAAAAAATAATGCCTTTTCCCCGCGAACCGGGAGGTTCCACTGTTGCGTAGAAGGGCGAGGAGAAGTATGCTTACCCTGGGGTGGTTTGGGCGGCATTCGCTGCCGATGAGGATCCCGACCCGTCAAGGATTCGGCCTTTCGGCCGAACATCGATTAGATCGAAAACGGCCACCCACAACACTGGTCTGATGGGAGCGGTAAGATGTTCTTCGATCCAATGTACTTTCTCTTTATCGGCCCGGCCTTCTTGCTGGGACTTTGGGCGCAAATGCGGATCCGGACGACGTATGCAGTAGCGCAACGCCAGGCGGCGCCGCTCAGCGGTGCGGCGGCCGCCAAGTACATCCTGGAATCGGCTGGGATCCACAACGTTCGCATCGAGCAGACGCACGGCCGCCTGAGCGACCACTACGACCCGCGGCACAAGGTGCTCCGGCTCAGCCCCGAGGTCTATCAAAGCCGGTCGCTGGCGGCGGTGGGTATTGCAGCCCACGAATCGGGACACGCCCTTCAGGACGCCAGGGCCTACGCCCCTTTGACCGTTCGCAACGCCGTGGTGCCGCTGGCGGGGGTCGGAAGCAATGCGGGGATCTGGATGGTGATCATCGGGGCGATACTCGGGATGAACGCCTACCTGATTTGGGCCGGCATCGCGCTTTTCAGTTGCGTCGTCTTCTTCCAGGTGGTTAATCTGCCGGTCGAGTTCAACGCCAGCAGCCGAGCGAAGGCCCAGTTGGTCGAGCTGGGAATCGTCACCCCGAATCAACTGACCTACGTCAACAAGGTCTTGAACGCCGCTGCGCTGACCTACGTCGCCGCCACGTTACAGGCAATCCTGACACTCTTGTACTTGCTTGCACGTTTTGGTGGAAGTCGCGACTGAGCAACCAACCTGCCGGGAAAACAACATGGGCACCAGGGGCGGAGTCCTTCCGCCCCTGGTGCCCTTCGTCACGCGACGAAACTGATGCGAGTTGCGAGGGGGACGCCCGCAACTCGCGCGGGGATTCTTCACTTGCCGATCCAACCGCTCTGATTGGCGTTTATAGACCGATTGCAAAGAGGTCGCAAGGGGGTAGCAGAAATGTGTCCCCCCATAACCTACAGCAAATCGTCCTGGCAAAATAGGCAAAATAGGAGGCCTGTTTGAGGGGAATGTACGACGGGAGAAAGATTCGGCTGGAAATCCCGATCAGCAGCGAGTAGCATACGTATAGACGGTGGGGCCGGATAGGTCGATGGGAGTTGGCCCCACCAACTCCCCCTCACCTCTTCTTAAAAAACTTCAACGAGGAGGTCGTTCCATGTTCCGGAAATTCTGGAAAAACCCATTGGCCTGTCTGGCGATCGGTTTGTGGGTTGGTCTGCTGGCTGTCATTGGGGTAACGCAACTCTCGCCCAACCAGCCGATGGATCTGGCCGGCTTCTGGCCGGAGACCCCCATCCACGCAACCGCGACCGACCGCTGCGAGACCGTCGCGATGGCCACCGGGCCGGTCGACGAAGAGGTCGAGGCCGTCTACATCCTCGATTTCCTTACGGGCGAGTTGAATGCTTTTGTGCTGGGGAAGCTAAACAACGGATTCCAGGCAAAGTACACGACGAACGTGATGGCGTACATGCAGCTCGATCCGTCGAGGAATCCTCGATTCATGATGGTCACCGGTCTGGTCACGATGCGCCGCGGGGCGGGGGGACAACAGCCGAGCCTCGCCGCCGTCTACGTGGCCGAGGTTACCACCGCTCAACTGGCGGCGTTCGTGATTCCGTGGCAGGTAGGGCTCCGTAACATAAACCGGCCGGTCAACGGCCAACTCGTACCGATGGGCAAGGTCCAGTTCCGCGCCGTTCGTCCCGGAGCCGGTGCTGGCCCCGCCGTGCCGAAGCGAGTTCCCTAGGCCTGCTTGCCAGCGGACGGTAATGGTTTCCTCGAAGCTTCGACGAATGCCATGTCTATTCCACTACCGAGTTTTGACAACCCCCCGGTGATTGAGGTTGTCCTTGGCGTCCAATTCGAGCCACTGGGACTTACAAACGGCCACCTAGGATGGTATTGGAAGCAATGTCTCGGTGAGAGTTGGCCATCCTCGACTGACGCGGCGAGGCTTCCTGAGCAGATCGAGAAGTTTGTGGGCCCGCAATCGATCCCGCAGATGCCCCAACTTCACTTCAGAGTGACACCGAGCCCAGGTGTTGATAGGTTGCAGCTACGCCACGCTAACGACGACCGTATGGTCCAAGTACAAGACACGATGTTTGTTTATAACTGGATCAAGAAGGAAGGCGGGTATCCGCGATATGCAACGCTACGAAAGGAATTCGACAAGGCTCTTGAGGATTTTGAGCGATTTGTGACAGATGCGGAGTTGAGGAAACCCCGATGCAATCAGTGGGAAGTAACGTACGTGAACCACATTCCCCGGGCTACGCTTTGGGACACGCCTGGAGACTGGGCAAAGGTGTTTCCCGGTTTGATGAAGCCAATCCAGTCGTACGGGGGAACTGAATTCGAGGCGATGAACGGCACATGGCGTAGCAGAATCCCGCCGGAACGTGGCAGACTACATATCGAGGCACGGCACCAGAAAGCTAACCAAAACAACGAGTCGATGATCGATGTTCTGGTGCTTCTTCTGACTGCAAGAGGGCCAATCAATCAGGAGCAAGACCTGGACGCCGGGTTGAATCTCGGCCACGAGACAATCGTCAACACGTTTGCTGAGATCGCATCGAAGGATGCTCGCGAACATTGGGGAGAAGTCCAACATGTTTAACAGTGTATTGAGTTCGACGGCCGCCGTCAGCAGTTCCGGTTGGGTATCGGATACTGCCGCGTTTGATGCACTCCAATCCGAGCCGTCCCCCTATCCGTTAAGTTGGGGAGACGTGGATGACGAACTGCTGCATATTTTGGAACTTGACGATAACTGGGATGGAATGGGGGCCATTACTCCCGACAAGAGGTTGGTAGCCGGATGTTTTGAATTTGCCCGGTGGCTTCGGAACAAAGCAGATTTTGCACCGCCCGACATCGTTCGGGCGTCTCCGGATGGTAACGTTTGTCTCGAATGGCAATGGGACGAGGGGTGTGTTGAAGCTGAAGTGTCGATAGATACTGTCGACTGGATCATATCGGGGCCCTCGCTCCAGACATCTTCGTGCAGCAACCCGTTTGTGGCAAGTGAACACTAATGCACACCCGGTTCACTGAGAGTCATGCTCGAAGACGGACAAGTCATCGGCCCGGATGAGAACGTTCTTCGAAGAGTGCCCGTTAGCCAGGTCAAGTTGGGTGCTCTGATTCCCATCACGCGAGGCGCGTTCACGCCTACCCCCAGTGATACTGATGGGCTCTCGTTCTACCTTGAACGCGAAGTAGATATCGCCCAACTGAAGGAAATCGCCCGAAAACCTGCCGACCAGTACGTTGTTGTTCGCCTCTCAGTCCGGGATCTGAACGATGCCGGACTCCAAGTAATCGCAAAGAAGGCAGACAATCTTCCCGGCCATTGTCTGGTACCCGACTTCAACTATCAGTCGTACTCGGATAAGACCGAGAAGACGGAGAAATGGATACCCGTCCAGGAAGCACTGCGAAGAAAAGCTGAGATAGTCGGATAATCGCGGTCAGTTGCCGCTTTTTCCGCCGTCGCGTGACAGCATTGCCCGAAGTTCCTCCGGCGAAAGATCGGCCCTGACTTTTTGCACGTGGCCGTCGGCAAATGAGATAATGAGTACGCTCGGGTGGTTGCTCGAGATGCCTTGGGCTTTCTTTGGATTGATAGCCGGAGCCATCTGATCGACGTGCAAATCACGGGGTTCCAGCCAATTGATTTCCGAATCGGCCATTTCGACCAGCAGAATCGTCTTCTGAGGATCGACGACGTCGGAGAAGTTGATCGACTTGTCCTCCGGCCACATGGTCTCCGGGCCGACAACGGCCACGTAGCTGGTTTCGCTCGAGCGGCGTCGACCTCTCTGCCCTGACGGGCACTGAAAAACCGAGGGGCACTTGTCGGCCAGCTTGCGGTTGTTCGGCCCGTCCCACGGCTCGTCGAAGTTGTATTGCTCGTAGAGACCTTTTTTCCCCAGATACGGCAAGATCAGCACCCGCCAACTGTGGATCGGCCGCCCCGACTCGTCGGCGATATAAGGCGGCGGGAACTGGCCGTAGTCGTTTTCGTAATGAATGATTGCCGCCGCAATTTCCTTCTGGTTGTTCATGCACCTAGCCTGCCGTCCCGGTCCACGCGAAGAAGGAGGGAATGGGCACATGCAGAGAACCAGAAGGGAGAGAAGAACGGTGGCAAACGCAAGCGGCCGCGTCCGCTCGAAACATGCCCACCACACAATCAGCCCCAGCCATACAAGGCCGATCGCGGCGGGCAACCCGACCTGCACTGCCAGACCGCAGAACATCGCGAATAGAAACGTCACGATAAACAGCATCCGCAGGCTGTACTGGAACGGCCGGGGCTCGTACGACCGGCAGTCGATGTTGCGGTTCGGTTCATTCATTGCTCAAACGGCAGCGGTGCTTCGTCGAAGACTTCCGCCGTCGGGGCGAACCGGTCTTCGTATGCCGCGTCGATGATCATCACGTACAGCGGAAAACTGACGATAATACCGACATAGAGAGCGTACATTCCCAGTGTGCCGATGATCCCCGCCAGGAAGTTGATCACCAGGAGTTCCCAAAACCCGTGCCGTGTCTCCTCCCAACTCATCCGCCAGGCGGTTGAAAAGTCGACCTCGCGATCGGCAATCAACGGCATGACGAACATGGTTCGGGTACCGATCCAAAACGACCAGGCGATCGCACCGATGATGCAGACCGCGCCGACGACCATTAGGGCGACGAAGCCCAGTATGACGAACGCCACGTCGGCGTCGGGCGGCCCGCCGCCCACTGGCGCCTGGAAGCCGGCGGTGAGCGACATGAGGTAAAGGAATCCGCCGACGGGGACGGCGTACGCCAGGAGCGTCGGCAGCATGATGACCAACTGGATTGCGATAAACGCACCCATGGCGGTCCACGTTACGTCCCAGCCGCGCCACAGGGTATGAACGTCGAAGTGTTCGCCGCGGAGCGTGCAAAGACCGCAGGCGTGCAACCCGCAGATCACCGGTCCGATCACGATCAACGCGGGGAGGTAGCAGAGTATCGACGCCCCGAGCAACACCGCAAAGGACACCAGCGAAGGGACGAGCCAGTCCTGCCACCGTTTGCCGGTGAAATAGACCCCAAAGGGTTCGGTGAAGTACCGGCCGAAGTTCGCAAACGGCTCCGGCCGGGTGGGGCCGCCTTGCACTCCCGCGCGGAATGGACTTGAGGTCATGTGCCTTGCCGTGAAAACGGTCTTGGGGCGTCGTGCTACGGTTTGGGCGGTGCGACCCTGGGAGTGGCGGCGGCGCCCGTCGGGGCCGACTTGTAGCGGATTTCACCCGCCATGAGCCGCTCGTTCCATCTCTGGATGGACTGCTTGCGCCGGGTGTCGGTGTACTCGGGTTTGTAGAAGAGCCCCCACCCGGTAATCTCTTTGAGATTCCAGAAGCTCAACACCCGAACTGCCAGCGTATCGTGATCGAGCAATTCGACGAGCGCGGTATCCTGGCCGGCGGCGAGTTGCTGCTGCGTATAGCCCCAGAGCATCCGATACAGTTCGGTGGCGTCCGTGTCGTACGCCTTCTCCATGGCCTCGCGAACGGCGGCGGCCGATTCCGGCCCTCGTGCAACCGCTTCCAAGAGCTGTTGGGTATAGTTGCGCCAATCCAGCTTGAGGGCTTCGTCATTCAGCGCACCCACCATCGGGGTAAACTGGTTGACGTGCGCCAGGCACCGGCACGCGAGCCAGCGGACTTCCCTCTGACGATGATCGACCATCTCCGTCAAGTTCAGGCTGGCCGATTGATCCGCCCGAAATGATTGTTCGATCATCTTCGACGCCCGTTGATCCAGGTAACTGACCGTCTCCTCGGGAAGTTCCGTGACTTGGGCCGGGCCGCGGGTCAATCGCCCTTGCAGCATCAGGCGGGCGTTCGGCTGCACCTCAACCTGTTGGGCAATGCCCGGGTCGTTCCAGGTAATCTTCCCTTTCCGGACGTAGATGTCGGCTATTATCGTCGGGGCCACTTGTTCCGGGTTGGAACCCGGCTTATGGATCGGTTTGACTTCCAGTGCCGCCTCGGTACCGGCGTCGACAAAAGTGATGGTGCCGATGCGCCCGCCGAGTTGGAGCCGCAACTGCGTCCCCGCCTCGGCCGGCAAAATAAACAATCGCCCGTAGTCGACCTTCAGACCCGCCACGTTTTGAGCATCGGGGGGAAGAAGCTCGACCCGTGTTCCCCCGAGCAACTGCAACTGCAACATGACGCCCGAGGTCAGCGTGATGTCGCACAGATAGGTGGGCAGCGCCACCAACGGAATGTTAGCATCCAGACTACCCCGTGCCGGGACCCGCTTCCACGCGCCGGACGCTCGGTCATGTTGGAGCAGCAGCTTGTCGCCGGACATGAATCGCCCCATCTGCCCGGCTGCGGCGGGCGGACTTACCGGGGTTTTCGGTGGCACCACTGGAGGAATTCCAACCGGCGGAATTTCTGCCGGAGGAATCCCTGCAACCGGAGTACCTGCCGCCGGAGTACCTGCCGCCGGAGTCCCTGCCACTGGAGTCCCTGCCGCCGGAGTCCCTGCCACTGGAGTTCCTGCCGCCGGAGTCCCTGCCGCCGGAGTCCCTGCCACTGGAGTCCCTGCCGCCGGAGGCCCTGCCGCCGGAGTCCCTGCCGCCGGAGTCCCTGCCACTGGAGTTCCTGCCACTGGAGTTCCTGCCGCCGGAGTCCCTGCCGCCGGAGTCCCTGCCGCCGGAGTCCCTGCCACTGGAGTTCCTGCCGCCGGAGTCCCTGCCGCCGGAGTCCCTGCCGCCGGAGTCCCTGCCGCCGGAGTTTCCGCTGGCGGAGTTTTCGCTGGCGGAGTTTCCGTCGGCGGAGTTTTCGCTGGCGGAGTTTCTGTCGGCGGAGTTTCTGTCGCCGGAGCTTCCGTGACGGCTGGAGGCTCCTTCTGTTTGAAGGGATTGAACATCACAATGCCAAGGGCCATGACGAGCCCGATCGTCAAAACACCGATCGCGATAAGTCGCCGGCTCTTGATCGGATCGCGGAGGTATTCGGGCACGGACACGCTGCGTCGGGGGGCAGCCGGTTTCGGCGGCGTCGTTACACCGGCGGCAGCCGACGGGGCGGGAGCCGCTTCCACTGGCTGCTGTATCGGTTCCGGCGCCGATTTCGGCTCGGGCACATACAACTCGGGCAGACCGTACATGCGGTCGCGGCTGTCCGGACTGACCTCGGCCGGCTCAGTCAACACGCGGGTCAGAATTTGATGAGCGGACGTTACCTCGGCTAGTTGGGCATCGGAATCGAGGCAGAGCTTTTCAAAGTCGGGCACCCGATCGTCGGGCATGGCATTGTCAAGATATTCCGCCACGGTGTTGGCATCGAGTTCCTGCCCGTCATCACTTCGGCCGCTCGGCCGAAGCCGCTGCACTACGTCTCGCATCCGCGCGAGGAGTTTCGAGGCAAACTCGCTCTCCTCAATTTTCTTTCGAATATCGGCTTCGTCTTCCGGCTGAAGGTTCCCGTCCAAAAAAGCCATCATGGTCCGCAGGGTAAGTCGCATGGCAAATACCTGATTCTTCGTGTGAGGGGGAAGATAACGCACGCTCCACCTGTAATAGTGGCGCCTAGCGGCCGAATCCGTGCAGCAAAACGGAAAGACCCTCAAAAAACGGCTCTGCCGGGGGGCTTTGTTGTTTGCAGATCTCTTGCAGTAAGACAGCCAAGCCCGGCGTCACTCTTCTTTCTCGGCCGGCGGGAGGGGGCTGCTGATCGCTTCGGGCACCTCCGGCAGGTCGTCGAAGGTGAATTCCAGCGGGAGCTTAAAATCGTCGGGCCAGCCATATCGCTGCCAGTCATCGATCGGCTCTTCGGCGGTTTGTTCGCCGTCGCCCCGGGCCGGTGGAGGTTCACTGCCCGGATTACCTTCGCCGGTTGTTCCGTTTTCACCCCCTGATGGGTTCTCCGTCGGGGCGCTCGATTCGCCGGGCTTGCTCGGGTTGAAGACGGGCGCTTCCCCAGCGTCAGGACGAGGGTTGTCCGTGTTGGCAACAGGCCCCCGCCAGATACGATAGCCCACGACGCCGAGAATGGGCAATCCGACGGCCAGCAAGAGGACTGTCACGATGAGCCGCTTCTTTCTCATGTTCCCCATTATTCCGCGCGAACCGCTCGCAGGCAAGCAAAATGCCGCTCCGGCCGGTACAAAACACAGGGAAGAAAAGCCCGATCCCCCCGCGAGTAGTTCCTGCGAAGGATTCCACATTCCAGTTGACATAACATAATGGTAAAGCTGCCGTGAAGCGGCAACGACTCGTCGAGCCGGTATTATAAATGGGGTTCCGACCGGCGTGTCGCCCATCGTACCGGGCCGCGGCCGGGGCACGGTGCTCTAAGTGCTTAGGAGACAAGGACTTGCAACCAACCTTCGACCACTCCTGGCACCAGGCGGCCGCCCGCGGCGACCCCGATGCGATTGATCGCCTGGCCCAAACCGCTCTGGAGCCTCTTTACCGGTTTTGTTTCTACCGCGTGGGGGGGAACCGCCATCTCTGCGAGGAGGTCGTCCAGGAGACCCTCGTTCAGGCGATTCGGGAGATCGACAAATACGACCCCGCCCGGGCAGGCAGGAGAATCTTCCCTTGGCTGACCGGTCTGGCCCGAAACGAAATCCGCCGGGTGCTCGCCAAAGAAAGGGCCGCCAGCCTCGAAACCCTCTGGCAGCGCATGGACGAGGAACTCCGCGACGTCTACGCCCGGCTCGAATCGCAACCGCTCGAGGAGGACGTGCTGCGGCGCGAGGAAACCCGCGAGATGGTCGGGGCCACCATGTCGCAGCTCCCGCCCCACTATCGCGAGGCGCTCGAGGCCAAGTACGTCGCCGGACGGACCGTCCGCGACATGGCCAACGCCGGCGGCACCTCCGAAAAGGCCGTCGAAAGCCTGCTCGGCCGGGCACGCAAGGCATTTAGGGCGACGTTCCTCGCGCTCGCCCGCAACTTGAATGTGGAACCCAGTACATGAGATCGTAATCATGAATTCCCATAAACGCGACCAGTCAAACCACGTTGCCGACCGCAATGTCGAACGCCTTCTGGGCGATGCCTACGAGCCGGTCTCGCCCGATCCGGCATTCGTAAAAAAGGCAACCGCCGCGATGCACAAGGCGGCCAGGAAACACGCCCAACGAGAAAAGGGCGACCGGCGCCGGCCGAGACGCCCCGACACCACTCGGCTGATCGCCTGGACCATTGCCGCGTCGGCCCTGATCGCCCTGGGCATTATCTTCGGCAGCCGCATGGCCGGCACGCCGGAAGAATGGGATATTGCCGAACAGAACGCTGCTACTCCGGCCGGGCAAGAAAGACGGCGGTTTGAACCACCGCCGCTGGAATCTCCCTTGCCGCCGCAAACTCCGTTCGGCGCAGCGGGAACGACGGCGAGGCGCCGGGCAAAGGCCCCGCCGGTCGAACGGCTCGCCGTCGGCGATTCGCTCGAAACCGGGCCGCGGCAACGGCGCCGGGTTGCCTTGCCCGACGGCTCCATTCTGTATCTGAACGAAAACACCGCACTGACGTTGGACCGGCCGCGCCACGTTTCGCTTGCGCGCGGCGAGGTCTTTGTCGAGGTCTGCCCGAGCGAAGTGGCCGGCGGCAAACGGGCCGAGCGGTTTGCGGTCGTCACGCCCGACCGGCGCGTCACCGCCTTGGGCACGAAGTTCAACGTCCGGCGCTCCGACGCCGGGACCGACGTGCTGGTCACCCAGGGCAAGGTGACCGTCAGCGGGCTGGGGTCGCCCCTTTTGGCCGGGCAGCAGCTCAGCGCGCTCGACGACTCGGTCGCCCCCGCCCCCCGGGCGACCCATGTCCTGGATTGGACCCGCGATCTGATCGCGATGGCCGAATCGCCGCTGGTGCCAGCGAGCAAGTACGCCGGCGGGGCGCTCGTGGCGGTCGACCCCAACGGCCAGGAGTCGCGGCTCTCGTTGCGCAAGTATCACGTCGACGTCTACATCGAGGACGGTTTCGCCCGGACGACCATCGACCAGACCTACTTCAACCACGAGCAGCGGCGGCTCGAAGGGACGTTCTATTTCCCGCTGCCGCCGGATGCCTCGCTGTCGCGGCTGGCGATGTACGTGGGCGAAAAGCTCATGGAAGGCGGCATGGCCGAACGCAGCCACGCCCGGCAGGTCTTCGAGACGATCGTCCATAAGCAAAAAGACCCGGCGCTGCTGGAATGGGTCGACGGCAGCACGTTCAAGATGCGGGTATTCCCGCTCGAAGGCCGCCAGGAAAAGCGGATCGTCATCAGCTACACGCAAAAGCTCCCAACCTTGTACGACCGCACCAGCTACCGCTTCGCGGCCGGGCATTCGATGAGCAACGTGGGCCGTTGGTCCGCCCGGATTCGCGTGAAAAACGGGGCCGCCCTGCAATGGGAGAGCCGCTCGCACGACTTCGCCAAGTCGAAAGACAAGGGCGACCTGGTGCTGGAGTGCCAGGCCGAAAACATCAAGCCGGACAAGGACGTCGTTTTAACGCTGAAGGAGAAAAAGGGTCCAGTGGAGAAAAAGGGGTCAGTGGAGAAAAAGGGGTCAGAACTGTTTTCCGGCCGCGCCCGCTTCTCGACCACCACGCACGACGGCTCAAAATACCTCATGCTCCGCTGGCGGCCGGAATTGCCGCAGGAGAAACAGCGCGAGCGGCGCGATTGGGTCTTCCTGTTCGAGTCGTCGGCCGACCGCAACCCGCTGTTGGCACGCGCGCAGATCGACATCATCCGGACGTTGCTGGACAACGTCGAGCACGACGACACGTTTTCGATCGTGACGGCCGGCACGGAGTCCCATACGTTTGCTGCGAAGCCGCAAGCGGCCGCGCCGAAGAACGTTAAGAGGGCGGTCGAGTTTCTCGAAGGGACGCACCTGCTCGGGGCGCTCGATCTCGGCCGGGCGTTCCAGGTTGCCCGGGCGGTCTGCGATTCGGTCGAGAATCCGCACCTGGTCCACGTCGGTTCCGGCGTGCCGGTCCTCGGCAAGCGGGATACCGACGATCTGTTGAAGCGGCTGCCCAGCCGGGCGGCCTATGTGGGTGTCGGGGTCGGCAAGCGGTGGGGGCGGAACTTGATGAAGACGGCGGCCGGCCGCTCCGGCGGGTTCTTCACCCAGATCAACCCCGACGAAGAGATCACCTGGCGGTCGCTCGACCTGCTGGCCACGCTGAACGGCCCGCGGCTGTTGGGCATCCATGTCAACGACGACGCCGAGAAGCTCACCTTCCTCTGCCATCAGGACTCGCTGGCCGCCGGCGAGGGGCTGTGTGCCATCGCCCGGATTGACGGGAAGCAAAAGCTGCCGAAAACCGTTGAGGTGACCGGCACACTCAGCGGCAAGCAGCTCGTCGAGAAGATTCGCGTCAAAGACGTCGCCGAGGACGCCGGCTATCTGCCGCGGATTTGGGCGAAGCTCGAAATCGACCGGCTTGTGGCCGACGGGGCCGAGAAGAACCGCTCGCGGATCGTCGAGCTGAGCAAGGCGATGTACGTCATGTCGCCGTTCACGTCGCTGTTGGTCCTCGAGAACGAGGCGATGTACGCCCAGTACAAGATCGACCGCGGCCGGAAGGACCATTGGGCGCTATACCCCTGCCCCGCAAAGATCAAGGTCGTCCACGAGCCGCTCCATTCCAGACCAGCCGTAGCCAAATCGAAAGAGTCCGAAGAACCCGAACGAACCGGCCCGACGCCGGAAGAGATCCTCGGGACAATCCTAGTCCGCATCCCGCCGCCGATGCTCCACCGCCCGGGCCGGAAACCGCTAGAGCAGACGATTGTCGTGCCGGTGTACGTACTGCGCGGGACGACGGTCCAATTGCCGACGTTCTCGTTCGTAACCGTGACCACCCCGGTATACGTAGCCGACGGCGGCACGGTCCTGCTGGGCGGCATCCGGCGGGTCAGCGAAGGCCGCAACGAGTTCGGCGTACCGATCCTGGCCAAGATCCCGTACGTCAACCGGCTGTTCAAGAACGTCGGCGTCGGGCCCGAAGCCGAGGACCTGATGATGATGGTCACACCGCGCATCATCATCCAAGAGGAGGACGAAGAGAAACTAGGCATTATCTCTCCCGACGGCCTCGCCGAGTTCGATGACGGGTGGTGGTCCTTGCATGAGACGCCGACCGGCCGGTTCATGTTTGGCGCAGGTGTCAACTCCGACGCCGGGTTGGTCGGCTCGATCGTGCTTGATGAAAGGCAGGCGCGAGAACTGCAACTGGCCCGGCAGCAGTACGAAATGCGTCAAGGTGGCCAGAAGCAAGGCGGTGAACAGCAACGTGGTGGACAGCAAAGCGGTGGACAGAAATCACCTCGACCCGGAAAAGGGGCAGCCGGATCGAGTACCGATGCCGACGTCGGCGGCGCCTCCTCCAACAAGCAAGGCGGTCAACAGAAAGGCGCTCAACAGCAAGGCGGTCAACAGAAAGGCGGCCAGCGGCAAGGTGACCGGTCGGGTCGCGGTTGGGAGCCGGGAGGACCGCAAAACCTTGTCCAGGCCAAGGAGCGGATGCTCGTCAACGAAAACCTCTTGCGGAAGCAGCAGAAGGTCCGGCAACTGATGGAGCGGTTCTACGGTCTGATGGACGAGGGGCGTTACAGGATCTCCGAGGAAGGCGCCGCGGCCGAAGCGGCGGCCGAGGTGCCGGATAACCCCGTTCCCTTCCTGGCAACGCTCCGTGCCCGGGAGGCCGCCCGGTATGACGAGGCCATGGCGCTGCGCGTCGCCCGGCAGAAGGCCGTTGTCGATACGCTCTATCAGGTAGAGAGATCGCATTTCCCCATGCCCGACGACCCGCCGATTGTCTATCCCGAATCGGGCATCTGGACGGAGTTGTCGGCACGAAGGTGGCAGAAGTACAGTTCGATGGACATGGCCAGCCGGGGCAGCGCCGAGAAGAAAATCGACGACGCCATGAAGTCGCCCACCCAACTCGAGTTCATTGAGACGCCCCTGTCGGACGTGGTCGACTACCTGAAGGACTACCACGACATCGAGATCCAGATCGACAAGAGGGCGCTCGACGACGCGGGCGTGAGCACGGACGAGCCGATCACGACGGACCTCAAGGGCATTTCGCTCCGATCGGCCCTGCGGCTGATACTCCGCAAGTTGGATCTGGAGTACGTGATCCAAGACGAAGTGCTCCTGATCACAACGCCCGAAGAGGCGGAAAAACACTTGACGACCAAGGTCTACCCGACCAACGACCTCGTGCTTGGCGGCATGGGCGGTTTCGTTTCTTCCGCTACGGGGTTCCCAGGTCGTCTTTGGGGTGGCATGGATGGCGGGGGAATGGGGGGGTTCGGCATGCCTGCCCAAAATGGCGAGCTTGGCGGTTGGGGTTTCTTGAACTCCTGGATGAACGGAGGGTTCTATTACACAACGCCCGGAGCCAGACACACGTTCTCTCCTGCACCGACCGCGAGGCCCTTCGGCCTGCTGCCCGAAGCCGACCGCGATGCACACTTCCAACAGGTGCTGAGGCTGACTGACGAACTCCACCAATCGGTCAATGAGAAAGAGCGGCTCACCGCCCGCCAGAGCACCTTGGCCCAGGATCTCGTCGGGGCCGAGGCAGTGCTTCGCCATTATGGCTACGACAAGGAAGAACCCGTCGACACGGCTCCTTGTCTCGACGGCGTTGTAGTGGCGGTTACCCGGCCCGATCTGGTGGAAGTCTCTCTGGGCACCGACGACGGGCTCAAGAAGGGCGACAAGCTGGAAGTCTTCCGCGTCAGCGGCGCGGCCCAGAGCTATGTCGGGCGCATCCATGTCGTGTCGGCGTCGTTTGACAGAGCCGCGTGCAGCGTGGATCCGAGCTTCGTAAAGTCGCCAATCGTGCCTGGCGATCGGGTCCGTTCGCGGCTCGATGGAGGATCGAATCGACCGGACACGGAAAACTCGAACCAACTGGCGGCGGCGCAGTGGATGCCGTACCTCGGAAGCGGCCGTGGGGTGGCGCCGCTTGCTTATAGGCCGCCGGTGTTTTCGAACGATTGGGGTATCTACTACGACCTGTTGCGCTACGCCCCGGGCATGAACGCCACGATGGCCGACGTGTGGACGGTGCTCGAAGCGGAAGCCGGGACGAAGCCGGACCGGACCGGCAAGATCGACCCGAACGCCCGCAAGCTCATTGAAACGGCCCGCGGGGCCGGCTGGCGAAGGGCAACTATACGGCCGCGACCGGTGGTCGCGCCCGACGCGAAGAAGAAGACGAAAGACATTGCGAAGCCGCAAGCGGCTCTGGCGATCGACTTTGACGGCACCGGCCGATATCGCTACGAGCGGACGCTGCCGAGCGGGCTGCGGGAAGTCGTGCTGTGCGACGGCTCGCAACTCTGCCACGTGTATCCGGAGTTGGGCATCGGCGCCCGGCGGACGATGAGCCGGTTCCACCGCCGGCGGCTGCCGCAGTTGATCCCTTGGTCGCTGCCCCCGGCCGAGGATTTTTCGCGCACGGCCGATCTGGTGGCCGTCGACGAGCAAACCGTCGCGATAGTCCCGCTGGGTATCGACAAGATCAAGGACAAAGACGGCAAGCCGATCAAGTACATCCGCACGCACCTGGTGTTTGCCGAGGACGGGCGGCTGGCCGAGCGGCAGTTGGTCTCGATATCGCCGTCTGGCAAGAAGCCCGCGAAGAAAGTGCTCACGCGGCAGACGTTCGCCGCCGACGGCACGGTCCGCTGGTTTTCCGGCGACGGCAAGAAGGTCCTGGAGCACAAGATTGAGCTGAAGCCGTGCGGGGCCCCGCAACTGAAGCCGGACGCCGGGCAGTATGTGCTGCTGCCGCTGCCCGCCCGCACCGGCGACCTGCTCCGCAAACAGGGCAAGGTCCCGGCCGATACCGACTACGAGAGCTGGAGCGAAGAGACGGCCGTGGCGGCGATTGCGTCGAATTTGACTCGCGACCCGGCCGCCGCCCGGCGGATCATCGCCCGGCGGTTCCTTGCCCGGGGCGATCGCCGGCTTGGGTTCTACACGCTCCTGTTGAGCGACGGCTGGATATGGGACCCGAACAAGAAGCAGAAACTCGGCGGCAAGAAGGATTTCGTCCTCGCTCCGCTGAAAGATCATCCGGGCGCGCCGTTGGCCCGCTACATCGCGGCGTATCTGAAGGTTCGCAAAGAGGAGAAAGGCAAGTTCGGCAAGATCGCGCCAAAGGATTCGCTCTTAGGGCGGCTGGCCCGGTTCCACGACCTCTACACAGAAAAACGCGGCGGCCGCAACAGCGAACAGTTGGTCAAGGATCTCCGCGGGGCGGTTCCCTTCGTCCACGAAGGCGGGATGTCGTTGCTCGGCTGGGCACTGTTGAACAAGCTGCACGGCGAAAAGGGAACCGGCGAGTTCCACCGCGAGATTGCCGACCTGTTCCAACAGTACGAGCGGTACCCGACGGTGGCGTACGCCGCCCGGTACGAGCGTGCCAAGGCCCTGCAGAAAGCCGGCGAAACCCAAGCAGCCCGGAAGTTGTTGACGGAGCTTTTCCGCAGCTCGGTCCGCCACGGCGTGCTGCCGCCGATCGACCAGGACTTCTGCAAGATCCTGGCGTCGGACAAGGCCGCGGCCGAGTTGCAGCCCTTGATGCAGGAGGTCGCCAACGATCTGATCGACGACGGGGCGCGGCCGCCGGTCGTGCTGCTCGGGTGGCGGTTGCAGCAACTCGGCGATGAGAAGCTCGCTGACGAGCTGGTCGGCTCGGCGCTCGATGGCACGTCGGCCACGGAGGATTTTGCGACGACGATGCTGGCGTTCGAGTACTTCTGGGCAACCGGCAAGATGGACCGGGCGGCCGAATTGCTCGAACCGCTTCTGGCGAACAAGGTCTACGCCCGGTGGACGGCCCTTTGGCGGCTGGCGGCCCGCGCGGCCGAGCAGCGCGGCATGACCGACCAGGCGTTTCAATATCGGGAACGCGTGCTTACGCTCGAATACGAAAACCTGCCCGAGAAGTACAACGTCGAGTCGGTCCGCGCAAAGTACCACAAGATGTTCGACCATTACAAGCAAGTGGCCGCCAAGCTGGCCTCGGCCCGGAAAGACCTGCCGGCGGAGTTCCTCACACAGAAGCCACCCAAAGAATTCCTTGCCAGGGTGATCCGGATGGCCGACCAGTGGCGGTCGCTCGACACGGATCCGACGGAGGCGTGCCAGGCGGCGGCCGACGTTTTTGAGGACTTGGGCGCGGCGGACCTGGCGTGGCAATACCTGACCACGCCGCTGGCCGCCCGTCCCAACGAGGCGGCTCCCTGGGTATCCATGGCGAAAAGGCTCCAACAGCAGGCTGAATTCGACCTGGCCGATCGCGCTTACGCGTCGGCGTTCGAAGCGGAGTCGACCAACGCCCGGATACTCTGGGACCGCGCCCAGTCCCTCATCAAAGCAGGCCGGCGCGACGAGGCGAAAAAAATCTTCCGGCAGATCGCCGAGGGCGACTGGGGCCCCGACTTCCGGGGTCTGAAGCACCAGGCGCGGCAGCACGTCGATCGCTGAGAACCAAACGCCCCGGCACTGCGTTGTCGGGGTTGAAACGCGGGTTCGCGTGGCGTCAGCGGCTTTCATGCCCCCTCCGGGACCGCAGTCCCGGGGCGTTTTTCTTGCTGGCACGCTCCGTCTGCTTGGAGCCTATTGCCGTTTTTGCCGCGATGGGCGACAATAAACCCACTGCGGTAAATTTCGAACCTTTGCACAACTCGCAGGAGGACTTCTCATGCGTGCTAATACGAATCGATCTCCCCTATGCGCGACGCAGATATCGGCTATTGCGTGCTTCTTCGTCGTGCTCTCGCTGCTACCGGCATTCCGCCTCTTGGCCGACGGCATGGCAGTCGCACCGAAAACCTACCAGGCAAAGCCGTACAAGGGCTCCGTCGAGGAGCAATCGCAGGAGGCGATTATCATTTTCCACAGTTCCGAGAAGCCCGGCGGGGCCACTGAGGACCTGATCCTGAAGATCAGCGTCGAGGGCGAGGTCGACCAGTTCGCCTGGGTCGTCCCGTTCCCGAACGAGCCGAAGGTGGCCAAGGAAGACGCGAAACTGTTCAAGGAGGTCCACTCGTATGTCGAGGCCAAGCTGGCTTCTCTGTCGAGGCGCCCCGGCAAGGGCGCGTCCGAGGGCGCGGCGCCGGCAGCCCCCGCGGCGGAAGCGGCGCCGCCGGTCCAGGTCCTTTCGCGGAAGATCGTCGGGGCATTCGACGTGGCCGTGGTACGCGAGAACCGGGCCGGGGCGCTGAACGGGTGGTTGGACAAAGAGGGATACCAGTCGCTCGACGGCGCCGACGATATTCTCGAATTCTACCGTAAGAAGAAATACGTCTACGCCTGTATCAAAGTGAGCGACGCCCAGTTGAAGAAGGACGCGCCGACCGATCTGCACCCGCTGCGGTTCACGTTCAAGACGGGCGGGCGCGACGGCATCTTCTTCCCGATGAAAATGACCGGGTTGCAACGGGACGACTTCGATGTGAATCTCTACGTCTTCTATCACGCCTGGCTCAACGATCACTTGTCGAAGTACGGCTACGAGCACCGCGGGTTCGTCCGTAAGTTCCGCGATTGGGACACGGAGCGGTGCGAGGCGAACGCGGGCAAGAAGTTTTCCGCTCCGCGCCGGGACTACTACCTCAAGGACTTCGCCCACCACTTCCCGACGTTGACCAAGCTAATGCAGAAGCTACACCCCGGCGAGCAATACTACCTGACGAACATCCAGGCCCGGAATCTCGATCCGGAGGACGTGCGGCAATGGAAGGATGATCTTTGGCTGTTTCCGTATTATATCGACCGCAAGTTCGTCCCGTTCGATGCCCGTCCCGGCGGTCCGGCGGCGGCAACCTGGGAGAATTGACGGTAACACAAGTTATTGTGCGCCAAAGGTTTGCGTCGCGACGGCGCAGCCGCCTCGGTCCCAATCCCCCCTTCCACCCCTGCCCCACATCTGCGTCGTGTGCTACAATCAGGCGTTTGTCGGGTCATCGGCTTGTTGGCCCATTTCCATCGCTTTGACCGAAACGTGCCTTCATGCCCCTCGACGCCTATTCGCTATGCCCCTGCGGCACCGGCAAGAAGATCAAGTTCTGCTGCCCCGATCTCTTGCCCGAACTCCAGAAGATCGAACGGATGATCGGGGGCGAGCAGTACCTCGGCTGCCTGAAGCACATCGAACACCTGCAAGAGGACCATCCCGATCGGGCATGCCTGATGGCGCTTAAGGGTCTATTGCTGCGGACGACGGGTCAATTGGAGCCTGCGGTAGAAAACGCGAACGCCTTCGTCGAAAAACATCCCGAGAACCCCACCGCCCTGGCCGAAATGGCCATGGTCACCGCTGCCGCGGCCAACGGGCCGGAAGCACTCGGCGTCTTGCAACGCGCGATGGACCTTTCCGAGGGCGAAATCCAGGCTTGCATCTACGACGCGATGGGTATGATCGCCGAGACGTTGCTCGCCGAGGGCAATTGGCTGGCGGGCCGCGCGCTTTTGCAACTGCAAATGGCAATCTCCTCCGAAGACGAGCGGCCCGTGGAAATGCTCTTCTCGCTGAACCGCTCGCCCCGCATCCCATTGCTGTTCAAGGACGATCCCGTCTTGACCGGCTGTCCCGACGACGTGCCGTGGAAGGCCCAACTGGACGAAGCGCTCAGCCCGGTCCAAAGGGGGAGTTGGCAGCAATCCGCCGACCGGCTCGCCAAGCTGTCTGAAGAGGTGACCGACTCGCCGGTCGTCTGGCGGGATCTGGCCACGCTGCGCGGCTGGCTGGCCGACGACGCCGGTTGCAGCGAGGCCCTGCGGAAATATGCCGCCCTGGATATCCCGCTGGAAGACGCCGTCGAGGCGACCGCCCTGGCGATGCTGCTTGGCGACGATCCGTTGCAGGATCCGCTCGACGTGTTCGCGCTGCGGTGGCCGGTCGAGGATATCGAGACCTTGCAGGCATCGCTAACGATGGACAAGCGGACGCTACAGATTCCCATGAACCCGGCGCCGGCGGACGACGACAATCCGCCTCCTAAGGGGGCGTTTGTCCTGTTGAACCGTCCCATGCCCGAGGGGGCCGAGGGGCTCGAACTGAAGGACGCCGCCGCCTTCATTTGCCAAGTCATGGTCTTCGGGAAGCGGACCGATCGCGAGGCCCGGCTGGAGGCCGTCGGCGTGACGGCTTGGGAGCTCGACGAAGCCAAGGCGGCGATCGGCGGAATCGGCGGCCGTTCGCTTGGCGGGGAACCGGAACAGGAATTGCTCTCGACCGTTTCGGCCAGCGAGGAGCTGCTTCACAGCAAGCTCCGCCCGCCCGCCGACAGCACGCCGCAACAGCTCGAAGCCATGATGATCGCCCAGCGCCGGGATGCACTCTTGAAACGATGGCCGGAACTGAAGCTCGGCGTTCTCGGCGGCAAGTCGGCCCGGGAGGTCGCCGGCGAGCAGCCGCTGCAAATCCCCTTGCTGGCGGCGATCATGCTGCTCGAGTCCTGGTGCGAGCCGATGCCGGGAACGTTCGACTTCAACGAACTGCGGACCGAGCTGGGCCTGCCGGCGCTCGGGCCGGTCGACCCCGGCCAAGAGCCGATCGACAAGGTGCCGCTGTCGCGATTGCGGCGAGTCGAGGTCGAGAAACTCTCCGACGACGACTTGCTCTACGGCTTCCGTCGCGCGGTGGCGTACAGTGCCAACGGCGCGCTGCGGAAATTCGCCCAGGCCGTCGTCGATTGTCCCGCTCTAGCCGGCAAAGAGGAGCAGCTTCGGGCGTATGAGAGCCTTGCCCGGACGGAACAGGATCCGGACCGGGCGCTCGGGTATGTCGACCGTGGCCGGGCGGCCGCCGCATCCCAGGGGCACTCGCCCGCCCCATGGCTGTTGCTGGAATTGCAGTTCCGGTTCGCCCGCGGCGAAGCCAATGAGGTCTCGCGGCTGGTCAACCGGCTTCAGACGCGCCACATGGAAGAACCCGGCGTGGCCGAGGCGTTGATGCGGTTTATGGTGCAGATTGGGGTGGTCCGCCCCGACGGCACGCCCGCCGCCCCGCAACAAGCGGCCGCCACCGGACCAGGCGCCCCGCCTTCCGACGAGCCGGGCAAGATCTGGACCCCCGACAGCGACGCCGGCGGCGGCGAAGGGGGCGGAAAGATATGGACGCCGGATTGACGCGGCGGGTGGCGGATCGTCGATAGCTACAAAGCCGCGACCAGTGGTCGCGGAGGGTATCGGCTATCGTAATTCTCACGGGACAAGTTGACCAAGCGGCAACGCCCATCCCGCGACCAATGGTCGCGGCTTTGTATCCTCGTCGGCCGCTGGACAGTCGCCAACTACCGCTTCGCCAACGTCCCGAGCACATCGATGATTTTCTCCACGGTTTCCGGCTCGGGCAAGGGGAACTTAATGCAGGGCTGGCCGGTCTGCTCGTCGCGAGCGATGAACGAGCCGGGAAAACCGTCGCCGGCGTCCTTCGCCCGTGGCGTGCTCGAACCGGCCGATAATGCCTTGCCGAGCTTGTCCAACAACGACATTCCGGCAGTCATCACGTCGGCCCACGTCTCCTGCGCCGCTGGAGCCGCGGCGTCCTCACCGCGGACCTCGACTTCACGCGGCCGCGCGCGCCCGATTTCCTTCGCCTGTTGCGGTTCTTCCGCCGTCTCGGCAACGGGACTGGTGGCCTTCTCGACCGTTTCCATGAACTGGTTCAGCCGCGTGCCGTCGAGGAAGACCTCGTCGTCGCCGCCGTCGAGCACGCCGCTGAACATGGCCGACTTGAACGCCAAAAGGTTGAGCATCCCCTGCTCGATCGTCCCTTCGGAGATGAAGTGGACCACCCGCACGGGCCGGTCCTGCCCCAGGCGGTGAACCCGCCCGATCCGCTGTTCCAGGACGGCCGGGTTCCACGGCTGATCGAGGATCACGACCGCGTTGGCGTGCTGGAGGTTCAGCCCGACGCCGCCGGCGTCGGTCGAGAGGAACAGCCGGCAGTCGGGGTCTTCCTTGAACCGCTTCAACAGGCCCTTGCGCTTCGGCCCCGGTACGCTGCCGTTGAACATCACGTGGTCCCACTTCCGCTTTTCCAACCGGCGGACGACCAGCTCCTGCATCCGCACCCACTGGCTGAAGACGACGACCTTTGCCCGCGGCTCTTCGAATATCTCGCCGAGCAATTCGGCCAGCTCGTCGGCCTTCACCCCGTAGTCGGTCTCCTGGTCGAGCAGGTAGGTGCTGTTGCACGACATCCGCATGTTTTGCAGGGCGATGCGGAGCAGCAACTGGTCTGCCTCGCTAAGGAAATGTTGCTTCCGCCACTTCTGGACAATCCGGGCAACCGTCTCGCGATTCTCTTCGTGGTGCTTCGCTTGCTGCTCGGTCATGGGCACGAAGAACCGCTTCTCCAACCGCTCGGGCAACTGCTTGAGCACTTTGTCCTTGGTGCGGCGGACGAGGATCGGTTCGAGCGTTTTGGAGATCTTCGAGAGGTTCCGGTAGCCCACCACGCGGCCGCCCTCGTCGACGTGCTGGTGCTCGGCCAGGAACCGGAACATCGGCCCGAGGCGGAAGCGGTCGATGAACTCGACGATCGAGTGCAGCTCCTCCAGCCGGTTTTCAAGCGGCGTGCCGGTCAGCACCAGCGCGAACTGCGAATCGAGCCGCTTGACGCTCTGGGCGGTCCGCGTCTGCCAGTTCTTGATCCGCTGGGCCTCATCGAGGATGATCATATCGGGCCGCCAGCGGCCGATCGCCTCCAGGTCGCGGTGGACCACGTCGTAGTTGGTCAGCTTGTAGAACGAATCGGTTTGATACAGTTTTGCCCGGCGGGCGATCAGCCCTTCGACGACCGTAGCGTCGCGGTCGGAGAATTTTTCGATCTCCTGCTTCCACTGGTGCTTCAGCGAGGTGGGCGAGACGACCAGCACGCGTTCGATGCCCGCCGTGTTCGCAAGGATTTCGGCGGCGGCGATCGCCTGGATCGTTTTACCCAGCCCCATGTCGTCGGCGATCAGGCACCGCCCGGCCTTGGCGGCAAACAGTGCGCCCTGACGCTGGTAGGTGTAAAGCGACGTTTTCAGAAGCTTCTTGAACGCGGCACTCCGGGCGCCGCCGGGGAACTGCTCGTCGATCCTCCGCCGTAGCGCCTCCCGATCGCGGACCTGGGCGATCCATGCCAGGGCGTCGTCGTAGCACCGCACCTCGTGCCCGCCGCCGGAAACGTCACCGGAAACCTTGGGCAGGAACTTGTGGAATTGGGAAAACGCCTCGGGCTTCAGCAGCCCATAGGCGTCGAAGAACCGCCGGGCGTAGGTCTTCAGCGGCGGCGGACACTCCGTGCCCGGGCGGAAGACGATCTCGCGGCGTGCCCCGTATTGGAGATACACCTGGGAATACGCCGGCCGGAACCCCAATGCCAGGGCCGTCTTGCTGCCCCGCCGGCGGGCGAGCTTCGCCAGTGTGAACTCGATGTGCTTGCAGGTCCCCAACGTGTTCACCGCATAGTCGGGGCAGGAGCAGTAGTTTTCGCCCAGGGCGGCGCCGCGGATTGCCACGCGGTAGGTCCGCTCGGTCTGGGGATTGGTCACGTGGAAATCGGAGAAGATCGGCTCGGCGCCGACGTTCTTGAGCTTGAACTTCTGTTCGCGGCCGAACTGTTGCCGCAGGGCAACCTGCCACGTTTCGAGCGACATGTCACCCGGCTTGCGGAGCCGGGATATCTTCTTGGGCTTCGGCTTTTTTCCCTTGTTCGTCTTTTTCTTCCGGGATACGGTCTTCTTGCCGGTGTTCTTGCCGGTGTTCTTCCTGCGGGACGTGGTTCTGGTTGTAGTCGGGGGCGACATGGCGATCCTCCTGAATTTCCGTGCCGGGTTGCCGTTTCGTAATAATGTACCCGGTTTCGACAATCTGGCAAGGGCGTTTTTACAAAGCCGCGACCACCGGTCGCGGGAATGGCGGGGAACCCCGTTTAGCCGCCGCCGGCACGGCGGCGTGAGATGGGGGAACGTAACCTGGGAAGAACCGTTTCCCGCATAGCAACGGTTCTCGCCAGGGCACGCCGCCGTACCGGCGGCGGCTAAACGTTGTCACGGAATGCGGAAGTTGTATTTCGGTTGATCCTAAGCTACAACCTACCCCCTTTCACCGATGCTTCGATCGCGTACAATAGTATCGATCCACGCGAAACGTGCTCTTTTCGCAAGTTCAACATCAACGGGAGGATAAGCCATGCGAGAGATCGGATTTGTGGTTGTGTTGAGCGTTCTGGCTTTCGCAGTTGCCGCGGTCTGGTGTGCCAAAGGGTACACCGCGACGCCGGATTGGGAGAACCCCGAGGTGTTCAACGTCGGCAAGGAACTGCCGCATGCGACGTTGCTGCCGTTTCGCTGGCCTGAAGAACCGTACTTCCAATCGCTCAACGGGAAATGGAAATTCCATTGGGCGCCGAAGCCTGCCGATCGCCCGACGGATTTCTACAAGCCGGATTTTGATGTCAGCGGTTGGGACGATATCCCGGTGCCATCAAATTGGCAGATGCATGGCTACGGACTGCCAATCTACGTGAACATTCGCTATCCGTGGAGCCCAACGGCCCCGCCGAAGATCCCGCACGACAACAACCCGGTCGGGTCCTACCGCCGCACGTTCACCGTGCCGGAAAAGTGGAAAGGCCGGCACGTATTCCTCCACTTCGACGGGGTCGAGTCGGCCTTCTATGTTTGGGTCAACGGGCAGAAGGTCGGCTATAGCCAGGGAAGCCGCACGCCGGCCGAGTTCAACATCACGAAATACGTCAAGCCGGGCGAGAACACCCTGGCGGTCGAGGTCTACCGCTGGTGCGACGGCTCGTATCTCGAAGACCAGGACTTCTGGCGCCTCAGCGGGATCTTCCGCCACGTCTACCTCTTTGCAACCCCGGATCTCCATATCCGCGACTTCCGCGTGGTCACCGATCTCGACGACCGGTACGAAAACGCGACGCTGAAGCTGACCGTCAACGTGCACAACTACGGCGACAAGCCCCTGGAGGCCGAGGTCGAGACGTTCGCGCACGAGGACTACCGGAGGAGCACGAAATTGCTGTTTGGGCCGCTGACGAAGAAGGTTACCGTGCAGCCGGGTAAAGACGGCCGAGTCGAGTTCACCCAAGGGATCAAGAACACTCGCAAGTGGACTGCCGAAACGCCGAACCTCTATTCACTAACAATGGTGCTAAGGAACTCCACCGGCAAGCAACTGGAAATGGTGCCGTGTTGGATCGGTTTCCGCGAGGTCGAAATCCGCGACGGGCAACTCTTGGTGAACGGTCGGCCGGTTATCCTCAAAGGCACCAACCGCCACGAGCACGACCCCGACACCGGCCACTATGTCAGCCGCCAGTCGATGATCCGCGACATCATGCTGATGAAGCAGCACAACCTCAACGCCGTGAGGACGAGCCACTACCCGAACACGCCCGAGTGGTACGACCTTTGCGACCAGTACGGCCTTTACGTGACCGACGAGGCGAACGTCGAGTCGCACGGCATGGGCTACGGGCCGAAATCGCTGGCCAAGGATCCGAAGTGGAAGGCCGCCCATCTCGATCGCACGATCCGGATGGTCGAGCGAGACAAGAACCACCCGTCGGTTATCATCTGGTCGCTGGGCAACGAGGCGGGCGACGGCATGAATTTCGCGGCCACGTACCAGTGGATCAAGAAGAACGACCCCACCCGGCCGGTGCAGTACGAGCGGACCGGCACGAACACCGACATCCACTGCCCGATGTACGCCAGCCCCGCCAACATTGCCAAATACGGCCAGGGCAAGCACGACAAGCCGCTGATCCTCTGCGAATATGCCCACGCGATGGGCAACAGCGTCGGCAACCTTTGGAAGTATTGGGACCCGATCTACAAGCACCCGTCGCTCCAGGGGGCCCACGTCTGGGACTGGGTCGATCAGGGGCTGCGCAAGCCGATCCCCAAGAAAGTAGCAGGCACACTCCGTGTGCCGTCCGCGGCGGAGGGAACATTCTTTGCCTACGGCGGCGACTACGGCCCGCCGGGCACGCCCAGCGACGGCAACTTCTGCATGAACGGCCTAGTGGCCTCCGACCGGACACCGCATCCGAGCCTGATCCAGGTCAAGAAGGTCTACCAGCCGGTGCGGATGAAAGCGGTCGATCTCCGCCGCGGGAAGATCGAAATCACAAACGGCTACGATTTCATCGGCCTGGAACATCTTGACGGTTCGTGGGAGTTGCTCGGCGACGACCATGCCGTCGCTGGCGGCAAGCTGCCAAAGATCGAACTCGCGCCGGGCCAGAAGAAGGATATCGCGATCCCGCTGCCGAAAGTCGAGGCAGTAGCAGGCGTCGAGTATTGGCTCAACGTGAAGTTCCGGTTGTCTGAGGGCGATTCGTGGGCGAAGAAGGGGCATGTGGTTGCCTGGGAGCAGTTCAAGATGCCCATCGGCAGTGCGAAGCCGGCTGCCGGCGCGGCCGTGCCGCCGCTTGATATGAAAGAAGACGGCAATGCGGTGAACCTCACCGGCAAGGATTTCAGCATGGCGTTCGACAAGAAGCAGGGAACATTCACGTCGCTTGTGTACAAGGGCGTCGAGCTGACCGAGAGCGGCTTGCGCCCGAACTTCTGGCGGGCGCCGATCGACAACGACCGCGGAAACAAAATGCCCAACCGGTGCGGCGTCTGGCGCGGCGCCGGGGCGGATTGGAAAATCGATAGCGTCAACGTCAAACGGCTCAGCCCGCAGACCGTCAAGATCGACGTGAAGGGGACCTTGCCCGATGTCCCGGCCGATTACAACGTGACCTACACCGTCTTCGGCAGCGGCAATGTGGTCGTGGCGGTCGACTACAAGTCGACCAAGGCGAAGCTGCCGGAGATCCCGCGGTTCGGGATGCAGATGACCGTACCCGGCGGGTTCGAGACAATGACCTGGTACGGGCGCGGGCCGTCGGAATCGTACTTCGACCGCAAGGACGGCTACGCGGTGGGCGTCTACTCCGGTACGGTCGACGAGCAGTTTACGGACTACTCCCGCCCGCAGGAAAACGGCAACAAGACCGACGTCCGCTGGGTGGCCCTGACCAACGACAAAGGCATCGGGCTGTTGGCGGTCGGCGATCCGCTTCTAAGCGTCAGTGCCTGGCACTACACGATCGCTGATCTCGAAGGTGCCAAGCACACGTTCGAGATGACCCGCCGGGACGACATCACCTTGAACCTCGACTACCGCCAGATGGGCGTCGGCGGCGACAACAGTTGGGGCGCCCGGCCACATCCCGAGTACCAATTGAGAGACAAGCAGTACAAATACCAGTTCCGCTTGCGGCCCTTCTCCGCCACCGAGGCCAAGCCCATGGCCTTGGCGAGGGAGCGGATTGTCGTGGAGGAATAGGGAGTGGCCGGAGAAGAGCTGCAACACCCGGTTTCGTGCGAGAAAGGTCAGTGTGGTACGGCACTCCGTGCCGTGATTGACGACACGGAGTGTCGTGCCACGCTAGCTCGACACCGCGCTCCCGATTTCCCCCTTGGGCACGGGCAAGTTGCCTGGTATACTTGAGACATGATTGACCAGGATGAAATCCGGCGGGTGGCGACTCGGCTGGCAGAAGCCATCGACGCGGAGCAGGTGGTTCTGTTCGGCTCCTACGCCCGCGGCGACGCCAACGAGACCAGCGACGTCGACCTGATGATTGTTGCGGAAAGCGAGTTGCCCCGTTTCAAGCGAAGCCGGGAGCTTTACAAGCTGCTCCGCCCTTATCCGTTTCCGATGGACCTGGTCGTCTACACACCCGAGGAAGTGGCGCGGGGCGAGAAATCACCCGTCTCTTTTGTGTCAACCGTACTACGCGAAGGCAAGCCCGTTTATGTCCGGGGAGATGCAGACCGCGCGGCAGTGGGTGGCCAAGGCCGCAAATGATCTGTTGTGCGCGGATAACAATCTTAGGGCAGACGAAGTGCCGCTGGACACCGTCTGCTTTCACTGTCAGCAAGCGGTCGAGAAGCTTCTGAAGGCCTGCCTTGCGGCCAATGGGCAACTCCCGTCCCGCACACACGATCTCCTGGCGCTTTTGGAAAGTGTGCTCGCGTTTCACCCCGGCGCCGAGGAGTTGCGGGAGACACTTGCCTTGCTGATGCCGTTTTCCGTCGAGATTCGCTACCCCGACGACGGGTTCGCGCCTTCGGAGGCAGACGCCGTCGAAGCGCGGGACGCCGCCGAGAGCGTCTTGGGGTGGTTCAAGGCAGCCCTTGCACCGCTGTGGGACAATTGACGCCGCGAGACTTGTAACCGCATCGGCGTTATTATAGAATCCATCAAGCTGTTGGAACATTACGTGGTCGCATTTTCAAACGAGGAGAAACATCATGACCGGCTTCATCAAACGCCCCGCAAACTCTCTGTGGACAGGATCAACACCAGCTTTCGCAGGACTGCTCGTGCTCGCCTTCACGCTTCCCGCCGCGGCGGCCGACAAGGTGCATCTTTTCATCCTCTCGGGCCAGTCGAACATGGCGGGCTTGAATCCCGACATATCGTTCACACCGGCGATGAAGAAGCAGTTCGCCGGCGACGAGGTGATTGTCGTCAAGGACGCCGTCGGCGGCCAGCCGATCCGCCGGTGGTTCAAGCAGTGGAAACCGGCTGGCGGCGAGGTGGCCCAGGGCAACGGCGACCTATACGACCGGCTGATGAAGAAAGTCAAGGCCGCCGTCGGCGACAAGAAGCCCAACTCGATTACCTTCGTCTGGATGCAAGGCGAACGCGACGCCCGGGAGAAACACGGAGAGGTCTACGCCGCGAGCATGAAGGGGCTCGTCGAACAGCTCCGCAAGGATCTCGGCCGCAAGGACGTGAACTTCGTCATCGGCCGGCTGAGCGATTTCAGCAACGGCAACACCCGCTACGGCCACTGGGACGAGGTCCGCAAGGCCCAGGTCGAAGTGGCCGAGGCCGACCCCCGCGGCGCGTGGGTCGACACCGACGAACTGAACGGCCCCCAAAACGGCCTCCACTACACCAAGGACGGCTACAAAGAGCTGGGCAAACGCTTCGCCGAGAAGGCGATCGAGCTGATTAAGAAGCAGTAAGTACACGCATGGAAGATCGCGATCTGGACGTCTGGCACATGCAACGGGCGTTGCACCTTGCGGCCGGAGGGCAAGGCCATGTCGAGCCGAACCCGATGGTCGGGTGCGTGATCGCGCGCGGGGCGGAGATCATCGGCGAAGGGTGGCACAGGAAATTCGGCGGCCCGCACGCCGAAATCGAGGCCCTCGAAATCGCCGGCGATCGCGCCGAAGGGGCCACGATGTACGTCACGCTCGAGCCCTGCTGTCACCACGGCAAGACGCCCCCCTGCACCAAGGCCATCCTTGACGCCGGGCTCGGCCGGGTGGTCGTCGCCATGCGCGATCCCTTTCCGGAGGTCGACGGCGGCGGGATCGGCGAACTCCGCGACCGCGGCGTCCCGGTCGAAACCGGCCTGCTCGAAGTCGAAGCTCGCAACCTCAACGCCCCCTATCTGAAACTCCTCAAAACAGGCCGGCCGTGGATCATCGCCAAGTGGGCGATGACGCTCGACGGCAAGATCGCCAGCCGCACCGGCGCCGGCCGGTGGATCTCGAACAGCGAGTCGCGGCAGATCGTCCACGCGATCCGCGGCCGCGTCGACGGAATCCTGGTCGGCCGCGAGACGGCCCGGCGCGACGACCCGATGCTCACCGCCCGGCCGCCCGGCCCGAGAACGGCCCTGCGGATCGTCGCCGACACCCACGCCACGCTCGCCACCGAAAGCCTGCTGGTTCAGACCGCCCGCGAATTCCCCGTGCTGGTGGCCATCGGCCCGTCGGTGACCGACACCGGCCGCCGGCGGCTGACCGACCTCGGTTGCGAGGTCCTGGTCTGCGCCGGCGACACCCCGGACGAGCGGCTCGGGTCGTTGTTGGATCAGCTCGGCGAGCGGCGGCTGACGAACCTCCTGGTCGAGGGCGGTGCCCGGCTGTTGGGAAGCCTGTTGGACATGGGCCAGATCGACGAGGTCCACGTCTTCGTCGCCCCGAAGCTCATCGGCGGCGCCGAGGCTTTAAGCCCCATCGCCGGCGAAGGGATCGAGCAGATGCCGCAGGCCTTGCTGCTCGACGCCCACGAGTTCCGGCAGGTCGGCTCCGACCTCTACCTCCACGGCCGCGTGCGGCGGTAGCGGCCCCGCTCCCCCTGCTCCTCCGCCCTCGGCATCATCGTGCTTGCTCTTGCGAAGCCGCAAGCGGCTCGCTTGCTCACTTACGATCAATGGTCACAATCGCGTGCAGCCCGTCTTCGAGGAAGGTCAGCTCGGTCGTGAGGCCGGAGAATTCCTTCATCAGCCGGCCCATCGGGCTTCGCGGCGACGGGGCCGGGAGCTGACGCGGGGTCAACGCCGTGCCGTGGACGCTACAGGTGATCTGCTTGCCGTCGGGCGAGACTTCGTAGCGGCCGCCGTCGGGGCAGAAGAAGTGGACCGCGTGGAGCTTGTCCGTCTCGCGATGCACGTCCGAGGCCGTAATCGAGCCGCCGGCCGATGCCCGGACCGCCCGGGCAACCGACGACATGGGTCCGATGTTGTTCAGGCAGGCCACGCGGCTGGTTTCGGCCCAGCCGAGTTGAAAGGCCGGTAGCACCTTGTCCCAATGGTCGGGCCGCACACGGACTATGCCGTGGGCGGTCGGGCCGTCGTCGGTCTTCTTCTCTTTTGCGGCGGCTTCGAGGTCTTCGAGGATGAACCGCTTGCTGGCGATGTAGAGCCCGTCGCCGATCCGCGCGAAGAACACCCGCCACTTGACCGGCCCGAGCCCCAGGCTGTAGCAGCGGATCCGGTTGTCCTTCTCTTCGAGCGGCACACGGTAGAAATCGAAATCGAGATTGAAAAAACCGCCGGCGCCCGTTTCCATTCTCGCGAGTTCCGCCAGCGTCGTGTCCAACTCGTCGATGAACTCGTCGACGATTTTGGGATCCTCGACGGGAATCGAGATATAGACGGGCGAGTTGAGCGAGGCGATCAGGAAGCTGATCGGCACGATCTCGTCGTCGAGCCAGTTGCCGCGTCCGCGGAAGGTGCCCATCATCTCGCCGAGGAAGCCGGTTAGGTTGAAATCGAACATAGGCGAGGCGTCGTAGACGTGCATGGCGATCTGGTTGCCGATGCCGCGCTCGAGGAAGGCCTTGACCTTACGGGCGGCCGGTTGCCGAACATCGTCGGCGCCGCGGAGTTCGCTGGTCATTTCGCCGACGAATTGGTCGGCGGGCAACTCTTTCAGAAACCGCTTCTTGTTCACGCGGATCGCAATCGTGAAGATGTTCCCCTTCGGGACGGGCAGGGCGTCGAGCGGTTCCGGCTCGCCGCCCATCGCGGCCGCCATGCCGGTGTAGATCGAGTTGTCGATCAGCGGCAGGATGATCGTCTCGGCCCGGTACCGCTCGGGCGATACCTGGATGCGGATCGCGATCGGGTCGAAGAACCGCCGCCAGTAGCGGCTGTACTGTTCGACGAAGTTTTTGTAGAGTTGCGATTCGTTTTTTGTCACTCGTTCCAACGGGATCTCGCAACAGGGAACCAGCGAGTTGGCGTAGCCGTGGTGCGAGCAGACGGCCGTCGCGCCGTCGTCGGCAAGCGTGTACTCGCCGCCGCAGGGGCACCGCAGACGCTTCTTGGCCGTCGAGCCGGGCAGACATCGGCCGCGGACCAGATCGTCGATCGACTCGGGGCTCCGGCCGTACTGCGTGCGATAGAGCATCGCGGCGTGGCCGATCATCCGCAGGTGATTGTAGCAGAGCATCCGCCGCCGCTCGACGAGCTTCATCTGCGGGCCGACCAGCCGGCGGATGAAGGGATCGGAGAGATAGACGAAGCCGTCTTCCCGCTTGTCGCCGCGGACCATGAGCGTGCGGATATACTTGAACTCGGTTGTTTCGCCGAGGCGTTTTGCTTTGCCCTTGCCAGCGATTGCCTGGAGGACGCGCTTGAGGCCCTCTTTCGAGTTGCTGCGGACGTGGAGGTTCGGTTTGGGATAGGCGGAGAAGACATGGATTGCCCGATCGGGGGTAGCGACGGAGACGTAGCCGACGCCTTCGATCTTGCCGGTCGAACGGACGGCGTCGGGCCGGGATTTCTGGGCCGCCGCCAGGAAGCCGTCCATCCGGAGCTTGAACGCCTCGGGCTGCTTCACCTTGAAGAGCACGGTGACGTCGCTCCCCTCGGTGAAGTAGAGATCGCTGCCGGTGATGGCGACCTCGTCGACGACCATGTCGTAGAAGGGACGTGTCAACGGGTCGACCTTCACGGCCAATTGTTTCTTCAGCCGCGGGCTGGTCAGGTGGGTCTTGGCTGACTTCGACGCCTGGGCGAACAGGTGCGCCCCCCAGAGATCGCCGACCTCGGAGGTCTCGACCAGTTTGGTCAGCGAGCGGAACAGGACGAAGTATTGGTCTTCCGGCACACAGAGTGCCAGGTCGGAGATTTTAGACGTCTTGCCGGTGATCTGCTGTGCGGCGAGCATCTTGCCCCAAGGATGGCTCTTGACGGTCGGGCCTCGGAGGGCAGTCATCTTGACGGTGTTCTTGTCCGGGTCGGCCAGCGGGGCGGTCATTTCATCGCCGTCGCCGCGCATCGTGTCGAGCTGGAGGGTTTCCTGGACGGCGAGCGCTCCGGTGAACAGGGCGAAGAGGTCGACTTCGCGTTCGGGTCCGCGTCTTCCCCGCCGGCGGCGGTTGAGCGACTGGATCACATCGGCCGCTTCCTCCGCCTTGCCCTTCTGGTTGCCGAGTTGCAGGACCACGTATTGCAGGTAGACGTCGGTCGGGTTGAGGCGCAACTGCTGGAGCGCTTCTTCATAGGTCCAGGCCTGAGGGGTTTTCTTGCGGGGCTGCTTGTCTGCCCCCCAAAGCGGGGATGCCAACAGCACCCCGGCAGTCATTAGGGCAAGAAAGGGAAAGGCTCGGCGATTCATGCTTCTAACTCCTTTGTCGGAAAGGGTTTTGGGTCGGAAACTGTGACACAGTTCACCAATGGGCTTGGGTCTGTCTTTCAGGGCTCGGTTCGTGCCGCAATATAACGCGCCAAATACCCGAATGAGAACGGTCGGGAACTTTTTGGCCTCGAATCGCGTCTAATAGTTGGTCCATAATCTTCTCAACCTGCCATGGGGCCTCCAACCACAACCCACGGAACAGGAACCATGCCCTATCGACGACTGGCACTTTCACTCCTCATCGTCTTGGCCGTCGTTGCAACAATCCTTAGTGTGGGGAGCAGGGCGGAGAAGCCGGTGCAGGGCCCGGCCGTGCAAACGGCGCCGGAACTCCCCGCGAAGTCGGTCCCGCGACTGCCGGGGAAGGCCGCGAATCGCCCGCCCGCCGCCCGCTATGCAAGCGTGCTGATCAAGAACGTCCCCCACGTTCGCCAGAAGCCCGACTTCTGCGGCGAGGCCTGTGCGGCGAGCTACCTGCAACACCTCGGGCACCGCGTGGACCAGGACTACGTCTTCGATCGGGCGGGGCTCGACCCGATCCGCGGCCGCGGGTGCTACACGGTCGATCTGGTCAAGGCCCTGCGGAACATCGGGTTCACAGTCGGGCCGGTCTGGTACAAGGTGCCGGCCGCCACGCACGCGGCCGGGATGGAGGCCCAGTGGAAGGCACTGCACGCCGACCTGGCGCGTGGCGCCCCGTCGATCATCTGCACGCACTACGACGACAGTCCGAAAACGACCGAGCACTTTCGGTTGATCCTCGGTTACGACGCGAAGACCGACGAGGTGATCTATCACGAGCCGGGGCTGGCTAATGGGGCCTATCGCCGGATGAAGCGCGACGTGCTCCTGAAGATCTGGCCGCTGAAGTACAGCGCCAAGGAGTGGACGGTCATTCGAATGCCGCTGGCGCACCACAAGCTCCCGCCCGTGCGGTCGGCGACCGGGTTCACCGACGCCGACTATGCACAGCACATCATGCAACTGAAGAAGAAGATCCCGAACAAGGATTTCACGATCGTCATTCAGCGCCCGTTCGTGGTGATCGGCGACGAATCGCCCGCCATGGTCAAGCGGCGGGCCGAGGGAACGGTCAAATGGGCCGTCGACCGGCTCAAGCGTGCTTATTTCACGAAGGACCCGAACGACATCCTCGACATCTGGCTCTTCAAAGACAAGCCGAGCTACCGCAAGTACACAAAAGAGATTTTCAACTACGAGCCTGACACGCCGTACGGGTATTTTTCGGACACCGAGAAGGCGCTGGTGATGAACATCGCGACCGGCGGCGGGACGCTGGTCCACGAGATCGTACACCCGTTCGTCGCGTCGAACTTTCCCGAGTGCCCCTCCTGGCTGAACGAGGGGCTCGGGTCGCTCTACGAACAAAGCGGTACGCGGGACAATGAGATCATCGGGCTGACCAATTGGCGGCTGGCCGGACTGCAGGACGCCATCCGGCGCAAGAAGGTGCCGTCGTTCAAGTCGCTCTGCTCGACGACCACGCACCAGTTCTACAACAAAGACCCCGGCACCAACTACTCGCAAGCACGCTACCTCTGCTACTATCTCCAGGAACACCGCTTGCTGCGGAAGTTCTATCACAAGTTCCACGCCAACTGCAAGAAAGACCCCACCGGCTACAACACGCTCAAAGAAATCCTCGGCCGCCGGGACATGGACGAGTTCAAGAAGGATTGGGAGGCGTACGTGATGAAGCTGCGTTTTCCGTAGTGGGTGGTGAGCGGTGGGTGATGGGTCTCGTGAGGAAATAGCCGGCCCGCGTTGCGGGCCGGCTATTGGGTTTGCGTTGCGGGCCAGCTATTGGCGTTAAGCAAGATTTTGTGAATGTAGTCGATCAGTTCGCGCTCGAAGCGTTCGATTGCGAATCTCTCCGCTTGTCGGCGGGCCAATTGGGAATCGAACCATTCCGGGTGCGACTCGAACCGCTCGATCGCCCCGCAAAGCGACTCGGGTGTTTGTTCGCCGAAGAACAAGCCGGTGCCGGGGGCCGACGCATCGGCCGGGAGCACCGTTTCCATGACCCCGCCACGGCCGAACGCCAGCACCGGGGTGCCGCAGGCCATCGCTTCCAGCGGCACGATGCCGAAATCCTCGTTTGCCGGGAAGATCAGCGCCCGGGCACGCCGAAGGCAGCCGCGAATCTGTTCGTTGCTCAGCCAACCGGTCAAGATAACGTTCTTTCCGGCCTTGCGGGCGAGTCCTCGATGCTCCGGTCCGTCGCCGATGACAATCAATCGCCGGGCAAGCCGGTTGCACGCGTCGATCGCCAGGTCCAGCCGTTTATAGGGCACCATGGCCGAAAGACACACGTAGAAATCCTCGCGGGGCACCTCGGCGGGCGTGTAAAACTCGGTGTCGACCGGCGGATAAATGACTTCGCTCCGGCGGTTGTAACATTCCCGGATCCGCTCGGCAACCGTCCGGCTGATAGCGATGAAATGAGTCACCCGGTCGCTGGTCGCCCGGTCCCACTGCCGGAGATGATCGAGAATGAAGTCCCGGGCAACCTGAAGCGGCGTGTTCGGCAACCGCCCCGAGGCGGCGAAGTAGTCGGCCCGGCGGTGCCATGCGTAGCGCATCGGCGTAAAGCAGTAGCAGACATGGGGCACGCCGGCGGGCGGCTTGACGCCTTTAGCCACCGCATGGCTGAAGCTGACAACGAGGTTCGTGTCGTGCGGCACCGCGAGACGCTCGACGGCCGACGGCATCAGCGGCAAGAGATAGCGATAGTGTTTCGTCGCGCCGGGCAACCGCTGCAAGAAGCTCGTGGCAATCCGCATCCGCTCGATTGCGGGCGAGGTGCTGCCCTGGCTGTGAATCAACGTATACAACCGCGCGTCGGGAAATCGCCGGCACAGAACCTCGAGGCACTTCTCCCCTCCCCGCATGCCGGTAAGCCAGTCGTGGATCAGAGCGATTTTCATCGAAGGCGTCCTTGCCCTGGATTCGCGTCAATTGCCGGCCGAAAGATTCAACTTGTCTATCGTCGTGCGGATCTCTACGAGCGTCTGCTGTTTGAAATCGGGCCGCGAGATCTTGTTGGACAGGAGTTCCGCTTGGTTCAGCAAGTCACGGGCCTCGGCAGGATAGCCGGCCTCGTGCAGTTTTTTTGCAATATCTATCATGGCGTAGCACCTGCTGTGGGGATCTTCGATCTTCTCGGCGGTTGCCTTTGCCAGATCGAATGCCTTGCGGGCTTCCTCCGGGTTTTTCATCTCCTGCAACTTGGCGGCGACTTTCGCGATTGCCTCGCACTGTTTCCGCTGGTCCTCCAGCGCGCCGGCCATCTTCAGCGCGGTACCGACAACCCGCTTGACATCCTCGGACTTCTCGATCACCGTGTAACTTCCCGCCAGGTCGGTCAAGGCGAGAATCTTCTCATACGGACCCTCCAATTGGGCCGTCATCTCTTCGGCAGTCGCGATCGACTCAGCGGCGCCGTCGATGTCCCCGGCACGCCCCTGGGTGCGCCCGATCCTGGCGTACAGTCGGGTCTTGCCGGGAACGCCCTCGACCTTCTCGACAAACGTCAGCGCTTCTTTCAGGGACTTCTTGGCATCGGAAGAATGTTTGATCGCAGCCTGCCCCTCGGCCAGGAAGCAATATGCCTCGACCTTCCTCACGGGATCATCGATCTCGCCGCATGCCTTGACGGCGAATTTCATCGTCTCTTCGGCCCCGAACGAATCTCCGCCGTCGGTGGCCTGCGCATGCATGAGTTTCGTCAGCTCTCTTGCCCGATCAATGGGATCCGGTAGTGTCAGCTTTTCCTTCACCAGGTCTACGTAGGATACACCCCTAGATTGAGAGGGCTTGTTCGGACAACCCGTCAACAAGAGTGCGAATGCCGCGAATAACGAGAGTGCCGTAAGACCGCGTGACATGGTGACCACCTTTTGTAGATATTTACGACGTGAAAAGGGATGCCGTCAATATATCCGCCGGGCCCGGGAAAATCGAGCCCCTTTGGCCGGATTTTTTCAAAAAACCAGACGAATTTCCTTCAGCCGCTGCTCGGTTTGGGCCATCAGGGCGTCCTCGGCGGCTTCGCCGGCCGCCTCGTAGGTAACGGAAAACCGCAGGTATGCCCCGGCGTTGTCCCACGGCACTGTACAAATCGAACATTCGGAGATGAAATATTGCGATGCGGCCTCGGCACCGGCGAAGGCGGGGCCCCCTTCAATCCCCTTGGGGCTGGGGGTGTAAAGAAAATACGACCCGCCCGGAACGCGGCAATCGAACCCACAGCGGCTCAACATGGCAACCAGCTTCTTCAGCCGCCGGTGATACTTCGCGCGGATCCGCTGGGGAATCTCCGGATCGTCCAGTGCGGCGGCGGCCGCCTTCTGGATCGCAATGAACTGCCCCGAATCACAGTTGTCCTTCACGTCGGCAAATGCGCTAATAAGCCGTTCGTGACCGCAGACCCAGCCCATCCGCCAGCCGATCATGTTAAAACCCTTCGAGAGGGAATGGACCTCGACGCCCACCTCGCGGGCGCCCGGCGCCTGGAGGAAGCTGAGCGGTTTTCCCTCGTAGGTCAGCAGGATGTGCGCGGCGTCCTGCACCACGACGATCCGGTTCTGCCTGGCGAACTCGACCACCTTGGCATAGAACTCCGGCGTGGCAACTTTGCCCGTCGGGCTGTTCGGATAGTTGATCACCAACAGCTTCGCCCGCGAGAGAACGTCGGCGGGGATCGAATCCAGGTCGGGGAAAAAATCATTTTCGGGCAGCAGCGGCAACTCGTAGACCTCGCCGCCGTAATACTTCGCGTGTGTTCCGGCGACGGGGTAGCCGGGCACGGTCATCAAGGCCACGTCGCCCGGGTCGATCAGCGCCGCCGGCAGCATCGCCAGAGCCGTCTTCGAGCCGATGCAGTGGTTGATCTCCTTGGCGGGGTCGAGTTCAACGTCGAACTCGCGGGCCATGAACCGGGCGACCACCCCCTTGAACTCGTCGATCCCGTTGTCGGCGTAGCCCCGGTTCTCCGGCCGGTCGATCTCGCGGGCCATGATTTCCCGAACCGAGTTGGGGGCCATCTCGTCGTTCTCGCCGATCCCGAAATCGATCAGCGCCCGTTCGGGGTGCTCGGCCAGGGTCTTGCGCTTCGCCCGCTTGATCTTCTCGAACTTGTAGATCTCCGTGCCTTTTCCGTAGTTGCTCCCGCCGATACGACGGGCAAAAAGCTCTTGAAAATAGGGGTCGCTCATAGGATGGTCCCGTCCGTCGGTTCAGGGGATTCCCTTCGATGTGAATCAGCAGTCTACCGGGGAATCGATCGGATGACAAGGGCGTGAAGGACCTCGGCAACACGTCCTCGGACGCTCTGTCCCCTTTGGGGCCTCTTACGGAATGACGCAATACGCCTCGAATTCGACAACGTGGAATTGTGAGTTTGAGCTGTTGTACAGCCCGAAGAGCTTGACCGATTTGACCGGCTGGCTGGGAACGCGGATCCGCTGCCAACTCCGCCACTCGCCCCGGTTGTTATTCACCAATGGGGTGTAATTCCTGCCGTCGGCCGAGATGGCCACCGCGTAGCGGTAGTAGCGGGAATCGCCGTCCCAAAGCTTGATGGCGATGGCATTGAGATTGTAGACCTTATCGAAGGTGATCGTCCATTCGCACGGCCAACGGCTGTAGGCATAGCCGGAGGATATCGTATACCTGGTCGTATTGCCGTCCAACAACTGGTGAGCCCCACTGGAGACGCCCGTGACAACCGTTCCATTGCTCGCCAGGGCGACGTTCCCGCGTTGGACCACGCCGCGGACTTTCGGGCCCTTCGGTCTCTCGCCGCCGGCCGGGGCAGACGCAGCGGCGGCCGCGGCCAGTGTCTCCAACCGCTTCTGGACTTTCACCTTTGCCAGGCCTTCCAGACCGGGTAGGGCCCGTTGGTACCAGTGTTTCACGCGTGCCTGAACCGCTGACTTGATCTCGTCTTCTGCTTTTTCGGCCTGTTCCCACCACGCGTCGCCCACGGCCATTTGCGACGACGGATCGGCCGGCCCGGCCATCTCCTTCTCGGCGACTTCGGCCAGTTCAACGTCGCTCCCCTTGGCCAACAGGGACAGGCCCTTCTCCCACTCGCCGCGGGCGAAACAGTACCACCGCCCGGCCGTCAGGTTGGCCGCCGGGTCGTCCGGATTCGCGGCCAGCGCGGCCCGGGCCTCCTTGATCGAAGCGAACCGGAGCTTATCGCGGTTGATGTCGCGGTGCCGGGCCGTTACCGGCTCGATCAAAGAGGCATCCTTGCTCTTCCTGGCGGCATTCAGCGCCAAAGCGGCAAAACCGCTCGCCGTGTCGTACTCGTCCCGAGATGTATGTTCGTCGGCCAGCGCCATCGCGGCCATGACAATCTGTTGTGCGGCCATCCGGCCCCGCGAACCCGACGGCATCGACTCGGTCGCCTGCTTCAGCACGTAGACCCTCACCGTCAGAGGCTTGATATTGTAGTCCTGCTGCATGGTGTCGACCACCTGCATCGCCCCGAGCACGTCGCCCGCCTCGGCCGCCAGGTCGCACGCCGACCGCAGCAGGACGAAACGGGTGTCCGGCTCGTCGGCACTGGCGGCGGCCTGATCGAACAGCTTTCGCGCCAGCAATATCTTCTGCTGGGAGTTCCGCGCGGCGGCGAACTCATCCTTGAAAATGTCGTGTATCTCCCGCTTGATCTTCTGCTGCGCCGCTCCATCAGGGACCGCAAGCCGGTCCGCCGCCAACGATCCGCCGTCGCCGGGCGTATCCGGGCCCGTCCCACCCGCATCCTCCCGACCGCCCGTGCCCATCAGGTCTTCAAAGGAAGGCTGCGGCGCGTCCGGACCGGGTTGTTGGGAATCGTCGATGGCCGGTCTTTCTTCCGGTCCTTCTTCCTGTCCTTCTTCCGGTTTTTCACCCGGCTTTTCACCCGGCTTTTCGGGGTCTGTTGCCGAGCCACCGGAATCCGTTGCACCGCCGTCGGACGTATCACCGGCGTCGGTCGTGGCCGGCGCACCGCCGGTGTCGGCAGGGCCGGCCGGTTCAATCGGAGCGGGTTCGGGCCGGCGGGGTGCAGGCGGCGCCGCCACCTCCCGCCCCTTGTCCCCCCGCGTCAAGAAGAACAAACCAAGAATGACCAACATCAACGCAGCGCCGGTAATCCCAACCACGATGATCGCCGGTTGCGGCTTCTGCCTTCGCTCGGATCGACGGGAGACGTGGGCAATCATCGACGGTGATTCGAAGCTCGGTATCTCCGGCCCCCCCGGCACGTCGCTCGCTTCATCATGCACCGAGGGAGGGGCGAGCACGTGTTTCGGAGGCGGCGTCGGCTTCTTTTTCGGCTTCAACTTCTCGCGCAATTTCTCGCGCAACTTCTCGTCGTATGCCGCTTTTTTCTCCGGGTTGAGCAGGCAGACTTTTGCCGACGCGAGTTCGTTGAGAATCCGTTGCGATACGTCCGAGTGTTTCCCGGATTGGTACTGCTTGATGTGGGCCATCCGCGCGTCGGCCGCGTTCGAGATGACGTCCGGGTCGGTCTCCAACGCCTCGATATTCAGCAGCCGATAATGATTCGGCGGCTGATCTCTGACAGGAATTCCCAGCCATTTGCGATAGGGGTCGAATGCCATGCCGATTATTATTGCAGAAACCCGCCCGTAACACAAGCGTCCGCCGTCAAGGCGCCCATTTCGGCATTTTGCAGCGGGCAAGTGCCTTCCACCGTTCGTCGATCCGGTGTCACGAGACACCTCCTTGTGATTCGGTCCGGCGGGCGAACCAAAGGATGACGGCTCCCAGGGCCATGACAAACGGCCCTTCGCCGACGATCCAATAGAGCGGCAACCCGACGGCCCAATCGATCCCGAGCACCACGGCGCCGAAGGCAACCGCCAGCCACCCCAGGCAACGAATGACCGGCAGATACCGCCGCACGTCGAACGAGACGAACAGCACGAGTCCCCCGTGGTATGCGTAGAGCGCCGAGCAGGACCGCGCCAGGTAACCGACAATCGGCGCCCGCGGCAACTCGCCCAGACCCAGGCGGCCGTGGATCGCGTCCATCCACTCATAGGGCATCACCACCGGGATTAAGGCCGTCAGCACAAGGAACGCCGAACCCCGCAACAGCCATATCAACGCCTTTTCCGCCCAGTGCATTTCTCCACCTCGCTTATCCTCGCCCCCGGGCCGACGTTCCCGGCAACCGGCTTCGTAAGCCCCGTCGAATTCCCCGTTATGCCGGACATCCTACCGCCCGGAACGGCCCGCGGCAACCTGCGGAGCGGGTCGCTTGACAACACGAATCCGTGTCGTCAGAATAAAGGCACCCTCGGGGAAGGCTTTTCCGGACGCGTCCCGAAAAGTCCGACCGGTGCAGAACAGCCATCCGAAAAACCGACCGTCCTCCCCTCCCACCGAAACGAAAGGGCCACTCCATGAACACCCGAAACAAGCGTAACAAGTCTTTTTCCTCGCGGCGCGAATTCCTCAGGCAATCCGGCAGCGCCTTGACCGGCGCGGCGTTTCTCAGCGCGGTGGCCCCGCGGGCATACGCCGCCGAGGACAACACGATCAAAGTCGCCCTGGTCGGCTGCGGCGGCCGAGGGACCGGGGCTGCGGCCCAGGCCCTCTCGACCAAGGGACCCACGAAGCTGTGGGCGATGGCCGACGTGTTCGACTTCCGGCTGAACGGCAGCTACAAGAATCTCTCCCGGCGAGGCAATCAGGTCGACGTACCCAAGGAGCGGCAATTCCTCGGCATGAACGCGTACAAGAAAGCGATCGACTCGCTCGATCCCGGCGACGTCGTTTTGCTCACCACCCCGCCGTGCTTCCGGCCGATCCACCTCGAGTACGCCGTGAAGCAGGGCCGCAACGTCTTTATGGAGAAATCGTTCGCCGTCGACGGCCCGGGCATTCGCCGCGTGCTGAAGGCAGGCGAGGAAGCGAAGAAGAAAAACCTCAAGATCGCCGGCGGACTGATGAGCCGACACTTCCCCCAACTCAAAGCCACCATCGAAGAGATCCACAAGGGCGCGATCGGCGATGTCATCACCTGCTGGTCGTACCGCGAGCACGGCCCGGTCGGCTTCAAGGGCCGGCGCGAGGGCATGAACGAGCTGGCCCACCAAATCCAGAATTACAGCAACTTCACCTGGATCAACGGCGGCTTCATCCTCGACTGGCTAATCCACAATCTCGACGTCGCCTGCTGGACCAAGGACGCGTGGCCAGTCTCGGCCCAAGGGCAAGGCGGACGCCAGGTCCGCGACAAGCCCGACCAGCTCTTCGACCATTGGGCCATCGAATACACCTTTGCCGACGGGACGCGGATGTTTGGCCAGGCCCGGCACATGAGCGGCTGCTGGGGCTTCTTCGGCAATAAGATCCACGGCACGAAAGGCTCCGCCGAGCTGGGCGAAGGAATTGGCAGACCACGCATCTTCAAGGACTACAACCAGAAAGAAGTCGCCTGGGAGTATTCCGGACAGCGCGGCAGCGGCTACCAGATCGAGCACGATCTGCTCTTCGACGCCATTCGAAACGACAAGCCGCACAACGAGACCGAGCGGTGCGCCTACGCCGCGCTAACCGGCATCCTCGGCCGCATGGCCGGCGAGTCGGGAAAGCAGGTCACCTGGGACCAGGCCCTGGCATCGAATCTGGAACTGTGCCCCGGGCTCGACGAATTCACGATGGAGTCCGACCCGCCGGTCAAACCCGACGACAAGGGCCAATACCCGGTCGCCAAGCCCGGCTTCACCAAGGCGTTTTAGTTAGGGAACACTCAGAAATAACTTCGCCATTTGCCCATAAAGCCGCGACCGTTGGTCGCGCCAAACATTAACTCCAAGAGAATGAGCCGCTATAAGCCGCACGGCGTTATTCAGAGGGTTGTTTTTTTGCCGGGCGGTGCAGGTCTTCTTTGAGTTTCTGGAGTCGCTCGTCAAAGAGTTTGCGTTGGGGCTCGGTCAATACCGGCCGCACGGGCTCCGGCTGTCGCAACAGTGACGGGGCGGTGTGCATGAAGGCCTTCTTTTCTTTGCGGACCTTCTTCAGTTCCTCCTTGTCGCCCGACTCCTTGACCTTTCTGACGGCCTCCGCGTACGCATCGACTTTCTCGTGGTTTTTCTTGTACCACGCCCTCCATGCGGCATGGCCCTCGGCGACGATCTTCGCGAGTTGCGGTTTCTGCTGCTTGGTCAGATCGAGCGTGTCGAGCACCCCCTGCACCAGAGCGGCATGCTTGTCGAGCGGCCCCCGCTTGGTGAACTCGCCCTCCTTCTTTTCGGCCCCGGCGACCGTGCTACATCCGAACAGAATCGTACAAACAATCAAGAGCCGACTGTGCATCGTCACCCTCCCGTGTCGATTTGGGACACACCAGCAAACCGTAATATAACACATCCCGTCAAGGCAGGCACGGCCTGCCGGGCGATATCCAGTCCCGGCTAACCGGCCGCAAAACGTTTCGGCCCCTCGCGGCAGAGATCCAACAGCGGGCAGTCCTCGCACTCGGGGTTGCGTGCCGAGCAGACGCTCCGGCCGTGGCGGATCAATTGGATGTGAAATTCGAGGACTCGGCTCGGCGGGACCAGCGGTTGGAGTTCCTCGTGGGCCTTTTCGGCGTCGGATTTCGGATCGATCAGCCCGAGCCGCCGGCTGACGCGATGGACGTGGGTATCGACGGGCAAGACCGGCTTTCGGCACGCGAAAAGCAGCACGCAAGCGGCCGTCTTCGGCCCCACGCCCGGCAAGGCCCGAAGGTACTCCAAAGCCTCCGGGCTCCGCATGGTGTGAAGAAACTCCAGCGACATCTCGCCCCGCTCGTCGTAGATTTTCTGCAAGATCGTCTTGATCCGGGGCGCCTTCCGGTTCGAGAGTCCTGCCCGCCGAATTGCCTTGGCGATCGTCGCTACTCGCGCCCGGCGGACCGCATCCCAATCATCGAACCGCCGGCACAGCTCCTCGAACGCAGCGTGGCTATTCGTATCCGACGTATTCTGCGAAAGGATGGTCGCCATGAGCGCATCGAGCACCGGCCGCCGTCGCGGCGATTTCACCCCCCCCATAAACCCCCCGCAGCCGCCGGCAGACCGCCGCGACCTTCTTGCGCCCGTTTTCACGGCAAACAGCAGGATCTTGGTCCATTTCTCGCGCATTGTACACGAAACATTGGTTTTGCAGCAGACGTACCCCCGTAAAGAGGGGCGTGCCTTGGGAAAAATTAGGCGCTACACGGTTATGGCGCATCATTTTTATTACAAAATGATGCCAGTCTATATTGACAAATAAGACACCAAGGGTAAAATAAACTCATCTTGATGGCATTATTGATGGAGACGAATGATGGCGATTCTCGATGTAGACCATCTGAAAAACTGCATGAAGGCGCAAGCTGTTACCCAGTCTGAAGTTGCCAGAATATCAGGGGTTTCCCGCGCGACAGTGAGCCGTTTGCTTGGGCAGCGTCAGTCACGGGTTCATCAGGCCACACTGGAGCGATTGGCACAGACTCTCAGGGTTGCCCCGGTCCAACTCACCGTTGGGGGTGAGCTTGAGAGATTCAAGCGGTTGGTTGCCGAGGAACAGGGCGAACTCGATTTCCGAGGGATGGGGATGCCGAGGCTGCAACGTCAGCCGATCGAGGATGTTTTTGTCGACGTTGCTGTTCGAGAGGAAGCCGACGGTGCCGGTGACCAATGCTCCCAAACGCTTTCCCGTGCAGGCAGACGCGATCCCAGCGAGCCGATCCTCGCCACCGAGTGCATTCGGACTAACGATCGGGTTGTCCTGCTGGGCGATCCGGGCAGTGGGAAAACGACCGTTCTGCGCTACCTTGCGCACTGGTGTGCAACCGGGGAAGGCGAGGACCGCGGGACCCCTATTTATGTTCGTTTGCCTGACTTGTGTCGTGTGGAGGAACTTCTTGATGAACCAGTAGACATCGTGGAACTGGTCGCGGCTCGGGCCACCGACCGTTGTCCGGAGATCGAGAGTACCCTTCGGGCAGAATTGAAGAGCGACAAGAGCTGCTTGGTATTGTTGGACGGACTGGACGAGGTCGGTAGCCAAAAGGGCAGGGAACGTGTTATCGAGTGCGTGCACGAGTTCATCGACAAATATCCTTGCAACCAGTTTGCCGTCACTTCACGGGTTGTTGGATTTGGGTCCGCTCCGTGGAGGCAGCAGGGTTTTGCGATCTATGGGATGTCGACATACGACAGGAAGCAACTTGAGACATTCGCGGAGAAGTGGGCAAAGATACTCTCGCGCCAGGAGAACAAGCCCTACGAAGAAACTCTGAAAACCCTCAATGCCGCAATCTTCTCAAATCCACGGGTCCGGGCCCTCGCATCGAATCCGCTTATTCTCACAATTCTTGTCTTGCTCAACGAGACGCGAGGCGGATCGCTTTCCAGGCGCCGAGTCGACCTCTACGAAAAGGTTGTGGATGTGTTTTTGGACACCTGGGAGAGCAATAAACAGTCTGTCGACAAGTTTAACGATACCTTCAGCATCGATCTGGACGCGCGCGAGTTTCGCTGGCTTCTGTCCGATCTTGCGCTGGCGATGCAGAAGGCCGAGCGAACGGTGGCTGCGAGGTGGTGGCTCGCCGAAAGGATGCAAGAGTACCTGCTGCAGCGGCTCGGGTTCGACCCCCAGGAGGCGAAGGGCACGTGCGATCGAATTATCCGGTACCTGATCGAACGGACCGGGCTTGTCGAGGAACGGGGGCCCGACCTGTTTGCCTTCTCCCATCGGACGCTTCAGGAGTACTTCGCCTCGCTGGGGGTCATCGACGAGGCTGACGCGTCAGCCTCGCGAGATGCAACCTCTTGTCTGCGTAGCTACTACTTCCATCCCCAGTGGGCGGAGGTCGTCCGTCTGGTGGCGGCACAACTCACGCCCCCATTGGCCGAGTCGCTTCTGTCCAGCATTCTCGATGATCCGGACCCGATCGGCCGGTTCATGCGGCGCGGACAATTTCTGGCATTGCGTTGTCTTTCCGATGGAACGACGATAGCAAACCGCCGGTTGCTGACGGGCATTTTCGACTCGCTTGAATCGCTCGGCCAATCCCGGTGGCTGGGAATTACGTTGGAGGCGATGGATATACTCGGAAGCCTTCGAGGAACAAGGCTGCAGAAGGATGCCGAGAGAACCATAACCGCCATTCTCAAAACGGCGGAGAAAGAACTCGACGAAGACGAATTTGCATGTCTTCACGAAGGTGCTCACGTCCGAGAAATCCTAAAAGCTGCTCAGCGAGCGTTACCTAACGGGCCTGAAGACGATGCCGCGCGGGAAGTGACGGTGGCGGTGGGTGGCAGGAAATGCCATGTCGTGTGTTTGAATGTGCCGCTTTTCCTGGACGACGCCGATTCCTGGTATGCAAGTGTTTGTTCGCTGTTGAAAGACCCGCAGCAGAGTACTCGGTTGAAAGAGGCCTTGGTATGCGAACTTGGCCGAAGAGCGACCACCGATCCACGTTCGCAAATTCGACTCCGAAGGATCCTTCGGCAGGAACAAGATGCGACCGTACGGGCCGCGAGTGCCTTGGCGCTCGCAGGGGTAACAAAACTACAGAACAGGACGTCGCAACGTCTGGTTCGGGTGCTCAACCACGATGCGGATGAAGAGGTCAGAATGGCTTGCGCTATAGCATTGAGAGATGTCGCGGGTCGTGATGCGGCCATTCGCCGGCGACTCATGGACATTCTCGACAGCGAGCAACCCGCCTGTGTTCGTGCCGGGGCCGCAGCCGGATTGGCAGAAGCGGTGGATTCCCACGCCGACGTCCTGGAACTCTTGCAACGATGCGCGTCGATTGAGGAGGAGCCAGACAACGTGAGGGCTTCATGTGCGAGGGCTTTGCAGCGGCAAATAGGAAAGGCCCCGGCGATTTCGGAAACGTTCAAGTCATGGTTGGACGCGACCGACCCTCCAAGGCTCCAATTGGTTGCCGCTGAATCGTTGGCGAACGCCATGGCCGACGAGAGAATGGAGTGGGATCATGCGATTCTCGAAACAATCGGAAGCGTTCTCATGGGCATGAAACACCCTGTGCCAGACGCTTTGCAGGCTTTGCGAGAACTTGCCGCGGCCCGCGAAACCCGCCATGGGCTTCGATTGGAAAGCGTTCTTCGCGATTCGCTTCTGCCGCTGGCCGACCAGATTGACATGGCGTTCGTTTTTGGTTCAACCGCGAGGAACCGCCAGAATGAGGATAGTGACATCGATTTGCTTGTCATGGGTAGTGTCAATCTAAAGGATATGTCCGGGCCGCTTCGCGAGGCCGAAAGGATTCTGGGCCGCCGCATCAATCCGGTCATTTACACGCGGGATTCGTTCCGGCAGAAGTTCCAAGCCGGCGATCCGTTCCTCCTCGACGTGTATCGCCGCGAGAAGATACCGGTGATCGAGCCGGAAAGAGATTCATCACGAAAGGATTTGGATGATGAGCTTAGAGCAATGGTTGCAGAACGCGTGGCTACAAAAACATGAGCCGACGCTTCCCGAAATCCAGCAATTGTTTCAGGTCGTGGATCGGGATATTTCGGACGCCCAAGCGGCTGGACTCAGCACCGATGGCAAGTTTCAGCACGCGTACGATGCCGCTTTGCAGCTGTGCATGATTGCGCTATTGGTGGCCGGGTACCGGGTACCCAAAGGGCAAGGGCATCATAAGCAGGCGATCGACTCACTTCGCTACACCTTGGGCAATAAATGGTCTGACACGGCCGATCACATCGAACGCTGCTCAAGAAAGAGAGGGCAAGCGATGTACGAACGAATTGATGTGGTCAGCAAGAAAGATGCGGATGAATTGCTGGGCACGGCCACGGAACTCAGAACCGACGTCCTCGAATGGCTCAAAGAGAATCACCCGGCGTTGGTCCCGCCGACACTCTGATTTTTGAAGGCTCATCCGGCAAAACAATGCCCGCTGTTGCGGTGCGAAGGGGTTTCGCCACGTCAACGGCGGGCTTATTGTCGGGTCTGTCGTCCAACGGAATCTCAATACTCCCGGTTTTTCTTCATTCCGGGTTCTGGCCAGGGGTAGCGGCCGTTTTCGAATTTTACCGGCGGGGGGGAGTCGGCTGCGAACTTGTCGACGTCGGGGGCCATCTCGTGCTCGCAGTTGAGCATCCCCTCGAATGTGATCGGCTGGCCGGTGTGGGCGGCCATCCGACCCATCGAGCTGACCATGCTCCCCTCGGCGCCGCGTTTCGCCTCGTTGTAGGGCTTGTCCTCGCGGATTGCCTGGATCAGATCGTTCCACTCCAACTGGTAAGGGTTGTCCGTGTTCGGGGCCGCCCAGGTCATGGCTTCCTTGGTGAAGTGTTGTCCCTTGAACGTGCGGCACCGGCCCGGCACGTGGCTTGAGGTGGAGACAATGCCGCAACCTTTGGTGCCGTGGACGTAGCTGGCGAACTCGTTCTGGCAGCCCGACATGGCCCGGCCATAGTAGAACAGCTTCGTGCCGTCGGGATAGGTGTACTCGACCGAGTAGGTGTCGAAGTTTTGATCGACGCCCGTGTCGCGGTAGTGGCGACCGCCCAGGGCGCGTGCCTCGACGGGCCAGGCGTCTTTCATCCAGGAGAGTTCGTCGATCTGGTGGATGTAGAAGTCGCTGTACATGCCGCCGGAGGCCCAGAGGAACTTGTGGAAGTTTCGGATCTGGTAGAGCAGCTCGCTCATATTGTCGGGCGGCGGCCCGCAGGTACACGCGCGGCCGCACATCCGGTAGCCCCGCATGGCGATGATCTCGCCGATCTCACCGTTTTTGATCCGGTCGTGCAACTCCTGCCGCTGGCGGCAATGGCGGACCATCAGCCCAACGCCGACCTTGAGGTTTTTCTTGTCGGCCTCCTTCGAGAGTTCGAGCATCTTGCGGGTGGTCGGGCCGTCGACGGTAACCGGCTTTTCCATGAAGACGTGCAGGCCCTTCTCGACGGCCAGCTTGAAGAACGGCCAGCGGAACGCCGGCGGGGTGGTCAGAATCGCAATGTCGCCCGGCTTCAGGCAATCCATCGCCTTCTTGTAACCGTCGAAACCGAGGAACTTGCGCTCGTTGGGTACGTCGAACTGCTCCGGGGGGCGCTTCGACAGCCGCCCGTGGCTGCCGTTGAGTTTGTTCTCGAAGACATCGGCCATGGCGACCAACTTGGTTCGCCCGTTGGGCACCGACAAGGCCTGCGACGCGGCGCCGGTCCCGCGGCCGCCGCAACCGATCAGGGCCAACCGCAGGGTGTCGTCCTGCGCGGCGTGGACGGCCGGCACCGCGCCGGCCATCACGGCCGTGGTTGCGGCGATTTGCCCGCCAGTCTTGAGAAACTCGCGGCGTGACGTGGTTCTTTTCGTGCTCTTGCTCATAGAGAATCTCCTACTATTAAGGGGTATTTGCTCCCGGAACGATGACGTTGCTCTTGCTTCCACTGTAGCGACCCACAGGCCGGATTTCCACCCCTGCAAAGGGCGCGTATTTCGCCGGGGGTACGCTTGCTACGGAAGCTCATCCGGCCGGTCGTCCGGTTTCGGGGGCGTTGCTACGCCCCGGCCGTTGTACCGGAACACCAGGAAGATTAGGGGCTCCTCACTCGTGTTGGTCACCCCGTGATAGACCCACGGCTCGACGTACAGGATGTCGCCGCGGGTGGCCGGCGACTTCTTGCCGTCGAGCGTCCAGGTTCCGGCGCCCTCGGCGATGACCAGGTATTCCTCTTCGGCATGGCGATGGGCCTTGTGTACGGTCTTGCCGGGTTGGATCCGGGCAACCGCGACCAGGACGTTCTTTGTCGCGCGGGTCTTCCCGGTAAAGTATCGTCGCATCTCCCCCCAATCGGCGACGTTAGCTTTCGCATCGTCCCAGCGGACGATCTGCGATTTCAGTTCGCCCTTCCCCGAGTCCGCCGCACGGACCGAATATCCGACCACAAAGGCGACAAAAACGGCAACGCACAGACTCAGCAATAACATGATCTTTTTGACACTCATCGACGTTCACCTCCCGTTTCAAGCAGCTTGACAAAACAACGCAGTATTGGAACCTCGCCCTATCGTACCCGCCCCTCCAAGCGCAGTCAACGACCGCAGGTGGCATTGTTGCCGTCGAACGGTTATAACGGAGTGCAGACCGTACGTTGAACACCTCACGAAAGTGCCGCGCCATGACCGAGAACGACCGGCTCCCGCGACAGATCGAGTTTCTCGTCGAGATTGACAAGCTCAAGCAAGTCTATCGGCAGACATGGCTGATGGACCAGTCGCGGCTGGAAAACGACGCGGAGCACTCGTGGCACCTGGCCGTATTGGCGGTCGTGCTGGCCGAGTATGCGGCCGGACCGGACTTGGACCTGGTCAAAGTGCTGAAGATGGTGCTCATCCACGACCTCGTCGAGATTGACGCCGGCGACACGTACGCCTATGACACCGACTCGCAGCGGGATCAGGCCCAGCGGGAACGGAAGGCGGCCGACCGCCTCTTCCACATCCTGCCGCCGGACCAGGCCGCGGAGTTTCGGGCGTACTGGGACGAGTTCGACGCCCGGGAAACGCCGGAAGCCTGTTACGCGGCGGCCCTCGACCGACTGCAGCCGCTGTTGCACAACTATCACACCCAGGGCAAGGCGTGGCGGGAACACGGCATAACGTCGGACCGGGTCTTTGAGCGAAACAGCCCCGCAGCCGACGGCGCACCCGTCTTGTGGCAGTACGCCGAAGGCCTGATCCGCGACGCGGTCGAAAAGGGCTACCTGGCGAAGTGAGCGTCACGCGAACAGGACCAACGAAACCGCTTCTCAGACCAACGGGACATTTTAGGCATCCGGAGAGCACGATCAGCCCCGCCCCTCTGGGGGGTCTAATCATCTTCGACGACCAAACATGCCGCGCTAGGACTACGAAACGTCCTTGGCTTGTGGAGGTGACTAGAGTTACAATAAGCTGGAGTGAGGGATGGGATCAGATCTCAAAGGGCGTGAAAATGCTCACTCAACAACGTGCGGATGAAGTGATCGGCATGCCCAAGCGTTGCACAGACACCTCTCCAATAGACTTCCCGCTGCTTGGCGAGGCCATCCAACTCGAACTCAAATCGCTGGACGATAGAGAGTCCTTTCTTGTTGATGTCAATCGGAGAGGCAGAATCAAACTGTCGAAATGTACTTATCAAGAGCGATATGAGGTCGTCGACGTTCTGCTTCGGCTGGATGTGGGTGGTCCGCCCCACGTCAATCCAGATGGTGAAGAGTTGCCCTGCCCGCATCTGCACATCTACCGTGAGGGGTTTGCAGACAAGTGGGCCGAACCGGCACCGCCCGATTTTACCAACACCAACGACTTGCCGATAACACTCGAACACTTTCTGAAATATTGTAAGGTCGAGAACGTTCCTCCCATTCAGCGTGGGGTACAGTGATGACAACTGATTGTCAAAGCTTCGTGGAATCATACTTGGATTGGTTGCGAGAGAGAATCACGACCGAGGAAATCGACGGCACCTGTGAAATCACAACGCCTTTTCTCGACCGTCACAATGATCGTCTCCAAATATACGTTCAGCGGCGCGGGGGCCAACTTCGCATCACTGACGATGGGTACATTATTGGCGACCTGGAAAGTTGCGGCTGCGTTCTGGATACTCCCCACCGACGTCAGATGCTGCAGACAGTCTTGAATGGTTTCGGAGTTCGCGAGGAAGACGGGGAACTTGTAGTGGAAGGACCTGAACGCGACTTCCCAAAGAAGAAGCATTCCCTGCTCCAAGCGATGCTCACCGTTAACGACATGTTTATGATCGCGCGACCCAGGGTGTCTCATCTGTTTCTTGAAGATGTTGGCTGTTTCCTTGACGATCACGAAGTACGATATACACCGAGTGTAGAGTTCACGGGCCGTAGTGGGTTTCTGCACAAGTACGACTTCGTGATTCCTAGATCTCAGACGATGCCAGAACGTATCCTGCGGGCAATCAATCGTCCTTCGCGCGATACTGCACAGGTAATGATATTTTCTTGGAATGACACAAAGGAGACTCGACCTCGCGATTCGACGGCTTACGCAATTCTGAACGATTCCGAGCGTGAACCAAGTTCGGATGTGCTTGGTGCTTTCTCCCAATATGATATTGAGACTCTGCGATGGAGCGATCGTGAGGATTATATCGACAATCTCACGGCCTGAGGATGAAGGTAGTACAATTGTCCATTGCAGATCGAGCTTCCTAGTGCTTTGTCAAGCCTAAGAATTGGGGTAGCTACGCTCGCCAGAGCGTGGGATTCCCACGGTCTGGCGACCGCAGCTACCCCAATTTCAAAATCTGACAGAGCACTAGGTTTGCTGCCGGCGGTTGCGGGGGGTCTATGGACGGGTGGAGTTGCCGAGGCGGCAGCCGGTACTCGATGCGATGGTCGCGACGATCCTTTCGCAGAATACGTCCGATACCAATAGCCACGCTGCGTTTGAAGAACTCTGCCGCCGCTCGGCCGGAGATGCTTAAACATCTACCATGAAACCGATCCTGTATATCCTGCCGCTTTGGGGTGCGCTGGACTATTGCCATGCCGAGACGCAGCCGCCTTATGCGGATTACTGCGCGATGCTGGCACGCGACATTGCGGGCAAACAGCACGGGTTCCTGGCCGGCAACCACATGTACTACGTCGGCGGCGCCGCCCATGTCAAGTGGCTCGAGGGGATGACGGAGCATGAAACCCTGGGGTTCACCCATCCCATGTTCCGCGACGGGCGGGCGCGCGGACATGGAATCGTCACCGATCCACAAGGCGGCACCGGACACGACAAGTGGGGATGGGAGTTCTGGCGAAGAACGCGAGTCGCCTACGGCACCGTCATTGTCGAGGGCAAACGCCACGCGTATCCGAAACCCGAGAAAATGGTCTGGCGCCCCGACAGGCAGGTCTGCGTGTTCGAGGTCGGCGGCGTCCGGATCGAGGAACAGAAGTTCATTTCCAACAGCGACGTACTCTGTGCGATCATCACGTCGAGCGATCCGGTGACGCTGGATTTCGACGGACGGACGTTTATCTGCAACCGTTTCATTCCCACGCACGACGGAGATCCGCCGAAGACGCGCTTCAGCCGCAAATGCACCGCAACAGCCGAATACGACGCGAAAGGCAACGCCTTCCACATTCGGGAAGGCGGGACCATCATGACGAAGACGGCATGGGGAGTACCCGCCCGCGAAGGCCGGCTCATGTACGACGGCATGCACGCTGTCCTGTCGGCGTCGCAAGATTTCCAGAAAACCCACATCATCGAAGAGAACAAGGGGGGCGGCCGGAAATACGCGTTCCGCCTCAACTGCGACCCCGGCAAGCCGCTGGTGCTGGCGTATGCAATGGGCGACCAATACGCCCCCACGCTGGCCAGGGTCAAGAATCTCCTCGCGGACCCCGAGAAGTGCCTTGCCGCGAAGACGAAATCCATCAACGATCTGCTCAACAACCAGATACCTTACTTCCGCTGTTCGGATGAAGACGCGGTCAAGGTCTATTATTACCTGTGGTCGCTCTACTTCATGTACTTCACGGAAACCGGAAAGGGCTGGGAGATGTATCCCCACACCCAGACGGCCGTGAATAACTTCATGGGACTGCACCTCTGGGATTCGTGGGCATACACGGCCGTGGGCGCCTGGGTCGTGGACAAGTGGGCCTGGGGCCACGGAAACATTTTGTCGTGGAAGTCCATGGTGCCGTTGAAGAACAAGGCGAATGCCTTGCCCGACAATTTCGGCATCGCCTGGTTCTCCCCCGGCGTCCGGATGAATCTCGTCGGCGCCGTGGAGTTCGCCTGCCGGCAGTACGAACAGTCGGGCGACCGGAAGTATCTCGATGCGGTCTACAACGAGCTGTTCAAGAAACTCTATTGGACCGGCCCCCAGGCGTCGCACAACATCGAACTCAACGCCCTGGACGCCCTGATCAAAATGGCCACGGTCTTGGGCAAGGACGGGGACGTGGCCCATTGGAAATCGATGCGGCCGCGTATGGTGGGCAACGTCCGCCGCTTGGAACGGCGAATCACCGACGACAAGGACTTCCGCTGGCGCGACATCTGGCAACCGGCCGCACTGATGTGCTATGAGTTGTCGGACGAATCGGCCCGGGAAATGGCCCGCCGCAGCGTGATGAACACCGAGACCGGCTTCGTCGGGCCGGTGCCGCTCGATGTCCGGCCGCCCGATTGTCCCGAGAACGGCGTCTTCGCCGTCTCGACGATCAGCACATGGCTGGTCGTCGAGGGGATGTTCCGGCACCGGTGCAACGCCGAGGCCGTTTTCGCAACCCTCGGACACATCCGCGGAATGGTCAAGGACTTCGGATACCCGATCGCCCCGGAGTGTTGGGACCCCGATTATGAGCCGTGGGGTTCGATGTACTACAACTGGGACGTCGCGATCTTGGATCCGATGATTCACCGGCTCGCCGGGATCGAGTATTCTATCCCCGATCAATCGTTTACCGTGCGCGACCACCTTCCAGATTCGTGGGATTTCGTGGAGACCTACACGCCGATAGCACTGGGTGGAAAAACGAGTTGGGTCCGAGCCAAAGTCGAGCGTACGACCCATGGAAACCGTGTTCAGAAGAGAATATCGGTGGAAGGCTGCCCGTTGAAGACACTGACGATCCGGCCGTGGCTCGAGGACAGGGAACTGGTTGGGGCGAACTGCAAAACCAACGGTCCGCCGGCCCACGGATATGCCACGTTCCGATTTGAAGGCGTGCGGCACAAGTCCGTTCTGCTGACGTTGGGCAAGAGAGAGCGGACGTTCAACACGATGGCGTACCTGACGCCGCACAGCGGCCAGTTCAACGATTCGATTACCGTTCGTATCCGGAACCTTCTGCCGGGAACCACCCTGCGCTATACGGTGGACGGCCGCGATCCGACCGCCGACTCTCCGGTGTGCGGGCAGGGGCTTACGTTCCGCAAGGACACGGTCCTGAAGCTACGGGCATTTTCCGACGACGGAACGCGTTTCGCACCCATGACGGCAACTTATACCAGGCTGAAAATCGATTCGAACACCCCGGTCATTCCTCCAGTTTCCGCAGCTCCACTTTCCGGAATTCCACCGGATGGCTCTCGGCCTGGAGCGAAATGGAGCCGCCGCGGAGCATCTTGTCGCCGTCCTTAATCAGCTTCTTCGCCTGGGCGTCCTTTTCATCCAGTTGCGGCTGGGCGTACTCCATCACCGTTTCGCCGTCGATTATGTGCTTGATCAGCTTGTTGCCGCGGACTTCGACCTCGACGGTCACCCACTGGTCCCCATGGTAGGTCTTGGATTTGGAGGAGTTGCAGTGGCGGGTGACGAGCTTTCCGTCCATGACGATGTGCGTGCCGGGCGTACAGACGTTGGCGGTGGGGCGCTTGCCCGAACCGCCCCCGCCGAGAAGCTGGACCTCGATCGATACCGGGAAGCTCTGGTCCTTCTCCATGCTCTCGGGCGATTGGCCGTGGACCATGATGCCGCTGTTGCGGAACGCCCAGCCCGGCCCGCCGGGACACTGATCGCCCACGAACCGGTACTCGACACGGAGGATGTAGTTCGACAACGGCTCTTTGTAGAACAGGTGGCCGAACTTGCTGTCGAATTTCTCGTACTTGTCGTACGCCACCTTGAGGACCCCGTCCTCCACGCGAAAGGTATTTCCGTAGTTGTCGTCCAGGTCGTAGCCCCTGATCTTGACTTTCCACCCGTCGAGATCCTTGCCGTTGAAGAGCCGTATCCACTTTTCTTGTTTGGCATCACCTTTTTCTTGGGATTTTTCTTCCGCCCCGGCCGCCACGCCGGGCATCAGGACCAGTAACACAATCGCAGCGGCTTTTTCGCACACCTTCATTTCAACACCTCCAAAGTAACACGATTTCGCTAAGTCCCGTCGACAGAGACAACTCGATTATTCTACCCCCGCCGGCACGCGAAAGCCACCCTGCAGGGACCGGCGATTCCGAGAGCGCCTATCCTGGCGCAGCGAAACAGCCGGCAGAGCCTCCGGCAATGGGATTGTTGTGCGACCTGGTGTACCTCCAGAAGGCACCGCCAAACTGCGAGACAGTTCGCTAGCCAGCCGCCGCCCGTAGCAAGGCGTCAGTTGCCCCCGCCCGCCCCGTCGTAGTAGAATCCGGGTATGAGCGAAAAGCCGGACAAGTCGCCTGAGAGGTTTCAATTCTCGTTGCGTACCCTGCTACTGGTTGTGACTGCCTGCGCTGTGAGTTTCTCGGCGTTTCGGATGGGAGAAGAAATGTTTGCACTTATCGCGGCCCTTCTTCTCAGTGCCATAATCGTCGCTGCATTGATCGAACAAAAGACTCCCCCAGTAGATAGGTTCTTGCTCTTCTACATCGTGGTTGTGCTCTTGTTTCTGGTGGTCTGTTTTGTTTTGTCAAGCATGAATATCCTACGTCTCGAGAGCCGCTAAGGCGGGTCGATTATAGCACGGAACTGCGAAAAACGTCTGTTCCCAGAAAATTCATCAGAACCAGGGTGGACACGGGCGGTTATGGGTAACCCCAAAAAACCGCGCGCTCGAGGGGATGGCGAGATCGAGCCGAAGACGCAATAGCCCGTGACCTCGCCGAAAAAGCCGAACGACTCCGGGACGTAAGTCCTTATTCCACAACGACTTACGGCAACCGGAGACCCGGGGCGACGCCGGGATTTTCCGCTTCGTGCGGCGTCGTAAACTCTTGGCCCACAATGGGTTACGTCATGCGCGGCCATGCTTTTTCGGCCGCGCCCGAACTGCGAAACATGCGCGCACGGACTCCCTACAACGCCGATGCCCGAGTTTGAAAAATCGCCGTAAACTCCTCTGGTGCTTGGACTTACGGTCGATCCGAAGAGACGTTCCGAAGACGCTGCTCCGGCACGAAAGCGCCCCGGGCAGGGCGCACAGATGCAGGGCCGCTTCAGAGGCGCGCATGCGTCCCGGTACGGGAACAGGGAACAGGGGAGCAGGGGGACACCCGTCGTCCGCGCGGGTGCCACTGCTGGCTTGCCCAGCAGTGCCTCAAGGTCGCTCGAACAACACTGCTGGACGAGCCAGCAGTGCCACCCGCCCGTTATTCGCAAAAGCTTTAGAGGGCAGGGTTCAGGG
>Ga0180432_10000645_pt1 | contig 57740 bp, 46 predicted proteins | sample SS_ome_10_FD_132414 | JGI IMG/M metagenome (GOLD analysis project Ga0180432, IMG submission 132414) | Hypersaline lake sediment archaeal communities from the Salton Sea, California, USA - SS_1_MS_2 metaG | ecosystem: Environmental > Aquatic > Non-marine Saline and Alkaline > Hypersaline >... | reverse complement strand
GTCGCCCGTCGAGAAAAATTGGTTGTTCGTCGCTCGCGGTCCGTAGGCTGACGCCTACGGCTACTGACGTGGTGCCCCTACGGGGCGTCGCGGGCGCAGGTTTTTCAGCAGGCCCTGGCGCCCGAGGCTACTCCCACAGGCCCCTGACGGGGCTGTGAGTGTTTGCACCGGACGCCCGCCACGGGCTTGCCCGCCTTGGGCGGGCTGGCGCCCGAGGCTACTCCCACACGCCCCTGCCGGGGCTTCAAGACGACGCCATGCGGCACTGGATTATGGCATGCGCGACGGCTGCGCCACCCAGCGGCCATGAGAAACGCGGGCTAGTCGGAGGGGAGTTGTCTGACGCCGTCGGCGGTGATTTTCCAGATGCCGTCCACGATGCCGAACCAGGCCTGGTAGGTTTTCCATTTCTTGCCGGGGGCGGACTGGGTCTTGAGGGTGACGAGCTTGAGGTCGCCGCGGTCCTCGGTGCGGAGGATTTCGAAGCTGAGCTCGCTCATGCCGTCGTCGCGGACCTTGCGGGCGGCTTTTCGGAGGGCCGTGTCGAACTGCTCGAAGGAGAAGGTTTTTCGCATCGGCGCGGGGAAGCGCTCGTAGATGCCCCACAGGTCGGTGTGCTCGAGGAAGGTGTCGGTGTCGCCCTGCTTGAGGGCGTCGAGCATGAGGGTGGCGGTTTCTTCGACGCTGAGCGTGGGCGTGGCGGGTGCGCCTTCGTTCCGGGGGTCGCCGGGGCGGCTGCACCCGGTGGCGAGGGCGGCGAGGGCGGCGAGGGCGGCGGCGCCGAGGGCGGCGATGGTGAGATTGAGGGCGGCTGCGGGCAGCAGGTTTTTCATGGGCCTGGGCTTCCTCGTGATGAACGGATCCGCGTTGTTTACGGGTATGGACGGCTTCGAGAGCATGGGTGTTTTATAGCAGTTCCGGCGGGTAATTGGAACGTGCCGAATGGGTGGCAGCGAGGGCGTTGCCGGAGCCCGGGGTGGAGAGAGCGGGCGCCCCGCACCCGGGGCGCCCGCCGGTCTATCCGGGCCCGACGCCGGAAGTGGTCGTCGCGGGCTATTCTTCCATGAGCTGGTTCATGCCCTCGGCGGTGATTTTCCACTTGCCGTCAATCTTCTTGAACGGGACCTTGCTCTCGTCCCATTCGGCGTTCGCGTCTTCCTTGATTCGTACCGTGACGATGGTTGTGTCGCCCTCTTTCTTGGAGCCGACGATCTTGTACTCCCAGCCTTCCGGCGCCTCGGGGGCCTCGGCCATGCCGCCGCGGAACTGCTCTTCGAAGGCCTCGTAGGTCATCTGCTCGTGCGCCTCTTCCGGGAGTCCCTCGTAGATGCCTTTGAGGTCCACGTGATCGAGGAAGGTGCCGTAGTCTCCCTTGCTGAAGCCCTCGAGCATTGCCTTGGCCGCGGCTTCGGCGCCGGTTGCCGTGCCGGTTGCCGCGCCGCCTCCGTCACCGTTGCCGTTGCCGTTGCCGTCACCGTTGCCGTCGCCGTTCTCGGTTTGGCCGCAGCCGAGGGTGATGGCCACCACGGCCGCAAGCACAACAAGTGCCCAGTGTCTCATGTGTCGATCCTCCTTGCTCCGCACAGGTGTTTGGGTTTCGTTTACGTTCCGGTCAGTTGCCTTGTTCGTTGGGGTCTCGGGCGCGTGGCGCCATGTCGTCTATCAGCTTACCCCAGCCGTCGGCGGTGATCTTCCACCGGCGGCGGACTCTTTTAACAGGGATTTCGTTGTGTTTCCACTCTGAGTTGCTGTCGCGCCTTGTCCTGATGCTGACGAGGGTGACGGCGCCGTCGTCGCGGGTCCCGAGCAGGTCGCACTCGACGGCGTGCCGGGCCTGTTCGCGTTCGAACTTGAAGGCCAGGCCGAGGGCCAGGCGGACGGTGTTCTCGTACTGGGTGTAGCTGAGGGTGCCGGTGTTCTCTTTTTCGTAGGACCCCTGAAGGTCCACGCAGTCGAGCATGGCGTCAATGTCTGCGGCCTTTCGCGCCTCGAAGTACTGCCTCAGGGTTCGTTCGGGCGTCCCGACCACGCCGCCTGCGCCCCGAAGGCCATAAACAATCGCGATGACGCCCCCGGCGAGGAGGGCAAGGACCAGGAGCTTTCTCATGTGCCGGTTTGTCCTCGGTGTGCGTGGGGTCTTGGGCGTCCGCCCCGCTCCAGGTCATGGTGTCGGGCCGAGGGCGTGTGCGGGACGCCGGATCGGGCCGTGTGTTGACAGCGCAGGGAGTATGGCGGTTCCTGGCTGATGGTGCAAGGGGGGTTTGACCCGCATTTCTCAAGGAGAGTCGGGGCGAGGCCGTTAAAATGGGGACAGGCACCTATTTTTCTGCGCCAAGGCGTGTCGAATGTGTCCGGCATCTATGAAAAATAGGTGCCAGTCCCCATGTCTTGCCGCGCCGTGCGCGCTGTGAGAAATGCGGATTAACGGAGCGCGGCTGCGGGGTGGCGGAGCGGGACGAAAGAAGGTGGGCGCCTCGGTCCGGAAGCGTCCGCTGGAATGTCCGGGTTCGACGGTGTGCGGGGAAGCCGGAGCTTATTCGACCGCCTCTTGCATCATGAGTCTCTCCATGCCCTCGGCGGTGATTTTCCACGTGCCGTCGATTTTCTTGAACTCGACTTCGTGCTCCTCCCACTCGGCGTCGGTGTCCTCCTTGACCTTGACGCGGACAATGGTGGCGTCGCCTTTGAGCCGGCTGCCGAGGATCTCGTAGTCAAAGCCTTCGGGGGCCTCTTGCTCCCGCTGGGCGCCTTCGCGGACCAGCTTCTCGAATTCCTCCAACGTGATCTGCTCGCGTACCTGTTCGGGCACCATCTGCTCGTACATGCCCTTGAGGTCGAGGTGGTCGAGCAGGACTGTGGCGTCGCCTCTCTTGACGCCATCGAGGATGTGCTTCATTGCTTCTACGGCGGTGTCGGCGCCGCGGCGGATGGGGCCGGGGGCGCCGAAGCCGAAGTCGAAGGCCTTCATGCCCTCGACGGTGATCTTCCACCGGTCGTTTTTCCGGGCGAAGGGGAGCTGATGCTCCTGCCATTCGGCGTCCTTGGCGTGCCGGACCTTGACCGTGACGATGGTCTCGGCGGCCTCTGTCCGGCTGCCGACGATGGTGTAGTCGAAGCCTTCGGCGGGGGCGTCGCCGAACTCGGCCTTGACGGCCCGGCGGGCCTTCGCGACGAACGCCCAGAAGGTGGTTTCCTCGTCGCCCTCGAGGCGGTGCTGTTTGTAGAGCGCGATGAGATCGAGCCGGCGGAGGAAGGTGTGGGCGTCGCCCTGTTTCATCGCCTCGAGGAGTTCCGCGGCCTGCATCTCGGCGCCGACGTGTACGCGGGGCATTGAGACGTCCAGGGCCGTGTCGTCCGCGCGGGGGCCACCAATCGCCTGGGCGACGAGGGCGATGGCGGCCAGGGCCGGCAGGAGTGCGACCGTGGTCTTTCGCATGATGCGCCTCCCGGATCTTGACGCGTGAGCACGGTGTCCCAAGGAGAACGGCAGGCATTATAGTGATTGTTGTTTGAGGAGTCAAGGGCAGCTTTGGGGTGAGAGTGGAGCGCCGGTGAAGAAAAGGCGGCGGGCGTCCCATACCCGGGACGCCCGCCGGAGTGTTTCAGCGTGGTGTTTTGGGCGACGGGTGGGCTACTGCGCCTCCATAAGCTTCTGCATGCCGTCGGCGGTGATTTTCCACTTGCCGTCGATTTTCTTGAACTCGACGTCGCTCTCCTCCCACTCGGCGTCCTTGTCTTCCTTGATGCTGACCTTGACGATGGTCGCGTCGCCCTTGACCTCGCTGCTGAGGATCTTGTAGTCGAAGCCTTCAGGTGCCTCTGGCGCCTGCTCGGCGCCTTCCCGGACCATCTTCTCGAAGTCCTCGTAGCTCATGCCGCCGCGCTCGGCTTCGGACATGGCGTCGTACATGCCCTTGATGTCGAGGCGGTCGAGCATGGGGTTGGCGTCGCCCTTCTTGACACCCTCGAGGATTTCCTTGGCGGCGCTTTCGGCGCCCCCGCCGCCGCCGGCGCCACACCCGAGAGTGATCGCCAGCGCGCCCGCCAGGGCCAGAATCCACAGCTTTCTCATTCTCCTATCCTCCTTGTCCTTTCGGTGTGTAGGGGTGTGAGTATTCGGCGCTCAGTACTTCCTGTATTTCTTCTCGAGCAGGTTGGGGGTGAGCACGACCCGCCACGTCCTGCCGACCTTCGTGGTGGTCATTTCGAAGGACTTGGACTTTTCGCTGCTGAGCCTGAGCTCGAGTTGGAGCCGGGCCAGGGTGTCGGTCCGCTCGAGGGTGTCCACCTTGGCGACCTTGAAGAAGAGGAAGTTGCTCTTGGCGCGTTCCTCGCCGTAGTGGCGGATTTCGTAGGCCGAGATGCTCTCGGCGACGTCGGTGAGGATCTCGCGGCGGTTGCCCCGCAGCGGGCGGCCGAGGGCGCGCTCGCTCGAGGGCCAGTGGACGAGGGACTCCATTTTGTCCCATTGCAGGTGCTTGACCGAGGCGACGAAGCGCTTGGCCACGTTCGACGGCGTGTTGAGGAGGCACCCGCTGAGCATCGCGGCGGTCAGCGCGAGCAACGCGGCGACCCGAGCCAACGCGGCGAGCCGGGCCAACGCGGCGAGCCGGGCCAACGCGCCGAGCCGGGCCAACGCGGCGTGCCGGGGCAACGCGGCCTGCCGGGGCAACGCGGCGATCCGCGTACGACGCGTCCACACTGGGATGACTCCTACCGCTGGTGTCCGGACTGGGTCGAATGGTGGGGGGCGGTGCCGCGTGTGTCAAGGGCGAGTTTCATCTGGCGGATGCTGTTCTCGGCGGCGCCCGTGCGGCTCATGACGGCGTCGCGGGCGCGCCGGCCCATGGTGCGGGCGCGTTCGGGGTCGAGGAGCAGCTCGAGGATGGTGCGGCTGAGCTCGTCTGCGCTGTGCACGACGAGGGCGCCGCCGGAGGCGACGAGGAGTCTGGCGGCTTCCTCGAAGTTGTCCATATGGGGGCCGAAGATGATGGGTCGGGCGAACACGGCGGGCTCGATGGGGTTGTGGCCGCCCTTCTGGGTGAGGCTCTTGCCGACGAAGACGACGGAGGCGACCTTGTAGAATTTGACGAGTTCGCCGAGGGTGTCGATGACGACGATGGGGGCGAAGGGCCGGTCGCCGTTGGCGAGCGCGGACTTGAGGTTGTAGCGCAGGCCGTGTTTTTCGAGGTAGGCCTTGATGCGCGGGACGCGGTCGGGGTGGCGGGGGGCGAGGATGAGCACGAGGTCGTCGCACTGCGTTCGGATGTGGGTGAAGATGTCGGTGAGGACTTCTTCCTCGTAGTAGTGGGTGCTGCCGGCGGTGAGGATGCGCGCGGCGGGCGGCAGCTTGAGCTCGGCGCGGATGGCGGTTTCGTCGAGTGAGTCGGTGTCGATCTGGGAGGCGCCGTCGTACTTGAGCGAGTGGGTGACGGAGACGCGCTCGGGCGGGGCGCCGATCTCGATGATACGCCGGGCGTCGTCGGGGGTTTGCATGCCGAGGGAGGCGAAGCAGCGCAGGACGCGTCGCATGAGGAACCGGAAGCGCCGGTAGCCGCGGTAGGAATGGCGCGAGATGCGCCCGTTGATGAGGGTAATGGGGATGCCTAATCGGGCGGCGGTCCAGACGAAGTTGGGCCAGAGCTCGGTCTCGATCAGACAGACGAGGACGGGCCGGAAGAGGCGGAAGACGCGGCGCACGATCCAGGGGTAGTCGAGGGGGAAGAAGATGCAGAGGTCGTCGCTGCTGATGACCCTGCGGCGCAGCACCTCGTAGCCGGTCTTGGTGGTGGTGGAGATGAGGAGCTGGTGGTTGGGGAAGACGTGGCGCATGCGCTCGATCAGGGGTCGTGCGGCGAGCACTTCGCCGACCGAGACGGCCTGGATCCAGATGATGGGCTTGCCGGTGCGGCCGTCGAGGACGTGCCTGGGGATCCAGCCGAGTTTCTGGCGGATGCCGAAGCGGTACTTCTCGCCGGTCAGCAGCCGGTAGGTGAGGAAGCTGGACAGCAGAAAGGACAGGATGAGAATCGTCGCGTTGTACAGGAAGACCATGAAACGTTCGCCCCGGCCCAGGATGTACCCTTTCGGCGCGCCAGGCGGGCCCGCGCGCGACGCGCGAGTCCGTGTCCGGCGGGGCAGTCTAGCATGCGTGGGCCGTGAGTCAAGCTCTGGGGTGGGCGCGGCGGTAGGCTTCGTGCACGGTGGCGTCGGAGAGGTGGGCGTAGAGGCCGGTGGTGGCGAGGGCGGCGTGGCCGAGCAGCTCCTGGATGTCGCGCAGTCCGGCGCCGGCCTGGAGCAGGTGGGTGGCGAAGGTGTGGCGCAGCGTGTGGGGCGAGACGCCGGTGGCGACGGCGGCCTGCTTGACGTATTTGGCCACGATGCGCGCCACGCTCCGGGCGGTGAGCCGGCCGCCTCGGAGGTTGAGGAAGACGGGCTCGGGGGCGGCCTGGGGGGCGGCCTGGGGGTCGGCGTCAGGGGCGGCTGCTCGGCGTGCGGGGTGCTGGAGGTAGGCGCGCAGGGCGGCTTGGGCGGGGTCGCCGAGGACGGTGAGGCGCTCCTTGCGTCCTTTGCCGCGGACCTTGATAAGGCCGGCGGCGGGGTCGAGCCGGCGGCGGTCGAGTGAGACGAGCTCGCCCACGCGCATGCCGGTGCTGTAGAGGACCTCGAGGATGGCGCGGTCGCGGAGGCCGGCGAGGGAGTCGCTCCGGGGGGCTTCGATGAGGGCGCGGACCTCGTCGTAGGCGAGCCATCGGGGCAGCTTGCGTTCGCGCGGGTTGCGCACGCTGCGGACGGGGTTGCGTTGGATGAGGCCCCGGCGTCGGAGGAACTCGAAGAAGGCGCGCAGCGAGGCGATCTTGCGCGCGATGGTGGCCTTGGCGCGCCGGCCGGTGTAGAGCGAGGCGAAGAAGCTGCGGATCAGGGGCGGGTCCACGTGCTTGAGCTCGTAGTCGGGGCCGAAGCGGCGCAGGAACTGGTCGAAGGCGGTGACGTCGCCGATGTAGTTGCGCACCGTGTGGGGCGAGAGGTTGCGCTCGTCGCCGAGGTGGCGGCGGAACTTATCGAGGAGCGCCTCCATCGTCGGTCTCCGCCGCGTGTGCGGCCACCGGGTCCGAGGGGTCGGCGGCCTTTTTGGTCTTGGCGCCGGACGGCTTGCGCGCGGACGGCTTGCGCGCGGACGGCTTGCGCGCGGGCCGTTTGCCTGCGGCGCGCTTCGAGCGGGGTTTCTTTGCGGCCCGGGCCTTCGGTGTGGGCTTCGGCTTGGCTGCGTCGGGCTTCTCGTCGAGCGCGTCGAGGTTGGTGGTGGTGAAGTCGCATTCGGGGTAGTTGGTGCAGCCGTAGAAGAAGCCTTTCCTGCTGGGGCGCCCGACGAGCGTGCCGTCGCAGCCGTCGCGGGGGCAGGCGACATTGGTGGCGATCGGCTTGGTAAAGCGGCACTTGGGGTAGCCCGTGCAGGCGTAGAACTTGCCGTAGCGGCCCACTTTGATCGTGAGCGGCTTGCCGCACTTGTCGCAGGTTTCGTCGGTTGTGGGCTGCTCGAGCGGCTCGATGGTGCCGTCGGGGCGCCGGGTGAAGGATTTGACGTTGCGGCACTTGGGGTAGCCGGGGCAGGCGAGGAATTCGCCGTAGCGGCCGGTGCGCACGATCATCTTGCTGCCGCATTTGTCGCAGACGACGTCGGTTTCCTCGGAGGGCTTTCGCTCCTCGTCGCCTTCGAGGTTGCGGGTCCCGGTGCACTCGGGGTAGTTGGAGCAGGCGAGGAAGAAGCCGCGCCGGCCCCATCGTTTGACCATGGGGGCGCCGCAGGCGGGGCATTTCTCGTCCACGGGGGTCTGCATCCTCTCGGGGGCCTGCTTGAGCGCGGCGGCAAAGGGGGCGTAGAAGGCCTGGAGCGTCTCGGTCCAATCGGCCCGGCCCTCCTCGATTTTGTCGAGCCGTTCCTCCATCTCGGCGGTGAAGGTGACGTTGAGGATATCGGGGAAGCTGGCGACGAGCATGTCGGTGACGGCGAGGCCGAGCTCGGTGGGGATGAAGTGGCGCTTTTCACGGCGGGTGTAGGTGCGCGATTCGATCTTGGCGGTGATGACGGCGTAGGTGCTCGGCCGGCCGATGCCGAGGCGTTCGAGCTCGCGCACGAGCGAGGCCTCGGTGTAGCGCCGGGGCGGCTTGGTGAAGTGCTGGGCGGGCACGAGTTCGAGCAGTGTGAGTTTCCGGCCTTGCTCGAGGGGCGGCAGCCGCACGTCCTCGGGCCCTTTCTCGAGCCTGGCGGCGGTCTTGTCTTCGAGCTCCTCGTCGGCGATCTCGATGTAGGCGCGCAGCCAGCTGGGGAACTTCATGACCGAGCCGGTGGCGCGGAACTCGGCCCGCGGGGCGTCTTCGCCGCCGCCGGCAGTGATGTCGGCGGTGACGGTGTCGAAGACGGCGGGTTTCATCTGGCTGGCGACGAACCGGCGCCAGATGAGCGTGTAGAGTTTGAGCTGGTTCTTGTCGAGGCTGGCGGCGAGCTTCCGGGGGGTGAGCTCGACCATGGTGGGGCGGATGGCCTCGTGGGCTTCCTGCGCGCCCTTGCGCGGGGCGTAGGCGTTCGGGGTGTCGGGCAGGTGCTCGGGGCCGAACTCGGCGGGGATGAGCTCGCGCACGGCGGCGATGGCTTCGGCGGCCACGCGGGTCGAGTCGGTGCGCATGTAGGTGATGAGGCCGACCTCGCCCATGTCGGCCACCGGCACGCCTTCGTAGAGTTGCTGGGCGAGCGCCATGGTGCGCCTGCCGCTGAGGCCGAAGTGGTGGAAGGCCTCCTGCTGCAGGGTGCTGGTGATGAAGGGCGGGACAGGGTGGCGCCTCTTCTCTGCGCGCTCGACGGCGGAGACGACGAAGGTCTCGGCCTGGAGCTCCTCGACGATGCGGCGGGCCTCCGGCTCCCTGGGAAGCATCGGTTTCTTGCCGTCGAGCTTGCGCAGAGTCGCCTCGAAGGTCGGGGGCTGTTTCGCCTTGAGGCGGGCGGTGACGGACCAGTACTCCTCGACCTTGAAGGCCTGGATCTCGCGCTCGCGTTCGCAGATGAGGCGCAGGGCGACGGACTGGACGCGCCCGGCGCTGAGGCCGCGCTTGATGGTTTTCCAGAGCAGGGGGCTGATCTTGTAGCCGACGAGGCGGTCGAGGATGCGGCGCGTCTGCTGGGCGTTGACGAGGTCCAGGTCGATCTCGCCCGGGTGTTCGAACGCGCGGCGGACGGCGTCGCGTGTGATCTCGTTGAAGGTGACGCGGTGGACGGGCGCGCGGCGCTCGATCTCCTCGGCGAGATGCCAGGCGATGGCCTCGCCCTCGCGGTCGGGGTCGGGGGCGAGGTAGACGGCGTCGGCCTTGCTCGCCTCGTTGCGCGGACTTGATGAAGTTCTCTTTGCCCTTCTTGACGACGTAGGTGGGCTTGAAGCCGTTCTTGACGTCCACGCCGAGCTTGCGTTCGGGGAGGTCCTTGACGTGGCCGAGGCTCGACATCACCGTGTAGTTCCGGCCCAGGAACTTGTTGATCGTGCGCGCCTTGGCGGGCGACTCGACGATCACCAGCGATTTGCCCATCATGTTCTCCAGCGGTGTGTCTACTGGCCCGGTCGTGCCGGCCGGCCCGTCGGGTTATGACGGGCGAGTGGGCCGGTGTGTTCCGTCAGGGGCCGAGCCTGACGAAGTACTTGCCCGGGAGCTGTTTCACTAAGCGTTTCATTTCCAAGGACAAGAGAGCGACGGACGCTTCGCCCGGGGCGAGCTCGCAGCTCTGGATAACTTCCTCGATATGGCGCTGCTCGCGGCCGAGCACCTTGTACACGGCTGCCTCGGCGCCGTCAAGGTGGGGCGCCGGCGGCGGGGGGCCTGCGTCCAGAGGGCCGCGTGGGAAGAGGTAGTCGAACTCGGAGAGGACGTCCTCGGCGTTCTCGACGAGCTTGGCGCCCTCCTTGATGAGCCGGTGGTTGCCCTTGAAGGTGGGGGCGTCGGTGCGGCCCGGCACGGCGAAGACGAGGCGATTCTGGTTGAGGGCGTGGGTGGCGGTGATGAGGGCGCCGCTGTTGGTGGGCGCCTCGGCGACGACGGTGCCCAGGGCGAGGCCGCTGATGACGCGATTTCGCATCGGGAAGTTGGCTTTTGACGGGGCGCACTTCATATGGAACTCGCTGACAACGGCTCCCGTGGCGGCGATCTGCTCGGCCAGTTCGTGGTTCTCAGGCGGGTAGAGGTCAGCAAATCCGCTGCCAAGCACGGCGATCGTGCGGCCGCCGCCCTCGATCGCCCCCATGTGGGCGGCGGAGTCAATCCCGAGGGCGAGGCCGCTCACAATGGTGAATCCATTGGCGACAAGCTCGCGGGCCAGGCGCGAGGCGCTGGTGCGGCCGTACTGGGTCGCGCGGCGGGAGCCGACGATGGCGATGGCGTGCTTGTCGCATTCTTCCAGAGTACCCTTGAGGTAGAGGAGCATCGGGGGGTCGTAGATCTGCTTGAGGTTCTCGGGGTAGGCGTGGTCGGAGTAGGCGATGATCTGGAGGCCGGCGGCGGCGGCGGCTTCGAGCTCGTGGGCGGGATCGTCGAGGTGGTCGCGCCAGCGGGTGATGGTGCGGGCGATCTGCTCGCCGATGCCCGGGACCCGGCCCAGGGCGGTTTCTGAAGCGGTCAGCGCGGCGTCGGCCGAGCCGAAGTGCTCGATCAGGAGCCGGATCCTGACGGAGCCGACATTGGGGAGGGCGTTCAATATGATAAGGCTCTCAAGCGGGGTCACGGGCCGCCTCGCTTCTGCGCCGTGTCGGCGCGGCGCGATTCGATCGCGGCGGCGAGGGCGTCGGGGGCCACGTCGGGGGCGATGGAGACCTGGCCGATACGGTCCATGAGCACGAGGCGCAGGCGCTGCTCCTCGACCTTCTTGTCGCGCCGGACCTGTTCGAGGAGGGCGGCGGTCTCGAGGCCGCTGAAGGTGGTGGGCAGGCCGGCGCGCTCGAGCAGGGCGATCAGGCGGCGCACGTCGTCGGCCGGGCAGTCGTTGACCGCGATCGACAGCGCCGCCGCGCACGCCATGCCGATGGCGACGGCCTCGCCGTGGCGCAGGGCGCCGTAGCCGGTGAGGGCCTCGAGCGCGTGGCCCACGGTGTGGCCGAAGTTGAGGATGGCGCGCAGGCCGGCCTCGCGTTCGTCGGCGGCGACCACGGCGGCCTTGATGATGCAAGACTGGGCGATGGCCTCCTCGAGGGCGGGCAAATCGAGGCCCATGAAGGCGGCGACGTGGACCTCGAGCCAGGCGAAGTGGACGGCGTCGCGGATGGCGGCGTGCTTGACGATCTCGGCGAGGCCGGCGCGGAGGTCGCGCTCCTCGAGGGTGTAGAGGGTCTCGGGGTCAACGACCACGAGCCGGGGCTGGTGGAAGGCGCCGACGAGGTTCTTGCCCTGGGGGAGGTTGACGCCGGTCTTGCCGCCGACGCTGGAGTCCACCTGGGCCACCACGGTAGTGGGCACCTGGACGACGGGGATGCCGCGCATGTAAGTGGCGGCGGCGTAGGCGGCGACGTCGCCCACGACGCCCCCGCCCAGCGCGACGACGAACGACTTGCGGTCGAGCCCGTGGCGGAGCATCTCATCGTAGAGGCCGCGCAGGGTGTCGAGGCTCTTGGCCTGCTCGCCGGGCTCGAGCTCGACTTTTTCGGCAGTGAAGCCCGTCTCGCCGAGGCCCTCGAGGACCGCGCGGGCGTACAGGGGGCCGACGGTCGTGTCGGTGACCACCAGACAGCGGGAGCCGAGGCCGAGCTTTTTGGTAAGCTGACCCACCCGCGCCCGGCTGCCCGGGGCGATGACGATGTCGTAGCTGCGCTCGGCCAGGTCTACGCGGACGGTCTTCACAATCGGCTGCTCCCACAGACGTCAGGCGGCGCACCGTAGCATCAGACCCTCGGCCCCGTCAACGTTCACGCGGACAAACCAGTCGGCGATTCGCGGGCGCGCACATGATATACTCTCATGGAAGGAACATGCTCCGCCTCGAACGTGTCAGTTGCGGGCGGACGTTGGGCACAGCCGGAGGGTCTGTCTCATGAGGGGAACACTTGTCGCCGCGCTCGTCGTGCTGACGTGCGCGCCCGCCCACGCCCAGTGGCAGGCCGTAACGGGACCGCCGGGAGGCACGGTATGCGCCGTCGCCATAGATCCGCTCGATGCCGACAGCGTCTACGCGGGCGGCCGCTTGTTGTGGCACTCGTCCGACGGCGGCACCACGTGGGCGCACGTCGAGAACGTGCCGCTGCAGCTCGGCGATTTGATCTCCGCGATCGCCATCTCGCGCGATAAGGATGGGCCGATTCTCGCCTCTGCCTCGAGACTGCTCGTCTCGCACGATCGCGGTGCCACGTGGGCCGTGTCCGAGGCGTCGGGGGCAACGCTTGGTTCGGTCCAGCATGGTGGAATCCAGTTCGGACCGGCGGGGTCAGGCGTGGTCTACTGCGCGGGGGGCAATAAGACGATCCACCGCAGCACCGACAACGGCACGACATGGGCGCGGCTTGATACGGTGCCAAAGGAAGTGCGCTACATCCTTCACTTCACTGCCGACCGGTTTGACGCCGAAACGATCTCGTTCATGTGCTACACTGAAGACAAGAAGACTTATTGGGTGCTCTCGCGCGACGGCGGCGCGTCGTCCGAGAACATTTCCTTCCCCGAGGGAGAGAGCCGCGTCGTCTCACTCTCGATCGATCCCGACGACAACTCTCTCCTGTACCTCTGTACCCAGACGTATGCCTGGGGACGCGGCTACGGGCAACGTTACTTCTACTCGTACGACGACGGCGCCTCCTGGGAACCGCTCTGGGATCCGGAAACTGACCGTGTGCCCGGTCCGGCAACCCGGCGCAAGCTCGAGCGCGTCTTCCCCGACGTGATCCCGACACCCCTACCAGCCGGGGAGCACGCGGCGCTGGATCGGAGAGAGCTGACCTGGTCGGAGGACAAGCCCGGGCGGGTCATTCGTATGTCTGAGGGCCGGGTGTTTCGTTCAGACGATTTCGGCAAGAGCTGGGCACCCTCGGATGAGGGCCTCACTGCTACGTGCGTCCAACGCATCGCGTTTGACCCACACGACCCCAAAGCCGCGTACTGTGCGGCGCACAATAGCCTCTGGCGCACGGCTGATGAGGGGAAGACCTGGTCGACGATGCTGGTTCACGAACGGATCAAAGCCATGACCTTCTCCCCCGACGGCAAACATCTGTTGCTGGCCGCCAGCGGCAATGGAGAACACATCCAGCGTGGAAGCAGCCAGGGCCAAAACTGGCAGAGGGTATGGGGAACCCGCAACAGCAAGGAAGGCGTGTTCGTCCTCTCCTCCTACGAGGCAACGAGTGAGACCGGCGCCGCGCAGCACGTCTGCGTCGCCGTCGGGATCGGCTTCCGTCTCGAATCAACCGACGAGGGCGCCTCCTGGCACAAGGCCGGCGAGACGAACTTCGGCCAACAAGGGTATGGTCCCATGAGGCCCTTCGCCCAACGCGTCGTGCGAGGCGTCGACTTGTGGCTTGCCGACAACGGCCGCAGGCGGATCCTCTCCAGCACGGATCAGGGCAAAGCCTGGGAATTGTACGCTCCGACGAAGGATTGGAAGCTCTATGATTGGGCATTCGCGGCCGACGGCGCGCTCTGGACGATCCACATTCCCATCGATCCCCATGCCCGTGAGAGGTGGCGAAAGATCTCGGTCATCTCGGGAACAGAAGACTCGACAAGGACGTTCGACCTGCCCAACGACATGAACGCCATGGCCTTAGCCTGTGACCCCAAGGACGCCGCGGTCGTCTACGTGGCCTTCGACGACGGGCGAATTCTCCGAACAACCGACAGCGGCAAGAGATTCACACTGCTCGAAGGCGGCCCGCGAGGTCTTCGCGTCCCCTGCCTGGCCGTTTCGCCCCACGACGGTGCGCTCTGGGTCGGCACCGACGGCAACGGTGTGTGGATCCTCGACAACCCCAAGCGGGCCGAGGCGGGCCCCGTCAAGCGCGAGCACTAGGATCGCGCCGCATTGTGGCAGACAGCGGCTAGAGTTGCTTGACCAGCACGTCTTCCGGGCCGCATGCGCATGATGTACTCTCGTGGAAGGGACATACTCCGCGTCGAACGTATCAGTTACAGGTGGACGTTGGGCACAGCCGGAGGGCCTGTCTCATGAGGGGAACACTTGTCGCCGTGCTCGTCGTGCTGACGTGCGCGCCCGCCCACGCCCAGTGGCAGCCGGCTACGGGGCCCGAAGGTGGGACGATCTATTCGGTCGCGATAGACCCGCTCGACGCTGACAGCATGTACGCCGGCGGCAAGGGGCTCTACCACTCGACCGACGGCGGCAAGACGTGGCGGCGGGTGGACGACCTCCCTGCGACGGCCCGCGCGCTCAACATCAGGTCAATGGCCATCTCGCGCAACGAGGATGGGCCGATCATCGTCGGGCTCTCTCCCTGCTTCGTCTCCCGGGACCGGGGCGAGACCTGGCAGGTGATAGGCCCCAGCCTCGCCAAGGGCATGTATGGCGACGTCCACGTCGGGCCCGCAGGCTCGCGGGTGATGTATGCCGCCGCTTACAAGCACATCTTCCGAAGCGACGACAGCGGGGAGACGTGGCGTGAGTTGAGTCGGCGCCCCAAGGAAGTGCCACACGTGCAGTACTTCCAGGCCGACCGTTTTGACCCGAACACGATCTCGTTCATGTGCCGGCAGAAGGAGGAGACCTCTCTTGTCATCTCGCGCGATGGTGGCGAGTCGTTCAAGACGATTCCCTTCCCCGAGGGCCAGGACCAGGCTGTCTCGATGTCCACCGACCCCAAGGACCGCGGGCTTCTCTACATCTGCACGCAGAAGCCCGCCTGGCAGCGCACCGGCCGGAGGCGGTACTACTACTCGTACGACAACGGCGCGAGCTGGGACTTGCTGTGGGACCCGGAGACCGAGGCTGAGCCGGACCCGGCCACCGCGCGCAAGGTGAACGAAGTCTTCCCCGGCATGCAGGCGGCACCGGCGCCTGCGTGGGGCGGCATGATGCTGTTCCGCACCGAGCTGTCGTGCTCCGAGAACGAGCCCGGACGGATCCTCGGCGTGCTGGTCGGACGGATGTTCCGCTCGGACGACTACGGCAAGAACTGGGAGCCCGCAACGACGGGCCTCGTGGCGACCGCCATCGAGCGTATCGTCTTCGACCCCCAGGACGCGAATGCCGCGTACTGCTCGGACACGCGGCACGTGTGGCGCACGGCCGACCGCGGCAAGACCTGGGAGCGGATGCCGCTGGAGGAGTACTGGTTCGTGCGCCAGATCACGTTTTCGCCCGATGGGAAGCACGTCTTTGTGGTCTTTAACGGCGTCTGGAGGGGAACGAGGGACGGGAAGGAGTGGCAACACGTCTGGAGACCGACGGATCAGAGTGCTCAGCCCATGGGTGTCTTCTTTTGCGGCAAGGCGGGGACGAACGGTGAGGCGCAGCAAGTCATAGTTCTCGTCGGGAATGGCTTTGTTCTTGAGTCGCCGGACAACGGAACGACCTGGGAAGAGGGGGGCAAGAGCAACCTTGAGTTCCGCCCGACCCAGTACGTGAAGCGTTTCTCGCAGAGGCCGGTCGGTGACCGGGAGATATGGTTCGCCCACGAGCTGCACGGCGCCGTTTTGTCGAGCACGGATCACGGCCGCACCTGGGAACGATACGGGCAGACCCGGCATTACAGGGTCAGCGCATCGTCATTTGCCGACGACGGGTCGATGTGGATTGTGTCCCGGGACAAGCTCCACTACCTGCCGCCGGTGGAGCAACGCCCGCCGCGGTTTCGCAGTTGGCGCCTTGCCGAGTTTACCGCGGTCGTGTGCGATCCTGCTGACGCACGCCTCGCTTACGTCGCTCGCCAGGACGGGACCATTCTGCGTACCGTTGATGGCGGAGAGACGTTCGAAGCTCTTGATGGCGGACCAACAGGCGTTGAGGTGATGCATCTGGCCCTCTCGCCGCACGACGGCTCGCTCTGGGTTGCCACGACTGGCAACGGGGTCTGGATCCTGGACAATGCGAAGACGCATCCAGGCAAGCGGCTGAATGTCGAGTGAGACGCTGAGTTCAGTGGTGGCGGGGGGCCCAGGCGAGGGCGTAGTGGAAGTGGCCGAACTGGAAGGCGCCGGGTGAGGTGCCGAGGAAGACGTCGGGGGTGAGGCCGGTTTCGATGCGGTAGGCGTCGGCGATCTCGGCGATGGCGTCTTCGAGGGTGTCGGGCCGGCCGAGGACGGCGACGGTGCCGCCGGAGCCGCCGCCGGTGATCTTGGCGCCGTAGAGGCCGCGGCGCGGGCCGAGTTTTTTTGCCTGGGCGACGATGAAGTCCACCTCGGGGCAACTCAGGTTGCAGTTTTTGGCGTAGCTGTCGTGGGCGGCGTACATGTGGCGGCCGGCCTCGACGAGGTGTTTGTCGTCGCCGGTGTAGTGGGCGGTTTTCAGGGCCTCGATGAAGCGCAGCACGCGGGCGTTCTCGTAGATGGGGTGGGCGGTGCGCGAGCGGACGAAGTAGGTTTTCTGGGGGACGACGTGGGTGGCGGGGTCGCCGGCGTCGCCGTAGTGTTCGAGGAACTGCTCGCCGGTGATCTTGTTGGGCAGCAGGCGCTTGTAGTGTTTCTCGAACTGCTGGGGGGTGACGCTGGTGAGGTAGAAGCGGGCGAGGGGTGTGCGGCGTTTCTTCTCGAGCGTTTTGGCGTGTTCGAAGATGATGCGGCGGCCCATGAAGGTGGCGACGCGGGTGTCGGTGTACTTGGGGCCGGCGACGGTGTGCTTGACCATGGAGTTGATGCCGGCGAAGGCGCAGTTGGCGGGGATGTCCACCATGCCGACGATGCGGTCGGGCCGGCACAGGATATGGATGAGCTCGTTGGCGCGGCCGCAGGCGGCGGCGATCTGGTCCATGCGGCCGCAGGGGGCGCCGACGACGCGGTTTTCGGTGATCTGGCCGAGGCGCGCGAGCTCGCGCGGGGCGAGGCCGAGGCCGAGCTGCTGGTCGAGTCCGTAGAGCATGGCGACCTCGACGGTGGCCGACGAGCCGATGCCGGCGCCCATGGGCACGTTGGAGATCAGCGCGATGTTGAAGCCGTGCTCGAGCCGGTCGATCTTCTTTTCTTTGAGCAGGGTGAAGACGGCGCCGATGAGGTAGGCGGCCCAGGTGACGATGGTGTTGCGCTGGAAGAAGGCGCAGAGCTCGCGGTAGGACTTGAGCCGGCCGCCGGAGTAGAAGTTGTTGAGCGAGAAGGCGAAGTCGAGCGCGAGGTTGTCGCGGCGGACGTCCTGGCTGCGGAGCTTGATCCACTCGTCGGCGCGGCGCTGGAGGCCGAGCACGACGCCGCGGCCGAGGGTGCCCTCGCAGACGTTCGAGCCGGAGTAGTCGGCGATGCCGCCCATGATGTCGAGGCGCGCGGGGACGCGCACGACGAGGATGTCGCCTTTGTCGAAGAAGGCGGCGAGGGTCTGCAGGTCGTCGCTCGAGCCGCGCAGCGATTCTTCGAAGCGGGCGACTTCGTCGAGGGGTTGCATGGTCGCCTCCTTTGAGCAGTCATCAGGCCGCGTGCCGGGGCCGTGACGCCGAGTCTAGCAGTCGGTGGTGGAAGTGCTAAGTGACAATGAGCGGAGTCCCTGCAGGGGACGCCATCTTGTAGCCACAGGCGTCAGCCTGTGGGACGTGATCGTGACGCGAACGAAGCCCCCGCAGGGGGCGGCATCCGGTTTTGTCTCGTCGAGAGTTTCAGCTGTCGCCCCCTGCGGGGGCTCTTTCCATCCACGTCTTCATGATCCACGGGCTCACGGGCCTGTTGAAAAACTCGGTTTATGTAAGCCCTTCAGGCTATGTTTTGGTTTGTTGCGGGCCCTGTACCCAGGGTGGCGCTTTGCCCCTCGCCGAGCCCTTCGACAAGCTCAGGGCAGGCTCGGGGCAAAGCTGACCCTGGGCTATTCTATGCAGCCCCTTTGGGGCAAAGCTGCGAAGACCAAGGGCGGACTTTTTCAACAGCCCCTCACGCCCGAGGCTACATCATGCTGCCCGCGGCTCGACTGAGCTCGCCGAAGTCTGCGCGGGCTCGGCTCCGGCTGTGCGCGACTTCCACCACGGGCTGCTAGACCTCCTTGACGAACAGCTTCTTGAGCCAGGGGGCGACGGAATCGCCGAGCAGACAGAGGATCGTGACGGCCGTCCCGGCAATCAGCACGCCGACGATGCTGGCGATGTAGTATTTCTTGCGGTCAAGGCCCATGGCGTAGCTGGCGATGGCGCCGGTGATGACGCCGGTGCCGGGCAGCGGCACGCCGATAAAGACCGCGACGCCCCACTCGCCGTAGCGGTCCACGCTTTTCTGGATCTTCCGCTGCGCGCGTTCGACGATGCGCTCGTAGATGCGCTGGAACCATGGCCAGTGGTGTCGGAGCCATTTGATGACCGTGTCCAGCAGCCAGTAGAAGACGAAAGCGAGCGCGACGTTGGCGGCCAGGCAGATGGCGACGATCGCCGTCCAGTGCATCGAGTCCTGGTAGTAGATGAAGCCGAACGGGATGCTGAAGCGGAGTTCGAGGGCGGGGACGAAGGTCCACAGGGTCAGGATGATTATTCGCTTCAGCATGGGCTTGGGCTCGGCGGTTCCGGGTATCCGTGAGGATTCAGGCCCCGCATTATATGGCGGTGGGCGCGGCGATCAAGGGTTTCGCTCGGGCCAGCCGTAGGCGCCCAGGAGCGGGACGAACTTGCAGGCGCACAGGCCGCGCTCGGTGAGCCGGTCGGGGTGCTTGACGTAGAGCGTGAGCATCTGGGTGTGGCGGTCGCCGACGGGGATGACGAGGCGGCCGCCTTCGGCGAGCTGGTGGACGAGGGGATCGGGCGGGCGGGGGGCGCCGGCGGTGACGATGATGCCGTCGTAGGGGGCGTGCTCGGGCCAGCCGAGGGTGCCGTCGCCGACGGTGATCCGGACGTTGGCGATGCCGAGCGAGGCGAGGCGCCGGGTGGCGGTCTCGGCGAGTTCGGGGATGCGCTCGACGGAGAAGACGTGCTCGCACAGCTTGGCGAGGACGGCGGCCTGGTAGCCGGTGCCGGTGCCGATCTCGAGCACGCGCTCGGGGCCGGTGAGTGCGAGCGCCTCGGTCATGAGCCCGACCATGTAGGGTTGCGAGATGCTCTGGCCGTGCTCGATGGGCAGCGCGCCGTCGGCGTAGGCGCGGGGCTCGTCGCGCGGCGGGACGAAGCGCTCGCGGGGGACGGCGCCCATGGCGTCGAGGACGTTTTCGGCGCGGATGCCGCTGCGGCGGAGCTGTCGCTCGACCATGTCGCGCCGCTGCTCGTCGAAGGTGTCGCCGCTCGCGTTGTGGCGTCTGAAAAGGCTCATGGGCGCCTCCGTCTGAGCCGCGTGCGCGGCCGCGGCCGTCGCCGTGCGAGGGCCCGCAACACCAGCCTGATGAAGCGCCAGGTGTCGCGTCCCGGGCGGATGTGGCTGGGCGCGGCGTGGTAGATGGTGGCGATGGGAAGGTTGACGATGCGGTGGCCGGCGCGGGCGGCCTGCAGGAGTATCTCGCTTTCGGTGTCGTAGCGGGTGGTCTTGAGGTCGATGTCGGCGAGCACGCGGGTGCGCAGCAGGCGGAAGCCGCACTGGCTGTCGCGGATGGGCTGGCGGGTGAGGCGGCTGAGGATGGCCGAGGTGGTCCGGTTGGTCCAGCGCCGGAGCGCGGGCATTGAGGTCACGTCGCCCATGCGGTCGCCGAGGACGATGGCGGCGCCGGTGCGCTCGGCTGCCTGGATGAAGCGGGGGATCTCGCTCGTGTCGTGCTGGCCGTCGCCGTCGAGGAGGACGACGGCGTCGAACTCGCCGCCGCGCACGGAGGCGAAGCCGGTGCGGATGGCGGCGCCCTTGCCGGCGTTGCGTGTGTGGACGATGACGGCGGCGCCGGCGTCCTCGGCGAGCCGGGCGGTGTCGTCGGCGGAGCCGTCGTCCACGACGAGGACCTCGGCCACGTGCGGCGCGCAGCCGCGCACGACGCGGGCGATGGTGGCGGCTTCGTTGTATGCCGGGATGAGTGCGCAGACGTTCATCGGACGAGCGGCAGCCTCCGGTTGCGGGCTCCCCTCCGCGGGGCTTGTATAGCATGCCGGGGCGGCGGGGCCAACCCTCCTTCGCTGCACCTGCGCCGCAGGTGCAGCTTCGGAGGGCAGGCTCCTCCTTCGCCCCGCCTGCGGCGCGGCTTCCGCCTTCGCTAACGCTTCCACCTTCGCTAAAGCTACGGCGGACGAGACGGCGGACAAGTCGGACGGCAGGCTCCTCCTTCGCCTCGCCTGCGGCGCGGCTTCCGCCTTCGCTAACGCTTCCACCTTCGCTAAAGCTACGGCGGACGAGACGGCGGACAAGTCGGAGGGCAGGCTCCTCCTTCGCCCCGTGTAGGGAAGGCAAGCTCCTCCTTCGCCAAGCGTGCGGAGCGGACTTTCGGGGCGGTCCCAGGATGGTATAGTGGTTTGAGGAGGGACGAACGCATGAGGCGAGTGCTTGTAGTGCTGGTGGTGCTTGGCTGGTGGGCGGCCTTGCAGGCGGCGGCCTCGCGGGGGGCGGTCGAGCCGGGACAGACGTGGCTGCTGGGCTCGAGGGCGACGCTGTACCGGGACGGCACGCAGGTGGCGCTTCGGCCGGGCGACCGGTTCGAGGCGGCAAAGGTCGAGGGGCAGTGGGCGTTCGGGCGGTGCCGCCGCGGGGAGGCGAGCGTCGAGGGCCGGCTGCCGGTGGCGGCGCTGGCGACGGCGCTGACCGCGGAGCGGTTCGAGGCGCTGCGGGCGGCGATGACGACGTACGTGTACTCGGACGACGAGGCCGCGCGGGGCGAGGCGGCGCAGGCGATCCGGCGTTTCCGCCGCGCGGGATTTCCGCTCATGGAGCTTGCGGCGAGCCGGGTGGGCGGGCTTGCCGAGGCGGCGCCGGCCGGCGAGCAGCAGCTCACGGTGCAGGTGGGCCGCGACGTGGAGGGGGAGTACTACCTCGCCTTGCCCCGGGGCTACGACGCGTCGAAGACGTACCCGCTGATCGTGACGTTTCACGGCATGGGCGGTGACGGCACGTACTACCGGCACTGGAACGCGGGCGACGCGAGGGCGCGGCAGACGTGCATCCTGGTCTCGCCGACGAGCACGGCGGCGGGACGGCGCACGTGGTGGGAGGACGAGTCGGGGGCGCTGATTCTCGAGGCGATCCGCGCGACGATGCGCGACTACTCGGTGGACCCGTGGCGGGTGTATGCGGAGGGGTTCTCGATGGGCGGGATCGCTTCGACGTTCTGGTCGCAGACGTGGCCGGACCGGTTCGGGGCGATCGGGGCGCAGGCGACGTGCTACTGGCGCCGCCGGCGCGACGTGGCGGGCAGCGTGGAGAACATGCGGCTCGTGCCGGCGTTTCTGGCGGTGGGCGAGAACGACAACCCGGCCAACGTGCGCGCCTTCAAACGGCTGGCCGGGGAGCTTGGGCGGCTCAAGACGCCGCACGTGTTCAAGCTGCTCGAGGACACGGGGCACGAGTTCGGCGGTCAGGAGGAGGCGCTGCTCGCGTTCTTGCTGAAGTACCGGCGCACTCTCACTCCGCGCGCGATCGCGTACAACTATTACGAGTGGATCGCAGGCACGCTGCGGCCCGAGTGGGTGTACTGGCTGCGGATCCACGACGCGTCGGACAAGGCGCGGATCGAGGCGCAGGTGCGTGCCAACACGATCACGATCAAGACGGAGCGGGTGCGGCGTTTCGACGTGTTTTTGGACGACCGGCTCGTGGACCTGGACCGGCCGGTGAGCGTGCTGGTGAACGGCAAGACGGTGCACATGGGGCCGGTCGAGCGGGACGTGTTCCTGATGCTGGAGGTGATTCGCGAGACGGGCGACCGGGCGCGGCTGTTTGCGGCGAAGGTCGAGGTGGTGTTGCGGTAGTGGTGTCGCGCCGTCGGGAAAATAGGGACAGGCACCTATTTTTCTGCGCCAGGGTGCATCGAATGTGTTCAGCACCCACAGAAAAATAGGTGCCTGTCCCTATTTTTAGGGGAGGAAGACGTCGAGGGCGACGGCGATCAGGACGACGGTGCTGACGATGGCGTTGACGCGAAAGAAGGCGATGTTGATGCGGCGCGGGTCGTCGGGATGGCGGCGGACGACGGCGTGCTCGTACACGAGGAGCGCGGCGATCAGGCCGAGGCCGAGGTAGTAGAAGAGCTGCAGCGCGGGCTCGGCGAGGCCGAAGGCGAGGAACAGCGCCAGCGTCCCCACGTGCAGGAGGCGGGCGACGGCGAGGCTGCGCCGTGCGCCGAGGGAGACGACGAGGGAATGGAGTCCGGCCTGGCGGTCGAACGCCTCGTCGAGGGTCGCGTAGATCACGTCGAAGCCCGCCACCCACAAAAGCACGGCGGCGCCAAGGAGCACGGGCGGCAGGTCGAAGTGTGCCTGAACGGCGATCCACGCGCCGACGGGGGCGAGCCCGAGGGCGGCGCCGAGCACGAAGTGGGTCAGGCTCGTGAAGCGCTTGGTGAAGGGGTAGAAGACGACGACGGCGATGACGATGGGCGAGAGTGCGAGGGCGAGCGGGTTGATCAACGCGGTGGTGAGCACGAACAGACCGGCCCACACGAGGGCGAACGCGGCGACGCTGCGGCGGTGCAGGATGCCGGCGGGGATGTGGCGCAGCGAGGTGCGGGGGTTGCGGGCGTCGATGTCGGCGTCGGCGAGGCGGTTGACGGTCATGGCGCAACTGCGGGCGGTGACCATGGCGGCGAGGATGAGCAGGACGGTGTGCCAGTGGGGCAGGCCGGGCGCGGCGACGAGCATGGCGGCGAGGGCGAAGGGCAGCGCAAAGAGGGTGTGTGAGAAGCGGATCAGCTCGAGGTAGTTGCGGATGGTTGTGAGCGCCGACATTCGCCCGGGCCTCCTAGACGTCGATGAGGCGCAGGAGGTTGGTGACGCCGGCGGTGGCGATGGGCAGGCCGGCGAGGAGGGCGACGCGCTGGCCGGCCTTGAGGCAGCGGCGGGCGCGCAGGAGGTCGAGGGTCTTTTCGACCATGGCCTCGACGGTCTTGTAGCGGACGGTTTCGGCCGGCTGAACGCCCCAGGTGAGGCAGAGCTCGCGGACGGTGGCGGGGTCGGGGCTCACGGCGAAGATGGGGATGCGCGGCCGGTAGCGGGCGATGAGCCGGGCGGTGGCGCCCGAGGTGGTGCAGGCGACGATGGCGTCGAGCTTGACGGTGCGGGCGAGCACGGCGACGGCGTGGCAGAGGCCGTCGGCGACGGCGTCCTGGTCGGCGCCGGTGGTGATGGGCTCGTCGATGATGGGGTCGAAGCGCCGCTCGGTGCGCGCGGCGATGTCGGCCATCATTCTGACGGCGGCCTTGGGGTAGGCGCCGATGGCGGTCTCCTGGCTGAGCATGACGGCGTCGGTGCCGTCGTGGATGGCGTTGGCGACGTCGGTGACCTCGGCGCGGGTGGGCCGGGCGTTGGCCACCATGGATTCGAGCATCTGGGTGGCGGTGATGACGGGTTTGCCGGCGCGGTTGCACGCGGCGATGATGCGTTTCTGGGCGGCGGCGATGTCGGCGAGGTTGATCTCGACGCCGAGGTCGCCGCGCGCGACCATCACGCCGTCGGCGGCGCGCAGGATGTCGTCGAGGTTGCGGAGCGCCTGGCGTTTTTCGATCTTGGCGATGATGGGGGTGGCCTTGCCTGCTTTGGTGATGAGGGCGCGCAGGGCGTTGACGTCGTCGGCGGTGCGCACGAAGGAGAGGGCGAAGAAGTCCACGCCGTGGGCGAGGCCCCAGGCGGCGTCGGTGCGGTCCTTGGCGGTGAGCGAGCCGACGGAAAGCGTGGTGCGGGGCAGGTTGACGCCTTTTCGCGAGCCGACGGGGCCGCCGACGATGACGCGGCAGGTGACGCGGGGGCCGTCGGTGTCGATGACGCTCAGGCGGACGGCGCCGTCGTTGATGAGGACCGGGTCGCGCGGGCGGACCTCTCTGGCGAGGCGGGTGTAGGAGACGGGCAAGCAGTGCTCGTCGCCGACGACGTCTTCGCCGGTGAGCACGACGGTCCGGCGCCGCTTGAGCAGGCACGAGCCGCCGCCGACCTCGCCGAGGCGCACCTTGGGGCCGGAGAGGTCCTGGAGCACGGCGACGGGCGTGCCGGAGCGTTTCGAGGCGGCGCGCACGCGCTCGAGCATCCGGGCGTGCTCGTCGGGGGTGCCGTGGCTGAAGTTGAGGCGGGCGACGTCCATGCCGGCGCGCACGAGGGCGCGGACGGCGGTGGCCGAGGAGGTTGCGGGCCCGAGGGTGCAGACGATTTTCGTTTTCTGGTGCGTCACGGGTCTCCTGCCCCGCGCAGCCGGGTGGCCTTGGCGACGCCGGCGACGGCGATCATGTAGGCGGCAACGCGCTGGCTGACGCCTTCGCGTTGGGCCAGTTGCGAGGTTTTTTGGTACGCGGTCTTCATGCGTGTCTGCAGTTCTTCAAGGGCGCGGGTCTCGGTCCAGGCGAAGCGCTGGATGTTGTGGACCCACTCGAAGTAGCTGATGCAGACGCCGCCGCTGTTGGCGAGGATGTCGGGGATGACGAGGATGCCGCGGTCGTGCAGGCAGTCGGCGGCGTCCGGCGTTGTCGGGTTGTTGGCCGCTTCGGCGACGAGCTTTGGCTTGATGCGTCGGCAGTTGCGCCGGTTGATGACGCTGCCGAGGGCGGCGGGGACAAGGATGTCGCACTCGAGCTCGAGCAGCTCTTCGTTGGTGACCGGCTCGGCCCGGGGGCAGCCGGTGAGCCGGCCATGCTCGTGCTTGAACCGGAGCGCGTCATTGACGTCGAGGCCCTTGGGGTTATAGACGCCGCCGGCCGAGTCGCTCACGGCGAGGATGGTGCAGCCCTTGTCTGAGAGGAAGCGCGCCGCGGAGGAGCCGACGTTGCCGAAGCCCTGCACGACGACGGTGGAGGTGGCGAGGTCGAGTCCGAGCTCGGCGGCGGCTTCGACGATGGCGTACTCGACGCCGCGGCCGGTGGCGAACTCGCGGCCGGGGATGCCGCCGACCTCGACGGGCTTGCCGGTGACAACGCCGGGGGTGTGGCCGTGCTTGCGGCTGTAGGCGTCCATGATCCAGGCCATAATCTGCGGGTTGGTGTTGACGTCGGGGGCCGGGATGTCCTGGTAGGGGCCGATGACGCAGTCGATCTGCTCGACGAACACGCGCGTCATGCGCTCGATTTCGCCGGAGGACATGGTTTTTGGGTTGCAGGCGATGCCGCCCTTGGCGCCGCCGAAGGGCACGTCGATGAGGGCTGTTTTCCACGTCATGAGCGCGGCGAGCGCGCGCATCTCATCGATGTCGAGGTCGGGGTGGTAGCGCAGGCCGCCTTTGTTGGGGCCGCGGGCCTGGTTGTGCTGCACGCGCCAGCCGATAAAGGTTTCGATGTGGCCGTCGTCCATACGCACGGGCACCTGGACGCGAACCTCGCGGAGGGGCGTCGTGAGCAGCGTCTGCAGGTCGGCGGGCAGCTCGAGGTGCGCGGCGGCGATGTCGAAGTAGTGGTTGGTGGACTCGAAGGCGGAGGCGATGGATTCGGCTCCGGCTTCGTCCTTTGCGGTCGCTGCGGTTTCAGGGGTGAGGTCCGGGTCGTTCATGCGCGTGGCTCCTGGGGTGTGGCGGGCGGTTCGAGGCGGCCTTTCTGCTCGGCGCCGACGGCGGCGAGGGCGGTCATGTGGACGATGTCGCGGACCTCGTAGGCGCCGATGATGAGCAGGTGCACGGGGCGTCGCATGCCGGTGAGGATGGGGCCGATGGCGGTGGCGCCGCCGAGGCGCTGCATGAGCTTGAAGGCGATGTTGCCGCTCGAGAGGCCGGGGAAGATGAGCAGGTTGGCGTCGCCGCTGACGCGCGAGAAGGGGTAGGTGGAGGCGACGATAGCGGGGTCCACGGCGGTGTCGGCCTGCATTTCGCCGTCGACGACGAGGTCGTCTCGGCGTTCCTGGACGAGCTCGGCGGCGCGGCGCATCTTGTCGGTCAGGGGGTGACGCACGGAGCCGAAGTTGCTGAAGCTGAGCATGGCGATGCGCGGCTGGATGTTGAAGAGCTGGGTGATCTCGTCGGCGCAGGCGATGGCGATGTGGGCGAGGTCTTCGGCGCTCGGGTCGATGTTGACGGTGGTATCGGCGAAGAAGGTGACGCGGCCGCGGGTGATGACGATGTACATGCCGGCGGGGGTCTTGATGCCGGGGGCGGTCTTGACGATCTCGAGGTAGGGGCGGATGGTGGCCGGGTAGTGCTGGGTGAGGCCGGAGATGACGCCGTCGACCTCGTCGAGGCGCAGCATCATGGCGGCGTAGTAATTGGGGTTGCGCAGCAGGGTGGGGGCATCGCCTTTGCTCACGCCTCGGCGGTGGCGCAGGGCGTAGAGCTTGTCGGCGTAGCGGGCGCGGTCGGGCGAGGTTTCGATATCGATGATTTCGGTGCCGGGCAGGTGCACGTGCAGCTCGTGCATGCGCTGTTCGATGCGCGCGCGGTTGCCGAGCAGCACGGGGGAGGCGATTTTTTCTTCGAGCACGATCTGCGCGGCGTAGAGCACTTTGTCGCAGTCGCCCTCGGGATAGGCGATGCGCTTGGGCTTGGCCTTGGCATGGCGCATGACGGGGCGCATGACGGCGCGCGACCGGCCGAGGCGCGCTTCGAGCTGTTCGCGGTACTCGTCGAGGTCAACGTGCACGCGGGCGACGCCGGTGTCCATGGCGGCCTTGGCGACGGCGGGGGCCTCCCAGAGCAGCACGCGCGGGTCGAAGGGCTTGGGGATGATGTAGTCGGGTCCGAACTCGAAGTGTTGGCCGCCGTAGGCGGCGCCGAGCCAGTCGGAGACGGGCTCCTTGGTGAGGTCGGCGAGCGCGCGCGAGGCGGCGACTTTCATCGGCTCGTTGATGGTGGTGGCGCGCACGTCGAGGGCACCCCGGAAGATAAAGGGGAAGCCGAGCACGTTGTTGACCTGGTTGGGGTAGTCGGATCGGCCGGTGGCCATGATGAGGTCGTCGCGGGCGGCGGTGGCCTCTTCGTAGGTGATTTCGGGGTCGGGATTGGCCATGGCGAACACGAGGGGTTTGGGGGCCATCGAGCGGACCATGTCCTGGGTGACGCAGTCGGCGACCGAGACGCCGACGAACACGTCGGCGCCGGCCATGGCGTCGGCGAGGGAGCGGGCCTTGGTCGAGGCGGCGAAGCGCTCTTTGTAGGGGTTCATGCCTTTGGTGCGTCCGGCGTAGACGACGCCGTGGCTGTCGCACAGGAGCATGTTGTCGCGCGTGACGCCGAGGGTTTCGTAGAACCTGGCGCAGGCGATGCCGGCGGCGCCGGCGCCGCTGAAGACGACTCGGACGTCGCCGATTTTTTTGCCGACGATCTCGAGGCCGTTGAGCAGGGCGGCGCCGCTGATGATGGCGGTGCCGTGCTGGTCGTCGTGGAAGACGGGGATGTTGAGGCGCTCGATGAGGGCCTCCTCGATGGCGAAGCAGTCGGGGGCTTTGATGTCCTCGAGGTTGATGCCGCCGAAGGTGGGTTCGAGCAGCTCGACGGCGTGGATGATCTCGTCGGGGTCCTGGGTGTTGAGTTCGATGTCGAACACGTCAATGTCGGCGAAGCGTTTGAAGAGCACGCCCTTGCCTTCCATGACGGGCTTGGCGGCGAGGGCGCCGATGTTGCCGAGCCCGAGCACGGCGGTGCCGTTGGAGACGACGGCGACGAGGTTGGCTTTGGTGGTGTAGGTGTAGACCTCGTCGGGGCGTGCTTCGATCTCGCGGCAGGGCTCGGCCACGCCGGGCGTGTAGGCGAGCGAGAGGTCGTGCTGGGTCAGGCAGGGCTTGGAGGCGATGACCTCCAGTTTGCCCTTGCGGTCGCGAGCGTGGTAATCGAGCGCGTCTTGCTTGCGGATCATGTGGGGTCACCTCGTGCGTATGATGGCGCACTGCGGGGCAGTGCGACGGGGTTGTTCAGAATGAGTGCTTCTTTTTGCCCTTCGACGGGCTCGGGGCAGGCTCCTTGGGCGGGGCCGGGGCGGGCCTGGACGAGGTAGACGATGCGGACGGTGCGCTCGCCGTGCCACCAGCCGTGGCGCTCGTCGTTGTAGTGCGGCCCGAACTGCGACGGCGAGCCGGCGTCGTAGCCGAGGCGTGCCCCTCGACTTCGCTCGGGACGGGCGCCGGTCTCGTCGGAGGCGACTCGAGCCAGGTCCATCTTGTTTGTGGCGCCGTCGGCAATGAGGGCGACGGCCTTTTCGGGGGTGCTCAGGGCGGCCCAGTCGTTGGCGCAGACGATGTAGTTGAGGGGCCGCTCGAAGTCGGCGAGGCGCTGGATCCGGACGTCGCGAGGCGAGCACGCGAGGGTGGTCCAGGTCTCGGTCGCGCCGTTGAGCCGGAGGTCGCCGACGACGAGGCTGTGGTCGGTCTTGTTCTGCTTCCAGGGTTGATAGACGCCGAGGCTCACGGGCGCCTGGAAGCGGAGGCGGGTCTCGACGAGGATTCGGTCCACGGGGCGGTAGAGCCGGATCGTTTGCTGCTTCGTGATGCCGAGGGGGAGCTCGTGTTCGAGCGTGAGCTGGTCGAAGAGCTCGCCGGCGTCGCGGGCGACGACGCGTGCGGGGGCATCGTCGGTGAGGCGCTCGAGGGTGCGAGTGGGCGTGAAGGCGAGGCGGTTGAGGAACTCGCCCTCGTCGAGGAAATCGTCGCCGCGCAGGGTGAGGCGGGTGATCGCGCCGCCGCGCTCGGCGTTGACGAAAAGGGTGAGGGCGTCGCTCTCGAGGACAGTTCCCGAAAGTCTTGGTGGCTTCTTTCGCGAGGTCTTTCGGGCATCCCAGGCGATTTCGATGGCGCCGATGCTGCGGGCGGCAAGGCCGGCGGCGGTGACGAGGGTGCACGAGCGGACGGAGCCGCCGGGCCAACGCTGCGCGTCGGCGAGCTGGTGGGGGAGTTTTTGGCCATCGAGGCGGACGGTGATGTGGCCGAAGCAGGCGCCCTTGTCGAAGCGCAGGGGCACCTCGATGATCTCGGGCCGCCGGGCGAGGCCGAGGGTCTCGACGAGCGGGACGAGGATGGCGTTTGGCCGGGTTTTCCTGGGGACGAACGGCGCGGCGGCCTCGCGCGCAAAGGCCCGGGCGCGCTCGGCGCCCTGGGCGGCGTGGCGGTAGCCCCAGAGGCGGCGGTCGAGGCACGGGCGCCACGCTTTGGGCTCGGTGCTCTCGAGCATGAAGAGGTCGTGCCACGCGCGCTCGCGGAGCGTCTCGAGGCGCGCGGCGACTTTTTTGCCGTTGCGGCCGGCCTTGATGCGTTTGAGGAGCGCCTCGCCGGCGCGGAGGTCGCGGCGGATGGCCTGGGCGAGGGAGTTTTGGTCGATGTCCACGGTGTCGCCGCTCCACCAGCGGAAGTGGGCGATCCAGTTGGAGACGTCGTTGAGTTCGATCGTGCGCGTGGGCGGGTTCTTTGTGAGGTACGGGCCGATGAGGACGGGCTCGACGTAGGGGAGCGCGTCGGCGACGCGGAAGATGCGCTCGTGCAAAAGGGCTTCTTCCTCGACGCCGGCCATCTCGAGGTCGTCGCCGAAAACGAGGACGAGGGCGCGGTCACGGGCCGGGTCGGCCTCGATGCGGGTCCGCAGGGCCTCAAAGCCGGCGCGGATGTCATCGTCGGTCGAGGCGGGCGTCCAGTTCGGGCGTGGGCCGAGGTTGAAGGCGGTGATGGTGTGGCCGGTGGTGCCGCGGACGGTGGCGGGCTCGTCGCCGGGCATCTGGCGCAGGTAGATGGCCGTGGCGCCTGCTGTGTGCAGCAGCCGGGGCAGGTAGGGGGACCAGGAGCACTCGGGCGACCAGAAGACGGTGGGCCGGACGTTGTAGTAGCGGCGGGTGACCTGGAGGTCGCGCTCGATCTCGCGCACGAGCGAGTCGTGGGGCGTGAGCGCCGTCTGGGGATGCGAGTAAGGGCACTGGGTGAGTTCGAGGCGGCCGGCGCGCATGAGTTCGCGGATCGCGCGGTAGGTGCGCGGGAACTCGCGCGCGACGAGCTCCTTGGTCTGACCGGTGAGGGCGAGGGTCATTCTGGCCGACGGGACGCGCGCGAGGACGTCGAGGGTGCGCTCGTAGCGCGCGCTCAGGAGCTCGTCGAGCCGCTCGTCCCGGAGGGCGGCGTAGGGGTAGTTGCCGAAGGGCAGGTAGCCGATGTGGATGGTTGTTGCCATCTACGGCGCGTGACCGGTCGCCCGCGTGCCGAGCGGGCCGTCAATAAAGCCTTTGTATAGCATGAGGCACACCCGGTGGCCACCCCTATCAGGGCTTTGTGAAGACCTGGGTGTGGAGGATGCTCTTGGCGGCGAGGGAGTAGATGGTCACCTCGAGCTCGCGGCCGCGCACCTCGAGGCAGGCGAAGGAGGCGTCGTGGCCTTTGTTGTCCCAGGCTCGGAGGTGGCCGGGGTTGACGATGACGACGTCGTCGCGCCGGCTCACGAACGGGGTGTGGGTGTGGCCGTGGAGGACGAGGTCCACGTCGTGGTTCCGGACGAGGGCTTGTGGATCGGGGTCGCCGGGGAGGTCGTTCTTGTGGGGATCGGGCGTGTGGGTGATGAGGACGCGCCAGGGGCCGAACTCGGTGCGGATGCGGTTGGGCACGGCGGGGTCCCGGTAGCGGTCGCTGAAGACGCCGGGGATGGCGATGAGGTCGGGGCCGAGCTCACGCAGGACGTCGGCGTCGTCCTCGTCGTCGCCGAGGTGGACGATGAGGTCCACGTGGAGCTCATTGGCAAGGAAGGCGCCGGCGTCGCGCACGTTGTCGAGCTCGCGGTGCGAATCGCTGATGACGCCGATTCTCATGGTTGGTGCCGTTGGGTGCGTGTGGTGTTCAATCCCACCAGAAGAAGAGCTCGTTCTGTCCGTGGTCGGCTTCCTTGGAGGCCCTCTGTCCGGCTGCTTCCGAGGCGTGGATGCTGAAGAGGGCGGCCCGTTCTTCCTTGTCCTGCGGCAGGGCGACGATGAGGACGTCTGCGTAGGGCCCTTTCTCCGCTTCGATCCTGGCCGGGTCGTCGCGCACGTTGGCCACGTAGACGCCGACGGCCCCGCGCTCGTAGAGCATCTTGACGAAGTCGAGGGCCTTGGCCGTGGCGCCGAACCTGTTCGAGGCGAGCGCCGATTCGTTGGGATTGCGCTCGAGCCAGGTGAGCGCCTCGAAGTGGCGCATCTGGGCGAGATGCGATTGCCCGCGTGCGCGGCTGCGTCCGCAGAGGCGTGACGCGAGCATCGAAGGCAGGCCGTAGGCGATGGCGAGAATGAGAAGGACGCAGACGGCGGGCCACAGCCATCCGGTGCGTCTCGTCCTGCGGACGAATTGGTCCGCCCGGGCCTGTTTTTCGAGGCTGTCCTGATAGGCCTGCTGCCACGCGTCGAAGAACTTCTTCTGGCCCTCACGGATTTCGAGAAGCAACTGTTTCGTCTCGTCGTCGGAATCCATTTGTCATCTCCTCTTCACCCGGCACGCTGTATAATGATAGCACGTTGAAGGGGATTTGGCTTCCCCGTTGTGGGCGTGGAACGTTCCCGCGCGTTTCGCGTTCCAAGTCAGAGACGATTCGAGGCGGACGGGGTGACGGTGTTCGAGATGGCAGGAAAAGCCCTTCGTACGGTTGCGGCGGCGCAGTTCTTCTGCGTGGCGACGGCGGGCTGTCTCGCGGCGTCGGCCGGGGGCGACGTGGGGGAGAGCCCCAGGGAGCGTGGTGGCCTATTGCGTTCATCTCAAAGGCGTTATGAGCCGCCGCCCGCGCCGGGCGCGCTCGAGCGGGAGGGCGATGCCGCCGCGCGGCGCCGGTGGAGCCGGGTGCCCTATGCCGACGGCCGCACGCCGGGGGAGGCCGAGGCGGCGGCCGTCTCGGGCGATGGCGGCTTTGCGCTGGCGTGCGACGGGGTGAAGGGCGTGCGGCTCAACTGCGCGACGCGGGAGAACTGGTCAGGGGCGGAGGCGCTTGCGTTCCGTGTGGTGGCGGGCGCGGGGCAGCCGCGTGGGATCGAGCTGACCGTGTTCCTCAAGGACGGGGACCATTGCTGGTACGAGGCGACGCCGGTGCGGGGGCCGGCGCCGGGTGAGGCCAGGGAGTTCGTCGTGCCGCTGGGCGGGGCCGGGGTGTGGCGTAACGTGGGTCACGGCAAGCCGCTCGGGGCGTACTCGCTCCAGGACGTGCAGGAGTTCGGGCTGGGGTTCTTCTGCGAGGAACCGATGAGCGGCACGCTGCGGGTAGAGGCGCTTCGGCTTGTGCCGCGAGCGGAGAAGGCCGAAGCCTTGCGCATCGTCGAGTACCGCGAGCCGGGGCGCGCGGTGGGCCGGTACGAGCGGTACGAGATCCGGTTCCGGCTCAACCGGGCGTTCGAGAACCCGTTCGACCCCGAGCAGGTGGACGTGGCGGCGGCGGTGTCGGCCCCCTCGGGGGAGGCGTGGACGGTGCGCGGTTTTTTCACGCAGGACTACCGGCGCGAGGTGCGCGAGGAGCTCGAGGCGCTGACGCCGGTGGGGGCGCCGTACTGGGCGGTGCGGATCGTGCCCAGGGAGGTGGGCGAGCACACGGTGCGGCTGAGCATCCGGACGCCCGGGGAGACGCTGACGCTCAAGCCCCGGAAGCTCGTCGTGGTGCCGTCGGACCGGAAAGGATACGTGCGGGTGAGCGAGCGGGACCCGCTGCATTTCGAGTTCGAGACGGGCGGGCCGTTTTACCCGGTGGGCCACAGCGTGCACGCGCCCGTGGACGAGCACTACCACCGGATGCAGAAGCTGCCGCTGCCGGCGGTGGACCGCAAGACGCTGTTCTACGACGAGGTGTTTGGGAAGATGGGCGCCGCGGGCGAGACTTTTACGGAGATCTGGATGTGCCCGTGGTGGATGGAGCTCGAGTGGCGCGGCGACTGGCACCCGTTCAAGGGCTTGGGCCGGTACAACTTGGAGAACGCGTGGCGGCTCGATTACCTGTTTTCGCTCTGCGAGCGGTACGGCATCCGGCTGCAAATCGCGCTGATGAACCACGGGGAGCTGACGACGACGGTGGATGCGGACTGGCAGAACAGTCCGTACAACGCCGCCAACGGCGGGTTCCTGCGGCGGCCGATGGAGTGGTTCACGAGCGAGCGGGCGCAGGAGCTGTGGCGGCAGAAGCTGCGGTACATCACGGCGCGCTGGGGCGGCGAGACGCACCTGTTCGGGTGGGTGTTGATCAGCGAGTCGGACCTGACGGGGCCGTACTCGGGCTGGGCGCGGCGCGAGCCGACGTACCGCGAGTGGGCGATTCCGACGGCGCGCACCCTGCGCTCGATTGACCCGGGGCGGCACCCGATCACGAACCACTACTACGGCGACTACATGCACCTGGACAAGGAGCTGTTCGCCGCGCCGGAGATTGACTACATGGCGTGCGACTGCTACCGGTGCGGGCCGCGCGGGGAGGGGCGCGACCTGGTGGACCTGCTCGAGGGCACGGTGGGGCTGAGCCGCGAGATGGGCAAGCCGATCGTCATCAGCGAGTACGGCGGCGACTGGTGCGGCGCGATGGACAACAAGCTCAAGGCCGAGCAGCACGGCGGGATCTGGGCCGCCTACATGACGGGGATGACGTCCACGCCGCTGTTCTGGTGGTTCGGGTTCGTCGAGCACCACAACCTGTACGGCACGTACGTGGCGTACAGCCGGTTCGTCGCGGGCGAGGACCGGCGCGGCAAGCCGGCGAGGACGGTCCGGCCCGCGGTGACGCTTCGGGAGCCGGTCGGCACGCCGGTCAAGGCGATCGCGCGCGTGGGCGAGGGGTGGCTCGACGCGTGGATCCACGAGGACCGGGGGCTGCCGATTATTGACTACTTCGAGAGCAAGCGGGCGTTCCAGTCGGAGAAGAAGATCCACGAGGAGCCGTGGACGTTCACGACGATCTCCGGCGCCTCGATCACAATCACGGACTTCCGGCCGGGAGCGTACACGGCCGAGTTCTGGGACACGGTCACGGGCGAGGTGATCTCGACGGCGGAGGTCGCGGTGGGCGATGACGGGGTGCTCACGATCACGACGCCGACGTTTGTGCGGGACGTGGCGGTGAAGGTTCGCGCGAAGGAGGAGTAGGAATCTCTCGCAGAGGCGCAGAGCGCGCAGAGGGAAAAGTGCCGGCAAGGCTTCTCCTTCTCTGCGGTCTCTGCGCCTCTGCGAGAGGTCCTTACTGCGTCAAGCGCTGTTGGGCGGTGCGGAGCTGGGTGATGACGGCGCAGCGGGCGAATTCGGCGACGAGGTGGCCGTTGCGGCGCCAGCCCATTTCGAGGCCCTCGGCGGGCCGGTTGTGGTCGTCGGGGCCGGTGATCTCGATGAGCGCCGCCGTGTGGCCTCCTTGACAAGTCCTTCTTGACGCCCTACGATTCTGTAGGATTCACAGTATTGGCAGACGTGGTGGTCGTGTTTCTGGAGGGCGCATGATGGCCAAACGGGGCGGACAGCCGAAGGTCAGGAGGGAGGTTCGCGAGCTCTCGGCGCTGTTCGAGATCAGCCAGACGCTGGACCGGAGCCTGGACCTGCGCGACGTGGCGGACGCGGTGCTGCGGGCGATCGCCGAGCACATGGGCATGGTGCGCGGCACGTTGACGCTGCTGAACCGCGACACCGGCGAGATCTCGATCGAGGCGGCGTACGGGCTGTCGGCGGCGCAGCAGCGGCGGGGCAAGTACGGGCCGGGCGAGGGGGTCACGGGCCAGGTGGTGCAGACGGGGCGGCCGGCGGTGGTGCCTCGGATCTCGGAGGAGCCGTTGTTCGTGCACCGCACGGGTGCGCGCAAGGGCCTGCGCAAGGAGGACATCTCGTTCATCTGCGTGCCGATCAAGCTGGGCAACGAGGTGGTGGGCGCGTTGAGCGCGGACCGGCTGTTCGACGAGACGGTTTCGCTCGACGAGGACGTGCGGCTGCTCTCGATCATCGCGTCGATGATCGCGCAGGCGGTGCGGCTGCGGCAGTCGGCCGAGGAGCGGCACCGGCGGCTGCTCGAGGAGAACGTGCGGCTGCAGGAGGAGCTCCGGGAGCGGTTCCGGCCGGCGAACATCATCGGCAACTCGAAGCCGATGCAGGACGTGTACGACCTGATTGCGCAGGTGGCCAAGAGCAACACGACGGTGCTGATCCGCGGCGAGAGCGGCACGGGCAAGGAGCTGGCCGCGCACGCCATCCACTACAACAGCCACCGGGCGAGCAAGCCGTTCATCCGGGTCAGTTGCGGCGCGCTGCCCGAGACCGTGGTCGAGAGCGAGCTGTTCGGGCACGAGAAGGGGGCGTTTACGGGCGCGATCGCGCAGCGCAAGGGGCGGTTCGAGCTCGCGCACGGGGGTACGATTTTTCTCGACGAGATCGGCGACCTGTCGGGGGCGACGCAGGTGAAGCTGCTGCGCGTGCTGCAGGAGCGCGAGTTCGAGCGCGTCGGCGGGAGCGCGACGATCCGGGCCGACGTGCGGGTGATCGCCGCGACGAACCGGGACCTCGAGGCGTTGATCGCCGAGGGCGTGTTCCGGCAGGACCTGTACTACCGGCTCAACGTGTTCCCGATCCTGATGCCGTCGCTGCGCGAGCGGCGTTCGGACATTCTGCTGCTGGCGGACCATTTCGTCGAGCGGTACGGCGAGGCGGCGGGCAAGACCGTGCGGCGCATCTCCACGCCCGCGATCGACATGATGATGTGCTACCACTGGCCGGGCAACGTGCGTGAGCTGGAGAACTGCATCGAGCGGGCCGTGCTCCTGAGCACGGACGGGGTGATCCACGGCCACCACCTCTCGCCGACGCTGCAGACGGCCGAGGCGAGCGGCACCTGGCACACGGGCACGCTGCAGGAGTCGCTCGACGAGCTGGAGCGGGAGCTGATCCTCGATGCGCTCAAGTCCTCGCGCGGCAACAGGGCCAAGGCGGCACGCGCGCTGGGCATCAGCGAGCGGCTGATGGGCCTGCGGGTGCAGAAGCACGGGATCGAGCCGCGCCGATTTCGTACGTCTCGGTAGGTTCCATAGGTTGATCCGACCTGCAGGTGTGTCGTTCCGGGTCGGAGCCCACAGATCCCCTTCCTCCGTATCGTGCGCGTACGGCGCAGCTTATGATGTTCCCTATTGCGATCCTCCACGCTGGCATGGGCCTTGCCTAAGGAGCGGGTTGAACTGTCCGCGCGTGCCGTCCGAGTGCGGCGAGGTTCGCGGACGCGACACGCGCACGGTTGTCTCGCGCTGATGAGGTTTTGGTGCGGGGCAGCGGCGCAGCGGGGCAGCGGCGCAGCGGGGCAGCGGGGCCAGCACGGAGGGATGGCATGAAACGAGTTTTGCCGATCGCGGCGGCGGTTGTGGCGGTGACGGTGTGCGGGCGAACGGCTTCGGCCCAGGAGCCGGCGGCGGCGCTGAGCGGCGTGGGTCTCGACACCGTCTGGGTGCTTGTGGCGGCGTTCCTTGTCTTCTTCATGCAGGCGGGGTTCGGGATGGTGGAGGCGGGATTCATCCGGGCGAAGAACGCGTGCAACATTCTCACCAAGAATTTTTTGGATTACTGCGTGGCGAGCGTGATGTTTTTCCTCGTCGGCTACGCGCTGATGTTCGGCGCGGGCAACGGGTTCATCGGCCTGACGGGGTTCGGCATGTCGGGTGCGGACAACCCGTCGGGGGTGCCGACGGCTGCGTTCTGGCTGTTCCAGGCCGCGTTCTGCGGGGCGGCGGCGACGATTGTGGCCGGGGGGATGGCCGAGCGGATGAAGTTCCACGCGTACCTGCTCTATACGGCGGTGATCAGCGCCGTGGTGTATCCGATCGTCGGGCACTGGATCTGGCACGCCGACGGGTGGCTGGCCGGGCTGGGGTTTGCCGATTTCGCCGGCTCGACGGTGGTGCATGCCACGGGCGGGTGGGTGGCCTTCATCGGCACGATTGCGCTGGGGCCGCGGCTGGGCAAGTACGGCCCGGACGGCCGGCCGCGGGCGATTGCGGGCCACTCGATTCCGCTGGCGGCGCTGGGCGTGTTCCTGTTGTGGTTCGGCTGGTTCGGGTTCAATCCGGGCTCGACGCTGAGCGTGGGTGACGGGGGGCTGATCGGGCGGGTCGCGATGAACACGAACCTGGCGGCCGCGGCGGGTGCGATCACGGCGATGGTCACGGTGTGGGTGCTGTACGGCAAGCCGGACCTGTCGATGACGATGAACGGCGCGCTGGCGGGCCTGGTGGCGATTACGGCGCCGTGCGCGTTCGTCTCGCCGGCGAGCTCGATCGCGATCGGCGCGGTCGGCGGCGTGATCGTGGTGCTCGGCGTCGGCTTGCTCGACAGGATGCGGGTGGACGATCCGGTGGGCGCGGTGCCGGTCCACGGGATGAACGGTATCTGGGGCACGCTCGCGGTGGGGTTGTTCGGCCGGGAGGCGCTCGGGGTGGCCAGCGACGGGCTGTTGTTCGGCGGCGGCTTGAAGCAGTTGGGCGTGCAGCTGCTAGGGACGGTGGCGGTGACGGCGTTCGTGGTGGTGGCCATGGGCCTGGTCTTCTACGCGATCAAGAAGACGGTCGGTCTGCGGGTCTCCAAGGCGGAAGAGCTGCGCGGGCTGGATATCGGCGAGCACGGTCTGGAGGCGTACTCGGGCTTCCAGATCTTCACGACGCAGTGAGCAGGAGGCGGCGGCCATGAAGCTTGTCATCGCATACATTCAGCCCGAGCGGCTCCCCGAGGTGAAGCAGGCGTTGTTCCGGGCGCACGTGTTCAAGATGTCGGTCACGAACGCGCTCGGCTGCGGGCGCCAGAAGGGGTACGTCGAGTCGTACCGGGGCGTCGAGATCGAGGTGAACCTGCTCAAGAAGGTCCGGCTCGAGATCGCGGTAAACGACAACTTCGTCAAGCCGACGGTGGACGCGATCGCCAGGGGCGCGCGGACCGGGGAGTTCGGCGACGGCATTATCCTGGTGCTCGAGCTCGGCGAGTGCATCCGAATCCGGACCGGCGAGACCGGCCGAGCGGCCATCGGGTAAGAGAGGAACCTCACGCATCCTTCTCCGCTGAAGCTACGAAGGACGAGGCGCATAGGATGCGAAGGCGCAAAGGCGCAAAGGCGCATAGGATGCGAAGGCGCGAAGGAACGCGACGCTGCTGGTGCGCGTCGGGTCCCGCTGAGGAGGGTTCTCACGGAGCCTTAAAGAGAGTGTTCCCGCGCTCGTCGATCATCTCCAGGCGCGGTTGGCCGTCCGCATGAGTCTCAAGCGAGATCTGGGGTACTTGGTCTTTGTCGTAGATGTCGATGAATGACTCCCCGAATTCGTTGATGCCCGCAAGCAGCGCCAGTCTCTTCTGCGCACCATAGAGAGCAATGACCGGTCTGCCCTCCGAAAGCAGGTTCAGCTCAAGACGCTTCCTGTCGTGGTTGTCGTGGAGGAACAGTCTCGGTTGGCCATCTTCTTTAACCCACAGGTTTGCCCTGAACCTGCCTTCTCTGTCACAAAGGGCGAAGAATACCTGCCCGTCCTTCGTGCCCAGATAGGCGCGATTATTCCCCTCGCGGTCTTTGAGCCCGTACATCTTCGCTACTATCGTACCCGTCTCCAGAGCGCAGAGCCGCACAAAGCAGCCACCCCCGACGAGCACGAGCGCCAAGAGCCACACGGCAACAATGGCCTTGCGGCTGCGTTTCTCAACTTTCCTCAGCCGTTTCTGTAGGGCCTCCAAGTCCGGTGTCTGCTCTGTCATAAGCGTGCCCTCCCTTTTCCCTTTGCGTCTTTGCGCCTTTGCGTGGGGTTCCTTTGGGCGGTGCGGAGCTGGGTGACGATGTCGTAGCGGCCGAATTCGGCGAGGAGGTTGCCGTTGCGGCCCTTGCCCATCTCGAGGCCCTCGCCGGGCTGGTTGTGGTCGTCGGAGCCGTTGGTCTTGATGAGTTTTTTGTGCGGGTGCGCGGCGTTGTACTCGTCCACCATCGCGGAGAAGAGATAGGCCTGGTAGGTGCCGGTCTCGTCGTCCGTGACGTTGCGCCAGCCGTCCACCTCGACGGCCATGAGGCCGGCGTCGGCGAGGCGCCAGATTTCCTGGGCGATCTCGCGGTTCGTCTTGCCTTCCTTGTTCTTGAGCTCGGTCGGGTGCGGGAGGCCGGGGACGCCGCCGAGCTCGAGGACGTAGCCGATGAACGCCTCGGGCGACATGTCCAGGGCGCCGACGTCGAGGGGCTCGTCGAGCATGCCGGCCTTCGTGGTGTACTTGAGCTGGATGTCCTTGACGTCCTCGGCGAGGCCGCGGTCGCGCAGCAGGTCGCCGTATTTGAGAGAGAGGACGACGGAGATGTCGCCCTTGGTGGCGAGGCCGCCTCGGAGGTAGCGCTCGACGTCGTCGGGGGTGATCTCGAGCTGGAGGCCGTGGCGGCTGAAGACTTCGGGGACTTTGGCGACCATGGCGGCGAGCTGACGCTTCTTGGCGGCGCGGATGGTCTCGATGCGCTCCTGGTTTGCGCCGGTGGCGTACCATCCCAGGAACCGGTCGGCGTCGGGGAACCAGGCGATGATCTCGGTGCCGGGTCGGTCGGTGTAGAACTCGATGCCGGCGAGGACGTCGAGGCCGAAGATGGGGCCGGCGGCGAGGGCCTCGGGCACGCCGTCGAAGACGTCGTGGTCGGTCAGAGCGATCGCCCGCATCTTGCGCCGCCATGCTTCGTAGACGCGGCCCGCGGGGGAGTGGTAGCCGTCGGAGTAGAACGAGTGGAGGTGGAGGTCCACTTCGACGTTGGCGTCGAGGTCGCGCACGCCCAGGCGCGCGAGCTCTTTCGCGGCGTCGAGCCGCGCGGCAGGCCCGGCGTCGTAGGCGTTGATCGTGTGCTGAAGGTCTTCGAGTATGCTCACGCGAGTAACGATACGCTCTGCGGGCGCACGAGCAAAGCGAGAACGCCCTTCGACAAGCTTCCGCCTTCGCTGAAGCTACGGCGGACTGGGCGCAGGGCAGGCGCCTACGACGAGGCGTATTGCGGCGGCAGGCGTGGGCGGCTATACTGGCCGGGCCCTGCGTGTCGGGGCTTTTGTTTCGTTGGGGTGCGTATGGCCGGAGAGGAACTAAGCGTTCGCGCAGCAAGCGTTCGCGCACCAAGCGTTCGCGCATTAAGCGTTCGTGAGAAAGTCGCGTACGGGTATGCCGATTTCGGGTACGGGATCGCGTTCTCGGTGATCGGGCTGTATCTGTGGCCGTACTTTTCGACCAAGACGACGATGGGCGTGCTGCTCGCGGGGCTGGTGGTGCTGGTGGGCAAGGTGTGGGACGCGATCACGGACCCGCTGGTGGGGTCGCTGAGCGATCGGACGACGAGCCGGTGGGGGCGGCGGCGGCCGTGGCTGCTGTTTGCGGCCGTGCCCTTCGGGGCGATGTTCGTGGTGATCTGGCTGGTGCCTGCGGGGTGGGGCCGTGGGGCGGTGTTCGCGTTCGCGGCGATGACCCAACTGGTGTATTGGACGGCCTACACGTGCGTGGCGGTGCCGCACGCGTCGCTCACGCCGGAGCTGACGAAGGACTACGATGCGCGCACGGGGTTGACGTCGTACCGGATGGCGTTCTCGGTGGCGGGGGTGATGGTCGGCTCGTCGCTGGTGCCGTGGATCGTCGGGGGCAGTCATGAGGAGTGGACGGAGGCGGGGTTCGTTCGAATGGCGCTGGTGTGTGCGGCGGCGCTGGTCTCGGGGCCGCTGGTGGTGTTTTTCGGGTGCCGTGAGCGGCATCCGGAGCGGGTGGTGCGGCGCATCTCGATACTGGAGGGGTTCCGGCTCGTGTCGCACAACCGGCCGTTTTTCATCGCGCTGGCGATGTACCTTGCGGCGTGGGTGGGGCTTTCTATGACGACGGGGATGTTCTATTTCTTTTTCGGCTACCGGCTCGGCTTCGGCGACCAGATGAAGTACGTGCTGCCGGTGATTTTTGCGACGGTCGGCGTGATGCTGCCGGTGTGGGTGCGGGTGAGCGCGCGGTTCGGCAAGCGGGCGGCCTACATTGCGGGGATGTGCGTGTTCGCGGCGGTGGGCTTCGGCACGTTGACATTGGGGCCGGACACGACGCAGCTTGTCTGGGCGTTTGCGGTCGTGGCGGGGATCGGGCTGTCGGCCATCTACCTGATTCCGTGGTCCATTATTCCGGACTGTATCGAGTATGATGAGCTGAAGACGGGGATGCGGCGCGAGGGCATCTTCTACGGGTTCGTGACGTTCGCGCAGAAGCTCGCGGTGGCGGTGGGCATTTGCCTGCTGGGCTGCCTGCTGGGGCTGACGGAGTACGATCCGGCGGTGACGCCGAGCCCGTCGGTGCTGTGGGCGATCCGGCTGCTGTTCGGCCCGATCCCGGCGTGCGTGGTGCTGGCGGGGGTGGTGGCGGCGTTGTTTTATCCGATTACGAAGCGCGAGCACGAGCGGATCCACGCGGCGATCGCGGCGCGGGCCGCTTCGACACGCTCAGGGTCCCCCGGCGAGACAGGCGGAGGCACGGAAGGATGACAAAGAACACGGTCAACTACATCATCAACGCGGTGATGGCGGCGTTGATGCTCGACATCGCTTTTCTGGGCATTCTGCTCGGGTTCGTCATTCCGAAGGGGGAGCGAGCGGGCTATGCGCCGAAGGTGCTGTGGGGCCTGCACCGGCACGATTGGGGCGAGATCCACCTGTACCTGTCGTTGGCGCTGCTCGCGCTGATCGTCGTGCACGTGTGGCTGCACTGGTCGTGGGTCGTCGCGTGCACGCGCCGGCTGTTGTCGCGCACGGCGTGGGGGATCGTGGCGGCCGTGCTCGTCGGGGCGGCGGTGGTGTTTGTGGTGGCGTGGCTTGCCTCGCCGCGCTCGTACAGCCGGCAGGGCGATGGCGCGGGCGAGCGGCCGGGCCAACATCAGCGCGAGGGCGGCGGCCGAGGGCGCGGGGGGTTTTGACGCCGGTGTGCTATCATCCTGCGCGAGGCGGGGGCGACTCCCCAGGAGACACAGGGCGATGAAGGCGATGGTGTACTACGGGCCCGGGGCGCTGCGGCTCGAGGAGCGGCCGGCGCCGCGGGCGGCGGCCGACACGATGGTGGTGCGAATCGAGGCGTGCGCGATCTGTGGCACGGACCTGAAGCTGTTCACCGTCGGGAACCCGCGGTGCAAGCCGCCGCGTGTGATCGGCCACGAGCTCGTCGGCGAGGTGGTCGAGGCCGGGCGTGAGGTCGGCGCGTTCGCCGTCGGGGACCGGGTCACGTTCGCCACGAGCATTGGGTGCAACCGGTGCGAGTTGTGCGGGCGGGGCTTGCAGAACCTGTGCCCCGAGCTCCGGTGCATCAGCTATGATTACGAGGGCGGGTTCCAGGAGCTCATGGAAGCGCCGGCGGCGGCGATCGCCGGCGGCAATGCGATCGCGGTGCCCGACGGCGTCGGCGTCGAGGCGGCGCTGAGCGAGCCGCTGAGCTGCGTGGTGAACGCGCAGAAGATCGCGGGCGTCGGGCCGGGCGACACGGTGGTGGTGCTGAGCGCGGGGCCGCTCGGGTGCCTGCACGCGGAGTGCGCGAAGGCGTTCGGCGCGGCGCGGGTGATCGTGACGGAGGTGGCGCCGCCGCGGCTGGCGCTGGCGCGGCGGCTCGACGGGGTCGAGGTGCTCGACGTGTCCTCGGGCGACGCGGTGGCCATGGTGCGCGAGGCGACCGCCGGCCGGGGCGCCGACGTGGTGATGGCGGTGGCGCCGGTGGCCGAGGCGCAGGAGCAGGCGATCGAGATGGTGCGCAAGGGGGGCGCGGTGAACTTGTTCGGCAGCTTGCCGAAGGAGGCGCCGATGCTGCGGATCAACGCGCGCACGGTGCATTACGGGCAGATCGCGATCACGGGGGCGTCGGATTCGCGGCCGTGCGACGTGGTCGAGGCGCTGGGGCTGCTCGCGGCGGGCAAGATCAACACCGGGGTCATCATCACGGACCGGGTACCGCTCGAGCGGCTCGTCGAGGGGATCGAGATGATGCGCCGGCGCGAGGGGCTGAAGATCCTGGTCATGCCGAACGAGGAGGCGGCGGCGTGAGGCTCGAAGGCAAGGCGGCGATCATCACGGGCGCGGCGCGGGGCATCGGCCGGGGCGTGGCCGAGGCGTTCGTGCGCGAGGGCGCGCGGGTAGCCGTGGCGGACGTGGACGAAGCAGCGGCGCGGGCGACGGCGGACGAGATCGGCGGGCCGGCCGGGGCGGCGTGGGCCGTGGCGGTGGACGTGGCCGAGCGCGGGAGCGTGGAGCGGATGGTGGCGGCGGTGACGGAGCGCTTCGGCGGCGTGGACGTGTTGGTCAACAACGCCGGGGTGTCGAAGGTGGTGGCGTTTCTCGAGATGACCGACGAGGTCTGGGACCGGACGCTGGCGGTGAATCTTTTCGGGGCGATGCTGTGTGCGCGCGCGGTGCTGCCGCAGATGGTCGAGCGCGGCGCGGGGCGGATCATCAACATGAGCTCGCAGTCGGGCAAGAAGGGCAACGCGCAGTACGCGGCGTACTGCGCGTCGAAGTTCGGGCTGATCGGCCTGACGCAGAGTCTCGCGGCGGAGTTCGCGTCGTGCGGGATCACGGTCAACGCGATCTGCCCGGGCGTGGTGATGACCGGGCTGTGGCAGTCGCCCGAGATGCGCGACGCGTACGCGGCTAAGCGTGGGATCAAGCCCGAGGAGGTCGAGGCGTACTTCGAGGGGAAGATTCCGCTCGGGCGGCTCGGGACGCCGGAGGACGCGGCGCACGTGGCCGTGTACCTGGCGTCGGACGCGGCGGCCTACATCACGGGGCAGGCCATCAACGTGAGCGGTGGAGCGGAAATGCGATAAGGGAGCGTGGTATGCCACTTGTGACGGACCCGACACAGACGCGGGAGGTGCTCGACGAGGCGCGCGAACGCGGCGCGGCCCTCGGCGCGTTCTGCACGGAGAACGAACAGACGACGGAGGCGATCCTGATCGCGGCGCAGGCCAAGGCGCAGGCGCTCGGGCGGGCGGACCTGCCGGTGATGATCTCGTGCACGGTGAGCTATCCGCCGCGCGGGCAGATGCGGTTGTTCACGGCCTCGGGCGACGAGAAGCTCGGGCTGCGCGCGTTCTTTGCGCACCTGGAGGTGATGGTGTCGGAGGCGAGCCCGTACCGGGCGCTGCGGGTGGTGCCGGTGCTGGACCACGCGTTCCCGTGGCTCGACGGGCACGCGCTCACCGAGTACGCGGACCGGTTCGCCATTGTGATGCACGACGCGAGCGAGCGGCCGTTGGAGGAGAACATCCGGCTCACGGCGGCGTACTGCGAGCGGGTCAAGGGCCGGGTGCTCGTCGAGGGGTGCGTGGACGAGATCAAGGAGTCGGGCAGCGGCACGGCGGAGAGCGAGCTCACGACGGTGGAGCACGCGACGCGCTACCTCAAAGAGACGGGGGTGGACCTGATCGTGGCGAACCTGGGCACGGAGCACCGGGCGACGCTGGCGGACCGCAAGTACAGCTCGACGCGGGCGCGCGCAATCAGCGCGGCGCTCGGGAAGATCCTCGTGCTGCACGGCACCTCGTGCCTGACGGGCGAGGAGCTGCCGCGGCTGGCGGGCGACGGGGTGATCAAGGTCAACATCTACACGGTGCTTGCGCGCGTGGGCGGGCAGGCGGTGGCGCGCCGCGTGCTCGACACGCTCGGCAACATCTTCACCGAGGCCGAGCTGCGCGAGCTGCAGGCGCACGGCTACCTCGGCAGGCTGTATTTCACCGAGGGCTACCGCGATGCGCTGTGCGGCGGCGCGCTGGGGCCGAAGCTCGACGAGGTGGCGGAGCCGCCGCGGCGCGACGCGTGGGTCGAGGCGGTGACAACGGAAGTGCTGCGGTACATGGACGCGCTGGGGTATAATGGGTTTGAGGATTAGGAACATCTCACGCATCCTCCTCCGCTGAAGCTACGGAGGACGCGAAGGCGCCAAGACGGAAGGACGCAAAGGATACGACAATGATTGAGGGCGAAAGCGCGCTGGCGGTTTTCATTGATTTCGAGAACCTGGCGCTGGGGTTCGAGATCCCGAGGAAGAAAGTGAAGTTCGACATCGGCAAGGTGCTCGAGCGTCTCGTCGAGAAGGGCAAGATCATCGTCAAGCGGGCGTATGCCGACTGGGCGCGGTTCCCGGCCTACAAGGGGGCGCTGCACGAGGCGGCGATCGAGCTGATCGAGATCCCCAAGCGTACGCGCACGGGCAAGAACTCGGCCGACATCCGCATGGCGGTGGACGCGATGGACCTGTGCTACGGCAAGGAGCACGTTGACACGTTCGTGATCGTGAGCGGCGACAGCGATTTTTCGCCGCTGGTCTCGAAGCTCAGGGAGAACGGCAAGCGGGTGATCGGGCTGGGGATGCAGGGCTCGACGAGCGACCTGCTGATTGATAACTGCGACGACTTCATTTTCTACGAGGACCTGGACCTGGCGGCGGGGAAGCCGCCCGACATTCCCGCCGACGTGCCGAAGAAAAGGCGCGAGGCGTTCGAGCTGCTGCTCGACGTGGTGGCGGGGCTGATGCGCGAGGGCGTGGGGGCGCTGCACTCCTCGATGGTCGAGGACACGATGAAGCGCAGGCGGCCGCAGTTCAGCGAGTCGTACCACGGCTACCGAGCGTTCACGGAGCTGCTGAAGGACGCCGAGAAGAAGGGGCTGATCACGCTGCGGACAGACCCGCGCAGCGGCACGTACGTCGTGGACGGCTTCGGCGCCCGCGTCGGCCGCCGCTAGGGGAGAGGTTCTCGCAGAGACGCAGAGCACGCAGAGAAGGAAAAGATGCCAGAACTCTGCGTGCTCTGCGTCTCTGCGAGAGACTATTTTTCCTGTTGCTCTTCCGGGGGTCGCGGCAGGAAGCGGAGGCAGAGGGCGCGGGCGATGATGACGCCGACGAAGGCGGCGAGCAGGCAGTGGACGCCGCTCCGGACGGAGAAAAACAGCAGCGCACCGAGCAGGGAAAAGCGCAGGACGAGGGTCAGGACGAAGTAGAGCGTCGCGTGCCGGCTCTCTCGACGGGCTCCGGACTGGCTCGCCCGCTCGACGATGCGCGCGTTGAGCCGGTCGAGGGCGCCGAAGAATATGCCTCCACTCACCAATCCCACGCCGAGAAAGACGGCGATTTGTGCGAGGTCACTCATGTGATCCGGGGGCTACGGTTCGTGTGATAGTCGGCACTTCAGGTTCTGCGGACAGTTGCATCTGCTCCGGATATTGCTCAACGATACCAAAGAATCCTGAACGCGTCGCCCACGTCGGGCCGGTTGGAGGGGATCAGGATCAGGGTGTGGATGCGCTGAAGCAGCCTCCGGTGGCTGAACCTGCACCCCGCCCACAATCTATTCTTGGCGTCCACGTATAGAATGTCGGCGGCATCTGGACGCGGGACGAGTCGCCCATCGCTGTTGTAAAGAACCGTTGCCTGCCACCTTCCGTCGCTGGCCTGCTGCTGCCGTCTTATTGCGAAGTCGTTCTCCGTGTCGTAGATGACTCTCCCCTGGGCATCGAAGTAAACCTCGTCGCTCAACCCATTCTCGTCGTCGTAGAAACGGGCAAGGGCTGCTACGTTCGGGCCGGGATCGTTGGAGTGGCTTTTCCATATCTCGTAGCGACTGGAGCAGAAATCCGGCCTGGAAAGGGAGCCATCAGGGCCGTAGTAGACCAGGCCTCGCCTCCGCCCTCTGGTGTCGTCGAGCACGCGTAATGCCTCAACGAAACCAAAGTTCCAGTCGTAGACACAGGCGGTGCCGGTTCCGTCCTCGGTGAAGCGGTTTGTGACGACAACAATCTCATCGAGAAGCCATTCCTGGGCGTAGGTTACGTCGAGCGTGATTCGTCCAGCTTCGTCGTAGCGATGGACGGTGGCCGAGTGCCTGGCAAGGAGTGGCGTGGGCCACCACCTCGCCAGTCTCGGTGACTTGGAGTCGCCCAAACGCTCCCATCTCCAGACTGCGCAGAATGATCCTTGGGCGTTGTAGGAGTAGCGCCGAACGTCGGTCGGCTGAGCGCGCCAAGGCGCCATGGTGTAGAGAATCAACGAGGGGAGAGAACGCCAGGCGAGCACAAGCACCCTGAGCCTCCTCAGAGCATCCGGGCCTAGGCGGGCTCGGCTCCTGGCCTGCCGGGCCAGACGGATAAAGGCGGCGTGCGAGACCGGCGGGGCCAAAGGGGTGCGTTCGGGTCGTCCACGCCGCAAACAGGCCAGTTCGGTTAACTTGTGCCCATGATAGACGAACCTGAAATACTGCTGCGCGCTGGCGCGTGCGGCAGGCGAGATGGCACCAGCCGGTTGCGGAATGCCCTCGGAGCTGCGGTCGCAAGTGCGTGCGTACACGACCGATCGTTTTCCCCAGTGGTCATCGGGCATGCCTATTCCCTCAGGGCTGAACTGCCCGGGTACTTCGGGGGGCGGCGGGGCCTTGAACTTAAGTGGGAACGGGAATTCGTAGGTTACAGGAATGTGGCTTCCTATGGCCGCTGGCAGGAAGAGGATGGGTTGGAAGAAGGGGAAGGCGGCGAGGAGGAGCAAGCCGATGATGATAAGGACGATGCGGAGGATTCTCTTGCGCTTGCCGGTGCGGGGTTTCATGGGCCTGGCTCCCGGGAGGCGCTCGCTGGCACTTGTATACATACGTACCCCGGCGTTGGCGCATCGGCAAGGGCTGAAATTACCGTCGGCGGCGCTACATCCTAACAGGCGGCTGAAAAGCCCTGTTGGCGCCGAGGAGCCGCCATTGGCTCCGGGATGCTTCTGTCGCCCCCATGGGGCTCAATGGTTTTGTTTTCTCGTCGAGAAACCTGGGCCTTACGGCCCAGGCTAGCCGCTGCCGGACCTCCGGTCCTTGCTGCCAGACAACTCGGGCTGAATGCGTTTCTCAGCAGCCTGCTAGGCGGCTTCGTAGCGCCGGGATCATGCTGGCTGTCTTGGGGCGTCTCGCCCGCGAGTCGTGCAGCGTCAGTTGGGTTGGGCGGCGTTTCGGAGGTGTTCCATCATGGTCTGGCGCAGGGAGATGCGGAGGTCCCGGAGCTTTTTGGTGAGGGCTTCCTCTTTGACGGTGAGCTCGTAGAGCTCGGGGTCGTTTTTCTTGAGTTCTTCGAGGCGTTTTGTGTGCTCGGCCGCGGCGCGGGCGAGGCGCTCGGCGGCCTCGGGGTCGTCTTTCTTGGGGCGGAGAAGCCTGAGGTTCTGAGCGCCGGGGCGGACGAGCCGGGGGGCGCCGGGCCCGGGCTGCTCTGCGGGGAGGAGGGCGCGTGCGAGTTCGGCGCGGTCCTGGGGTTCGAGGTCGAGGTTCTGGAGGATCTCGCTGCCGGTGGCGATGATGTCGCGCAGTTCGTTCTGGAGCTCGGCGGCCTTCTTGCGCAGGACAAGGAGCTGGTCGAGCTGGTCCTTGGCGTCGGGGTGTCGGTCGGCGAGGTCGGCGATCATCTGCTCGAGGCGCTTGAGGCGGAGGGCTTCTTTTTGCTGCTGGAGGTCGGCGAGCTCGGCCTCGGCTTCTTTGACCTCGGCGTCGAGCTTGGCGCAGACCTCGCACTCGGCGATGTGCTTCCGGGCTATGGCTTCGAGCGTGCCGCCCTTGGGCAGGCGCTGGGCGAGGGCGGGCGTCGAGGCGAGGGCGACGGCGGTTATCAGGAGTGCGACGGGGAGTGTCTTCATTATTGATCCGTTCCTTTGATGAGTGTGGCGGCTTGGATTCAACGCGCCAGGCGCCGCAGGGTTTACGGGGCGCTTCGTCCGCGGCCGAAAGGGCCTGTTGAAAAACTCCCTTTCTATGTAAGCCCTTCAGGCTATGGTTCGGTTTGTTGCGGGCTCTGTACCCAGGGTGGCGCTTTGCCCCTCGGCAGGCTCGGGGCAAAGCTGACCCTGGGCTGTTCTATGAAGCCCCTACGGGGCAAGCGCCACGAAGTCAACGCTTGGCTTTTTCAACAAGCCCGAGTGGCCGGGCAAGAAGTCCGCGGGCAACCTTCGACCTTGCTCAGGTCAGGCGATGCCCGCGATACAGCCGGCAAGATGCCGGCGCTACGCTTCGAAGATGTCGGCGCTACGCTGGTGTCGGCCCAATTCGGGGCACGTGGGCATTATTTTTGCTTGACACGTGTTTCCGGCTGCGGTATAGGGTAGCAGTTTTGAGAATGAAGGAAAAGCGGACAGTGTACGAGGCAGAAGTCTCCATCCGATTGCTGGTCGGTGTGGTCGTGCTCGTCCTTACGGACGGGCGGATGGGGACGGATGCGCTCGTGACCTAGCCCGGCACGCTCGAGAGCGAATCCCACCCACCGCCCGAAAAGGCGGTGGGTTTTTTTGTGGGAGGAATCGGCCACTTTGTTTGACAGATGGCGCAGATCGGGCAGGCTCCCTCGACAGGCTTCCGCCTTCGCCGAGGCTACGGCGGACGGGGCGCAGGGCAGGCTCCCTCGACAAGCTCGGGGCAGGCTCCCTCGACAAGCTCGGGGCAGGCTCCCTCGACAAGCTTCCGCCTTCGCCGAGGCTACGGCGGACGGGGCGCAGGGCAGGCTCCTTTGACGGGTTTGCGCCGTCGCTAAGGCGGCGGCGGACGAGGCGCAGGACAGGTGGACATCTGGTATAATGCGCGCGGTCGGGGCGCCCGATGCCCGCGCGGACGCAGCATAGAGGAAGGATAGAGCCATGAAAGGTGCGGAACTGGTCATTGACTGCCTCCAGAAGGAAGGCGTGGACGTGATGTTCGGCTTTCCGGGGGGGTCGGTGCTGGACATCTTCCATTATCTCAACCGGTCGGCGATCCAGCTCGTGCTGGTGCGCCACGAGCAGGGGGCGGCGCACATGGCGGACGCCTATGCGCGCTCGACGGGCAAGGTGGGGGTGTGCATCGCCACGAGCGGGCCGGGGGCGACGAACCTGGTGACGGGCATTGCGACGGCGTACATGGACTCGATCCCGATCGTGTGCATCACGGGGCAGGTGCCGACGCCGATGATCGGCAACGACGCGTTCCAGGAGGCGGACGTGACGGGGATCACGCGGCCGATCACGAAGCACAACTACCTGGTCAAGTCGACCGACGAGCTGCCGGTGGTGATCAAGGAGGCGTTCTACATTGCGCGCTCGGGCCGGCCGGGGCCGGTGGTCATTGACGTGCCGAAGGACGTGCAGAAGGCGGTGTCGCCGAAACGCTACCCGGAGAAGCACGAGCTGCCGGGCTACAAGCCGACGATCGAGGGGCACGTGCGGCAGATCCGCAAGGTGGCCGCGGCGATCAAGGAGGCGAAGCGGCCGCTGGTGTACTCGGGCGGCGGGGTGCTGTTGAGCGGGGCGTGGGAGGAGTTGCGCGAGTTCGTGCGCAAGACGGGGATCCCGATCACGACGACGTTGATGGGGCTGGGCGCGTTCGACGAGACCGAGCCGCTCTCGCTCAAGATGCTCGGGATGCACGGGACGAAGTACGCCAACATGGCGGTGTGCGAGACGGACCTGCTGATCGCGATCGGCGCGCGTTTCGACGACCGGATCACGGGGCGGCTCGACCAGTTCGCGACGAAGGCGCGGATCGTGCACATTGACATTGATCCGTCGTCGATCTCGAAGAACATCCACGTGGACATTCCGGTGGTGGGCGACGTGAAGCACGTGCTCGAGCGGCTCAACGAGATCGCCGAGCCGGGCGACTTCGCCGAGTGGGTCGAGACGGTGATGCAATGGAAGAAGCAGTACCCGCTGCGCTACGTGCAGGAGCCGGGCGGGCCGATCAAGCCGCAGTACGTGATCGAGCAGGCGTGCGAGGCGGTCAACGGCGCGGCGGTCGTCACGACCGACGTGGGGCAGCACCAGATGTGGGCGGCGCAGTTCTTCACGCACCGTCACCCGCGGGCGTTCTGCAGCTCGGGCGGGCTCGGGACGATGGGTTACGGGTTCCCGGCGGCGATCGGGGCGCAGTTCGGCAACCCGGACAAGAAGGTGATCTGTTTCGCGGGCGACGGGAGCATCCAGATGAACGTGCAGGAGCTGGCGACGGCGGTGGACAACAAGCTGCCGATCCTGGTGTGCATTCTGGACAACCGTTACCTGGGGATGGTGCGGCAGTGGCAGCGGCTGTTCTACGAGGGCAACTACGCGCACACGTGCCTGGCCGAGACGGCGAACCGCTCGGGCGAGCCGCGGGTGGACCCGACGCTCAAGGGCACGCCGCCTGCGTACAGCCCGGACTTCGTGAAGGTGGCGGAGGCGTACGGCGCCGTGGGGGTGCGGGTGGAGAAAGTCGAGGACGTGCGGCCGGCGATCGACGCGGGGCTCAAGGAGACGGAGCGGCCGGTGTGGATCGATTTCATCGTGGCGCCCGAGGAGGACGTGTGGCCGATGGTGCCGGCGGGCGCGGCGATTCACGAGATGATTGACGAGAGCACGTACACGCTGCTGTAGGACATAAGCGGGAGACCGGGGCGATGAAGCATATTATTTCGGTGTTGGTGCAGAACAAGTTCGGCGTGCTCTCGCGGGTGGCGAACCTGTTCAGCGCGCGCGGGTTCAATATCGACAGCCTGGCGGTGGGCGAGACGCAGGACCACTCGATCTCGCGGATGACGATCGTGGTGGAGGGCGACGACCGCATCCTGGAGCAGATCACCAAGCAGCTCAACAAGGTTATTGACGTCATCAAGGTGGTGGACTTCGAGGGGGGCGAGTTCGTTGACCGCGAGCTGGTGCTGGTGAAGGTGAGCGTGAATTCGCACACGCGGCCGGAGATCATGCAGGTGGTGGATATCTTCCGGGCGCGGATCGTGAGCGTGCGCGAGAAGCATTTCACGATCGAGGTGACGGGCACGGAGGGAAAGATCAAGGCGTTTCTCGACCTGGTGCGGCCGTTCGGGATCAAGGAGCTGGCGCGCACGGGCAAGGTGGCAATGGGCCGGGCGTGAGCATGCTGCGGCATGCTCAGGCGCGCCATAGAAGAACGCTTCGCGTTCTTCAGGCCGCTCGAATAGGTGGAGCGTGCACTCAGGCACGGGACAAGGGAAGAACGCTGCGCGTTCTTCAGGGCGCTGATTTGACACGGTGGACTCGGATGAGGCATCTGAGCAAAGAGCTTTCAAGAGGCTGGACGAAGGAGGAGCGATAACGATGGCGAAGATGTACTACGACAAGGATGCGGACCTGGGCGTGCTCAAAGGCAAGACGGTGGCCGTGATCGGCTACGGCAGCCAGGGCCACGCGCAGGCGCAGAACATGCGCGACAGCGGCGTGGCGGTGATCGTCGCCGAGCTCGAAGGCACGGCGAACTATGACCGGGCGAAGGCGGACGGGTTCAGCCCGATGACGGCGGCCGAGGCGGCGAAGGAGGGCGACATCGTGCAGATTCTTCTGCCGGACACGGTGCAGCCGCGGGTGTACCGGAGCGAGATCGAGGCGGGGCTCAGCGCGGGCAAGGCGCTCGTGTTCTCGCACGGGTTCAACATCCACTTCGGACAGATCAAGCCGCCGGGGAACATTGACGTGTACATGGTGGCGCCGAAGGGGCCGGGGGATCTGCTGCGGCGCGAGTACGAGGCGGGCGCGGGGATCCCGTGCATCTTCGCCGTCGAGCAGGACGCCACGGGCACGGCGACGGCGCTGGCGCTGGCGCACGCCAAGGCGATCGGCGGCACGCGCGCGGGCGTGCTGGAGACCACGTTCGCCGAGGAGACGGAGACGGACCTGTTCGGCGAGCAGGTGATTCTGTGCGGGGGCACGACGGCGCTGATCCAGGCGGCGTTCGAGACGCTCGTCGGGGCGGGCTACCAGCCGGAGGTGGCGTATTTCGAGGTGTGCCACGAGCTGAAGCTCATTGTGGATCTGATTTACCAGCGCGGCATCAGCGGGATGCGCGACGTGGTGAGCGACACGGCCGAGTACGGCGACCTCACCCGCGGGCCGCGGATCATCAACGAGACCTCGCGCGAGCAGATGCGCGAGATCCTCGACGAGATCAAGACGGGGCAGTTCGCCCGCGAGTGGATGCTGGAGAACCAGGCGGGGCGGCCGGTGTACAGCGCGCTCAAGCGCGAGGGCCGGGCGCACCAGATCGAGGAGGTCGGCGGCAAGCTCAGGGCGATGATGCCGTTCATTCAGGGCAAGAAGAAATAGCCCTCCTTCGCTCGGGAAGACCCGAGCTACGGAGGGTACGCAGGGAGTATGGAGCGATGGCGGAGCAGGTGTTGATCTTCGATACGACGCTGCGCGACGGCGAGCAGTCGCCGGGCGCGGCGATGGGGGTGCGCGAGAAGCTCGAGATAGCCAAGCAGCTCCAACTCCTCAACGTGGACGTGATCGAGGCGGGGTTCCCGGTCTCGTCGAAGGAGCAGTTCGAGGCGGTGCGGCTCGTGGCGCAGGAGGTTGAAGGGCCCGCGGTGGCGGGGCTGGCGCGGTGCATCAAGAAGGACGTTGATGCGGCGGCCGAGGCGCTCGAGGGCGCGGCGCGGCCGCGGATCCACGTGTTTCTGGCGACGAGCGAGATCCACCGCAAGTACAAGCTCAAGAAGGCCAAGGACGAGATCCTCAAGGCGGCGACGGAGATGACGGCGTACGCCAAGGGGTTTTGCGAGGACGTGGAGTTCTCGCCCGAGGACGCCTCGCGCACGGAGCCGACGTTTCTGGTGGAGGTGTTCGACGCGGTGGTCGAGGCGGGGGCGACGACGGTGAACATCCCGGACACGGTGGGGTACGCGCTGCCGACGGAGTTCGGGGAGGTCATCCGCACCCTGCGCGACGAGACGAAGCACGGTCGCGACGTGGTCATCAGCGTGCACTGCCACAACGACCTGGGGCTGGCGGTGGCGAACTCGCTCGCGGGCGTGGCGAACGGGGCGCGGCAGGTCGAGTGCACGGTGAACGGCCTGGGCGAGCGGGCGGGCAACTGCTCGCTCGAGGAGGTCGTGATGGCGATCACAACGCGCACGGACCGCTTCCGGGGTATCACGACGGGGGTGAAATCGCGCCAGATCGTCAAGACGAGCCGGCTGGTGAGCCGGCTGAGCGGGATGGTGGTGCAGCCGAACAAGGCGATCGTGGGCGACAACGCGTTCGCGCACGAGGCGGGCATCCACGTGCACGGGGTGCTGAGCGACCGGCGCACGTACGAGATCATGAAGCCCGTGGACGTCGGGTGGACGGAGTCGAAGATCGTGCTCGGGCGCCACTCGGGCAAGCACGGGCTGCGGATGCGCGCCGAGAAGCTCGGCTTCCACCTGGGCGACGAGGAGCTGACACGGCTTTACGAGGCGTTCATCACGCTGGCCGACAAGAAGAAAGAGGTGTACGACGACGACCTGGCCGCGCTGATCGAGGAGGCGCTCGAGGAGGTGCCCGAGACGTACCGGCTCGATTATCTCAACATCACGAGCGGCAACCGCACCGTGCCGACGGCGACGGTGTGCCTCATCAAGGGGGGCAAGGCGCTGCAGGACGCCTCGACGGGCGACGGCCCGGTGGACGCGGCCTACAAGACGATCGACCGGATCACGAAGGTCAAGTGCCGGTTGCTTGACTTCTCGCTGCGGGCGGTCACGAGCGGCAAGGACGCGCTCGGCGAGGTGACCGTGCGGCTGCGCGGGGGCCAGACGGTGACGACGGGCCGGGGCACGAGCACGGACATCATCGAGGCGAGCGCGAAGGCCTACCTCAACGCGGTCAACAGGCTGCTGGCGGCGCGGAGGAAAGGCTAGCGCGCATTTGTTAGGGAGAGCCGGCGCGAGGCCGTTTGCGATGTGCAACGGGCCTGGCCGCAAGGGGCTACTGGCCGGGAGCAGGCAGGAAAAATGGGGACAGGCACCTATTTTTCTGCGCCAGGGGGTGTCGGATGTGTTCGGCCTCTGCGAAAAATAGTTGCCAGTCCCCATTTTTCCCGCGCCTTGCGCGCTGTGAGACATGCGGGCCAGAGACCCCCGTCTGCACGGTGTGCTTCGGGACGTGATAGAGGACGGGGGTGGTTTACGTCGTCATCGGGTGTGGTAGAATGTTTTTTGGCGGGTTGCGGGTGCCGTCGCTTGAGGCGGGAACGTTCCCGTGACGCGGCTAGTCAAAGCATTGGACGCTCGAGATTGAGGGGCCGTGGGCCTCGAAGACGAGGCGTGGGCCTCGAAGACGAGGCGTGGGCCTCGAAGACGGGGCGTGGGCCTCGAGGAGGGGCCGTGGGCCTCGAGGAGGGGCCGCGGGCCTTGAGGAGGGACCAATGAAGACGTTGATGGCGTGGTGTGTTGGGGCTGCAGTGGCTGTGTGCGCGCTCGGCGCGGCGGCCCGGGAGCCGGCGGCAGATGCCGGGGCGGCGATCGCGGAGCAGAGCGCGGCGCTCAAGGCGGCGTTTTTGCGGCATTGGGCTCCGGTGGAGTTCACGGTGAAGCCGAACGCGCCGCAGGTGGCGCTGCCGGTCGATCTGGAGACGGTGGTCAATCACCGGCAGCTTGTCGAGCGCGTTCGCTCGGAGGCGGCGCGGGCGCAGTTGGCGAAGAACGGGTTTGTGGTGGTGGCGGGCCGGGGCCGCGACGTGTTCGGCCGCGCGTACAGCGATCTCAAGTACAGCAAGGTGCCGATCGTGGTGACGAGCGACAGCGTGCTGCACTTGTACCACGTGGTGTTTGACAATGCGCTCAAGGAGATCGAGGAGGCGTATCTGTTCGGCGATCTCGAGGCGCTCTGCGAGGCGATGCTGGCGAAGGTGTCCCGGCGGCTGGGGCTCTCGGGGCGGGCCGAGGCGCTGGTGGAGGCGGACCGGGCGACGCTGGCGTACTTCGGCGTGGCGATGCGGTTGCTCGACCCGGACTGGGCGCCGCCGGCGTCGGTGGCCTCGGTCGTAGAGAAGGAGATTGCGCTCATCATGGCGCACGGGGGGCTCTCGCTCAGCCCGCTGTTCGGCTACAAGGAGGACTACTCGCAGTACGTGCCGCGCGGGCACTACACGCGGGAGGTCAAGCTCAAGCGCTATTTCCGGGCGATGATGTGGCTGGGCCGGATGGCGTTTCTGCTCAAGGGCAACAACGAGACGATCACGGACGCGCTGGTTGACGAGGCGATGGCCAACCGCCAGACGATCCAGGCGCTGCTGATCAGCCGCGACCTGACGGCCGACGAGGCGCTGTTCAAGCGGTGGCAACGGCTGTACTCGGTGACGTCGTTTTTCGTCGGGCTCTCGGACGATCTGACGATCTTCGACTACGCCGAGGCGTACCCGGCGGTGCGGGCCACGGCGGGCACGAAGGACGTGGCGGCGAAGGCGTTCCTGTACGGGGTGCGCTGGCGCATGGCGCGCAAGCGGTCGCCGCTGATCTACGGGGGCACGGGCGCGCAGATGGTGTCCGAGCTCGACGAGACGGAGGCGACGCTGGCGAAGGTGCTCGAGGCGACCAAGGGGTTGCGGGTGATGGGCCAGCGGTTCGTGCCGGACTCCTACGTGCTGGGGCGCCTGGTTGATCTGCCGTACACGGGCGCGGGCGAGCCGTTCACGATGGCGCGCGGGCCGCTGGGTCCGTCGCGCGGCTTCCCGCGCGGGCTCGACGTGATGCAGCTTTTGGGTTCGGCGCGGGCGCAGGCGGTGCTCGAGGCGGAGGGGGACACGGACTACAAGGGGTATGCCGACCGCGTGGCGAAGCTGGCGGCGATCTTCGGGGGTCTCGACCGAGGCGACTGGCACCAGAACCTGTACTGGTCGTGGCTCGCCTCGCTCCGGACGCTGCTGGCGCCGCTCGGGGCGGGGTATCCGAGCTTCATGCAGACGGAGGCGTACGCGGACAAGGGGCTGTACGCGGCGCTGGCGTCGTGGGCGCAGCTGCGGCACGACACGATCCTGTACGCGAAGCAGTCGTACGGGATGGTGGGGATGGGGATGCCGCCGAAACCGAAGGCGGAGCCGCCGGGGTTCGTCGAGCCGGTGCCGGGGCTGTACGCGGAGCTCGTGGCGCTCAACGCGATGTCGCACAAGGGGCTCGAGGCGCTCGGGGTGCTTTCTGAGGAGATGGGGCGGCGGTTCACGAGCGCGGACCGGATCCTGCGCCGGCTGCTTGCCCTTTCGCTCAAGGAGCTGCAGGGCGAGGCGCTGACGGAGGCGGAGCTGAAGTTCATCAAGGAGTTCGGCGGCGCGCTGGACGGGGCGCTCGGGGCGCTCACGGACGACAGCAAGCGCACGACGATCGTGGCGGACGTGCATACGAACATTGACATGCGCCTGGTGCTCGAGGAGGCGACGGGCCCAGTGGACCTGATGTGGGTGGTATGGAAGACGCCCGGCGGGGAGGTTGTTGCCGGGGCGGGGCCGGTGTTTTCGCACTACGAGTTCAAGCACCCGATGGCCGACCGGCTCACGGATGAGAAGTGGCGCGAGCTGGTCAAGGGGGAGGCGCCGGAGCAGGCGCCCTGGACGGGGGGCTTCAGGGCTGCTGAGGAGTAGAGTGTAGACGGCTTTGGTGGTGACCCAGAGTCTCGGTGTGCCCTGCGCCTCCTCTTAGCCCGGGTTTCTTACGCCAGTGCCGGTGCCTGGCCATGGTTATGAACCGCCCTACGGTGACTGGAAGTAGCCACGGGCGCCAGCCCGCCGAAGGCGGGCAAGCCCGCGGGGACGGCGCCCGACGAGAACAGAGCCCCGTCAGGGGCGATTGAGGCCTTGGCGGTCGCGTTCAATCGCCCCTGCTATGAGGCACCCTCGTCAAGGGGTGTTGTTTCTTGTTTGTGTGTGTGTCCTGCGGCAGCGGGGATCATCCTGCTATTCGTGCTCGAGGCACC
>Ga0180432_10000644_pt1 | contig 57762 bp, 88 predicted proteins | sample SS_ome_10_FD_132414 | JGI IMG/M metagenome (GOLD analysis project Ga0180432, IMG submission 132414) | Hypersaline lake sediment archaeal communities from the Salton Sea, California, USA - SS_1_MS_2 metaG | ecosystem: Environmental > Aquatic > Non-marine Saline and Alkaline > Hypersaline >... | reverse complement strand
CTAAGCCCATGGTGGTTGCTGCTACCGTTTCGGGTAGGCTTGATTGTTCCGAAGAGCTAGCTACTACGAATCGGATCACCTACGATCATCTCAGAAAGGCTACGTACCGAGTAGCTGTGGTGGATGGATCAAAGTGTGAAATCGTTCAGACTTACGTAGGCTACGAGTCTCCCAAGTTTGGGTCTATCGTTGGAATCGCCACAGAGCAAGATCAATACATCGCGGTTATCGACCAATGGGGTAAAGGAGCACTGGTACGAAACCTCGAACGCAACTGTACCCCCATCCGGGGTGCTGACGGTCTGAGCAAAGCTGTAGGCTTGAGCAAGGAAGATAACCTTGTGGTGATCGATCACCACGATCGGATGACCGTTCATTCGATTGCTAGTCTGGAGAAGCGAGGCATGATAGCAGCTCGAGCCAACTCCAGATCTCGATCTTTGTGTCCTGTCTTGAAGGCAGCGAAGACGATCTATCGCTGGCCGTCAGAGGTCATTTTGTGTGATCAAACCGGAGAGGTGAAGGTCAAGGTAGACGACAAGTCACCTATCACCCTACACGGAACCCCTATGTTTATAGGGGAAACGAACTACGTACGGACGATTCAGGGTAAGCGCCTAGTTTGTTCGCAGGGCAAAGCAATCAGCCTGCTGTCCGCAGGCCAAGTAGACTTCATCGCAGAAATTAGCTGAGGAGAAATCCCTATGGCAGACCAAAAGACGTGCCAAAACTGTATCTGGCTCAACAATACGTTTCGGAATACTCGAAAGTGTCCGACGAACGACGTCACTCCACAGTCACCTGCATGCAAGCAATACCTGTCGATTACGCCAGATGTTGCTCATGCCGTTGAGGTGCTTAACAGCTGTACCGACGATCAAGTACTCGCACTGTCGGAAGTCAACAAAATCTACGTGCGACACGTCAAGGCTGCCCGAAAGAAGAAGCGCATCGAGGAGACGGAAGTCATCGAACTGGCCTTGGGAGACCTTGTACAAGGCCCTGACATGGCAGGAAGCGGCATTGTAAGGGGCCGTGTCTTCTCCATTGCCAGGACCAGCTGTCGAATCATGGACGAGCAGGGGATTTGTTCCAAGCTTCGTAGACTCGACGGAACATTGGAGATGGTCCAGCCCAAGGCAGAGCAGCGTTTCGACTCCAACCCTGAACCCGATCAAGGGCAGAACGAATCTGATCCAGATCCCGACGGTACTGCATCGACGAAACCTGCGCCCGCCTTTGAAGGCGACGAAGACGAAACAATGGTGTCTAGGTGATCGTCCAAATCAACGACACCTTTCGCATTCGTGCTTCGGGTCTGCAACCTTGTGAATTCACATTGCAGCGTCGTAAGGATGAAGAAACCATCAAGAAGCTCCATGAGAAGCATGCCAAGGGCGAAAGCAAGACCAAAGTTCAGGAATGGACCAACATCGGATACTTCGGGCAGCTCAACCATGCTCTGATCCGTATGTTGGATTACTTGGTGGCTGATTCAGAAGAGCATGTCTCCATTCGGGAACTGGTAAAGATCCTGGACAACTGGAAGACAGAGATTACTGCAGCAACACTGCAAAAGTAGCTGCAGATAACAACCCGTATCGGTTTGGTTACTTGGTAGTTGTCGATATACTTTGACAGCCGAGGGTACCCTTTTGCGTTCGTGGGAGATCAACAGACAATGGTGCAACAAGTAGTTCCTGAATCAAACCTTACAGATATGGATACAAGCACTGAAGACTTCAGGAAAATACTCAGGCATTACACAACGCCTGGAAGGGACGTGTATTCAGAGGTTGATTGGGTGTACCGAAGCACAACTATCACAAATCCAGACGGCACTGTGGTCTTCGAGAAGAAGGACATCCTGGTTCCTTCGACATGGTCTCAACTCGCAACCGATATCATTGTTTCCAAGTACTTCAAAAAGAATGAAAACTCCGTCAAGCAGGTAGTGAAAAGGCTGTCATCGGCCTTGCGCAGGTCTGGTGTTCGTCAGGGGTATTTCGCAAGTGACGAAGATGCCCAAGCGTTCGAGGACGAGATTGCCTACATGCTCCTACATCAGATCGGAGCGTTCAACTCTCCGGTGTGGTTCAACTTAGGTGTGCACGAGATGTGGGGTACTGCGGGAAGTACTGGCATGTTTGGGTGGTTGGAAGAGGCAGGGCAAGTTCACGCTGTACCTGATTCTATGGTCAGGCCTCAGTGCTCGGCGTGTTTCATCCAATCTGTAGATGATGATTTGATGGGGATCTATGAGTTGCTCAAGAATGAAGCCAAGCTGTTCAAGTACGGTTCCGGTACTGGTAGCAACTTCTCTTCCCTCAGAGCCAAGCACGAAGCGCTATCCTCAGGAGGTACAAGTTCTGGATTGCTTTTGTTCCTTGAGGTGTTCGATCGTGCGGCTGGATCAACTAAAAGTGGAGGCACTACGAGACGCGCAGCCAAGATGGTAACTCTGGATGTGGACCATCCCGAGATTGTTGAATTCATTGAGTGGAAGGCCAAGGAGGAGAAGAAGGCTCGAGCCCTTATCGCTCAAGGCTACGATCGAGACTTCAACGGAGAGGCTTACCACACCATCAGTGGGCAGAACTCCAACAACTCGGTCCGGGTGACTGATGAGTTCATGCAAGCCGTGGTTGACAAGGGTGTATGGTCAACCAAAAAAAGAACTACTGGGGAAGTAGTTACCGTTATGCGAGCACGGGACTTATGGGATAAGATCATCGACTCGGCATGGCAATGTGCGGACCCTGGAATCCAATTCGATACTACAGTCAATCAATGGCATACCTGCCCCAATTCTGATCGCATCAACGCCAGCAATCCCTGTTCCGAGTACATGTTCATCGACGACTCGGCGTGCAATCTGGCTTCTCTGAATCTAGTCAAGTTCCTCAACGAAGACAACACCTTCGATGTAGAAAGCTTCCAACACGCAGTTCGAACATTCTTCCTGGCTCAAGAGATCCTGGTTGATCACAGCTCCTACCCTACGGAGAAGATCGCTGTCAATTCCCATCGATTCCGTCCTTTGGGCATTGGTTACGCCAACCTAGGCTCGATGCTCACGCTCATGGGAATGAGCTATGACTCTGTGGATGGAAGGGAGACTGCAGCTGCAATCACTGCGATCATGACCGGTGAGGCCTATGCCCAGTCAGCTCGAATGGCCCAATTCAAAGGTTCCTTCGACGAGTACAGGAATAACAAGCAAGGTGTTCAATCTGTGATTGAAAAGCACCGAAACTACGCATACCAGTTGCATACTTCCAGGGCAGATATGCGATTGGTGTTGGCGGCCCGCAATGCTTGGGACCTAGCACAAGCCCTAGGCAACACCTACGGATATCGTAATGCTCAAGTTAGCTTGCTTGCGCCGACCGGTACGATCGGACTGCTGATGGATTGCGACACGACCGGAATTGAGCCAGACTTCGCCCTGGTGAAGTTCAAGAAACTTGCAGGCGGAGGCTACTTCAAGATTGTCAACCAATCTGTGGCTGAGTCTCTCCGTCGAACCGGTGAATACGAAGAAGATCAACTACAAGCTATCGTGGACTATGTTCAGGGCAGCTTGACTCTCGACGATGAAGCGCCCGCCAACGCTGGTTGTCCGATTACCGATGCAACTCTACTTCCTTTCCTAGGTAAAGCAGAGATCAAAAAGGTTCAAGAAGCTTTGCCTGCTGCTTTCGATTTGCCATCTGCCTTTGCCCCTTGGGTGATAGGTAGAGACATCTACGAACTTCGTGGATTGGATCCTGACAAAGCTTCTGGCGTTGACTTGCTGCATGACATGCTATTTAACGATGATCAGATTGCCTTGGCAGGCAACATCCTTGTAGGCAGGATGACCATCGAAGGAGCACCGTTCCTGAAAGAAAAACATCTTCCTATCTTTGATTGTGCTAACCGATGCGGCTGCGGCACTCGATACCTCAAACCGAAAGCTCACCTGGACATGATGTCGGCAGTTCAACCCTTCCTCTCAGGAGCCATTTCCAAGACTGTGAACATGCCACAAGAATCTACAAGAGAAGACATCTCTGAGATTTACATGCAAGCTTGGAAGGCTGGACTGAAAGCAGTGGCGATCTACCGCGACGGTTCCAAGGCTGCCCAGCCTCTGTCCACTGGCAAGGACAAGGAAACCAAGGAAGAGAGTATCGAGTCTGTACCCCCACAAAACAAGCCTGCTCCCAAGCAGACTCCCAGCGAGAGGGTACGCTTACCCGCCCGACGTGGAGGGTTCACCCAAGAAGCCAAAGTGGGAGGCCACAAGATCTACATGCGCACAGGTGAGTACTCAGATGGCAAACTTGGGGAGATCTTCTTGGACATCCACAAGGAAGGGGCTGCGTTCCGTTCACTGATCAGTGTGTTCTCCATGGCGGTATCTATTGGTCTGCAGCACGGAGTACCTCTTTCGACCTACGTAGAGCAATTCACGTTCACGAGATTCGAGCCTCAAGGCCTGGTGGAAGGGCACCCGAACATCAAGTTCGCTACCTCGATCATCGACTACATCTTCCGGGTGTTGGGGGTAGAGTACCTCAAGAGGTACGACTTGGCCCAAGTGAAACCTGAAGACAAGTAGTTTCGACCCTTCCGTCAGCCGAACATCGGCTTCTCCCTTCTTTCGCAAATCCTGAGAAAATTAACCTACTACGCAACGTCAAGTGCTAGTTTGGATCTGTAGGTACAGGTGCTCCTATGAAGACAGCTGAAAATAAGGTCCAGCAATCCGCTGTGAACATCAAGTTCCCCGACCAGAAGATCCTATATGACAAGGTCGACAAGGCTTGGTACCACTTCGGAGGTGACGAACCCATCGACGAGAAGGAAGTCGCCAAAAAGTTCCCTAACGTCGTCAAGTGGATCCAGACTTGGCGTCAGCACTACGAAGACTCCTTTGACCAAGCACATCAGAAGAGCCAAGAAGTGTTAGACAAACAGAAGGAACACCACCAAGGTTCGGAGCGCTACGAAGAGTTCGAAGAAAAGATCAACGAAGAACGCCAAAAGGCTGTCCAGGAATTCCTCGAGCACATGTACCAAGGGATCAAAGAGCAGGCTGGATCGGCCGACGAGAAGCTCAACTACGTCGTGGAGACCATCCGTGGCATCTTGCAGCAACCCGCTGAAGGGTTGCGTGCTGTAGCACACTTGCTAATTGCTGAGAGTATGCTACCATCAAAATTGGAATCACAGGAAGCAAAACGTAAGCTGCGGTCTGCAGCGCTGCAGATCAGCATGATGTAGACAAAGGTACTGAATTATGGGCGCGTGTAAGGTCTGTGACCTCCTAGACAAGGACCAGTTACTACAAGTAGCCACCCTCAAGCAGAACGGTTGCTCCTATGAGCAGGCGGCTTGTGATCTTCACGTGCCCTATGAAGACATGGAGTACCACTTCAACGGTTGCTTAGGAGACCCCAAGTCGAGGTTCGAACACCTCACTGACTTGGTCAACGGCATCTCGGAAAACATGAAGATCGCCGAAGATGTGTATCAACAGAACAGCGATCAAGCAGACCTCGCCAAAGCCTACACAGCCATGACCAAGGAACTGCGGCAAACGATTGTCGCTGCTCAGAACTTGGTCAAGCCCGAAGATCAGGTCAGGGAGTTGACGGAGATGGTCTTGGCGCCGATGGTGCGTGCCATGGTGTTTTCACTCACGGATGAGGTGAGCAAACTCCGTGATGAGCTGATCGCTCAGGGTACGCCTAAGGACAGGGCTGACATCGCCACCAAGGCTAGGCTCACCGCGCTAGGCACCCACATGAAGCGGAGCTTGCGCGAAGCCATGATCAACTTGAACAAGTACTACGGGGTCACAGCACAGCAAGCTGTCGACGTAGCTTCACCTGTGCTCAAACAGACAGAAGCCAAAACTACCATTCACTGAGTTGTGATCTTGCCGCGCTACCTTCGTACGTCGTGATCTTGTATGGTGCCTCATGTTATTGTCTCGAATATCCGTTGTTACCTGATTCAACCAAAGATGTCTTTGAATACGATCTAAGTGTCTTTTTGTTTTTATCTACAGCGTAAAAATACACGAATTTGGCAAGTTCGTTGACTGAGTCGAATTCAATCAAGCCTCGACCTAGGGAATCGCATCTGTTGAGGAATGCAACTACAGGTTTGTCTTTGGCAGACATGTACCCGACATCCATGGCTACTGCCGTATCAAGTGGTAGGACATAGACACACATATCGTACGAGTCAAGGTCCCTGAAGGAAGAACAGGTAGTCTGCGGGTCTTGGTTGAACTTACGCAGAGACTCGATGACTTTCTTTTGGCTTTCTTCGTCTAGAGAGGGGGCAACATAGACATTTAACATAGGTAATCCTGTAGTGGTTGTTTGTTTGTTATTGACCCTTTATCTGGAGACCTTTCACTTTTTGGTCCCTTTTCTTCCGTCGTGATCTTCAGGGTGCCACGCTACCATTGTCAGAGTCAGTGATCTTCTGGATTGCTTCGGTGCAGGCGTCGAACAAGACCTGGCAGGCGCCAGTGTGGTCTTCGGGGCTCTCGAGCATGTAGTCCACCATGCGCTGGTAAAGTTTCTTGGCAAGGTTTGTGCCTTTTCCCGTCTCCGCAGACTTCAACACGCATCGACCTTGGGTTAGGAAGGTTCGAACACCAGAGACGTTGGCGAAGAAGGGGTTGGCCTTGGTGGCGTTGTCGAGAAGGGCGATTGCGTCTGCAGTGGTCATAGTTGGCGTTCCAGTAGTTGGTGTGTTCCGCGTCTTTTGATACAATAGCCATTCGCTCTGGGAGGTCAACTCCCAAAGTGAACTTTTCGAATTTAGTGTGTGGGGAAGGAGAACCTAGGACTAGTCCTGCGACGGACCGGGGCAGCTGCGGCAGCAGCGAGCGTTGTCGCCTGCTTTGCGCAAGCTGACGGAGCTTTTCACGACCACGTTGCCGCAGTCACACTGGCAGCGATACCTCACGTGTTTCTTGCCGTCTTGTTCTTCCTTGCTCAAGATCGTGAGATGCCCCACCTTCTGTCCAACCTCGAACGCTTTGGGAGCGTACAGGTTGTGTTCCTTTCGGTATTCCCTCGTCCAGTAGGCAACCGTTGACGGAGACACGCCGTACTTTTCCGCAATCTTCGCTTGCGACATTTCCTTGGACACAGACAGACGGATAGCTTCGGCCTTGTCTTCGTCGGATACATTGACGACTTCTCGAGGCTCCTTGGGTCGACGGCCCACCGATCGAGGGTACTTGGTGTTGAGCCCTTCCTTCTTGAAGAAGGAGCTGACGGTCACCTGTGTGGTGCCTACCTCTTTGGCGATCTGCACCTGGCTCATTGACATATCGGCTGCCAGCTCGATCATCTTGGCCTTTTGCTCGTCGGTCAACCTGCTTGATGCAGATTTGATGCCATTGTCCTTACGATAGGACGCTAGCCAACTGCTCATCGTCGCCACACTCACATCGTACTTCTCTGCGGCCTGCTTGCAAGTCAGGATACTGTTGACAACATGCTGGATCGCTTCGGACTTGTCCTTGTCTGAAGTGCGAACGGTGATTCCTTGCTCCTTGCGGTAGTTGGACAGCCACCGAGCCAGGACGGGAACCGAGATTCCGTACTTGGCACACAGATCCTTCTGTGTCATGGTCTTGGCAAGGGCCAGTCGAATGACCTCTGCCTTGTCTTCTTCCGAAATCTTTGCCTTTTGTTTCGGGCTATCACTCTGGCTAACTTCACTCATGAGACGATCCTAGTGCTAGGGTTGAACCTTGTTGTGTACCTATACTTTACCAATCTAGTCATTGCAAGAGCAAACGCAAGTGAAAAAATCGATCGACTTACCTAAGTTTTGGTTCGACAGACATCGTAGGCAGCTCGTTTCGTAGTTTTTAGTGAACGAAGGCCGATCAGAGTAAGGTAGCAGGAAACCATGCCCAACATCACCCCGTACGGCTCGAATGCTTTTGGTGTCACCACCCGGCCACTGAATTTCAACGCTCCGGGTGCTCCAACCGTGAAAACGTACCATGGCATCTCGATTGTCGTGGACGGAAAGATCATTGGTCGCGTACAGTCGTGGAACCCTCAAGTGTACGCCAGGAACGGAACGCACGTGTACGAGCTGTCGAACGTGACGTTTGGTCGTGCTGTCGACTACGTTCCGTCAATCAATACCGCCTATTCCATTTCGTTCACCAGAACGGAAGTATGGGACCAAGAGCTGGAAATCGCTCTGGGCTACCCTGCGGTGTGGAACGATCTGATCGATCAAGATAGGCCTTTCACTGTCGATGAGTACCTCTACAAGGGCCAAAATGTGTACAATCGCTGGTCCTACGTAGGGTGTTGGTTCGCTGACAAGAACCTCAACCCCTTCGAAGCTGAGGGAGACGCCAAGGTGATGGTCTCAGGAACACTCAACTTCGTGTCACGTCTGCGAGTGGTTGGTTCCTGATCGAGAAGTGGCCTTACGTTTCGTCTCGACTAGTTTCTCTTTAGATCCATGCCCATCGATCCTTTCGTCTCTGTCCCTACGATAGCTCAAGACGGGCGCGCGCAGGAGCCTTCTCCTGCTGGCACGCGCAGGCCTATAGGTAACGAGAGGGACAAGACCACGGGAGCATGGGGGCTTAATGGACCGCCCAACCAATACGGGGTCCGTGTATCTAGATTAGCCAAGACAGAGACCAAGACCTATCATGGCCTGAGCATTATCTTTAACGGTAGTACTGTAGGACGCATCCGATCTTGGACGCCTGTCATGTTCAGCCGTGACGGAACCCACGTCATGGAGGTAGGTCGAAAGAGCTGGGGACGTCCAGTTGACTACACGCCAGGTCCTGGTCGTAACTTTTCCATTTCTTGTTCTCGTACGGAAGTCTGGAATAACGAAATGGAACGTATGCTTGGTAATAGTTTGTGGGAAGACCTGATGGATCAGAAGGTACCGTTCTACATCTACGAAGCCTTGTTTCGAGGTGAGCAGGTGTATACGCTACGCGTCTACCACAATTGTTGGTTTTCTGAGAAAAATTATGAACCCTTCGAAGCGGAGGGTCAAGCCAAGGTCGTGATTAACGCCACGATCAACTTTGTGTCCCGGTTGCGGGTTGTTTAGGTAAAGGACCTGTACGCCCGAAGCAAAAACCCTTGAAAGGAGCTGAAAAATGAGCATCGATAGGTACGCTAAGGTAGTCGCAGAAATCGACGAGATTTCCGAAATTTGTGAGAAACAAGGAGCATCGGAAGTCTGTGCCATTCTGGACGAAGTCACCGAAGAACTGCTCAGCGGTCGGCAGGACGAACCCAAAACTGCCAGCCCGACCAAGGTTCGTGCGCGCAACCGGAAAGACCTGATGGATTTGGCGAAAGAAGTGAAAAAGGTAGGGGAGAACAAGCTCGCCCGTAACCTGCTTCGTATGGCCGAAGACTTGGAAGAAGAGGTCGACGTCGAAGAGGAAGAGGATCTTGACGAAGACCTCGACGAATTGGAAGACCTCGACGAGGATACCGAAGACACAGATGATGACGAGGATGACGCTGATTCGGACGAAGAGTCTGATGACGACATTGACGCCACCCTGGCTAGCCTCAAGAAGTTTGCCGAGGATGACGTCGAAGACATGTCTAGCGATGGTAACGCCGGAGATGCGATCCTGAACGTCCTCAAAGAGCTGGAAGAAAGCCTTGGAGACGACTTGCCCGATGATGACATCGTGGACGATGACGAAGAGCTGACGGACGAAGAGGACGAGCTGGAAGATCTGGAAGACGAGCTGGAAGACGTCGAAGAGGGTAACGATCTTGATGACGATGAAGAGCTGGACGAAGAGATCGAAGACGAAGAGATGGCCCAGCTGAACGCCAAGATCGCGGCCATGCAGAAGCGTCTTGCTGCAGAAGATGACGATGAGCTGGAAGACGACTTGGATGAGGACCTCGACGATGAAGGTGATGAAGGCGACGAAGACGAAGAGGATCTCGACGAAGATGACGAGTTGGAAGACGATGACATCGATGTCGATGACCCCGATGCTGACGATGTCGATGATGAAGATCTAGATCTACAACTCGAGGAGTTGTCCTGCAAGCTCGCCGAAGAGGACGATGAGCTGGACGAGGATGATGAGATCGATCTGGACGATGATGACGATGATGCCGATGACGAGGATCCTGACGAAGATTCGGACGATGATGACGTCGATGCAGACGCAGAGGAAGATCCCGACGAAGACTCCGAAATGGACGTCGAAGATGATGCTCTTGCCTCCATGCTCAATGAGCTGAACAACAAGCTTACGGGTTGCGGTGAAGACAAGATGGCGAAGCGGACCAAGCAGGCAGCTCGTCGGCAAATCCGTCAAATTGCCCGAACCGTTCAGCGCAAGGGCCACACTTCTCTCGCCAAGAGAGTCTACGCTCTGCTCAAGCGCATTGACTGACAATAGCCTACGCCTACATCTACCTGAATCTTTCCTTCCGATCACCAACTAGTTAGATTATCTGTTGCATCTTCGGCACCGATCCGGCAGTTTCTATGTAAAGGCATAGTACTGCTGGAGGCCTGTCAGGTTGAAGTTTTCGAAGAAAATAGCCGTTTTAGCTGAAACCTTAGTGGAGACCGCCAAACATCTACGTTTGGCGAGTTGTCACAGCTGGAGAAGCCGATACGGACCCAGGTACTGGTACGACGGTTTCAAAGACAGGTCTTATGCAGACACAACTCAAGCTGTAATCTTGACTGAGTATGATCTGGCAGCCGAAAAACTGGCTGGCATACCTGAGTTAATGCAGTCACTCGAGATCCCACGAGCATCTTTGCCCGAACTACGTAAACAGCTACGTAGGCTGGTTGCTGACGTAGATCGCTACCAAAAGGTACTTGTAGAAAACCAGAAAACCTTTCTGATTGAGGTCAATCCTCCTACATCTACATACTCATACCTACAAAAAGCCTGGAAACGAGCTAACTACCTGGACGAGAAACGAACCATCGCTAGGGCCCGATCTGCGGTGGACAAAACCAAACAATTGCCTATAGAAAAACAGCAACTCGTCACCGACCACGAACGGGAGGCAGGGCAGCTTCTATGGAGATCCATCCACGGTGGAATTCACGGACACAAGCCATCTGTAGCTGCGCAGCTCAAACAGATATGTCGCAAGATGGGAACATCCAACCCTAGGTACAAGGTAATCATAGCCAATCTTGAAGAACTTGTCGACCAAGTACCGAAACAGGCTAAGCCTTTGCTGGAGAAAGCAAAAGGCAACCTGGAAGCTGTGCTGGAGATCCAAGAAGAGCATAAGCGCTCTCTACCTAAGAGCAAGCGCATGGCGAGGTACATTCCCTACAGCAAGACATTGAGCATCGAAGCCAAGAACGTGCTTGACGATTGGCAAGAAGAGCTGCTATCGATCGATAAGGGGCTCACCGGACATGCATCTGTTCTGGGGTCGCTGTCTAGAAAGATGCAACTAGCTGAACGTGAACATTTATCGTTGGCTCCATCAGCTGCTTACCACAAGGTTGCCGTCAACAAGGCGTGTGCTTTCTCTCTTCGTAGCTGCTTGGCATCTGCTGACACTTTGACCGTGCGCAAACGATTGTTGTTGGAAGGGGAGGGTGTAGGTGTAGCCCAGGTTCCGATCGTAATCGTAAACGGCAGTTTTTCTACGGAGGCGTGCTCAATCCTGAAACAGGCAGGTTTCCAAGTTGATAAAGCCATGGGTCACTACCAAGCCATTCGCAATGGACTTCTTCTTGGGATTCGCAAAGACATGTTGGGAGATAGCTCACAACCTCTGCAGGTTTTGCTTGACAGCTACGACAAATTGCTAAGTGTAACCGAGGATAATCGATGGGCTAGCTTGTGTCCTTGGGGTCCATTGCTCGACAAGAACTTGTATACCTATGCACCCTTGTTACCTATGACAGCTGGTTCAGGTATCCAGATCAAGAAGTGGGCTTTGCTGCCTGCTATGTAGGAAAGCCATGAATGAAAAGGACTTTCGAACTTGCCAAGAATTGTTCAGGATTGCTACTAAGGTCTTGATCGTGGAGGACGATCCCTACGCAGGCATCAACCCCAAGGTAGTAGCAGTGTTGAAAGCCTACATACCCAAGGCACCAGTCAACACTCAGAAAAGTGTGGAAGACCAAGGAGTGTGGCTCAACTTCAATTACAAGTTGCCAGTAGATGTGACTCGCAAGCTACGTGAGTCAGGGCTGGTTACAGTACTCAAGCACAACGTTGGACCCTACGTGTCGAGCCTGCATATCAGCTTGGCAGAGGTGTGAGCTGTGTCCGAAGAAGACGTCAAACCTGAAGATGGCTCCTACATCTTCGCTGATATTCCGGTAGGGACCAAGCAAGCTGTAGCTGCGACTGCCGAAGCTCGGGTACGCCAAACCACCAAGTCTGCGCTGCAGTGGTACCTTGACCAGTTCTTCCAGAGCGACGGTAGGTATCGTGACATCCTTGACTGGACGGCACCCTTTATGGTTTCGTTCGTGACGGATTTGACTGGCAACTCTGAGTTGGACGACACGATGTTTTACGAGATCCAGTTGGCTCGTATCTGGTCTGACTTGCGTGAGAAGCTTCCTGCGATCATTATCGCTGACACAGGGTTCACTTACCAGCAATCGGGTTTGGGAGGTCAAATTCGAGGAGTCAGGATCAACGATCGTCAAGTGTCTTCTGCGGCGCCCATGCTAGCCACGGTGGAGCTAGATCTGATGACAGCGTCGACAGACGAGTCAACTACAAGTGATCTGGCAGATGCGTTGACCTACATCCTTGGACCTTTGACGAGCATGGTCAAGGGGTGGTGGATTTACTCTGGCCGGCCAGAGGACAACTGGGAGGTCAGGCTTCCTCAAGTAGGAGCTGCTCCTTCAGGTCTCGAGCGACGTAACGTTGGGGAAGACACCCGAGACTCGATCTGGACAGCTACCTTGACTTTGAGCGTAGAGTTTGAAGGGATCGTGCAATTCGGTAGGGATTGTAATTTGCATGTAGACACTCGAAACGCGATTCAAAACATAAATGTTCCACCTACGCCAAGCGATCCTTCATTGATTGGTGAGGGTCCCATGGATGCTGCTTTTACAGACTATGACGCTCCGGAGGCAGTTTATCTAGGTAAACCACATCCTCTAACTATCACCAGCATGCCGTACTTCGGCAAGTTTGTGTCCGATGATTCTAGGGTGGCTATAGTTGATGACTACAACGTGATCCACCCTAAGCGACTTGGAAAGTTCAATTTGATGCTGCTGGATATGCGTCCAGACGGCAAAGAGCCTGGTAAAGGCTATCGACAACTGTTCAGCACGTCTGTGAGTGTAAAACCATGACAAAGCAAAAAGGCATCGCTAGCGCCATTGTGTGCGCTGAAAGCAAGAACGATCACAAGCTCGCCTATCGGTTGATGCAGGTGGGTCGACAGATCTCTGCAGCCAAGACCGATGAGATTGACCTGGAAAGCTGGGATTCGTTCTACGCGTGGTGGAACGAGAACCGTTCCGAACAGCTCCTGTACTCCATCTCGGATGCTTTGGGTGAGCAAAACCCCGCAGTGGCTCACCTGGCAGAGATTCTGGAAAAGCAGGAAGAGATTGATGCACAACTACACGCTGTGTACATGGGTCTCAAGGGTGCTGGACAAGCCGGTGAGCAAGCCGCCGAAGGGGAGCTTGACAACCTAGAAGAGGACTTCATCGATCCGGCCGAAGGCGAGATGGGTGAGGGTGAAGATTCCGGTGAGGAAGGCGAAGCCGATCTGGACGTCGAAGTAGACGAGATCGAAGAGACCGACTAGGAGTAGGAGACTTACCTACATGAAAGACCCAATGCAGCGCTTAGGTGAACAGGTTGACACGACTGTGACTCCAGATGAGGCCAAAAGAGACCCCAAGGAGTTCGTAGGGGTCGATCAGTTCATGCAGCCTTTCGAGCCTCCGACCAAGGTCGAGATCAAGCAAGCTTCTATTCAAGACAACAGTCATTTCAAGCAAGCTCCGGGTCAGAAGTTTGCTGACGGGGTAACCAAGATCGCCAGCAGGCAGGAGTCTGCAACGATCAAGAAGCTCCGACAAGCCTTCGGAATTGCTGGTGTGCCCCTTGACCATTTCGACTACGGTGGGTTCAAGTGGTCCTTCCGAGTACCAGGCAAGACAGACATCACTTGGGCTGTCGTCACCATAGGGTGTCTGTATCCAGATATCCTACCTGGCGTGATTGATAGAGACGAGAATGAAGACTTGTCATCTGAAGATGTCTTCCGCGAAAATGCTCTTCGTAACGTGTTGATGAGCGAAGAGCTGAAAACTGCACTCATGTGCATCTCCATAGCGGCAATTGACGACATTCCAGTTCATGAACACTTTGGTCTGGAAGTAGACACTCGCAAGGTAATCGATCCCATGCGTCCAGGTCGTGAGGTTAGGCAACAAGCTGCTTTGTTCCTGCACACGGTTTTGGCCGATGAATCCAGTTCAGTTCTGTTGGCTGCTCTGGAAGGGTTCTATTCCGAATCGATCGAACCCAAACTAAAGGAAGCGGATCGGGTGTCCGACCCTTTAGGGGAAAAGACAACCTACGAGAATACCTCCACAAGCACGACCCAGACCTCGCCCGACGTTACAGACTCGCCGGGTTGATGCAGACAACAATCAACGATCCGAGGATTATTGCTTGTCAGGATGCGCTCGAGCTGGACTTATCCATTCGAGCCATTGAGGACATTGAGAGGGAGAAGTTGCGTTCCCTCGAGCGTGTATTGGGCACGCTGTGGACAGCGGAGGACTTCGCTAAAGCCAAGAAGCAGGAAGATCAACTCGCACTTCTAGATGATGGGGAGCAAACCGAACAACCCAAACATAAGTTTGACGAATTAAGGTTCCCCTTAGCAACACTGATCAACCCCAAGGTGGTGGAGTCTGCCAGGGATCAATTGGCTGTTCAAGAAGGTCTAAAGCAAACTGATGTGCCTGAAGGTACCGAATCCTTGTTCGACCTTCCCAAGGATGAATTCCTCAAGCGTATGGAGGGGGCTGTCAACTACGCTTCGAAGGGTCGAAGTAGACCTACTGACCCCAATAAGGGCAGAAATGGTTGAGTTCCCCTAGTTTTTGGATGGTAGCTAACTTCGAAAGATCCATCCATGCCTCTGATTAAGCCTCCCTCTTCCAACGATCCCAAAGTTCAAGCGGCTCGATCTGAGCTGAACGCTAAAGCACTAGCTGCCGAATCTAAGGCCATGACGGCAGTGGGCAAAGCTGCCAAAGCTACTGCAGTTGAGCTGAAACGACTTGCCCAAGTTCAAAAGCGTCATGAAGATTCTACTAAGAAGGTAGATAAAGCTACAGAAAACCTGGACAAGTCCACCAAGGAGTTGTCTCGAGCCGAAAAGGACCTTGGAAAGGATCTCCAAGCTACCGATAAGCGCTTCCAACAACACAGCAAAACACTCGAGAAGGCACGCAAGGCGTACGAAGTAGCCAAGCAAGGTGTGCAGATCCTGCAAACTGCGTTCAAGGGCTACACAGTCCTGCAGTACGATGCGATCAAGGCAAGTCAGTTGATGACCCACCAGATGGGTCGGGAGATGCCTAAGACTGCGGCGGAAGCTGAAAAGCGCATGTCTAAGCTGACCAAGACCTACAAGGTGTTCCGTACGGAGGCTATGCAGATCGGCAAGGACTTCCGAGTCAATTACGCCGAGGTGGAGCAGCATGGAGCTATGATGCTCAAGCGCTTCAACCTGACCTTGGAAGACTTGAACGAAGTCACAGCCAAGAACGGGTCTGACATTCTACGCCGGATGTACGCTACTCGAGTTGCCACGGGTGCTTCAATAGAGGAGCAGTTAGATCGGATGGAGCACGCTGTGTCCACCTTGGGGCAGACTATTGAGCAGAACCAGTCCGAGTTTGAAATGTTGTCTTCTTTCGCAGACAGAATGGCGAAAGACCTAGATCCAGCGACGAGAGAACTGAACAAGTTTAGAATTTTCATTCGTACAGACTTCGTCCGCACCTTGAAAGAACTACAACAACAAAACTGGGCAGCGGGTGCATCTGCTGAGCAGATCGGCAAACACTACGTTTGGGCCACCAAGATGGCAATTGAGTTCGGGGCAAGTCAGCAGACAGCTCACGAATGGGCTACCCGATTCACCGGTGGTCTCATGGGAGCTGGATCCAAAACAGGCCTCAATGTCATGGATTGGATGGCAGGTCGAGAGATTGCTGGTGACTTGGAAGGCATGTCTCAAGAAGACATCGCCAAACAGTTCGCTGGTAAAGCTGGCGTTGACATAGCAGAGCTTGCCAAGATCAAGGATCTAGATACGGATGAAGGCAGGAAAGCCAAGGCTCAGTACGATCGCTTCATGAGTCAAGCACAGAACGTGATGGATGCCCTCGAGCGAGGTTCGGTGGCAGATACTGGGTTCATTCAATCCCTCATGGCCGGTACTGACTTGGGGATCAAGTCCAAGATCGACGCTGTTAAGAACAATCCTGCATTTTCCAACTTGATGGCTGGTACATCGGGAGCAGGTGCCCCAGGTGCGGATCTCATGGCAAGTCAGTTGTTAGGCATCGAGAATGCCACGGCTGAGCAGGTAGCCATGACCATGCGAGCATGGAACAAGTACTCTGGTGATAGCGACAAGATGGTTGCTGAGATCCAAAAGATCGCAGCTGAAACCAAAGAGTCTGGGGAAGCTGCCAAGGAAGGTGCCAAGGCAACTGAGGGAGCTGCAGCTATTGCCAAGCAGCAGAATTTACCCAAGGCTCTGGAAACTGCACTGGCTAACTTCTTTGGGCCCAACGCCCAGTTGTTTGGCATTGCTGCCACCATGGGCAAAGACATTGCCTCTTTGCTTCTTGTTATGGGAGGAAGATCTTTGCTTGGAGGCGGAGGAGCAGGCGGGGTAGGGGGAGCTGCTGGTAAGGGAGCAGGCCTTGTAGGTTCAGCACTAGGCACCGGTGGTAAGGTAGTCGGTGGAGGGGCAGGGGGCGCAGCTCGAGGCTTGATGGCTGGGGGAAGCAAGCTAGGAGTAGTCGGTATCGCGATCACCACAGCAGTAGTCTCATTTTTGGCTACCTCGAAAATGCTGGAGAAGTTTTGGAAGCATTCTGATAAGGGAACGGAAGAAGGCCTCACTGCTTCTCTGTCCGCCCGAGAGATCGCCAACAAGGTACAAACTGGAGAGTTGACAGCTGACGAAGCCAAAGCTCAGTTGAACAAGATGCGCGAGGATGCCGAAGCATCAAGCAGCAAGACAGGCATGCTCAAGGCGTTCGCCAGCGACTATCACAGGGTGGCTACCAGCATCCCTCGATGGCTCATGGCTGAAGAGAAGAACCCCCTTGATGTTCTTGGTGACGTAATCGCTCGGCAAAGCAAGCTCGGTACCTTACACGCTACAGAAAGGTTTGGGGACCAAGATCGTACCCACGGCGAGTCGCTGTTGGAAGAGATCGAAAAGTCAGAAACCCGTATCGGCAACTTACCCAAGCACGCTGCCGGTCTCGATAGTGTGCCTTACGACAACTACCTGGCGATGCTCCACAAGGGTGAGAAGGTCTTGCCTCCGGCACCGAGTGCATCGATTCTTGAAGAAATGTTAGGTATCAAAGGCGCAAAGCCAGGTGCAGGCACAGATGCCATAGCAGCTGCCTTAGGTATGGGAGTATCGCAAGGCAACGCCCCCAAGGAAGGCAAGCTCAGGGGCGAAGCTAAAGTGGTCGGAGACAAATTAGTGATCGTTGTGTCCGATGCCTCTGATGCCATGATGAAACTCATGAGCCAAGGGGCTTTGGCCGCCCGTGGGTTCAGTTGATTCCAAGTAAGTACAAAGTCAGGAGAACATAGAGTTATGGCAAATATGTCAGCAAAGCTAAGCAAAGCTCTCGCTACGGGAGAGCTGGCGTTGTTCAATCGGACGAATGGGGAGATCTTGTTGTACTACCCCGAGGGTAAGACCATGGCACATTTAGTCTTGGCTCCCATGTCGACCACAGTCTTGACAACGTTTGCACCTGCAGCAGCATGGCGCAAGAGCCCCAACCTAGCATCCGTGGCTGCGCGTAGAGACGTTCGGGTGGTCAAAGTACCCGAGAAGAAGCTATCTTTGCACGAGGCGCAGATCGAGCATGCTCAGCGTGATCGTCTCGAACGTGATCGTCTTGCAAAGGAAGCAGAAAAGCGTGCTGCCGCTGCTGAGATTGCTCGAAAGCAAGCCCTTGCTGCGCAAGAGCAGGTAAAGGAAGAGCAAGTCGAAACCAAGCCTGCTAAGGGCAGCAACAAAAAGTCTAAGTAACTACAAGGAATTACAAATGTCTCATTCTTTCAAGTTTTCCGTTTCAGGTGAAGAAGCCATGAGCATCGGACCCATCGAAGATGGGTATTTGATGTTGAAGCTGTACCACCTCAAGCTGAGGTTGAGCAGGGAAGTCACAGCAGAACTGGCTCAAGCAATCAAAACAATCCACGCATCTGTCACGGACACTAGTGGCAAGACCATGAGACAAGGCCTGGCGGTCCGAAAAGAGAACAACCCTGCCTACATCTCCGTACATTCAGGCTTAAACGAGGCCAACACGGAACTTGGTATCGTGGTGGTTGAATCAGATCTTGACGGTGTTGTCCGTATGACTCACGCTAACACAGTGATTCTACCTGCCAATGAGGCTCCCATCATCAGTGACTTGATCGACGCGTTCCTGGATTCTGAACCAGAATGAAGCCTCAAGCTCCTGTCTTCGTCACTTGCTACGTCCACAACACACCTGTTCCTCGAGCTGCTGCTAACTCCCACCACGTCACACCTCAAGCTGCAGGTGGTGCCAAAGGTAAGCAAGTGTGGGTGTGTGCCAGCTGTCATTCGGTGTTGCACCGGATCAGCGAGCAGATGGTTCTAGGCAAGCAAGGCATTGCCAGGGACCTTGCTTCTCAGTACGCACCTACGCCAGCTATGAGGCAACGTTTGATGTACTTGGTGGAAAATTCTGCTGAGGCGATGAACGCAGCTGCCGAAGGTCAGGCAGGACGTGACGAAGTGATCATTCAAGTGGAGCTGCCCGCCGAGGTTGCTCATCGATTTAGGTTGTTGGTGGGGGATCTGCGAATCCAAGGCAGAAAGATAGGGATGAGCAGGTTCCTCCGTCTTTTGATCGAGCGCGAGTTGAAGAAGAAAAATCTTCTCTGATCCCTTCCCATCCATCATGTAAAGACCACCTACGATGGATGAAGAAATACTCCTACCTCTGGCAATCTTCATAGTGTTCACCTTGATCGTGATGCTGCCAACGATCACGATGCTGGTGATGGAATACCGGAAGCGGAAACGCTTATCTGCTAAATCCAGCGAAAAGCCCTACAAGGAGACTTCCCCTCCATCAAAGGGCCTGTGGGTGATCCAATGCCCAGCGTGTGGGCATTGGTACGGAGCAGAGGTGAGCAAGTGCGGAGAAGAAAAGACATCTGCCATGTCGCTAGACGAGATCAAGCAAGCTGACAAGCCGGATACGTCTAGCACGTCGTCATTCTTGGAATGCCCTCGCTGCGAAGCGATGCTACGTCTGAATGTTTCCATATTCTATAAGAAGGAAACGAACACCCAATACAGGGACTAAGTTGATGAAGAATTACAAGGTATGGTGCCCTACGCAGCAGAAGTACCACCAAGGGCTGGTGACTGGTGCCTTTTCTGTTGAGCAGGCCATCCGAAAGTGGGCTCGAGATCACACGATCTGGCACAGTGGCAAGACCTACCGTGTGTTCGTGGAGTGCATGGATGGATCTGTCTTGGGGATGGATCCTGCCTACACATCGGAGGCCTACACGGTCAGCATGGCGGATCGTTACACAATCACCATCAGCCAAGAGAAGAAACTCAACCATTGCAAGACTTGGCAACCCCAGAAAACGGTCTGCTCAGGTCTGCCAGAGTAGGAAACATCTAGGAGATATCAGCTGAAGTGAAAAACATGGAAAAAGACAAGAAAAAGAAAATCACAACGAAGAAGACCAAGTACGGTACGCTTGTCATGCTACCCACACCGAAAGTAGATCCAGCGGAGCTGCTTCCGGTCCTGGCTCGAATCAGAAATGGTTTCGAAGTGTACTACAGCATTGCGTTCTTCGGCAAGCTGCTTCTAGCCTCTGACGCCATGAGCAAGGCGCAGGCTCGATCGAACTTCCTGGAAGCTCACAAGGTTGCCTTCGCCTCGGAATACAAGGCAGGCAAGGAAGCACCCAAGGTCGACACCAAGAAAGTCAAGATAACCTACATCTGACACACATGTAGGTATACCTTCTCTTTCTCTACCCCTATCCGTACATTTTTCTTCGAACTCCCTTAAGGGGAGTTGAAAACCAAACACCTTGATTCATAGGCTTTCCTAAAAACCTGGAAAGCCTAGACCACTTGTCCGTCGAGGGACAGTCTTCGAACTGCACCTTGACTGACGCTTGAGTAATGTGTAAAGAATCATCATGAACTTAAAGAAAGATCTCATCGCCCAAGGCGTTCCGCGAAACAAATGGTCGTGGATTCGCAAAGGCATGACCGAGAGTCAGGCTTGGGACGCTTGCCAAGATGCTGTTTGGCTTCTTTGGTATGCCGATCGCAAACAAGTACGTCCCCAGACGTTGATGTGTGCTGTGATCCCTTGCATGGGGATCATGCTCGTGGAAGCCATGGCAGAGAACCTGACCGAAAAACAGCTCCTGTGCTACGAGCCTTGCAGAGCGATTCTTCAGGAATTGAAGAATTGGAGCTACGGCGACATGGGAGTCACAATCGAAGCTATCCAAGAAGCTATCAGGCAGGTTGATTTGCCCTTGAACAGTCAGTCCTCCACCACGATGTTCCGTTCCGTCGTGACTCTAGCGGAGCAAGCAGTATCCATTGAGGCAAACCAACCTCATGACATACCTGGTACTTTGGCTATTGCGATCAATGCCACGGCGTGTCTGTATCTAGGATCAGATTGGAGAAATGCAGACAGGCTCCGCAGCCAAAAGAACATGATCAGCTACCGTATGTCCAAGATCGTACGTAGCTATATCCGCAAACAAGACGTTGTCGATAACTATCAAGAGCCGTGTTATGTCCGGTAAGTTTTCACATCTCGAAGGAACAGTGGTCATAGTTGGAAGCTTCGTGGCTCCTGGTGTGCCAGGGCACCTTGATGACGTTGGCAAGCTCGCAGGACCCGTACAGGAAGCTCGAGTTGTACGTGCCACACGAACCTACGTGACCTTACAACGAAGAGTTGCCTCTGGCTGGCACACAGGTAGCCACGGCAAAGCCACAGTGGATTGGTACACCGGGGTCCAACGCAAGAAGCCTGACGTGCTAGAAACCCGAGTATGGCCGCCACATATGGCGCTGCTTCGGGTTTTGGCTGGAAAACATACCATTGAGCTGGGCTTCGATGGTGGAAGGTTGATCTAATGCCGTATTCATTCTGCGAATCAGTGCATGCCACAGGCGTTCGTTGGCACATCCGCAAGCTTACCCACGTGGGCAAAAAGCTTGGTGGAGGAATTGACACAGACAGCTTGTGTGGACACGTGAGGGCCCGCGTCGGGGGTTGGGACCTTCGGGTAGAGTTGACCTTGGAAACCTTGAATAGGGACCACATCTGCCCCCACTGCTTGGAAAAACTCAAGGGCAAGACCAAAGAGGAAATGTCCAACATTGAGCTGGCGTACGCGGACATTTTGGGATTTTTCGAAAGGTAAACAATACAGGAGTACCATGGACTTTGAGCGGCAACTAATTGAGGAGTACCCGTTTGTGCGTTGCCTGTGTGCCAAGCTATTAGCTAAGGGATCCAATACGGACATGCTAGACGACTTGGTTCAAAGCGTCATGGTCCAAGCTTGGAGGAAACGTGAAAGTTTCCGAGGTGACTCACAGCTCCGAACGTGGTTGCATACGTTGGCTACCAGGTGCTTCTATGACACAATGCGTCAAAAGAAGCTGCCGACAATTCCACTCATCGACCAAGACAGAGCCCAATCTTCTACGGTGGAGGGGTACCTCTACGCCAAGGAAGTCTTGCCTCAGGTAGACCTAGCAGTAGCCATGCTTGCAGCCGGTCACGGAGAACAAGAAGTAGCCGAAACTACAGGTATTCCACGACAGCAAGTCCGGGTCAAAGCGCACCGTGCTCGCCAGCAGATCCGAGAAAAGTTCAAAGAGTAGGCTTGCAAACTATTACTTGATGCTTATTGTGGGCACATGAGCAAAGAATTTTCATGCAAGTGGGCGCTCGAGGCCTATCGTTTGATGCAGGTCAAACCGAAGAAGCTCTCGATCAGACAAGCTGCAAAAGCTCATGTTCGGTGCAACCATCTCCTATATCGTTTGAGGTGCGGGCATCGCAGGAGCACTTACCGTAACGTCCGGCAGGAGCTTCGCGGGTACCGAACCAAGCTAATCAACAGGATGTACGCATGAACCTGAAAGAGAAAAAAGCCAAAGTTCAGGAAGCTCACAGTGAACTGGAACGCTTCTTGAACAGATGGCAAGAAAAATACGGCTTGTCATCCCTCGAGGGGATCAGGCTGATCAGTGCTGCTTGCAACGATCGCATTCAGGCCAATTCCAAGTACCAAACTGTGAAGTATTCTCTCGTCGCAGCTGCCAGGGATCTTTTGCTTGAATCAGCAAAGATCTACCCGAAGATTCAACGAATCTACCTCGATGCCAACGGAACCGACTTCCTACTCGTGGGGAAAGAACCCTCGGTGGATATGTGTGAGCTGGCCTCTGAAATCTCTGTAGAACTGCAGCGAGCCAACGGCCATAGCTACCCCATCTACGGTGGCTACGACCACAAGTTGCCGCCTCCCACCTCTAGCTTTGCTTTGATCTTCGACAGGAGTGTCTGTGCATGAAAGACGGACGCTTGACATGTTCGAACAAGAGGTTACCTTAGGTTCAACCATAAACGATAAGTATCACAGGAGCCTTACTCGTGTCGAACTCGATCGCCCCTCCCCTGGAAAAGCGTCTCGAACTTCGTTGTGTCTACCGTAACGGTAGTTCATCTATATGGGCTGAGGTATACGAAGGACAGCAAGGTCCTGAAGTGGTGCTGTCTCGTTACCGCAAGAACAAACGATCTAATCTGGGGGCCATGACACTCGATGAAAGCATCGCAGTGGGTGATGCCCTCTCCAAGTTCGTGGCTCGTCGCAAGTCGACCATCGAACGCAAGGTGTGTTTCCCCACCAAACGCAGGACTGACATTCGCTTGGGGTCCCATGTTACCTACAGTGCTACGTGGATGGCTGCTACGGGAGGTGATTATGGACGTAGAAGGCACGGAGTCGTTGTGGAAGTGCAGCAAGACTACGCCTACGTACGGTGGGAAGACAAGACAGCAGAACGTGACAAGGTGAGGTTGCGCAACCTGGTAGTGCTGGCTGCTCCATCCAAGGATTGATCCATGTTGTTCCCTGTCGACTTACTTCCCGATCCTTACGACAATTGCGTGTGGCTCATAGACAGTCCTATCACTGTGGAGGAGGTTGAAGCTGCTATCAACAAGGGGTATCTACTAGATGTTCCTACAGATGTGGCCTTTGACAGATCCTTCCACGTGGCTAGAGTAGCCTACCTGGTGGTTCACGGCTGGGAAGATCCTATCGAAGTGGAAGCCTCCGACCACATCACCTGGCCGGTGATGGACGGCAACCACCGATTAGCAGCTGCCAAGTTCTTGGGTATGGAAATGGTAGAAGTGCAGTTCTCCGGTTGCTCGAGCTTGCTGGAAGAATGGTACGGAAAGGCTTGGGCAGAGGCTATCGAGTGCGATTGGGACAAATTACTCGAAAACGATCCTATCGCTCTTGACTCTTCCGATTCAGGACCCATCCTATGAGCTATGAAAACCGTAACCAGTACCTTACTTGCAATCCTGTACCTAGCTTGTGCGATTTCGTTGTTCGCCAACGTAGGGATCGTAGGTAGTACGCTGGTTAACGGCACGTGGGCCCTCGACAGTGTTTGGTCCCTGGTAGAATCAATAATCGACATTGAGTCTGCAATCTACGCAGTACCTGCAATTCTAGTAATCAGTGGAATCTCGTCTCTCCTTATTGGTAGGGTTCGAGCACGACGTCTTGCTGGCGTACTCTTTGCCGCCTACATGACCTTCATCGACTGCCAGTTCATCTACAGCTGGCTTCTCACCAAAAGCAGCGATAGCAGCATGCGGATCGTTGACGGGATGGTCGAAGAAGTTCTACGAGGGCAGCTGCATAGCCACAACCTGATCCCCTTGGCGATGCTTGGAGTGATCGGTATCGTTGGACTGGTTGTACTAGTTCGATCTTCCATCACCCGTGGCAGCGTCATGAATGGCGGCTTCCGTCAGTGGAATCAAGACCTGTGAAGGTACAAGGGTAGAGTGGCATCACGACAAGGACAAGACAATACCATGAAAGACAATACCAAGCGTACGTTCCGTGTATGTGGCTACAATGATAAACGTGCAATTTGTGTCATCGTGAAAGGTGTTTCTAAGAAGACAGCGAAGAAAGCCATTGCTGCTGCTATCAAGGCAGGATACACGTCTCTCGAGATGCAGCTGGAACGCCCCAAGCAGCCTCCAACACAACAGGAATCGTCGAACTATCGAGAACCCGCACCTGAGAACGACTACATGAAAGCAGAGGATATCCCATGGTGACGCAAAACTACACACTAGAAAGTGAAATCAAGGTCTTCGAGGGACACAAAGAAGTAGTGAGAATCGAATCAGATCTGAAAAATGCAGACTCTCTGTTGTTGCTGCTGTACGAATCACATTGTTTGGTGCTGGCCCGACAGCAGGCTGAGTTGTTCCTGCAAGCTGTTGAACAGGTCTACCAGCAAAGTGTGGATCGACCAAAACCAAAACCTTGCGGGAAGTACACACAGTTGCGGTCCCTGATCGTCAACGGAGGCCAAGGAAACATTCGAGTCAGTGTGGCTTTCAATTCCGAAGGTGAACCTTCGATCAAGGTGACAAGCTGCAACGCTGACGGCAGTACTGATCGAGCATCCCAGATACCTCTCGACATGGCTACGCACTTCATGGTGGCCTTGGCTCAATTCCTGAAAGGAATGCGCGACCGCACCGAAGCATGACATCGTTGCCTACCCCTAACTAGAAAGACCAATTGATGAGCGCTACACAAATCTTCAAGACTTTGGAAGTCTACTCTGCTACCCTTCTAGACCTTACAAGGGAAGAGGCAGAGGGAGTAGATGCCTTGATCAGCCTCAAGTCAGGAGAGGAACCCGGTACGATAGCATTGGCGTTCCACGGCAATATGTTCGATACGCTGACGCTCAGGTTCGCATCCAGACTGCGTAGGGCGATCGATGCAGCTTTACAGCACGCACGATGTTCAAAAGACCAAGAAGACATACGTCATGTGATCGAGGTCGATTCGGAGCATGGTAACAATTACATCCGAATTCGAGTAGACGAACTAGGAGTTACTTTCCGCAACTACTCCAAGAATCATAAGGCGTTGACCGACGCAGTCACCTTCGATGAAGACCTGACACGCAAGTTTGGCGACATGCTTTCCAACTACGTGAACCTGACTTGAGCCATGAAGATCATCAGCGGAGGACAGACGGGAGCAGATCGAGGAGCGTTGGAAGCAGCACTACTCACAAATACCGACTACGGTGGGTGGATCCCTGCTGGCCGCAGAGCAGAAGATGGCGGTGTGCCTCGACGGTTTGACCAGCTCAAGGAGGCAATGACAGACAGTTACAGCAGGCGAACCTTGCTCAACGTCAAAGAATCTGACATGACGGTGATCTTCCACCGAGGTACCCTTTCAGGTGGATCACTTCTGACCTTGAACTTCGCTCTCAAAGAAGAAAAACCTGTCTTCGTGGTCAACCTGGATCACGTGGCGAACTACAAGGCTGCGAAAGACATTCACAACCTTTTGAATTTCGATGTAAAGGTGCTGAACGTAGCAGGCTGCCGTGAAAGCAAGTTCCCAGGCATCCAACAGCAGGTTCAAGACATCATGGTGGATGTGCTCGAGATGCCTCCTTGGTAGACATCAGGAAGTATTATGACCACACAACGAAAGACACATCTTCGAGTACCTCACGTACGTACCAAGTGGTTATGCTCTACCCGCAGGGTTAAGGTTCGTCAACTGACCTTGGACATATCCAAGGTGACGTGCGCGCATTGCATCAAGAGGTACCGAGAGTTGAATGTCACCCAAGCTTGCCTCGACACCGGCTTGGATGAGTTCGTGATCAAGCAACAGATCGACTTGGGCAGGCTCCACAGCTGCAAGGACAACTACAACCGCACCTTACCTCTGTCAGACTGGTTCGCCCACATGCGATCCAAGCATCGTGTGGCTGGTCGAGATATGTCGTGGATGGATTTGTTTGCGGCCGGAACGAATTGGTCCAAGTCGACGCAATGCGTCACAATGGACGAATTCTCCCTTCGCTATTTACGTCGCCTTGAGTATTTTCGTCGGGTTTACTGATCCAACAACCTTACGGGAGGCTAGAGAGACTTGTGTACCTTCTTCGCCATGGTCATCACCAAGGATAGGATCTACCACTTGGGGTCTACCCTGCATGATGACATCATCGAGCACTTTGAGCTTGAGCACTTGGACGAACACCCCATCGGGCTTGTTCGAGCTGAACTCAATCCACCCGACGATATCGACTCGGCCCTGAATCGGGAAAACTGGACATTCGATATCGAACAAGACGAATACCCAAACTGGACATTCCGAGGAGACCCCGATCTGGAAAAGCGTGCTCGAGAATACATGTGGAAGGTGTGGCAAAAAGAGAAATGGCTCGCTCAAGTTGTGGGACATAAGGCCGAAGCGGGGTACAGGGGAGCAGTTGCTTCGTTGGGTAAGGGATCTGTCAGGACAGGATATATGGGTGTGGCTGTGATAGGTCCTTATGGTACAGCCGTCGGAGATGATGATAGCATGGTTGCTGCTTCTTACGAAGGCACTGCTATCGGTGGTGACTACTCCCTCGTGGTAGCAGGAGATAAAGGAACGGCTAGGGCAGGCTACGAATCCATGGCGATGGTTGAACAAGGGGGGTCTGTCGAGACTGGAAAATACGGAGTCAGTTGTGGAGGGGATGATACCACCGCTGTGGCAGGTGACGAAGGCAAAGCCTATTCGGGATTCAATGGGAGTTCTCATACCGATACCGGAGGGACTTCGATAACAGGTACCGGAGGCAAGGCTGAATCAGGACGCAGAGGTTTGTCTTTCGCTGGCACCGCTGGTAAAGTGCTGTCAGGTGATGACGGTATCTTGATGGTCAAGTACCTAGATGACAACCACAAGGTGCGGATCGCTGTAGGCTACGTCGGGGAAAATGGCATCGAACCCAACACATGGTACCGCGCTCTGTCCACGGGTTATTTAGTCCCCACCAACGACAAGGGATAGCTACAAGGGAACACAGTCAACAATGTCAACAATAAAAAGCATGGAAGAACTAGAACAACTTATCCGAATGATGGCCTCCGACACGGGCATGTCCGAAAAGGACGACCTGTATGAGCTGGCTCGAGATGGGATGATCCAACGTGAAGTGCTCAGCAAATCTCCAACACCCGGAACGGTTCAACAGTTCATCGAACGGATCAAACAAGAGCTAGACACGTTCGGGGTCCTGTGGGAAAAAGGGCATGCTGAGGACGCTGAGATCTTCCCCTCCGAGATGGAACCTCAAGACTGGTTCGAACAGTTCTTGGTCTCCATCGAGGTCAAAGAGTAGCACACCTACAATCAACTATAGGAGCCTTATCATGTGCCAATTCGCTGCCTTCGTCCTGACCAAAACCGAGATCTTATGGACGGCATCCAACAGCCACGAAGACATCATCGACACTTACGGCCTTAGGCACTTGGATAGGGAACCTATCGGGTTGGTTCGTGTGGAGGTCACTCCGCCTGAACAGGTAGATGCTATTGATGATCTGTACAGGTGGGAGTTCAAAGTTGACGTAAATCATAAACTACCTGACTGGACGTTTCTCAACGATCCTGATCTCAAGAGCCGAACGTTCAAAGCCCTTACCAAAAGGTCCAGGGACGAGGGTTGGTTCAAAAAAGAAACCAGTGACACGCAGGTCATGGTTGGGCTTGGTGGTCAAGCCAAGATATCGGACAGTAGTCCGCAGCTCGACACACAAGCCACCGCAGGACCTTTCGGTAAAGCTGTCACTCACTACCGTGGACAAGCTGTGGCAGCTACAAAAGGACGAGCCGAAGGCGGTCTCGATAGCCAAGCCGTAGCTGGTCGTGAAGGCACAGCCATCACAGAAGACTTCAGTCAAGCCATGGCAGGGGTTGGAGGCTTAGCTATCTCTGGAGAAGGCGGTCAATCTCAAATCGTTGATCAAGGAGCAGCACAAGCCGGAGACAGCGGTCAAGCCACAGCTGGAGAAAATGGCCTAGCAAAAGTAGGTACAACAGGCCAAGCCATGGCCTCCATTGGAGGCAAGGTACTTGGTGGGTTACGTGGCAAGGCTGTCTCTGGTTATTGCGGTCAATCCATCGTAGGAGAACTTGGTCATGCTTTGGCAGGTAATATGGGACAAGCCATTGGCGACTTCCAAGCTTGTGCTGAATCAGGCAATCGAGGTCACTCGATCGCCTTAGAGGGGCTTGTTCGAGCAGGAGAGCTTGGGATCATTCAAATCAAGTGGTTTGATCATACAACCAACCGTCATAGGATTACTGTTGGTTACGTGGGCGAAAATGGAATCAAGCCCGACACCTGGTACGAGGTGAACCGCAACGGTGAGTTAGTTGAAGTGCACGTCATTCCAGAGGACCTAGACACCACCAAGTGGTAAAGGATTGACATCATGAATGATGACCTTGAGTCTTGTGGACAACACCTGTGCGCCAGCTGCTTCGAACCTCTACCAAAGACGCACAAATACAACGTGAAGTTTTGCGAGAAGTGCGCTTTAGGTGCTCTCGAAAATGCATACATTCGACTGATCAAAGCGTACTCGATTGCTGCTGATGCTGCAGGCATTCGATCTGCTCAAGGAGCTGTCGAGGCCATGTGCGAGTTGGACAAGGCCAAGGTTCCTTTCCAAAACGGGGATACGCTGTGCAGCAGGGTTCGCACTTTGGTTTACGATCGAGACGAAACTCGTAAGCAGCTCGAGCAGTTCACACAAGCTGAAGTCTACGACCAAAGCAGGCTCAAGCCAGCAAGCGATGAAGCAAGGTACTTGTGGGCCAAGATCACAGACAAGCCTCATTGGGCGCTACCGACTATCCAATGTGCCCTAGATATGGCACCCGAAGACGTAAAACAAGCTGCCAAAGCTGTTGAACAAACCAATCCACACGCCAGGGAGTACCCAGTGCTGGTTGCTAGGTTGCTCAAGCTGATTCTGTAGGAAGTAGGTGAAGCATGAAGAAGTGGACAGACAAAACAGACACCATCAGAGACGAGATGCAAACACACATCGCTTCCCTTCTATGGGGAGGATTCAATGCGTGTGACAAGGCAAAAGAGATCTTGGACTACTTCGACTGTGTGACACAGCGTGTGAGTGTGCAAGACTTTTGTTCCAGGATCCAGAAGCTTGGGTGGGATGCTCAAGGGAATCCAGCCGACTTCGTGGAGAAAATAGCAGCTGAACGAGATGCGGCGTACGCTATTCTTCAGGGTCTTAATATTGACGTACGCGCAGTAGAAAACTCAGTAGCAGTAAAACAAGGCATTTCCATGGGATGCTCTTCATACATAGGATGTGGCTGCTCTGGGAGCTTCATCAGCTCAGTACCAACACGGTCAACTTCTAGTTGTAGCGAAGGCTGCGACTGTGATAGCGAAGAGGGCTGCGCCAAGGAGTCAAAGCCTGCCAAAGGTGGGATCTGTCGTCACTGTGGAGGTGAAGACGAATACGCCGAACCTGGGAACGATGGGAAAGTGTGCTGCTGGCAATGTGTTGATAAGGAGTAAATACTAGAAACATCTGGAATGAAAGTACCGGGTAGCACAATGTCATATACTGTAGTAGAATTCAAGCACGGCTTCGCCGTTCACGGGGATTGCACCGACGTGGAAGTTCGGAACTTCGTGCTCGATCGAACGGGAAAGGTTCCTCTGATTGCTACCGATCCTCCCTACGGAAAGATCCTTACCGCATCGTGGGACAAGGAGTTGAAGGGGATCAAGAAGAAGGAACTGACCGATGGTCAGTTCTGTCAATGGATGCTCGATTGGACCATGCTGTGGCAACCCGCCTTGCTGGACCAAGCCGCCATGTACATCTGGGGAGGCATCGGTATCGTCGGGTTCCGTCCTTTCTTCAAGTACCTCGCCTCCGTCGAAGAGAAAACACCTATGAGTATCGCCAATCTGGTAACCTGGAAAAAGCGACGTGCCTATGGGATCCAGCACAATATGCTCTTCACAAGAGAGGAGTGTGTGGAATTAGTGAACGGCACAGGTACTCGAGAGGAAGTGGTCTATCTCTTCAATGGTACGGAGGTCAAGAAGCCTCGATATTTCAAAGTTCCTCTTCTTTCTGAAGAACGGGGCTATGCTGGTTTCAACAAGAACTACCCAGCCAAGAGCAAGTTCCTTCGACGATCGAACGTGTGGACCGACATCACCGAGCTGTTCAGGGGTAAGATCCACCCGGCCCAAAAGCCATCACGTCTCTATGAGGTCATGCTGGAGATGCACACAGAGACGGGTGATTGGACCATTGACATGTTCGCTGGAAGCGGATCTATGGGGGAGGCTTGTATGCGGACTGGGCGCAAGTTCGCGTTGGTCGAACGTGGTGACGAAGAATTTGAGGTCATGATAGACCACCTGAACAAGCTCCAAGCCAAGATCGAGTAATTACTATGCGAACAGAATTCTACATTCGAAACTCACCTAGAAATACATGGGAATTCCGTAGAGATCTGGAGATCCTTCCCCGTATTGGAGATAGCGTAGTTCGGCATACAGACAACGCATCTACAGGTCCTACAGTTCATTACAAGGTAGTAGAAGTGTTCCATGTGTATGAGGACCGAACATGGTACAAAAACAAGCAGGAATTCAAAGACAGAGTATCTGTAGTTCTGGATCGGGTAAAGGATCGCCATGACGAAGTCCAGAGAGGTCAATGAGTGCAACAAGGTTGCCCAACCCGTGGTGATTGCACGTGAAGGCTTGCACGTCTCCAAGGTCTGGTACTGTGAAATGATCCAGAACGAAGGAGATGCACCCATTGCCAACTATCTGGCTTGCGTACGTCAAGATGATGAAGGTGATTGGATCTATATCTATCGATTCAGGTACTACGATCGACCTCATCTAGATGCACAATACGTTGCCCAGTTCGACGATGAGAAGACCGCTGTCAGTATGGGCAACTCGGGAGCTGACATCATCCTAGAACACAACCCCGGAAGCGTAGTCGAGGGGATCCCGGTGAACTCTTCCAGTGAGAAAACCATTATCCAGATCATGACTGCTCAACCTTGGGCTTGCGTGCACGAGGAGAAACAATGAGAAAGCACACGACTCAAGGAGTTGTAGTTATCGGCCTCGGTGCAGATACCAACTCGCTGCCCTGTAACAGCCACGAAGTGCTCATCGCTGCTGGGGCTGATCCTAAAGGAAACGTTGCGTCTATCCGCATTCGTCCCACAGGGGAAGTTCTCGTTAATGAGAAGGTTGTAGGCAACGATCCTGAGGTATTTGAAGGCCTCAAGCAAGTGATATACGCTATTCTTAGAATCGATTGCGCATTCTACACCTGCAACTGTGGTTACGGATCACATTACCCTTACCCCAAGCAGGAAGAGTTGCTGATGGATTGTCCGCTGTGTGGAAAAACCCTAATCCCTCAAAGGTCCAAATAATGCTGATCCAATCCCTCACCGAGTACGAGTGCTACCAGATCGTCTACATCACCATGCGCGGGTGGGCATGTGACGATGACGGGAACTGGACCAAAGAAGGGAAAACCCGAACGGCGTACAATTCCATCACAAGGGATAATGAAGAAATCGACAACAAGTTTTCATTCGATGAGGCTTTTTGGGAGGAGCATGAGTAACCATGAGCTTGAAGCTATTGTGTGCCTGTGGTATAGCCAACGAATCAGTCATCCTTGTAGCTTGGGCCAACGGTGACGATTTGCTCTACAGCAACCAAAAACAAGTGATCCCTGACAGGATGCACTGGACCGAACGAGAAAACTTACTCTTCAATGGGGTAGAAGACCTGCCAGGAGTTGAGGATTTGTTCGAATCAGGATTCTATGTATGGGAAGGAGAGACGGAGAACGACCAAGACGATCCAAACTTGGAGCCTGCGTACTCCTATGACGGCAAGTGGCGTCCAGCAACTGAGCACGAAGTTCTCGCTTACATGCGGAAGGATCGAGTGTTCTTGGGCATAGGTATGGAATGGCCGAAATCGACTTACATCAACAAAGACAACAACGATGGTCCTGGGTCGGAATCGACCTACAAAGATGCTGGACAGGGGATTGTGACCCGTATCGTCCGCTTTTGAGCCCATTGTAAACCAGCACCCAACGTTGCCTCTGGAGAAACAATGACTACGTACTTATCGATTCTGCAATACTGCCCCGATCTTGTGCGACAAGAAACAGCAAATATAGGATTGGTACTACTATACAAGAACGAGCAAGGCTGCGGCACAGTCCAAACGTACATCAAGGTGAGTACCACCAACCGGTGGGCTTTGACAAGGTTCCCTGAGCGGGTTGTGGACAAGGCCCGACTTAAGTCGAATGTACGCGCCTTCGTGAACCGTCTGCAAGATCACATGAAAAGCGCAGTCGATGTCGTGGACTTTGATAGGTTCAGAGGCAAGGAAGCAGGGTCCCTGCAACTAACCGATCCTTACCCAGTTCGAAACGAAGAGTATTCGAAAGCTGAAGATCTGCTTGACTTCTGGTTCCCGAGGTTGGTGGAATAGTTCAATGGCAAACTTCAAGCTCGAGCTGAAACGAGAAGATGTGCCAACTATTATGAAAGCACTTCAACTAGAATCCCTGTCTCGAGGCTACTTGCCGAAGGATCAGGATCTTCTACATTACGTGATCAGGCAGATGCGGAACTACCTCGACCATCCTGACCCCATACCGATCAAGGTAACCTTGCTTGCCGTTGACGGAGTTACCGTCGAAGACCTCAAGAAAACAGAATCTGATTGACGGCCCTGCCGTTTACGGGACAACGAAGCCTCAAACGTTGGACCTGGACACAAACCCAGTAGCACGATTTCTTCGTCCTCTTCTTGACTTACTCCACTGAGACCTTATTTTGGTCTAAACAAGCTTCCGCAGCCTAGTACGAGGATTACACATGAACGGCGTGTTCTACGTGGTTTTGAGCCAGACGTCCAGCTACCACATGGGCGGTGCTACCTCTTGTATGGACATCATCAAGGCTCACGATTTGAGCCCTAGTGAAATGGTGTCTGTTGAGGTGTACTGTCCCTTCGAAGTGATCCGAGAACCAAGGTTCGAAGCGTGGGAAGCCTACATAGAATACATGCCGATTTGGGCCAGACCTGTACCAGATGAAGAGCTGAAGCGTCGAGCCTTGGCAATCTTACGTCAGACAGCGATCAAGGACAAGTGGTTCGTCGAAGAGCAAGGCATCGAAGTACGTGTGGGTTATCGAGGCACAGCCGTTGCTGGAATCTCTGGAGGCACAGCTATCTCTGGAGATGACGGAATCAGCTATGCAGGTTCAGAAGGCTTGGCTGTATCTGGTGATCGTGGTACGTCCACGTCAGGAGACAATGGAAGAGCCTTCTCCGGAGACTACGGATTGTCAACTTCAGGTGTTGAAGGACAATCCATCTCCAAATACGGAGGCAAGTCCATCTCGGGTAAGTATGGGCAAGCCATCTCAGGAGACCGTGGCCTGTCCATGTCAAGCCACTTCGGCGTCAGCAAGTCAGGTATCAACGGAGTGGCGATAACAGGCTGCGAAGGCCAAGCCATATCGGGGGTTTGCGGTCAATCCGAATCAGGAACCAGCGGATGCTCCATCGCCGACTTTGGAGGCAAGGCCAAGTCAGGTATCAACGGAGTCATTCAAATCACGTGGAAGGAAAACGTTATCAGTCAAATCAGTCGAACCATCACCGGCTGCGTAGGGGAGAATGGCATCAAGGCCAATACCTGGTACCGAGTCAACGCGATCGGAGAGCTGGTCGAAACATCTGGATGACCGCTTCATTGCTTGACTGAATCAAAGGAGGACTTACCTAAATGACTACACGAGTTCACTTCATCGTGACTGAAGATGCGGTTTTTCCCTGCGTTTATGCCGAAAGTGTCATTCAAACAGTCACCAAGTCCATCGGCAAGACTCGAGAAGAAGTAGTACAGGTAGACGTTCGGCCTAAAACCTTGGACCAAGAAAAAGACCTCAACAAATGGGAGATCTTCTTCATGGGACCAGCAGAACCTTGGGCTACAGAGGAGGCTATTGTACCTCGAATTCGTGCAGCCTTACACAAGTTTGCACAAGATCGCAAGTGGTTCGTTAAAGCATCCGGACACGCTGTCAAAGTGGGGTACGGAGGTCAAGCTACCTCTACAGGTGACGGCACAGCCATTGCCGGAGATCACGGCACTGCTAAGTCAGGATTGAACGGTCTTTCGTTGGTTGGAGACTTCGGATACGCCAAAGCAGGAGACGTAGGCACTGCTGAAGGTGGAGACTTCAGCCGGGCCCTAGCAGGGGACATGGGCAGATCCGAATCCAGGTTTCATGGCATGTCATTCACAGAAGCGTACGGTACGTCCATTTCCGGAGATGATGGTTTTTCCGTCGCAGGGTTCCAAGGCACAGCCATCACAGGAGATCGAGGAGTCGCCAGGGTCGGTTGTGAAGGTACTTGCGTCGTAGGTCGTGATGGACAAGCCAGAGTGGGATACGAAGGTCGTGCTAGGGGAAAACAAGGCGCCAATATGCACTTTCACTGGCGTGCCGATGTGGAATCTGGAAAATCCAACTGTTTTTTCTTGTGTGATTCAGGGGATCGATTCACGACTGTCGTAGTAGGCTACGATGGCATCGAGCCTGACGTATTCTATTGCGTCGATGATGAGGGCAACATCATCCGTGCAGAAGATCAAGATTGACGCACTGCGTCAAGGGGAGGGAACTATGCACAAAATCAAGCAATGGGAAGTTGTCGATCAAATCGCAACGTTCGCGGGGCTATCGTTTTTGCTAAAGGACGATCACCCGAACACAAGCCAAGCAATTCGATCCATCTTGAAGGAACTAAACCTTGAAAACCTCACGTACCCCGATCCGAAAGCCCCAACCCAGAAGTAGCATGCACAACCTCACCCAAGGTGAGGTTCGCCAACTGATCAACAAAGGCATCAAGGTTCTGGCAGAGGCAGCGGACATCGCGGTGCACCTCAAGAGCAACCCTGGACCGATCGGATGGATCAGCGTAGGCGCCAAGGTGGCGAACGCAGTGAATGAGATCAGCACGGGAGGAAAGTACTTCACAGGTTGGGAATACCTGGAAGGTGAAGTAGGTACACTGGGAGAATTCCTGTGCATGCTGTGCGTTTCAGGGCACCTAGTTGTGGAAGAGCACATCGACCGAGGGAGAGATATCAAGAACATCGTCTGCCAACTGGGAGACGTGGTAGTTGGTTGGGAGATTTCTTCCTTCTGGAAGTCTGGCCCCTTCGTTCACCCGAACTGCAGCAGTGAAGACGCTTTGGAAGCTTTGGGCGAACTGGCGTGGCAAATGGTTGGATCAACCCTCAAGTACGTGAGCCCTCCCAACAAGAGCGCAACCTTGATCATCGATAGCTTGGATGAGACCCTACCGTCCAGGACGGCAGACCAGCTGTGGGAACGCCAGGAGAAGTTCATCAAGGCAGGCTACCGGAGATCAGTGTTGGTGTGGGGCGAACCTGGAACTGGCAAGAGTCACTTGATTCGGCATATGACCTCCCGAGCTGGAGGTAGGTCACTTCGGCTACGTGCACAAGAGCTGCAGAACCTCGATAGGCTTGGCAACTTACTTCGATTCCTCAAGCCATCCGGGGTGCTTATCGACGATTTCGACCGAATCAAAGAAGCGGATGGCATCTTGGAAGAGATGGACGAGATCTTGACCAACGCAGATTTGTTGTTAGTCACAGTCAACCACCTCAACAAGTTGGATGCCGCAGCGATTCGTAGGTTCGACGACATCGAACAGATCCAAAAGCTCGATGATGGTGTACTCGATCGGTTGTTAGCAGGGATTTCAGAAGACATGGTCAAGGTCCTTCGAGACTTGCCCATCACCTACATCCAACGCTATCGAGCCATGCATCACGTGTTAGGTGAATCTGAAGCTCGAGTAGAATTGACCAAGCTCCTTGCACAGCGTGACAAAGTGCTTACCATGATGAAGAGCGACGAAGAGAGCGACGACAAGAAGAAAAACAAAAAGGTCAACGGCAAGGAAGTATACACCAAGGGACCTGATGTGACCTGAGAGGACAACATGTCGAACCCTAAAGGAAAACAACTCAAAAAACTCATCGAAAAGGAACAATTTGAGCGTTTCGAAGCCTCTGGTGAGCCGAGCTTGGAAGAACAACTCGAGCAGCACATGACCCTGGAGTCAACTCCACACCCGGACAAAGATTGTCGAGAAGACTTTGGATGGACTGTGTGTCCCACATGCAACTACCTACAGACAGATCATCGCAACGCCAGGCACTACAGAGGTTGCTCTTGGAAAGCCAAGGAACGTGAACTCAAGGAAGCCATCAAGCAAGAGCAGACTTCGCATTTCACCAAGGACAAGCCGGGTTTGCGAAGCATGCGACTCGATCTAGGTGGGCAGCAAGTGTATGCCTCCTGGTTCGACCCCAAGAAGGGGAACCTGCTTCGCATGGTCGAAGACGACCTGACTTGGGAAGCCAGCCAAGCCTTGAGAGACCAGTTCCATTGGAGGGGATGGAACAGTAGTGCACCTTCTCCTTCCCCGGAAACGGTAGATATCGGGATCACCAACGTCTGCAACCATGGTTGTCCCTACTGCTACCGCAACAGCAGCGAGAAGCAACAACATGGTCCCACCGATCTGGTAGAACGTATCCTGCTGGGATTTCACAATACACCTTACCAAGTTGCTCTTGGTGGCGGGGAACCTACCCTGCATCCCGAGTTCGTGCATATCCTCAAGACATGTCACGAAGTTGGCACGGTTCCGAACTACACCACCAACGGCACCAACCTGACTCCGTCAATCGTTCGCGCCACCAATGAGCTGTGTGGTGGGGTCGCCTTGACCTATCACCGTCACAAGGGGTGGGAGTGGTTCGAGGAGATCTACAAGAAGTTCCAATCAGCTCTGGACTGCCAGCTCAACGTGCATCTGCTGGTGGATCGCTACGTCATGGAAGGGATTGAGAACCTTCGCAGACTGCAACAACAAACCAAAAAGCGCATGAATGTAGTGCTGCTGGCCTACTCCCCTGATACCGGGCGTGCCAGTATGGATCGTCTCATCACCCGCAGCCAATACACTCGAGAATTGCCCAACGCAATCAAGCTGGCTATTCGTGATGGAATGAACATTGCTTTCTCGGAAGGGATGCTGCCTTACTTCTTGAGCCGTCCTGAGATTGGAGTAGAGACGCGCTTCGCCACCCGTGCCGGGGGGCTGTATAGTTGTTACTTCGACCATCTTGGTCGAATCTTCCCTTCCTCCTTCCAGGTTACAGAGCCTTGGGAACCTGACGATGACGATTCTGATCACACGGAGAAGTCTGTATTCAACACGGGCAGCCAAGAGCTGTGGGAAAAGTTGATGAGCTACAGAGAACCATCAGCTGCGCCTTGCTTCGACTGTCCCGACCAAAGTCGATGCAATGTGATGGGCTTCCACAGCTACGCAATGTGTTCGAAGGCCCCTCACAACTCGCTGCCTCTGGTTGATCGACACACAGAACCTGGAGGAAAAGCGTTCAACTACCAAGCAACGCAAACGTCAAGACTTCCAATGAAGGGATCCTGAACAATGGCTATGAGACTTACCGTAAATATCGGTTTCATCACGAATTCCAGCTTTGCTGTGTACCACTTCCCACGTGAACTTCTCGAGAACCCTAAGGTCAAGGCGTTCTTCGATACCTACGAATTGCACTGTGGGTTCGTGGGATACGATGTGACTTGTCGCAACACAGCAGGTACCATTGCCATGACGGCAGAGCAGCGACAGGAAGTCTGCGATCAGTTCCAAGCAGGAGACGAGGAGTATGCAGACTACGGATCCTGCTACCCGAAGATCGATCCAAATGATGAAGACATCCTTATCATCTTCGGCGATGAGTACGACGACACTGCGTCGAACTTGGCCTACCTCATGCGTGAAGTAGCCGACGAGCTAGGCATCGACTACGGTAAGGGTGACTACCACTGATCTTATCTTTTCCGGTTGACACAATCAATCCACGCCTTACTTTGGTCTCAGACGCAACAAGGAGACCAAGATGAGCTGGGAAGACGATCAGAACTAAATCCACGATATCCTCGAGACCGTCGACGAACTGCACAGCGCGGTTGAATGCGCTGAGACCTGCGAAACCAAAGCAGACTTCCAGGCCAACGTCAAGCAGGCTCAAGAACTTGCCAGGAAGATTCTTGACGAGTTGAACTTCCACTGTTGCCGCTACAACGGGTAAAGGATCGACAGCAGACAACCACCATTGTAGGATCACCTAACATGAAGATCTACGTCGCCTCATCCTGGCGCAACCGGCAACAGCCCAAAGTAGTCGAAGCTCTGAAATCTGCAGGGCACGACGTCTACGACTTTCGCAATGCAGATACAGCCTTCCGCTGGTCGGACGTGAGCCTTGGCTGGCACAACTTTGACGCAGACCGAATGCAGGAAGCCTTGGGCCACGAGATTGTTCAGGAAGCATTCTCCAATGACCTGGAAGCGCTTAACAACTGCGACATGTGCGTGTATGTCATGCCATGTGGGGTATCTGCATCCATCGAGATGGGGTATGCGGTAGGTCGAGGCAAACCCGTCGTGGTTTTGCTCAGTAACGACCCTGCACACAGCATCAAGAACGCCGAAGTTATGCTGCTCATGGCAGATAAGGTTTGCGCATCCCTCGAAGAGATGATGTCGTGGGTACACCAGCTGGACGAAGACTTCCGAGAAGCAAAAGGAAGATTCTTCCGTTTCGGTATGAAGTTTCCTGAAAGTCCAGGGTATGCGGGCAATGTAGGCATTGGGTCCGATGCAGGTACGGTTCCAAATCCTTCTACGCCCGAAGAAGCCTGGGCACAAGCCAAGCAGAGTATGATCCACGAAGGTATCGACGTGGAAGAGCTACTCCAGAAGGCAGGTGAAAACATCACCAAGCTACGCGTAGCTCCCAATGAAACCGCTCCGGAAGAAGTAGCCAAGGATCCTAAGTTGCAGGTGCTGTTCGAGTACATTGTCCAGAATTGGAGGCATGACACAGAAGACCTCCCACAATGGGCAAGTCTGCAACAAGAGCGACCTGATGTGTTGATTGCTCTGGGTCGAGCACAATACGCTGCCCAAAGATCAGACACTCGCCTGGATATCATGGCAGAGCTGGTTGTTGGTCAGGGTTACGCGGCCGAGTACACCCTACATCGTGTCTTCGAAGACAACAGCAACAACGACTTGATTCACTTCGTGGAACCCATTGCATGGTCGGACAAGTTCACCCAAGATACCAAGGCCGATCTGTTGTCGCGTCTTGCCCAGCATGTGGAGGATTCAGATCTACTAGAGAAGATCTTAAATAGCGTACAATGGATGGACGTCCCGCTGCAGATAAGCGTGACACTCAAGAAGTCTGAAAAAGACAGACAAAAGTAAGCCGCAACCTGTTCTGTGCCCTCAACTTTTTGAAGAAAAGTTATTTCCAAAGGTTGACCGAAGTTGATCCATGCGCACATTGGTAGTGCAGCAAGGAACTAAAAGGAGCCACCCAATGTCAGAACTCTCGAACTACTACCACGACTTCTGTTCCGGTCACTGGGCACGAACCGACGCTTCTGAGTGTCGTTGCAGAGGAAACGGTTGGGCGCTCTCCGAGGTGGACACCTGGCACCGATGCCCCGTTCATTACAACGGGCAGCCACATCCGGAGGATATTGTTGTGGAAGAAGAATGGGCCCAACACATCGACCTTCGTGGTACTAAGGTGACAGTGGAAATCATTGGCAACCCTCTGGAAGGATTTCGAGTCGAACTTTTCTCGTACCTAGATGAGTTCTTCTCTCCTGGTACCAGCTACTTACACGTGGAACTGTTCGAATCTCGGGCAGATGCAGAAAAGCTCGCAGCTCGGGTTCGAGAAGCCTACCAAATCCGAAAGGATTGTTGGAGTGGCTACCAGTGCACAGGCTTCCTCAAGCGAGAAAAGCGTCCCAGCCGAGTCAACTGACAGGTCACCTCCCAGCTTCGCCCCGTAGCCTCAGCGGTTCGGGGCTTGAGGCGTTAAGACCTTACAGTCATACAGGTGACCGCATGACGACCCACTATTACCAAATCCAAAACGGAAAAGTTCAACTGTGTTCCGTAACGTCTGTTCCTAGATCGGAAGAGATGCTGGAAGGCCAACGTGACTTCTTCCTGAACAGAGTGTACAAGCCAACCAATAGGGTGTTCGGTGTCGATGAGGTTGCACATGCTCATGGATTGATGTCTAGCTCGAAACCTACACGACACACAACGCTTGCTGCCATGGTACAAGCAATTGTCAACGACGGAGATAACCGCGCTAACGGTGTGGTCTTCTGTGCTGACGTTGATGCCAATGGATTCCTACTGCCGGTGATTGGATCTGGGTTGTTCTTAGTCGAGGCAGGCCGAACGAACAAGACGATCATCCTTCCTACCCAATTGAGGAATTTTGCCTCGAGTTTCGACAACGTTGATGTAGTCATCTGTGCTACACTGTCCGATGTGATGAAGTACTTGGTCACTCGACTGGAATTTAAGGAAAACATCCAAGAAGCGACTGACAATCAGCATGTACTGAGTTCGGTCAAGCAAGGAGATCGAACGATGCTGGTGTGGAGATCTGCAGTATCTATAAGCGATGACATAGAGGATGTTATTGAAAGCTTCGGGCCGCCTCAAGGCAAGGCACTGCAAGACCTGCAGATTCAATCTTCCTTGGACAAAGAGATCCCTGACGAAGTACCGAAACGCCCCGTTGTGTACGTCGACTGTTCAACCAGTGTTTCTTGTCTTCTAGGGGACAACGGTTTGAACACAGCCAAGCATGGAGTGTTGGTGCTGTGCAACGTAAACAAATTCAATTCCATGCTACTCCACGTACTGGCTGCGGCTCTCGAAGTACGTAAAGACATCACAGTGATCGCTCTTGTCCCTGCTTGTGACTGTGACCAAAGTAAATGCGTGTGCTCACGCAGTACACAACGAGAATACCAGCATCACCTGAAGTGTATCGCTACTCTTCTAAAATGCAACAACGTGTCTAAGTTTCCAGAAGAAGCGTTCGACTAAACCCAACAACAACAAACCGAAAGAACACCATGGCATACTTCTACAAGATCCAAGAAGGTAGAGCTATTAGACAATCAATTGTGGCTGCTTACGCTTCGATTGACGATGAGACAGAACTGACTGACTTCGACAAGTACGTTCGTAATGCGTTAATGGTGTCTAATTTTAAGTTCAAGTGTAGTTGCAACCTTGACGATTGCCACGAAGCCATGCTTGCTGCCATGATCAGCACCATCTTTGATGAGGAAGACATCGAAGATGTGGTGTTCGCTGCCAAGATTAATAATCGTGCAGTAGAATTGTATCCCACATTCGGTGTCGGTTTGATGATCCTGGAAGCAGAAGCTACACGGAAGACACTAGTTCTACCAGAACCTCTACGGAAGTTTGTCGACGGATGGGCAGGCAACATATCTCATGTGGTTCTATGTTCGACACTCAACGAAGTTGTTGAATTCCTGAAAAACAGAAATAAACAGAAAAACGATACAGCAGAATCGGACCCTATCAATAAGGTTATCGACGAGTTGAACGCTGGCAACAACGTACTTTTCATGCACTCGACGGATGAGTTTGCGCTGCCTGACTTGGTCCACAATATCCGGAGGGGTTTAGATAATCCAACAGGCAAAACACTTCAAGACTTGCAAGTCAAAGCGTCTATACAGTCATTATATCCTGATCCGTATGTTCGTCGACCAGTACGTGTAATCCCCCACGACATGACGGTTAGCCAGGTGCTAGACTGCATCAAAGAAACCAAGCATGGAGTGTTGGTTCTCGACCAGTTCCAGCTGTTCAATGTCAGGTTATTGAATTGCATCTACGAAGCGTTGCGACCAATGAGCGAGTCAACCACTTCCCTGGTAGCGTTGGCTCCTCTGTGCGAGTGTGGGCAGGAGAAATGCGAGTGCGAAAGGGATCAGCGCAACTCATACCTGCAACATCTGCGTACATCTGCAGGTGAGTTGTGCGTAAGTTGCATCCTGGGCCCCCGTAAGAACTGAAATCAAGAACTGTACCAAAGAAAGAAGGAATTATCCATGGCTCACTTTTACTCTATCGATGATGAAATGAACGTCACGCTCGAGACTGTGACGGCGATCGGGAGTGACGATCCCGATCAAGTCGACGAGGACAAGTACACGGAACACCTGGACAACTCGTCTAGGCACATCAACCGAACCAAGATCGTCGACAGCTCTCAATTCGAAAAAGACTGAAATGTTCGTGCTCCGAACAGGAGTGCATCCGTAAGCAGGACGTCTTAAAAAGAGTACGGAGAATACCTGAAACAGGTGACCAACTGCATCAGCGTCAACAAGTTCACCGATACTAAACTCATCCGACAAGCTGATCAAGAATAACTATGGCACACTTCTACACGATTCACAGTCTAGGCAACACTCAGTGCGTCTCATTCGAGACTGTAGTTGCAGAGCCTTGCCCTGCGGGCGAGTGCAACTTGAACGGGTACTGGGAAAGGCTGCTGGAAAAGTACAAGCTGTACAACATCCCTTCTTTGGAAATCAAGTTCAATTACAGTAGCTGTAAGTATGACGTGGCAAACGAATCGCACCTTGCAACTCTCGTATCTGCTACGAACTTCGACACAGAGGGATTAGTCTTCTGCGCCGGCATTGATTCCCAAGGGAAGCTGCTTCCGGTGTTCGGAGCAGGCCACATGATCCTTGAAGCCCAGAAAACCGGCAAGACACTGGTCCTGGCTGAATCCCTGCGTAAGTTCGGAGAACGATTCGAAGGGGCCGAAGACTCAGTGGTGTTCTTCGATAGGGTAGACGAAGTACTAGAATGGGTGCGTCACAGGGAAGAAGACGAGAACGAAGACCAGGAGATCCAAGAGATCCAAGAGATCCAACACAGCGCGATCGGTCGAGTCGTACACGGAATCAAAGAAAGAGATTCCGTCCTGGTGGTTTACGATCCTTGCGAGACCTGTTCTGACGACATCATCAATGAAGTCCGAAATGCGCTAGGTCCTCCGGATGGTCGAGCATTGACTGATCTGCTGTGCTCAGTAAGCCTGCACAGCACAGAGCCCCCAATCGTGCCAACTCGACCCGTGGTGAACATCACCCCAGTTACAGATATCGACAAAGTGATAGGCATCGACGAGCCCAGTCTTGCTCACCAAGCAATGCACGGGGTCTTGGTCATCAGAGAGTTGCAGCTGTGCAACGACTTCCTTCTCCGCCATATCCGCAGTTCTCTGAAAGATACACCAACCACGGTGTTGATGCTGGCCCCGGACGCCCCTTGTACGCCAAGTGAAGAAGATTCTCACCAGTTCACATGGATCTCCACTGACTACATCAAACACGTACATCGATCAGCTGAAATGCTTGGTTGCATTGCCAAACTCCACATCAATCAACAAGACAACGAAAAATGATCCCTGTCAAGCAAACCGTGACCACCGTTCCAGGAGGCAACTGCTTTTCAGCCTGCATTGCCTCGATTCTGGAGATGGACATCGAAGATGTACCCTACTTCATGGGAGACCTTGAACAGATCGAGGACCCGGAGTTCGATTGGTTCACTGGTTTTCTATCCTGGCTTTTCGGTAAGGGCTACTGGGCGATCCCGCTACCTCTCAACAACGCTTGGCGCCCTGACGGTCTGTACATCTTGTCGGGCAAGTCCCCTCGAGGTGACTACGACCACAGTGTGGTTGCTAGTGGGACCGAGCTGACGATCGTCCACGATCCCCACCCGGACAACACTGGGATCTTGACTCACGATGATGTGGTGGTTATCGTTCCTTTAGACCCGATACAAGAACTAGAACCATGATTCGATTCTGGTTATGAACGACCAAAGGTAAGGAGTCAACATGAAGAAGAAATTCCCATGTGGTCACGTTGGAAAGGGCCAGCAGTGCCGAAGGTGCCTCGATGCAAAGAAGCTGGAAGAGATGGCTCAAGGCCAATCTACCTCTAAGAGAATCAGCACGCTCATGGAAGCGGCACGGCTCTACTCGACTTCGTCACCCACCAAGGCGGAATACGAAGCGGTGGGCCTCAATTCAAGACAGGCCTTGCAGTTGGCAACCTGGCACGATCTTGGCGTGAAGATCGATGTAGCATGCATGACGTATCTCATCCACGAAGTGGCCTGAGTACGGCTCGGTGCCTTAAAAGATCGAAAATAGAAGGACCCCAAGCCGTGTCATCTCAAAACCCAGCGCAACTCCTGATCGAAAAAGAAACAGCAACCTGTAACGAAAGGATCTACTCCCAAGCCAAGCAGTTGATCCAGAACGAGGTGAACAAGGTTGCCAAAGTAGCTCCTGAGTTGGAGAGCGTAGGCTTCATCAACGGCAGCTTCATGCTCTTCCTGCACGAAGGAAGAGTTATTTCCAATCCTACTGGAACCGAAGATTTGCCTCCAGTTTACGATGACTTAGTCGATATGAGTTGGGCTGTGGTCGACTACCTGTCTGGAGAGAAGTTCGAACCTGTTGTGTGGCGACAGTACAACGGGGCGTACGTCAAGGTTGGGATGAGAATCACATGTAGACAAGCCCAAACATCTCAAGATACAAGCAAACCTATGGTATGTTCTGTGATGAGGATCACAAGCAGGACCGTGCACCTAGAGATGCCCAGCGGCAGTAAAAAGGTGTTCGATCGATATTCAGGCTATCCCTACAGGTCTGCAAAGACAACTTTGCCTGAGTGCCTTCTGAAAATAGAACAGATGGCGGAAGCATGATTGCAGCTCGGATCGAAAATAGTTGATCCTTTATGGTTGACTCATGTGGATCCATGCACATCTTGTGATGTGAGAGGAGCCAACATGAATACCGAGACCACCATCACAATCGCCGCTTCCCGCCTCGCACTTCTCAACACCCGCATCGCGGAGCTTGCTAAGAAAGCAGCTCGCCGCTCCGTCGCTTGCCCCTTGGAAGTGGTCAAGATCGAAAAGGTCGAGGATCGCAAGGTCCGTTTTGAAGGTATCCGAGTCGAAGACACCATCGAAATGGTTGAGGTCACCATCGAAGGCACCGTGCCCGAGATGAACGGATACACCATCGTCGGTCGCCTTGAGACTGTTGCTTCTGGTGAGACCATCGTGCACAAGTACGATACCCCTGAGGCTGCTGGAGTGGATTTCGAGGCCCTTCGCGCTCGTGGCAACTACTGCGACCATTGCAACAGCAAACGCCGCCGCATCGACCTGTTCGTGCTCGTCAAGGGTGCCGAGGTCCTCACGGTTGGCCGCAACTGCCTCGCTGCCTACCTCATGGACAAGGACGAGGTAGAGCAAGCTCTCAAGTCCCACGACCTGTGGCTGGAATCGGGTGAATGGATCCTCCGCCTCTTGGACAAGGAGCCTCCTCGCTTCGGTGCCCGTAACAGCATGAACGTAGAGTTCTACCTCGCTTTGGTGGTGTCCCTCGCACGTCAGATGGGTTGGCGTCCTGCGCGTGAGCAGAATTGCACAGCTGACCTGGCAAATTGCTGGGTCAACAGCCAGATGGACCAGTGGGCAGCTGACTCAGGCATCGAAATGCCTACCCAAGCTGACTTCGATGCAGCCAGCGCCATCATTGGATGGTCCCAAGATCTTCAGGGCTACGGTTACGAAGCAAACCTTCGCGCAGCTTTGAGCGTGGCCTATTGCTCTCGTAAGAACCTTCGTCTCGTCGCTTCTGCCTACGCAGCCTGGGCGCGTGACAAGGCCATCAAAGCTGAAGCTGAAATGACTGCTGATTCCAAGTACGTGGGTGAGGTTGGCACGAAGATTGACATGCCCATGACGATCCTTGGATCCCGCTACATCGACAGTAACTACGGCGTCACCACCCTGATCACCTTCAAGGATTCTGCTGGGAACGTAGTCAAGTGGTTCGCCTCCGGTTCCAAAGAGGTGAAGGAAGGGACCCAAGTGCGGGTGAAAGCCACTGTGAAACGTCACTCTGAGTACAAGGGGCGCAAAGAGACCATGATCACCCGCGCTAAGCTCGCTGCCTAATCGAATGCATCGTGCTAGCTAAAAGACAACTGATAAGGGTTGACTCGTCGAATCTAGGCCTCACCTTGTAAAGCACAACCAAACCAAAGGCAGCCTTACATGTCGTTCAACATCGACAGAATCGAAATCCTAAAACAAGACGATTTTCGCATCGAAAAGGACGTGTACGATCGTCTGCTCAAAGAGTACGAAGACGGAGAAAACCTACCTGAAGACCACCTATTATATCCTGACTGGATCGACAAACAGAACCATATAAGTGTTGCCGGCAAGGGATCGATCTGGCCCATAGAGATTTGGTGGAGCGGCACATACAGCGGTCGGACCTACGAACACCTCAAGAAGATCTTGAGCCATTTCCTGGGCTGGGCTGACCTGGCTGTGCACTGGGAGGGAGGGTCCGTGGAAGTCCTCAAAGTACGCGATGGTAAGGTGACATGCCACGACGCGGTGATTGAGGCCCAAAAAGATCCTGCCACGATTGGGTGCTCCGACGATGCGTTGTTGCAGTTGACAACCTGGAACTTGGCAACGCTTGAGCAAGCCTTGGACAACAAACGTACACCAAAATACCAGATCGACCGGGCAGCTGAAATCGCCTGGCAATCCCTACGGTATGCCAGGTCCTTGGTGCACCCCAACAAGCACAACAAGTTCCCTGAAGTGAATCGCTGGACCAAGCACTTGCTTGTCGACAGCCCAGAGGCTTTCCTGGAAGCCTTCAAGTTGAACTCGCCGTACAAGTTGAAGTGAACCATGCCTGGCAAGAGATACCTGGATCGGAAGCGTATCGAAGCAGAAGAAGCTCGAGACGAATACCGAGAGAAGTACGAAGCGGCTTTGGCTCACATTGAGGCAGACAAAAAAGAACGAGAGCACCTGGTTGCTTTGCTCAAAAACGCCTCAAGCGTACTGACTGCCGTACAATGGGCGTCTTGGGAGTACAGCACGGGATACCACAGCTGTCCTGTGTGCCAAGGCTACCAACCGTACAGCCGTAAGGACGATCGCCTCTGGGCTGACCACCGAAACGCCTGTAAGCTCAAGCAGATTTTGGATCAGATCAAGGATCTGAAGTAGGAGAACCAACATGGCGAAACGTTATAGGATCCTTCTGGAAGTGGAATGGAGCGGGAAGAAGGAATCACTGGAAGAAGCCCTAGAACACGACTTGCGGGAATCCAGGATCTTCCATCCCGATGTCGACGATGTGCTGTGGGTCAAGAAAGTCAAGAAGTGGAATCGAAAAGAAGACATAGAGAAATGGCTCGGTAAAGGCAAAAACAAGAATCACGGGAGCTAACCTCATGCCGTTCGTCATTCGAGATACCCATTCCGGATCCTACTACGAGGGCACAACTGCAATCGGTCCGATCTTCAACCCCTCGCAGGACCTTGCCATGGTTTTCCCTACCAAGGAAAAAGCGTACAACGTGATGTACAGCCATTCGATCGCTTTCGTCTTGGCAGAAGTAGTAGAAGTTCCCAATTCGAAGGACGCGGAAGGCTGATACTGGTAAAGGCAAATCACTACGATGGGCACCTTGGCAACAATCTTCTCGGTACTGAAAAGGACGATCTTTTTCGTCCTGCTAGTGCCTACACGCCTCCTAGGTTCTGCGTGTCCGTGTGATTGTTGTAGGCTCGCCCACGCACAGCGGCTCGGCCGCCAACTCAAAACCCAATTGTTTCAACACTTGACGCGTTTCTTTACGAGCGGTTTTGCTTAGATAGCGTCAGGCTTCCGTGGCGGAGATTGGTTACCTCCGCCACCGGTCGTAACCGTCTCTTGGATCTCTGATGGAATGGCAGACATGGCGGATTTAAAATCCGCTGCCCGCAAGGGCGTACCGGTTCGAGTCCGGTGAGATCCACCAATCAATAAGTAGAAACTATGGAATACACAAAATCAGATATCGAGCAAAACACTATGCATGAGGATTCTAGCACAGGAATCTGTCTTGCTGTGTCCAAGCCACATGTAACCGCACATACATCTGCCGACGGTATTTTCTGGAATCGTACCCGTGGACCCTTCGTGATGTTTTCATTTGATCAAGAATCAACTTGGCATGCCACGTGCCGATTGAATGTTGGGTACCACTGTAAAATTTTGAATTACTTGGAAATTGCAGTTACCAAGAAGGATGGTCCCTTACAGGTATTGAAGTCCTCTGACCAAGGAAATACTTGGGATGTAGCTATCACAGTAGGTGGAGAAAGAGTCGAGAACAAGTCCCAAGCCACCACAGGTGGTACATGCCGCGTGTGCGGTGCTCACGATGAATACGCTGAGCGTGGACCAGATGGCAGGGTTACTTGCTGGCAATGCTGTGGATAGGAGAAATCATAAGATTGTAGGTTGACTCCTCTAAAATCGGATCCATCTTTGGAAAATGAATGGGGCATCTAGTTCGATGCCAACGTGTAGAAAACCTCCGCACTGGAAAAGCGAACTACCATGCCACGGCAAAAGAAGTACGTCTGCGAAGATGGCACCTACCTAGACATCGACGATCGAGGAGACGTGCTATACATCTCTTGGTACTTTCCTCGAGATGGCATGTTTGGAGCATATGTTGGTGAAGTCCAAATCAAAGAAGTGACCACCGACCCCAAAGAAGACCTTGAAGGTTGGGAGTATCAAACCGCAACGGTAGCTGTAGCTCCTCTGGCAGATGGTCGAGACCTAACAGGTTACTACTTCGAGACCGAAGCCAAAGCGAAGAAAGCCATGGCAGCAGCTAACCAAGTTTTGCTGTCTGGCGTACCTTGGCCGGAATGGGCAATCAAGGCACAGGAAGCAGGTTGGAAACCTCCCAAAGGCTGGAAACCTGGAACAGGAAAGAAAGGAACGTAACCTCATTGGACGCTGCTGAAAGAGATAGCCTCATCGAGGAAGAGAGACAAAATAAAAGTTCGTGCGGGGGTTGACTCAGCCGATACAAGACCAATCTTATAGTCTATGAACAGCGCAACCAACAACCTCCCCTCCCTTCCTGCCGCAGCCATCCTGACCGTGACCGACGAACAGCTCTTGGAGCTTGGCTTCCTGGCAAATCTCAAAGGTGACGTTGTGCTCGCCAACATCTGCAGCCGTGGAGTTCACGATTACAGCGCCCGCGAAGCTGCCGCCGTTGAATACGAGAGGTACGGGGAAGAAGGCTTGCTCGACTGAGAGGATAAGTAAATGGAACTTGTAGACTTCGTACTTCTATCCGAGTGATCTGCATATTTTCTATACGTGAAGACTGCGTAGCAAACCCTCAACGACGAGAAACAACATGAACACCAACGACAGAATCGAAGAAGAAATTGTGCGCTACCTGGAAGTCCATCTGAGCGCCACGTACCGAGACATCTTCGATCATGTGAACGCGAAGTTCAACAAAAAGCCCCTCAAGGGACGGAAGAAGGATGCGTTCAACAAGCGCATCAAGCGACGGTTCAAGGTGCTGATCTCCTTGGGGTTCGTCTTCGACGAGCACTGGGCCAAGCCGACGCTCAGCGACAAGACCACGCAGTGGTACATCCCAGAGACGTTTCCTTACTGATAGATTGAGCCAAGTACCCGTAAACGGATGATCGGTACAGGTTTTCCAAGTTTTTAGGAAAGCCTATGAAACAAGAGGTTTGGTTCTCGGCATCTCTTCAAATCCCTTAAGAGGGATTGAAGAAAAGTGTACGGATACGGGCAGAACAATCTGCGCCTAACGGAAACAATAAGATGACCACCAACATCTTCATCCAAGATATCCTGACGAACGTCGAGTACTTTACCGATCAGGATGAAGAGGACGCAGCCATACCAGCTGTGTGGACACCAAGCCCTGAGGAGTCAACCAAGCTGGTGGTTGTGGTGGGAGACAACGCAGGTGGCAAAAGCTTGTTCCGACGTATTGTGTGTCAACGGTACCGAGCCGAGGGCATACAAGCCATGGACCCTTCCATGGAAGGACGTACAGCTGCAGCAGGCATCAACCCCTTACGATCGATGATCTATGGCAACGAAAGCTGGAAGGCAACGGGAGAAAATTCAGCACACAGCGTCATCATGGGTGTGCACACATGTAAGGAAACAAACCACCCGCATGCCATCATTTGGGATGAGCCTGACCTGGGATTGAACGAAGCCTGGGCTGAAGCAATGGGACGCTACATCCGAGACTTCTGTGCCGAACTTCCCGAGATGGCCCAAGGCGTTTACGTCATCACCCACAGCAAGCCATTGCTTCGAGAGCTTTTGCATGTGCCTCATCACTACCTGCACCTAGGCAAGAAGGAAGCCCCAGCGAACCTAACCGATTGGCTGATCAAGAAGCCTTCCAGGCATCTCAAGCTCGAGCAACTCAAGGAGGAATCCATCAAAAGGTTCCGTAAAGTTACCAAGGTCAAGGAAACCAGAAGAAGAATAAGTGCTCGATCGAGGAACTAATTTGAGAAAAAGTGCATTCCTATAGTTGACTCTCCTCTCACAGGACCTATCTTGTGAAATGAGACGAACAACCAACCCGAAGGAGCTACACCATGGCACGCACCGCTTCCAAGTCCTCTCGCAAGTACAGCAAAAAGTCCGTCGAAGACAAGAAGGCGGAAGTGGCTGCGCTCCTCACCAAGGCAGAAGAGGGTGTCAAGAGTTTGAAGACCTCTGAAGGGTGGAAGCGTTGGCTCTCCTTTCAGAAGAGCTTTCACGCCTACTCCTTGCGTAACACGATGCTCATCATGTGTCAGTACCCTGAGGCGACCCAAGTCACAGGATTCAACACCTGGAAGAAGCATGGACGATTTGTAAAGAAGGGTGAAAAGAGCATCCGTATCTTGGCCCCTTCATTCCGAAAGGTTGAAAAGGAAGACAAGTCCGGAGAGAAGAAGGAAGAGAAGATCTTGGCCTACTTCCGAACAGTGGGTGTGTTCGACGTTACCCAGACTGAGGGAGAGGAATTGCCTTCCCCAGTGCAGACACTCGATTGCGATGTGGACCCTGAACTGTTCAATCGATTGGTCAAGGCCAGCGTCGTGCCCGTCAATCGTGAAGAATGCTCCCGAGGGAATGGTTACTACTGCAGCAATGAAAGGAAGATCGCAGTTGACAGCAGGCTTTCTCCTGCTCAAGCCATCAAGACCTTGGTTCACGAGATGGCTCACAGCATGCTCCACGCTGACCGTGACAAGCAAGGCCTGTCTCGAGCCGATGCCGAACTCGAAGCTGAATCGGTTGCCTTCATCGTGTGCGGAGCCCATGGCTTGGACACGTCTTCCTACTCCTTCGGCTACGTCACTGCCTGGAAGGGTGACAACACTGCCAAGACCTTGAAGGAGTCAGCTGAGCGCATCTGCAGCTGCGCCAAGAAAATCCTCGAAGCTGTCCCTGCTGACACTACGGAGTGAAACTAGAGCCTGCCTACAAGGACATCCACTATGGACAGTAGAAAACCTCTGGTAAACCGGGAATACTCACCTCAAGCCTACGATCGTCTATGGAATCTAGGTCGGCAGGCAGCGGTTCGAGGGCAACCTAGACAAGGTCCTTGTCCTTTTGGGTGGGGATGGGACAACGGAGCATGGTTGGATGGATTCGATGATGTCCTAGAATCTCGACAGAGGGAAAAAGCAGAACAACAACCCTACAGAGTTACAGGTACCGATCTGTTTGAAGGTTTCGATGATCGGGAAAAGGCCATTAAACGAGCTAAGCTGCTGCGGATGGTCTACTCTGACACTGTAGTATGCACCACACGAGAAGGCATCCATGAATGGCCATGAATGGCCATACATAGACATACAAGGACACACAGAATATGACTAAGCGACCCACACCCAAGATGAACCCCGATGAAATTCCAAGATTCGACAAGAACGGTTCACCCTTTGTCAAGGTGCCCGAAGACGCTACGGTGCGCGTCCTGGACCAAGAGCCAAGGTATTTGCACACATTGAAGGATCCCGATCGTGGATGCGTGTTCTGCGATCACGGCCTGCCTTTCGTCGCTTCTCAGGTCAAGAGCACGCTCGGTGAAAGAATCATCGCTGAGACCATCGAAGGCATCAAGATGGGCAGATACAAGATCGACAAACCGATCCTCCTGCCTGAGCTGACCATGTACGACATCGAAAAGATGCAGGAGTACCTCAAGAAGTGTGGCTTTGACGTGGAGTTCAAAATCGAAGACGAAAAAGACAACAACAAGTCTTGACTCTTATCATTTCATGCCCATCCTATGGACATGTCACCGAGCAAAGTCAGAACAGTCATCACCATCAACCGTCCTGCGGGTCACTACTCCGTCGGCCCTGGCCTGCAAGCTGACTACCGTCACGGGGAAACTTGGAACGTGGTGGTAACCCAGGTTCCTATGACGGCTCGAACAGACTTCGTCGTGGAAGCTCAGCTCATCACTGAGAACCGACACGACAGAACCCTCACCATCCCTGGCGTTCGGTTGGGGCCCGAGACCTACACCACGTTGGCGAAAGCACGCAAGCGTGCTTACTCGATGGCTGACGTCGTCAGTGGAATGCTTCATCCTGAGTATGAAATACGCCACTTCGACGTCCAGGGTAAGGAGATCAAGTCACAAAGGTCCAAGAAAGCTTAGGGGGCTAGAGAATCTTGACGACGTGTAACACAATCGGACCGTGGGTGCCTTACGAAGAGGCAACCCACTTAATCGTTGGACATTGCAACGTCTGCAATTGCGTAGGAGTCATAACATCGGCTGCCAATGAATTCAACGCCCATCAACGCAAACGTGATCTTCGAAAGCATGGGGCCTCCGTGGAAGTGGTCCCCAACAATGAGCGAAACCTAGAAGCAGCTCACCAGCTGGTTGCTTGCCGAATCGATGAACTATAGGAGAATACCATGTTCCAATCAACCCTGACAAAGATCCTTCCTCAACTAGATACCATCTACGATCGACTTGGCCTTCAAGCAGCGGATCGTGACGGTCTGTTTTCATCTCCAACAGATGAATGCGATCAGTACCTTCCCAGCGGTCTAATCTTGGTGGACGTGGGCGAAGTCCACCTAGGCACAGCGCATCGCCTCAACTTCGACCATAACGGTCGATTGGTTGGGATCTTCACCAAAGACTTCACTCCGGATATGGTGATCTTCGAAGACATCAGCGACGAATACCCTGACCTCGTGCTGCCCCTGGAGTAGGTCGAAAGACAGCGAGAAATTATTTGAGAAAACACACTCCTATAGTTGACTCTTTTCGCACAAGACCTATCTTGTGAAATGAGACGAACAACAAACTAAAAGGAGACCATCATGGCACGCACTACCACTAAGAAGTTCCGCGTCACCTCGACCACTGTTGCTGCTGTCATCGAAGCCTATTCTCATTCGGATGTCTTGGAAGTGCTAGCCAAGAGGGCAGGTTACCCCAGCTGGCAACGGGCATGTTACCTCGGTTACTACCTGACAGAGGAATCGTTGAGCATCGTGGAAATGAACGCTGACGGAAATCTCCCTCTCAGCTTCTGATTTGATAAAGACTTGGCATGCACATCCACGAACGAGAGAAGCCTTGCAGAGATGCCGCGTCAGAGATTCGAGACGTTCTGCACAAGGCCACGGAGGATCTCACCTTGTGGGAGACCATATCTGTTGTGACCTCTGTGTTTCAGGAATTCCTAGGCGGCATCGCCAAATACGAGATCCGTCACGAACGGCACGGGAACTACGATACCCCTGGTGGATGGGCTGCCGAGGACGATTGATCATCCTGTAAAGGATCAGCATGACGAAGCAAGAACAAGATGAAATGGTTGCTGTCGCTTCTGAGGCGATCAGCAACCTTCTACTGCACCGCACCTTCCTAGGTCACCAGTTGTCTCGCGCTTCTTTGGTGGGGATTTCTGAAGATACAATGAAAACGATCGAGGACAACTACTTCAACATGATCAAACCCCTGCCTATTGAAGTGCTGATTTCCAAGGTCGAAGTGCTGCTCAAGCTGAAGATCGTTGTGGATGATGACATCATAGCTACTGCGTTCAATACAGACGTAGCCAGCGCCAAGGCGGCTCTCGACGCCATTCGTGAAAGACACGACGTAGAACTAATGACCAGGCTCTCAAACACTGAACAAAAGGATGGGGAACCTGGTTGACTCGGATGAAACCGTGCCAACCTTGTGACTGTAAGGAGTTCAAACATGGCATCACTGAAAGTCAAGCGTGCAACCGTTCTCGTCAGCAAGACCGTTGGGGACACAATTCTCCTGACACTGCCTGACTCTCCCACCCCGAAGCTTTCGGATGAAGGGTGTGTGTGTGCTGATACCATCGAAGACCTGGACGAATTCCTTGCTTCTTGGGACGAGGCAACCTGCGCACGCTGTGCTGCAGCCAGCGTATCGCCCCAGCAATGGTTTGACCTTGGCTGCTGGCGGAAATGTCCTGAGCAAGTAAAAACATGGAAAGCGCGTACTACTACGAAAGGTGCTGTGCTCACGATCAACGGCAGGGAATTCGAAGTAGGTACCAGCGGTAGTGCAATCGCGTTCGACCTAGAGCGTGCAGCTGGAGGATGGAATCCTCCGGAGGATGAGCGGCGCGTCTAGCGAAAAGATGGGCAGCCTCAGGCTCCTTTAGCCCTCACTGTGGAGGATAGAGTTCGTTAGGGTGCTTGGAGAGAAAGTCGATGATACGCTGCTTAGTGTCGTCGTCGAAACGTAGATCACCAATCTTCTCTTCGAGAGCATCAGCCATAAAACCAAAGTACTCTTTGGCTTCTTTCTTAGCTGTTTCCTCGGCCTTCTGCAGACGCTTGTAGGTACGGGTCTGCGCCGCAGCGTCGAACTTCGACAAAGCCTTGTCGATCGCTGCGTCCGTAGCACCAGGATGCTTTTTCTCCCACGCTTCGAACTGCTTATCCGCCTTGACCTGCTCTTCTTCCTCGACGATGGAGGTGATCTCGCTCATCTTTTCAGAGACGTAATCGTCGATGGCATTTTGCTCGATGCTCTTTTCCATCTGAAGAGCCCAGGCATCAACCTTAGATCGGTCGAGACCAACGACCCATGATTCGCCATCGTCACCACGGACAAGCCCGCGCCACACTGGAGTGTCAAGTGTCACTTCACCTGCGAGGATGAGTTGTTCGGCGAGGGAAACAAGATTGGCAACTATCTGTTGTTCGTTCATGGCAGGGCATCCAAAGGTGAGCGTCATTCGAGCGTCTAGCGAAGCAACATCAAAAGGTGCTGACGCAAATCAGGCTGTTCGTCTGGATCCAAGTGCAGTAGAATGCGCTTGGCATCCATCTCCTCAAAGTCTCCTGATAGCACAGCCTGTTTTGCAGCGTCAAAGCTACGCTTACTTCTCTCAGATGACCCTTCAGATGCCTCTAGGTCTTCCAGCTGCTCTTTCACTAGAGGACTCAAGTCCAGTGAGAATGCTTGCCAATTTCACAAGTTCTGCAACAATTCTTTGCGTTTTCACCCATCAAACTATTGACTCTCCGGATCCACGACACACCTTGAAGGCTATGAGCACCAACATCAACATCGCCAACGTGATCTTGGACCAAATGGGTGGAGCTGGCCGCATTCGTTGCATGACCGGTGCCAAGCAGTTCATCGCTATCGAAAAAGGCCTGCAGTTCAAGTTCCCGAACCGTCAACGGTCTCGTGGCAACTTCATCAGCGTGGTTTTGGATGCCGACGACACCTACACGGTGACGTTCCGTAACCACACGGCAAAGGCCTCGAAGATCGTCCGAGAAGAGAGCGGCATCTATTGGGATCAGCTGAAAGAACTATTCGAAAACCAGACAGGGCTTCGATTGTCCCTCTAAGGTATCAAGAAAGACCTACAAGAGCAGGAAGAGTAAGATATGCCGAAGGTTCTCTACATAAACAAGAACTTCCGTTCCGATACATTGATCTTGATCGAACAAGCCAATTCGATCATCGGGGAATACGCTCGTCAAGGGTTTGACCTAACCTTGAGGCAGTTGTACTACCAGTTCGTGGCGCGGGACATCATCGAGAATTCCCAAAAGAGCTACAAGCGCTTGGGAGACTTAGTCAACAACGCCAGGCTGGCTGGTCTCATCGACTGGGAGACTATCGTAGATCGTACACGAAACCTTCGTCGTCGACCACACTGGAATAGTCCTCAAGACATAGTTCAAGCCTGCGCCGGCCAGTACCACGTCGACATGTGGGAAGGACAATCCTATCGACCCGAAGTGTGGATCGAGAAAGATAGTTTGGTAGGTGTCATTGCTGGCGTTTGCGAGGAACTAGACGTCCCCTATTTCTCTTGTCGTGGATATCCCTCCCAGAGTGAGGTTTGGGGTGCTGCGCAACGACTCATTGGCTATCACCGTCAGGGGCAGATTCCTTACATTGTCCATCTTGGTGACCATGACCCTTCTGGAATCGACATGACTCGAGACATCATCGAGCGCCTTTCACTGTTCATCAAGCATGCTGGGTACCGTCGGCCTTCTGTATCTAGGATCGCGTTGAATATGTCACAAGTTCAACACTATCAACCTCCACCCAACCCCGCCAAATTTACCGACTCTAGGTGCTCTGGTTACGTCAAGAAATATGGCACCAAGTCGTGGGAACTTGACGCCCTGTCACCGGATGTACTTGCTTCCTTGATCCGGAATGAAGTTGTATCACTTCGCAGCGAACGGTTGTGGGCAAAGGCCGAACAACTCGAGCAAGAAGGACGAAAGCAGTTGAGCCAAGTGGCCGACAATTGGGATTCTGTTGTAGGGTGGCTCCAAAGTGATCCATTCAAGCTGGTCGACCCTACAGATGATTGAATGATATCACCGATACGTGGCCGGAAGTCCGAAGGAGTAGCCAACGTGCCCAAAACGTGCCCAAACTGCGGTAAGGCAGTTCCTGAATTCCACAATTCCTGCGGTGATTGGGATTGCGCAGTCGATGTAGCAAGGAAGGCTGGTGGTAAGGTGATTGCCCCCAACGGTCTACCGATTCGTGCCATTCAACAAGACAGCACCATGCTGGAGCACGAGCACGCCGATCACCCAACCTACAAGTTCCCCGTCGAGGTAAGGTTCTACAAGACAGCGCAAGAGAGATTCGACGAAGGGGAGGCTTGGGTCGACGGGGAAGGCAACGAAAGCCCTATG
>Ga0180432_10000643_pt1 | contig 57929 bp, 37 predicted proteins | sample SS_ome_10_FD_132414 | JGI IMG/M metagenome (GOLD analysis project Ga0180432, IMG submission 132414) | Hypersaline lake sediment archaeal communities from the Salton Sea, California, USA - SS_1_MS_2 metaG | ecosystem: Environmental > Aquatic > Non-marine Saline and Alkaline > Hypersaline >... | reverse complement strand
TGCGAACTTGATATCTCGCTTCCATGCTATCACTCCTTCCATGAATCGGCTTGTTGCTCGAAAACACAGAAGGTGCTAATATCAAATACTTTACGTCACGTCAACATAAGTTAGACAGTCGAATTATGGAGTTCCCGGGGGATCTTGCGGTCCCAGGAGTAGGCAATCGTGCCGAACTGGCGAAAACTCCCCAACACCTGCAAATCCGGCCAGTTCGGCTGGATGTACCGGCGGAACGTCTTGTCCTGGTCGAGGATGATATAGATGATCGCCTTCTTGGTAACCTTGTCGATCTGGTCGGGATGCTTCTCCCGGATCGTCTTCAGGGCACGTGCAATCGTGTTCGTTCCTCCCCAGGCGTGGAGATAAACCGGCCCGGGTTTGTCATCCAGCAGGACCTTGACGATGCGTTGCGATCCCGGCGTGACCTTGGTCATCTCGCCCACGTTGTCGATATTGCCGATGAACGTAACATCGCGGAGTTGCTTCGGCGCGGGGAAGCCCTTGGCGTGGGTTTTGAGCGTGTCGTAGAAGCTCGCGTACATGTCGATGTCGCGCTCGATCCATTTCTCGCCCGCCCAACTGTGGCCCTTCCAGTGGAACTTCGAGCTGCAGTAAATGATGCCCTCGATGTCCCACTCGTTGGCGTAGAGCAGGAATCGGACCATGGAGCAGCGGTCGTCGATCTCGCCGTCGGTGGTGGCGATGATCCTCGGCCGCGTGCCCGACGGCGGCACGGGCACCTCGGCTCGCCCGGGGGCCGCCCGGGCATTCGCTGCAAACGCCGACAATCCCATGGCGACGAACAAGGCTAACCGTTTCATGGTTGTTTTCCTTTTCTGCTCCCGGATCTCGAAATCCGCACACGTCCTTTCTTTGATAGCGTCTCCGTTCCCGCATGTCAAGAAACGCGGTTGCGTTGTAACGCCTGGAACATTTTCCCACAAAGCCGCGACCCGCGCGACAGGGTGCGGTCCCATCCGACGGGCGGTACGCTTTTTTGACGTGAAGAACGAGCAGCCGACGGACGCCGTTGTCCTCTCGTTCTTGACGTGCTAGAATCGTGATATTGTTGTTGCGTTGTTTTTAGAGCAGGCGCACGATGGCCGATCGAATATCCTTCTCCATTACCAACGACCTTGCAGAGATCCCGCGGCTGAACGACGTGGTCGCGGTGTTTCTGTCGCGGGTTTGGATGCCGGCAAGGGCCGCCGGCATCGTCGATCTTGCCGTTGAAGAGCTGGTGACCGACTTCATCAAGCACAGTGGCGACGACGACAACGCGTACCAGATTCAGGTAAGCCTTTGCGCCAACGAGGATTACCTTGTTGTTGTGATCGAGGATGAAGGCCGGCCGTTCGATCCTCTTCAGGCTCCCGAGCACGACGCCTCGTTTGAAGAAAGGAGGGACGGCAAATCGGGTCTTGATTTGATCCGCAGCATCGCGGAAAGCATCGACTACCACCGGCTCGGGGGCAAAAACCGGCTGGAGATTCAAATCGACATGGATGTCCACTAATACTCTACAGCGCCAAGCTGAGCGTCACCACGGTTTAGCGGGCGGGCTTGCCCGCCACCGAGGTTGTGAGAAATCGGATGTACAGCGGCGGGCAAGCCCGCCCGCTGTACATTTCATACCGCTAATGCAAGTTGTTACTCAACAACAACTTCCGTTACTCTGCGGTAGCAACTTAGCGCTGTAGTATTAGCACGGTGGCGGAATGTGCCGTCTCCGTTTACATCGCGTCGCCGCCTTTTTTCGGCGGCCGGTCCTCCGGCACAATCGTCAACCCGCCGGATGAACGCAACTGGACCTTGTAACTCTTGCCTGGCTGGAGCCGGATCGAGGGTGCTTCGCCGTGCGCCGCCCGAATGCCCGCTTCCCGCGCCGTTTCCGGGTTATTCGCGTACTCCCAAAATCGCGTCCATATCTCCCGCTCGAAATCGGAGACGTCGCCGCCGCTTCGGTAGGCGGCCGGTTGGGCACCGTCTTTGTCGAGCACGAAACCGTCCTTGGGTTGTTGTGCTTCGCCGAAGACGCGACGGAACAGGCACACGGATGCCGCCCGCAACGGGTCACCCACCTCCACCAACTCGTCGCTGAACTTCACCACCCACGCGTCCAGGTAGATCAAGTCGCCTTTGACCGAGAATACCCGCGGTTCCTCGAGCGGCTTGCCGTTGCCGTCGATCTCGACGAAGCTGAATTCCGTCGCAAGGTCGCCCTCGCCGGCCGAACCCGTCTGCGAAAGAACTTCGACGCGGGCAACTCGCCGGTCAACCTTCAAAAGACGGATCGCCGTATCCAGCCGCCGAATCTCCTCCTCCTTTTCCGCGATGTCCTCGTTCAATACGTCGATCTCGCCGTTGAGTTCGCCGATTTGTTCGTCGCGTGCCGTCAAGTCCTTGCTCAGCGCGGCGATCTTGGCCTTGTGATTTTCGATCTCCTGCTCCCTTTGTTCGCGCTCGATGCGGTCATTGTTCAATGTCCTGTAACCGTACCAGCCGCCCAGCGTCAGCAATCCGACAATCACGATTGCAAGCGAGGTGCCGAGAAAGGTGCTCACGGCATTGAGGGTTTCAACGGGTTTGCTCATTTAAGAATCTCCAGGTAGGGTCTGCGGAACACTCCCCATAGTGTACACTCCGACTCATTCTGCTACCTTATATCGTATCGCAGTTTCGGAGAAAAGGCCACTTGCGGGCAGTACCCGGGAGAAAAGTGATGGAAAAGACGTTGGCATATCTGACGATTACGGCCGCTTTGACCGCCTCAGCCGCCGTTGCCGCTGCCGCCACGGTCATCCAGGCCGAAAAGGCCGCCATACACACCGAGGGAGGGGAAATCGCCGGTGGTGTCTGGAATCTCTGGTCGAACGGGCGCGTCGGTGACCACCTTCGAATCGCCGAGCCGGGCGCCTATCGTATCACAGTTCGGGCCTACGGCAGCCCCGCCGCGGGCGTCTGGCCCCGGATGGCCCTGATGCTCGACGGCCGCACGCTGGCCACCCTCGACGTCAACCGCCGCAATCCGGCCGACTATCGCTTCTCCGCCGAACTGCCGGCCGGAACCCATGAAATCGCCGTCGCTTTCCTCAACGACCACCTCGCAGGCAACGAGGACCGCAATCTCTTTCTCGACCACATCACCATCCATCCCCCGGCCGGCGTTGCCGATCCGTCCCCGGTCGGCAAGGCCGAACTTGCCGGGAAGTCGAAACGCCGCGAGCAAAAGACCGTCCGCTTTGCCGACGAGCAGATCGAAAAGAACCGCAAATCGGACGCCGCGATCCGCGTCGTCGACGCTGCCGGTCGCCCCGTCGCCGGTGCGCCGATCCAAGTCGAGCAGACCGGCCACGATTTCCTGTTCGGGTGCAACATCTACCGCTTCGATCGTTTCAAGAAGGAAGCGGATAATGCCGCCTACAAAAAGCGTTTTGAAGAACTCTTCAACTACGCCACCGTCGGCTTCTACTGGCGATGGTACGAGCACGAGCGAGGCAAACCCGAATATGCCTACACCGACAAAGTCGTCGCGTGGTGTGCCGAGCGGGGGATCAAGCTCAAGGGACATCCGCTCTTGTGGGGACATGATGCGGGCGAGCCGCCCTGGGCCGGCGGCCAGCCGAAACCCGAACTGCAACGCCAACGCGTCCTCGACATCATGCGGCGATACCATGGAAAGATCGACTTCTGGGAGGTCGTCAACGAACCGTCGCACTGCCGCAAGGTGAAGATCGACGGGCCGTACCGCTGGGCACGCGAGGCCGACCCGACCGCCTACACCATCGTCAACGACTATTACGTGATGGCCGACGGCTATCCGCCCTTCTTCGAGTTGTGCAAGAAGGCCATCAAAGACGGCGTTCCCTTCGACGGCATCGGCATTCAGGCACACGAACCCCGGACGATGCGGTTCCCCCTGGACCGCGTCTGGGAGATTCTCGACCGCTACGCCATGCTCGGCAAGGAGCTTCACGTCACCGAGTTCACGCCCGCCTCGAGCGGCAAGAAGATCACCGGCTCGCACCTGGCCGGCAATTGGGACGAAGCGGCCCAGGCCGACTACGCCGAGAAATTCTACCGTGTCTGCTTCGCCCACCCGGCGATGCGAGGCATCACCTGGTGGGACCTTTGCGACAACGGTTCCTGGCTCCCCGGCGGCGGAATGCTCCGCGCCGACACGTCGCCAAAACCGGTTTACAACGCCCTGAAGCGACTCATCCACCGGGATTGGAAGACCCAAGCCACGGGCAAGACCGACGCCACCGGCCGGTTTCCCTTCCGCGGTTTCCATGGAACGTACCGGGTTGTCACCCAGGCAAAAGGCAAGCGCGTGGAGGAAGACTTTCACATTGAGAAAGCCGCCCGGAACGAGTTGACCATCACCGTTCCGAGTGAGTAAAGCATCAAGTGTCAAGAGTTGCCCCTTCCCACCTTTCCCGGGCGATTCCGTAAGGCGAGCGGCGGAAGAGAATTTACCTGTAGCCACCGTCGCCAGACGGTGGAATGCGGTTCGATCCACGGTCTGGCGACCGTGGCTACGGGGAAATCTTCGCCCGCCGCTCGCCTAAACACGCCGTAGTTCCTCGACGAGATCCGGATCGGCGTGCAAACCAGGCACCCCCCCAGGTTGGGGGCCGCTCATGAACTCCGTTTGCCAAGCGATGCTAAAGACGTTATCATCAGGCATAATAGGAAAAATTATCCCATTGGGATTTTGAAACTGCCCTAATGCCTATCTGTGAGAAAAAGCTGTGAGTTTAAACCCCCCGGTTAGTGCGGCAGGCATGAGAATTGTGGGATTACTGGTGGGAACTCCTCCCCAAACAGTTTCCGATCTCGTGGAAGCGGCCGGCGTCACGCGAACGGCCATCATGGGACAACTCAACGAACTGGTCGCAGCGGGGCTTGTTGAGCGAGAAATGAAGCACTGCGCCGTCCGGGGGAGGCCAAGACACCTCTATAGGGCTACAAGTGCGGGCCTCCAGCTCTTCGCCAACCATTGGGCGGTTATCCCCGCCATTTGGCGGGCCATTGCCCACGTGGTCGGAGATGAGGCGCTCGAGGAGGTGCTGAAATCCGTTGCCCACGAGTTGGCCAAGCACTACAGCCGCCGGATCGACGCGGAGGACCCCCTGGAACGAATGCGGCAGTTAATCGAACTGTTTCGCGAATCGGGGGAGTTGATCGACATGGACGAGGAAAGCGGGCAACCACTCGTACGGAAGCGCAGTTGTGCCTTCGTCGGCCTGCACGACCACGATCGCAAGGTTTGCTGCGTTGGCCAGGAGATGATGTCGGAGGTGGTGGGCCGGCCGGTTCGCCGAACCGCGTGCCGCTACGAAGGATCGCCCTGTTGCACCTTCCAAATCTTTCAGGACGAACAGGTCGTTGAGGATGAGCAGGCGGGGGATTAAACTGTATTTTCGTGGCGGCCCCTGGACTGTTCATTCCCTCTCCGGTTTCCCGATGACGCTTCGCCGAACGCTGATCGTCGTACCGCTTGTCTTGGTGGGCGTTGCTACGCTTCTGGTTGCCGGCGATTGGTGGATCAGTCTGCCGGCCGATGCTGAAGCAACGTACGTCGGGCGTGACGAATGTCGGCGGTGTCACGAGCAAGAGTGCGATCTCTGGAAGAACTCGGACCACGACAAATCAATGGCGCCGGCCACACTGGAGACGGTCCTGGGCGATTTCAACGACATCGAGTTCATTCATATCGCGTTCGAGGATATTCCCAAGCTAAGCGACGGCGACGTGCAAACCGTGCTGAAACATGTCACGACGAATCAATGGGCGCTGGCGCTGTACAACGTTCCCAAAGGACTCCAGGAGAATATCTTCGATCGCATGGCGGAGCAACACGCCGGTGAGATCGCCGCGGCGATGGAAAACTTCGTCTCAGTCCGGCCGTGCGACTCGGTGATTGCTCAGAACGAAATCGCCGACGTGATCCGCGGCCTCGAGCGGGAAGGAAAGGTCAAGATCGATTTCGCCGTGAAGACCCGATTCTTCCGGGAAGGCGAGAAGTTCCTTGTCACGACCGACGACTCGGCCGGTGCGATGAAAACGTTCGAGATTCCGTACGTTTTCGGGGTGTGTCCCTTGCAGCAGTACCTGATCGAGTTTCCCGGCGGTCGCATGCAATGTCTTCCGATTGCCTGGGACACGACTCGCAAGGCGTGGTTCCATCTTTACCCGACCGAGCCGATTCCGGCGGGCGATGAGCTGCACTGGACCGGAGCACATCAGAACTGGAACTACATGTGCGCCGCCTGCCACTCGACCAATCTGCGGAAGAACTTCGATCTGGAAGCCAATGCGTACGATACGACCTGGTCCGAGATCAACGTGAGCTGCGAGACGTGCCATGGTCCGGGCAGCCTGCACGTGAAGTTGGCCGACGCGAAGAGCCTGTTTTGGGACCGGCGTATCGGTTACGGGTTGCCGGATTTGAAGAGTGAAGATTCGCGGGTGGAGATCGAGACGTGCGCCCCCTGCCACGTCCGCCGCCGGGTCGTCTATCCGGGATTCGAGGCGGGCGGGAAGTTCCTCGACACCGGCATCCCCGTACTGTTGGACAACCCCGTTTACTACCCCGACGGACAAATCCTCGACGAGGACTACGTCTACGGGTCGTTCATTCAGAGCAAGATGTACGAGAAAGGCGTCCGGTGTACCGATTGCCACGATCCGCATTCGGTTCGGGTGAAGCACACGGCCCCGGGCGATCCTTGGGACAAGCCGCCCGACAACCGGCTCTGCACGGATTGCCACATGGAGACGCATCCGGCGGGCAAGTACGACACGCCGGCCCACCATCATCACCCCGACGCATCGAAGCCGGGTACGAAGTGTGTGGAGTGTCACATGCCGGAGACAAGTTACATGGTGGCCGACCCGCGCCGCGATCACAGCATGCGGAGCCCGCGACCCGATCTGACCATTGCGCTGGGAATCCCCAATGCCTGCAACAATTGCCACAACGACAAATCGAAAGGCGAAACGGCTCAGTGGGCGGAAGAGAAGCTCGAACAGTGGTACGGCAAACGAGAGCTTCCCGCGCACTTTGCCCATGCGATTGCCGCCGGACGCCAGCAAAAGATAGAGGGACTCGATGCCCTCGACAAGGTCACGCGGAACAAGGATCAGCGTGCGGCGGTGCGGGCGGGCGCAATCTTGCTGTTGGGGCAATACCCGACTGAGAAGGGGCACGCCGCTTCGATACGCGGATTGGAGGACCCCGAAGCGCTGGTCCGCGTGGCGGCCGTCCAGAGCCTTGAAGGATTGCCTCCCGACAGACTGTACCGCCTGTTGGCCCCGATGTTGCGCGATTCGAGCAGGGCAGTCCGCGCCGAAGCCGCCAGACTCCTGTCACCGGTACCAAGGCATTTTGAAAAAGCACAGAAGAACTACGAGCAACAGTTGGCCCAGTGGAAGAAGTTTGCGCAAATTGCCGAGGCCCGGGGCAACAGACCGCCCGACCGCCCCAAGAAACCAACCGGCTCCTTCGACCCGCAGGATCGCAAGACGCTGGATGCCGCGCTGGCGGAGTACGTGGCCGGGCAGGAAAACCTCGGCGACCAGGCCCCGGCGCATCTGAATATGGCGGTCGTCTACTACAACCTCGGCCGGTTTGATAAGGCCGAACAGGAGTATCTCACGGCCATTCGGCTCAATCCGAAGTTCGTACACGCCCGCAATAATCTCGCCATGCTCTACAGCGAACTGGGTCGGCGGCCCGGGGCCATGGAACAGCTACGCGAGGTAATCAGACTGTTGGAAAAACGAGTTCGGACAGTAACGGCCCCGGCGCTCATTGCGGACGCGCACGCCCTGTTGGGCCGGTCCCACTACTCGCTCGGCTTGTTGCTGGCGGAGAAGGAGGAGGACTTGGGGAAGGCGGCTGGAGAATTGAAAGCAGCCGCAGAAATGCTGCCACAGAATCCACAGATCCATTACAACTACGGTCTCGCCTTGCAGAAGTTGGGGCACCCCGACGGAGCGGAAAAGGAATTACTCAAAGCTTACGAACTCGAACCCCGCGACCCCGACTACCTCCACGCACTGGCCATCCTCTACACGCAGCAGAAGAGTTGGGCCCGCGCGATCATGTTTGCCGAGGAGCTGGTCCGCCGCCGTCCCGACGTTCCGCGGTTCCATCATCTATTGCACCGCGCCAAGCGCGAGGCCGCCGCAACAAAACCGCCGGAGTAGCTACCCCCCGCCCCCTTCTTCTGCTAGGATGCGATCCATGGCTACTACCCCGATGATGAAACAGTATCAGGAAGCGAAACGGGCGTGTCCCGATGCGCTCTTGCTGTTTCGGATGGGCGATTTCTACGAGCTGTTTCACGACGATGCCAAGAAGGCCGCCACTCTGCTCGGGCTGGCCCTGACAAGCCGGGAGAAGGGCGAAAATCCCATCCCGATGGCCGGATTCCCCCATCACCAGTTGGAAAGCTATCTCGGCAAGCTGATCCGGGCGGGCGTCCGCGCGGCCGTTTGCGAGCAGGTCGAAGACCCCAAGAAAGCCAAGGGGCTGGTCCGCCGCGAAGTCACGCGGATTGTCACGCCCGGAACCGTTACCGACGAGCAGCTTCTCGATCCCCGCGAGAGCAACTACCTGGCAGCGGTCGTCGGCGGCAATTCGGACGGCACGAAGCCGGGCGAGCAGGCGGGCGTCGCCTGGGTCGAGCTTTCGACCGGACGGTTCGTCGCCGCGGGGTTTCCCGCCAAACGGCTGGTCGATCAGCTTGCCCGAATCGCCCCGGCGGAATGTCTCATCAGCGAAGACGCGGCTCCGTTGCCGCCGCCGCTTGGCGAACAGATGATGGTTACCCGGCGCCCGACTTGGACCTTCTCGCATCAACTGGCCGAAGAGGCCCTGGCGAAGCATTTTGGCACCGCGTCGCTGGAGGGGTTCGGCTGGGGCGCCGACAAGGACGCCGACGCCCTGGCGATCCGCGCGGCCGGGGCCGTGCTCGATTACCTCAATGAGACCCAGAAATCGTCGCTCGACCACGTCGACAGCTTGATCCCCTATCGCACTTCCGGCACGCTGGAGATCGACGAGGCCAGCCGCCGCAGTCTGGAGATCTCACGGACGATCCGCGACCACCGGCGCGAGGGATCGCTCTTGGCCGTCCTTGACCGTACGGTGACCGCCATGGGCTCGCGGCTTCTGGCCGATTGGGTCGCTAATCCGCTGACCGACGCGGGCGCGATCGGCCGGCGCCACGACGCAGTTGAAGAATTGGTCGGCGAACCGGCCCTGACCGCCGACCTCTGCGAGGCGTTGCGGAAGGTCTACGACGTCGAGCGGCTGATCGCCCGGGTTGTCACCGGCCGGGCAACCCCGCGGGACTTGAATTTCCTGGGCCGGACGCTACGATGCCTGCCGGCGCTGAAGGCAAAGCTGACCGCCCGACGAAGCCGCTTGCTGGGCGAGTTGGAGGCGGAGATCGATCTGTGCGCGGACCTTCGCAGCCAACTCGACGCTGCTTTGGTCGACGACTGCCCGTTAGCCGCGCGCGAGGGCGGCTTCATCCGCGAAGGGTTCAACGCCCCACTCGACGAACTCCGTGAATTGGCCCGCGGCGGAAAGCAATGGATCGCCCAATACCAGGCGGAAATCACCCGGCGGTCCGGGATCCCGAACCTCAAGGTCGGCTTCAACAAGGTCTTCGGCTACTACATCGAGGTGACCAACACCCACCGCGACAAAATCCCCGACGATTTCATCCGCAAACAGACGCTCAAGAATGCCGAGCGGTACATCACACCGGAGCTGAAGGAATACGAAGAAAAGGTCCTGACGGCCGACGAAAAGGCCAAGGACCTCGAATACGAGCTGTTTCTCGAATTACGCGACGCGGTGGCGGCGTCGCGGCGGCGGATGCAATCGACCGCGGCCGTGCTCGCCCAGATCGACGTGCTCGTGGCCTTGGCTGAACTCGCACGCGGGCGGAATTACTGCCGGCCAGAGATGGTCGACGAGCCGGTTCTGCGGATCAGCGACGGGCGGCACCCGGTGCTCGATATCATCGAGCCGGAAGGAACGTTCGTACCCAACGACACGGCCGCCGGCGGCGAGACGCCCAATATCCTCTTGATTACCGGGCCGAACATGTCGGGCAAGAGCACCTACATCCGGCAGGTCGCCCTGCTGACGCTCATGGCCCAGATCGGCAGCTTCGTACCCGCCAAGAAAGCTGCCATCGGCGTCGCCGACCGCATCTTCGCACGCGTCGGTGCAAGCGACGAGCTGTCCCGCGGGCAGAGCACATTCATGGTCGAGATGATCGAGACGGCCAGAATCCTGAACACGGCAACGGAGCGGAGCCTGGTGATCCTCGACGAGATCGGCCGCGGCACGAGCACCTACGACGGGATCTCGTTGGCGTGGTCGGTGGTCGAGTATCTCCACCGGCACATCGGCTGCCGGACGCTCTTTGCCACGCACTACCACGAGCTGACCGACCTGGAGCACTCGCTCGCCAACGTGGGTAATCTCAACGTGGCGGTTCGCGAGTGGCAGGACGAGGTGGTTTTTCTGCACAAGATCGTCGACGGGCCGGCCGACAAGAGCTACGGGATTCACGTTGCCCAGCTTGCGGGTGTGCCGAAGGAAGTGATCGAGCGGGGTAAGGAAATTCTCTCTCAATTGGAGGAGGAGCATCTCGATGCGGGCGGCCGGGCGAAGATTTCGCGGCCGGTTGATGCCCCGAAGCCGGCCGAAATCCAGCTCACCCTGTTCGGGCCGGCCGAGCATCCGCTCCTCGACGAGCTTCGCAAGATCGACGTCAACGAGACAAGTCCGATGGCAGCGCTACAGTTGCTTCAACAATGGCAGGAAATTCTGACTAAGAAAAAGGAGTAGCCGCCGGTCACGACCAACGAGGCTGTAATTTTCTCAATAGCCGGGACGCAAAAAGCCACCATGAGGCTTGCCTTTCGCCGGCGACTTGATAGAATTCTCCAACGAGGCGAATCTGGACCCGCATCACACGTCCTTGTTAGTCTGGAAGGCACATGAGTGAGGAAAAGCCGACGCCGACGGGTTGCCAAAACCCCGAGGCGGCGCTTCGCCAAATGGTCGAGCAACTCCCGGTGGTCCTGTGGTCTGTGGACCGCCAACTGCGGATTACTTCGTGCTTTGGCGGCGGATTGTACACGGCCGGCACTGCGCCTGAAGAACTGGTCGGGGCAACCCTGTTCCAGCTTTTCGAGACCGACGACGAGGATTGGCCCCCGATTGCCGCCTGCCGCAGGGCAATTCAAGGCGAGCGGGTTACCGGGGAGTTCGATTGGCGAGGGCGGCCGTTCCGCGTGCAGATTGCGCCCCTGCGGGACGCCGGCGGGCAGATCGTCGGATGCATCGGCAGCAGCCAAGACGTCACCGATCGCAAGCTGGCCGAGGAAGCGATTCGGGAATCGGAGGAGGAGTACAGGACACTGTTCGAAGGCGCCGCCGAGGGAATCCTTGTCGCCGATATGCAAACAAGGATGTTTCACTACGTCAATCCGGCCATCTGCAAAATGCTCGGGTACACGGAAGAGGAACTGAAGCAGATGAGCGTGGCGGATATTCATCCCAAAGAGGCATTGGAGTACGTCCTTTCGCAATTCGAGGCCCAGGCGCGGGGGGAATTCGCACTCGCCGCAGAACTCCCCTGCTTGCGAAAGGATGGAACGACGGTCTACGCCGACATCAGTGCGGGCAAGATCATGCTCGGCGGACAAGCATGCATGGTGGGTTTCTTCACCGACGTCACCCAGCGCAAGCTGGCCGAGGAAGCAATACAGAAGGAACAACGCCTGCTCCGGCGGTTGCTGCACTTGCAGGAACAGGACCGCAAGCTGACGGCCTACGAAATCCACGACGAACTCGCCCAACAACTGGCCGGCGTTCAAATGCGGCTCCAGTCCTTTGCACAGCAACACCAGACCGAGGACAACAAGGTGCAAGTCCTATTGGACGAGGCCCTCGATCTTCTTTCCAGGTGTGTCAACGAAGCGAGGCGGCTGATTAGCGGGCTCCGGCCTCCAATTATCGACGAGGCGGGCATCGTCGCTGCCATCGACTTTCTCGTTCACGAACACAATAAGCAAGACGGGCCGAAAACCGAGTTCCACCACAACGTCCGTTTCAACCGTTTGGCGCCCCCCTTGGAAACCGCTGTCTTCCGAATTGTCCAGGAAACCCTGACAAACGCCCGCCGCTACAGCCAAAGTGAAAAGGTCCGCATCGAGTTTGTTGCAAAGGACGATCGTGTACGTGTCGAGATCCGAGATTGGGGAATCGGCTTCGATCCGGCGAAGATCAAGGAGAACCGCTTCGGCCTTCAGGGAATCCGCGAACGTGCCAGACTGCTGGGCGGTCGGGCGATCGTCGAAGCCGCGCCCGGTGAGGGGACTCGGATCGCCGTCGAACTGCCGCTGGTGGAAGCGGCCGACAGGTGACCCGGGGCGGGTTGGAATATGTATTTAGGCGAGCGGCAGGTGCGGATTCCCCGTAGCCACGGTCACCAGACCGTGGATCGAACCGCATTCCACCGTCTGGCGACGGTGGCTACAGGTAAATTCTCTTCCGCTGCTCTCCTTAGGCTTAGGGGCAGCCGGCAATCGCCGTTTCCGTCACTTCAGGCAACCCATTTGCACTGCCCGGCACTTCGCGTACAATACGGTACTTCCATGACCTCTTGATGTGCTCAAAGGAGAAACGGCATGCGAGTTCCCGGGTTATTGGCGCTGGTCGGCTTCATCGTTACCCTTTCGCCGGCGGAGGCCAAGGACGAAATCCGCGACTCCGTTGTGAAGGTCCACGTGACGCAACGGTTTCCGAGCTTCACACAGCCCTGGACCAAGGCGAGCCCGCGGAAAAGCGCCGGCTCCGGCGTCGTGATCGAGGGAAACCGGATTCTGACCAACGCCCACGTCGTCATCTACGCCGACCAGATATTCGTGCAACCGAACCAGTCGACCGAGAAGCTCTCCGCCAGGGTGGCGGCAATGTCGCCGGGCATGGACCTGGCCGTGATCACGCTCGACGACGAGTCGTTCTTCAAGGGGCGACGGGCCTTGCCCCTGGCCAAGGGAATTCCGGACATCCGCGACAAAGTCAACTGCTACGGCTATCCGATCGGCGGCGCCCAGCAGTCGGTGACCGAGGGCATCATCTCGCGGATCGAGTTTGCCGGGTTTTACTGCATGGTCAACGGCCTGCGGATTCAGGTGGATGCCGCGCTGAACCCCGGCAACAGCGGGGGACCGGCCGTCAGCGGCGGAAAGATCGTCGGCCTCGTCTATAGCATCCTCTCCGGCGCGGAAAACATCGGCTACCTGGTCGCCGCCGACGAAATCGCCGCCTTCCTTGCGGACATCAAGGACGGCAAGTACGACGGCAAGCCCCGCATGTTCGACGCCCTGCAATCGGCCGAAAACGAGGCCCTCCGCGCCAAGCTGGGCCTGAAGAAAGGAACCGGCGGCGTGATGGTCAACGAGCCTTACCGCACCGAGGGCGACTATCCGCTCCGGCGCTGGGACGTGATCACCCACATCGGCGAACACGCAATCGACAATCAAGGAAACGTCCAAGTCAAGGACGACCTGCGGCTCGGGTTCCGCTACTACACGGCGAAACTTGCCAGGAACGGCAAGGTGCCGCTTCGGGTGGTCCGGGACAAGAAGCCGATCGGGGTGGACCTGCCCGTCAGCCCCGATTGCGACTTGCTGCTCCCGTTTCTGAAGGGGACGTATCCGAGCCATTTCGTCTTGGGTCCGATGGTTTTTTCCAATGCCACGCAGGAGCTGGCCGCGAAGTTGCCGTCGTCGGTAATGACGGCAACGCAGAATCCGATCATGACACGGCGGTTCGATCCGCCGGCCTTCGAGGGCGAGCAACTGGTGGCCCTCGGCCCGCGGCTCTTTCCGCACCGGATCAGTAAGGGATATAGCAGCGCCAGCTTTGCCGTCGTCGAGAAGATCAACGACGCCAAGGTCAAGAACCTCCGCCACCTGGTCGAGCTGTTTCGCAAGGTTGAGGGCGAGTTTGTCACGATAGAACTGGCCGGAAAGTACGAAACGCTCGTCTTCCGCCGCAAGGAACTATTCGATTCAACCGAAGAAATCCTCGAAAACGAAGGGATCCGCAAACAGGTTTCGGACGATCTCCGGGAAGTCTGGAAAGGCAAGGATTAGAGCCTTGCGTCGTAGCTTCTGCGCGCCGTGCGCGCATATTTTCTCGCGGGGGTATTGCAAATTCAATCTCTTTGATTACGGCCTCCGGCCGCCTTGGGCGGTTAATGCCCCTCATTGGGACACCCTTGCCGAGGAGGGGGGATTGCGGTACCTTGGCCGGAAGAAACGCTTGGTGATTCGATGGCGGGATTTTCAGGAAAATTCCCCGGGGGAAAACCTTTTGCCCGCCGGCATCGTCTGTATTAGCGAAACATGGAAGACACCCTGGCAACCCGGCACGACCGCGACGCCGAACACAGCAGCCCCGAAGGGCGGCTCGAAGCGGCCTTTGCGCGATATCAGGACGAGTTGCTCGGTATGTTGTATTACCTGGTCGGGAACATCGAGGACGCCCGCGACGCATTACAAGAGACGTTTGTGAAGTGTTGGCGAAACCGTTATCGCGCTGTTGAGGTCGAGAATCTCAGGGCATGGATCTTTCGGATCGCGATGAACGCGGGACGCGACATCCGATCGACCGCGTGGCGACGCCGCCGGCGCTCGCTGGAAGATGAGGAAGCCGCTTTGATCTCCCATACGGCACTTCCCGAGGTCGACGCGACACGCCGCGAACAGCTCGCGATGGTCCGCCGGGCCCTGTCCGGCCTGCGGCCCGAGGAGCAGGAGGTCTTTCAACTCCGCCAGAACGGCCAGATGACCTACGACGAAATTGCCAAGGCGACCGGTACGCCCGTTGGCACCGTCAAGACGAGAATGCGATTGGCGCTAACGAAGTTGCGAGAAGCGATGGAGCAAAAGTGATTCAGGCAACTGCGGAACCCCAATGCGATTACCCTGGTTTACCCTGGTTCCCGTGCTCTGCACGGGAACCCGATGTTGGCGACGCTCTGCGTCGCAAAAGCAGAAAGATCCGACCGTTTCCTCAGGGGGACGCGAAACGTCGTAACGGTGCGTTCCCATGCTGAGCATGGGAACGAGGAGTTCCCCAGTCCCGAGCCCCCGGCCCCTAATCCCCAGCCCCCCATTCCAATCATGGACCCCGAAACCCGCCAGCGACTCCTGGAACTTGTTTACGGCCTCCTGCCGGAGGCGGAAGCGGCCGAACTGCACTCGCGGATCGAGACCGATGAGGAGCTTGCCCGGGCGTATGCCGATGCCCAGAGTACGGCCGGGCTGTTTGCCGAGGCGTCGAAACACAAATCCCCCAGGATCGAACTGAAACGACCGGAGCGACCCATGAGCACGTCATCCGATTCCCCAAGACCCAAACCGCCGATTCGAGGTGGTTTGTTTCGTGCCCCGTGGGCCCGGGCGGCCAATTGGACGGTCGGGATTGCCGCGGCCATCCTGCTGATCGCCTCGCTTGGCGGGTACTTGTACCACCGGGATCAACTTGCCGACATCGCGGCCGAGCATCTGCGGCTTCAAGTAACCGGCCCCGCCGAAGTTGCACCCGGGGTCGACAACGTGTACACAATCGAGACGGGTACAATCACCGGCAAACCTCTCTCTGCACAGATCGAGTTCGCGCTCTATTCGCCCGGCGGGGACCGCATCATCGGGCACAAGGAAACCACCGACAAGGACGGCGTTCTCCGCATGACGATCCCCGCCAAGCAAATCTTGCCGTCGGCAATGCGAATGCGGGTTGTCGCCTTGCACAACGACAATCGCGAGGAGGTCGACACGGTGCTGTCGGTCGAGCCGATCCGCTACGCCACACAACTTTCGTTCGACAGGCCGCTTTACCGGCCGGGCGAGACCGTCTTCTACCGCTCGCTGACACTCTCGCGGTCCGGTCTGGCGGCGGATCGCGAGATGCCCATCCACTTCGAGGTGCTTGATCCCAGCGGTGCGGTCGTGCCCGATTCGCAGCTTGAGGGCGTGACCGAGCGGGGCGTCGGCTGCGGTGCATTTGCGATTCCCCCCGGGCTTGCCGGCGGCGAGTACACGCTCGTGGCCAAGTGCCTCGACGAGGGGTTCCCCGAGGAAAAACGGACTTTCTTCATCCGCCGCTACCGGCTGCCGCGGTTGAAGAAGGAACTCGAGTTCACCCGAGACAGCTATACGCCCGGCGATCAGGTCGTGGCCGACTTCCTTGCCGAGCGGGCCGAAGGAGGACCGGCCGCCGGCGCCAAGCTGCGGATCATCGCCACCGTTGACGGCGAAAACGTGATGACGAAAAACGCAGAAGCCGACCCGACGGGTGCCTTCCAGGTCAAGTTCGAGCTGCCCAAGCGAATCGAGCGCGGCGACGCCCAACTCGCCGTCGTCGTCGATGACGGCGGCACACGCGAAACCATCGCGAAAACCATCCCCATCAACCTCGGCAAGGTCGACGTCCGGTTCTCTCCCGAGGGCGGGTATCTGGTCGCCGGGCTCCAGAACCGCGTCTACTTCACCGCGCGGGATCCGCTCGGCAAGCCGGTCCACATCGAGGGCGTAGTCGTCGGCAGCGGCGGAACCAAAGACGCCGCCGTCGAAACGACCCACGAGGGAATGGGTTCGTTCAGCTTTGTTCCGCAAGCGGATCAGGCATACCGCCTTATGCTGGTTACGCCGGAAGGAGCCAACAACCAGCCGAAGCTGCCCGATGTCTCCACCGACCGGAAAATCGTGATCAGCACCAGCAACGCGGTCTTCGCCGCCGGGGCGCCGCTCGAATTCAACATCCGTGCGGCCGAACCGGGGTTGCCGCTCGTGGCGGCGGCCTACTGCCGCGGAGTACACGTCGGCCAGCAGCGGCTGGTGACCGAGGTGGACACCGACGCCAAGAATGGATCAAACCTTGTCGTGATCCCCGTTGCAAAAGGGGTCGGCGGCGTCATCCGGCTGACCGTCTACGACTACAGCACCAGCCCGCCCAAGCCGGTCGCCGAACGGCTCGTCTATCGCCGCATGGGACGGAAGTTGAACGTCAAGATTGCAGGCGGCGACAGGCAATTCTCGCCCGGCGAAACGGTCGAACTGTCGTTGACCGTCACGGACGAAGATCAAGAGCCGGTCGCGGCGGCGATCGGCGTGGCGGTGACCGACGACGCCCTGCTGAACCTGGCCGACGACGATACGCCCGGCATGCCGACGCATTTCCTCCTGTTGACCGAGGTTGAGAACCCGGAAGACCTCGAAGACGCCAACTTCTATCTCTCCGACGAGGAGGACGCCGCCGTTGCGCTCGATCTCCTGCTGGGCACCCAGGGATGGCGGCGGTTTGTCGAGAAAACCCTCGACGAGATCGAGCAAAAAAAGACCGAGGATGGCGGCGAAGAAGACGGTGACAAAAACGGCGACGATGACGAGCGGATCACCCGCCTGGTCGCCATGGGCGGAGCGGCCGATCCGCCTGCCATGTTCGATAACCTGGGCAAACTGAACACGGACTACCAGGAGAGCCTCAAGGCGTATCAGGCCGATCGTACCCATTTCCTCGCCACGGTGACCACCGTCAGCTTCTTCGCCGGGTTGGGGCTGGTCCTGTTCGTTGCAATGCTCGGGTTGTTGAAGATCGTCCAGGGCGTCCACCTCTGGGTCCCGGCCGTCGGCGTGACGGTTTGCTGTCTGATCATCGGGGCGATCCTGATCGACCCGAGCCGGCTCGGCGGCGGACCCGGCAGCGCCGTGGCGTTCTCGCCGTTTGACACCGCGCCGATGGAAGTAGCACAGTTGACCGAGAGCAAGTCGCGGGATATCAATGGCACGGTGCTTCACTTTAGCTTATGTGACGGCGGGGTCGAGAAAATCGACGTGGATCTTGACGCGCACGCGGCTCGGGCGCTGATCGAAGGAGGAGAAGGAAACAATCTACACTGGGAGGACAACGAACGGGAGAAAGACGATAAGTTGGCCGGTGACCTTCGGGGCGACAACAACGACATCATCATGTTCCACGATCACGAAGGAAAGGAGAGGGAAGAAAACGGACGTTTGCCCGACGGCAAGGATCTCAAGAAACTCGCCGATTTGCGAAAACACTTTGACGATAACGGCGACGGATTTATTGACGGTGAGTGGTACGAAGCCGGTGAGAAACTGCCCAAAAACCTCGAACAATTCCGCTTCACCGTCCGCGAGTACGCCCATAAGCATCAACCCGGCAAACCGGGTGTGCGGAGCGATTTCGCCGAAACGCTCTACTGGAACCCGCTTCTGATCGCCAAAGACGGCAAGGCCACCGTCAAGTTCGACCTGTCCGACTCGGTCACCACATTTCGCGTCCTGGCCGACGCCCACGGCGACGGGCGGATCGGCTCCGGCCGCGGCAAAATCGCCTCGCGGATTCCCTTCAGCCTGGAGCCGAAGCTGCCGCTGGAAGTCAATGCCGGCGATCGGATCGACCTGCCGTTGGCGGTCGTCAATGATAGCGGGAGCAAATTACCCGTCGAAGTGACGCTCGAGCACGACGATCTGGTCACACTCGACGGCGACGCGACGCGAAAGCTGGAACTGGCCGCCGACCGACGGGCGAGGGAATACTTTGTTCTCAACGTCACCGGCGAAGAGGGCGACTGCGGATTGACGTTCCGCGGCCTGGCCGGAAACCTTGCCGACGCGGTCGAGCGGCCGCTGCGCGTGGTCCCGCCCGGCTTTCCCAAAAATGAGTCGTTCAGCGGCGAAATCGACGGCGACCGGAAGTTCGTCGTCGAGTTGCCCGAGTTTTGGGTCCCCGGCTCGCTCAAGGTCACACTCAACGCCTATCCTTCGACGCTGGCCGATCTGCAAAAAGGGATGGAAAGCATTATGCAGGAGCCGTACGGCTGCTTCGAGCAGGCCTCGACGTCGAACTACCCGAACGTGCTCGCCCTGCAATACATGCAGGAGCACGACGTGGCCAATCCGGCGGTTACGCGCCGGGCCAAGGACCTGTTGAAGAAGGGCTACGTCAAGCTGGCCGGCTACGAGTGCCCGAAGAAGGGCTACGAGTGGTTCGGCGGCGATCCCGGCCACGAGGCCTTGACGGCCTACGGGCTGATGGAGTTCCGCGACATGGCCGAGGTCTACGACGTCGACGCGGAGATGATCGACCGTACCGCCAAGTGGCTCCTCCAGCGCCGCGACGGCAAGGGCGGATTCCAGCGAAACGCCAAGGCACTCGACAGCTTCGGCGGCGCGCCGGACGGCATCACCAACGCCTACATCACCTGGGCGCTCTCCGAATCGGGCCAGGAAGGGATCAAGAAGGAAATCGACCGCGTTATTGAGTCGGCCGGCAAATCGGAAGATCCGTACCTTATCTCGCTAGCCGCCCAAAGTGCGTTCAATGCCAACGAAAAGAGCAAAGGCCGGAAACTGCTCGAACGGCTCGCCAGGCTCCAAAAAGACGACGGGCGCCTCGAAGGCACCGACGGCTCGATCACCCGAAGCGGCGGCCGGTCGCTGGCGGTCGAAACGACCGCGCTGGCCGCAATGGCGTGGCTGGCCGACCCCGCGTTCACGGAGCAGGCCAACAAGGCAATCGGCTGGATCATCAAGAGCCGCGGCGGCGCCGGCGGATTCGGCTCCACACAGGCGACCATCCTTGCCCTGAAGGCACTGACCAAACACTCCAAGGCGAGCCGCAAGACGCTCAGCGAGGGCACGCTACGGATCAAACGCGACGACCAGCAAATCGGCGAACACGCCTTCGGCGCCGGTCAGATGGAGACCATCGTCATCGACGGGCTGGAGGCGAGCCTAAAGTCGGGTGAGAACATGCTGACCGTGAGCCTCGCCGGCGACAACAAGATGCCCTACTCGCTCGACGTCGCGTACTGCACCCGAAAGCCCGAAACCGACGAAAACTGCCCCTTGCGGCTTTCGACGAAGCTGGCCAAGGACAAGATCAACGCCGGCGAGACTGTCGCCCTGGAAGCCGAACTCGTCAACACGACCGACGAAGGCCAGCCGATGACGATCGCCATCCTGGGTCTGCCCGCCGGGTTGGAACCGCGGCCGGATCAGCTCGAAGAACTCAAGAAGGCCGGCACGCTCGACTACTACGAAACGCGTGCCCGCGAGGTCATCTGCTACTGGCGATGCCTGAAGCCGAAGCAGAAGGTCGCCGTGAAGCTCGACCTGATCGCTGCCATCCCCGGCAAATATATCGGCCCCGCATCCCGGGCATATCTCTACTACACCTCCGAACAAAAGCAATGGGCCAATCCGCTGAAGGTCGAAATCACGCGGGAGTAGCCCGCCTAACTCGTATCCCCAGATGTCTCAATCCACCGCTCGGCGCTGCGGGAGAGAATAATCAGATGGTCGCGTAACCCCTCCTGACGGTATGCCGCAAGGAATGGCACCAACAACTGGGCTGCATTGGCCGTGGTCGTCGGATGATGGGTTTTCAAACGGATAACGCCTGGATGCTTGTCTAGGGGCAACACAGCCCAATCACCAAAATGCTCGTCGAGAGTTACCAGCGTCCTGTCATTATCGATAGCAAACTGTAGGATTTCGGCGTCATCGGCAGTTGCCTGCCCGGTTTCGCTGGTTCGAAGAACATCGTGCCCCTCGGAACGTAGTAATTCCGCAAGATCGACGCGGAACATCTGATCGAGGTAGAGCTTCATCAGCAATTTACTTGGCTTCGATGGGAATGATTTCCGTGTGCTCGATCGAAGCCTTGGCATAGACCAACGCCGCCTGGATATCCTCCCGGCTCAACTCAGGATAACCCTCCAGCAGAGATTCCCACGTCTCGCCGTTGGCGAGTTGATCGAGGATGACCGTGACGGGAATGCGGGTACCTTTGATCACCGGTGCCCCCCCGCAACGGCGCGGATCGATTTCTATTCGATCAACCATCGAAGGTCCTTTTGCCATGTTGAGAGAGATGAATCGCTGATACTCAAAAGCGTATCCCCTGCACGCGCACTTGTCAACCTCTGGACGCCGCCTGGAGAACCAACATTCCCGGCCGCGGACACGGCATTATTTTTGCTGCTTGGGGAAAGTGGATTCTCCGAGGGTCGTCTGAAGCACCCCCAACACTGATTATCGCACCCTCCCTTTCGGGGGGCGCCCGGGGTTTTTGCGCAAATCCGTTGCCGAATCTGTAGCAAATCGCTAGGATAGAAAATGTGTTGGCAGATGCCCCACGGGTCAGGGTCAGGGTCAGGTCAGCAGCGGGTCCGGAGAGAGCACGAAGAGGGTCTATTATGTCGGCCGTTTGGATCGCGGCGATCTTATTGGGGGCGGGCCCCGGTGCAACTGTGCTGCCCGCTGCCTCGGCGGAACTTTCCTCTACCCGAGTTCAACAGCCGCTGGTGCCGCTACGCACCGGCGTAGAACTTCGCGGCGCCGTTCGGGATGCGCTGCGGCGTTGGGCACGTGTCGAGGACAAGCAGGCCGAGCAGGCCGCCCGCGAGTTCCTGGTGCTCTACAAGGAACTCGAAGCCGATACGAAGATGGCCGCCGCACAACGCGAACAATATCGCGGCAAGGTTCGCGGCCGCCTGGCGGCGTTGAGTACCCGGATCACCAAGCGTGCGGCAATCGAACGGCGGCTGGCCGGGCAGCAGCCCAAGTCGGTCGATGCGGGCAAGGGCAATCCGGCCTTGGGCCAGATGTTCGGCGGCGGCTTCGGCCAACCTCCAATGGGCGGCGGAATGATGGGCGGCGGAATGCCCGGTGGAGGCGGCGCCTTCGGCAACCAGGCCGACGACGCCGGACCCGACCTGGTGGACCTCATCCAGAAAACCATCGCCCCGTTGACCTGGGACGTCAACGGCGGGCCCGGCACCATTTACTACTGGCGACCGCAACGCGCGCTGATCATCCGCCAGACGGGTGAAGTCCACGGCCATGTCGGTGACCTGATCAACCAGATGAATGCGATGGGCCGCTAAACAGATTGGGAGAACACAACGGCGAAAGACGGACCGGGCGGTCTCATAGATAATATCATCAAGACAACGACTGGTCCGTCGGGCGAAGTGTGGCAACAGCCATTATCGTTGTGATGGAGCGAGGCTCACCTTCGAGGGGAGGGTGAGCCTCGTTCTTTTTAAGGTTCCACGCTTGCGAGGTCAGCCCTTTGCGAGCTTTCGCAATACCGCCTGCAATACCCCACCATTGCGGTAGTATTCCAACTCGACGGGCGTGTCGATCCGCACGGTGACGGGAAACGTGGTCACGCCGCCTTCGGTTGCGGTGGCTTTGACGGTTAGCTCGCAGCCCGGCGCGAGGTTGTCGGATAGACCGGGAATATCGAACGTCTCTTCGCCCGTCAGGCCGAGTGATTGCCAGGACTTTCCCTCCGGGAGTTCGAGCGGCAGAACGCCCATTCCCACGAGATTGCTGCGGTGGATGCGCTCGAAGCTGGAAGCGATGACCGCGCGGACGCCCAGCAGATAGGTACCCTTGGCGGCCCAGTCGCGGCTGCTACCGGTCCCATATTCAATGCCGGCAAGCACGACCAGTGGAGTGCCCTCCTCGGCGTACTTCATCGCGGCTTCGTAGATGCTCATCTGTTCGCCATCGGACAGGTGACGCGTAACGCCGCCTTCGGTGCCGGGGGCCAGCAGGTTGCGGATGCGGATATTCGCGAAGGTGCCGCGGGTCATCACGCGGTCGTTACCGCGCCGGGAACCAAAACTGTTGAAATCCTTCGGCTCGACGCCCTGTTCCCGCAGGTACTTCCCCGCGGGACCGTCGGGGGCGATCCCGCCGGCGGGTGAAATGTGGTCGGTGGTAACCGAATCGCCCAAGGCAAGCAACGCCCTGGCGCCGACGATCGGCTTGATCGCCCCCGGCTCGGTGGCCAGTCCGGTCATAAACGGCGGTTCCCGGACGTACGTGCTTGCCGCGTTCCACGAAAACAATTCGCCCTCGGTCACCGCGATCTTGTTCCAGCGGTCGTTCGATTCGAGACAGCGTCCGTATTCCTTGCGGAACATCTCGGGTTCGATCGCCTCGGCCACCGTGGCGTCGATCTCTTCGGCCGAAGGCCAAATATCGCTGAGAAAGACCTCTTGGCCGTCGCTGCCGGTCCCCAGCGGCTCGGTTTCCAGATCGATATCAACCGTTCCGGCCAAGGCGTAGGCGACGACCAGCGGCGGGGCGGCCAGGTAGTTTGCCTTAACGTGCGGGCTGATCCGGCCCTCGAAGTTCCGGTTGCCGCTGAGGACCGACGCAGCCACGAGATTGTCCTCGGCCACCGCGGCGGCGACCGCCTCGGCCAGCGGGCCGCTGTTGCCGATACACGTCATGCAACCGTAGCCGACCGTCTGGAAGCCGAGTTCGTCGAGCGGCTTGTCGAGCCCCGTCTTCTTGAAGTAGTCGGTCACCACTCGACTGCCGGGCGAGAGGCTCGTCTTCACGTGCGATTTGACCGCAAGGCCCTTGGCGACCGCCTTCTTCGCCAGAAGCCCCGCGGCGATCATCACACCCGGGTTGCTCGTGTTCGTGCAGCTTGCGATCGCAGCGATCACGACCGAACCGTGGCCGATCGTTCCGCCGCCGGCAACGAAAACCGTTTTCCGGGTTTCTTCATCGGTCAAGGCGAAGCCTCGCTCTTTGACCGGGGCCCGCAGTGCCTGTTGAAACGTGTCTTTCATCTTCGACAGCGCGATCCGGTCCTGTGGCCGCTTCGGCCCGGCAAGGCTCGGTTCGATCGTGCCGAGATCGAGTGAAAGTGTCTTCGTATAGCCGGGTGCCGGGGTATCGGGTGCCTGGAACAATTGCTGCTCCTTCGCGTAACGTTCGACCAGTTCGACTTCGTCGTTGGTTCGGCCGGTTTGGCGGAGGTACGCCAGCGTTTGACCGTCGGTCGGGAAAAAGCCCATTGTGGCGCCGTATTCCGGGGCCATGTTGGCGATCAGTGCCCGGTCCGCCACTTTCAACCCGGCAACGGCGTGCCCGAAGTACTCGACGAACTTGCCCACCACGCCCTCCTTGCGGAGCATCTGCGTGACCGTCAGCACGAGATCGGTGGCGGTTGCCCCGGGCGGCAATTCGCCGGTCAATTCCACGCCAACCACGTCCGGGGCGAGCATGTAGAGCGGTTGGCCGAGCATGACCGCTTCGGCTTCGATCCCACCCACGCCCCAGCCGAGCACGCCGAGCCCGTTGATCATCGTCGTGTGGCTGTCGGTGCCGACCACGGTGTCGGGCAGGGCAACCGGGCCGGCATCATCCTCGCGCAGAAAAACGCCCTTGGCCAGGTACTCGAGGTTTACCTGGTGGATAATCCCGACCGACGGCGGAACGATGCGGAGATTCGCAAACGCCTTTTGGGCCCAGCGGAGAAGCTCGTACCGCTCGCGGTTGCGATGGAACTCCAGCTCGGCGTTCCGTTCCAGGGCATCGGCCGACCCGGCGTGATCGACCTGGACGGAATGGTCGATGATCAAGTCGACCGGGATCAGGGGGTTGATCTTCTCGGGATCGCCGCCGAGCCGGTCGATGGCGCTCCGCATGGCCGCCAGATCGACGATGGCGGGAACGCCCGTAAAATCCTGGAGAACGACGCGGGCCGGTATGAACGGCACTTCCACCTTGGCCGTCGAATCGGGGCCCCAACCGGCAAGGTTCGTCACATCCTGCCCGGTCACGGCGAAACCGTCGCAGTTTCGCAGCACCGACTCGAGCAAGACGCGAATCGAAAACGGCAACGCGTCGATTTTCGCAAATCCGGCGTCTTCAAGCTTCGAAAGGCGGTAGATGCGGGCCGGTCCCGCGCTCGTCCGAAAAGTATCACGCGCGTTGAAGGGGTCGTTCATGAATTCCTTTCTCCTAGCCACGAGCGGCTGATTCTTTATTGTACGTCAAGTCCGAGGGCGATCCAGTCCTGCGAAGGGGGCGCCCTCACGAAAACCATTTCTCGTGACTTCGGGTGCCGAAATCTCAAGCTCCTCGCGTGCAGGGCGATTGCCCGGAGCCGCTCGTCGTCGTATTGTGGGCCGAAGGAGATGGTCGAGCCGTATTGGGCATCGCCGAGGACCGGATGGCCGCGTGAAGCGGCCTGGACGCGGATCTGGTGCGTTCGGCCCGTTTCCAACTCGATTTCAAGCCACGTACCCCACTCGGCAGCGGCCAAGGTGCGGTAGCGCAGCACAGCGTGGCGCGCTTGGGGATGGGAGCGTTCGACGATTTCCGCGCGTGCTTCGTCGGGGACCTTGCGCAGGAAATCCTCCCACGTGCCGTCGGCCGGGGTAACCTGCCCGGCAACGCACGCCCAGTAGATCTTCTCCACTTCGCGGGCTTCAAACTGCCGGGCAAGCCGCCCGGTCGCTTTGCGGCGGGTACCGAAGACGATCGCCCCGGACGCCGGACGGTCGAGCCGGTGCGGCACCCCGATGTAAATCCTCTCCGGACGGTCGGGGCGGCGTTCCAGCGTTCGCCTCACCTGCTCTTCCAGGCTATCAATCCCGGGGGGGGATTGCGTGGGCAGCCCTGGGGGTTTGTTTACTACTACACACGATCCGCCCTCATACAGGATTTCTACGTGGTTGGGCGCCCCAGAATCGTGCAAAAGTGACTTGCTGTTCGCAATTTCTCGTCGGCTGCCGGACACTCTATTACCCAGATTAAAAGGTCGCGAAGAAGGGTTCAGAGGCTCTCTAGTAATTCGTATGCCGAGAAATAAGAATCCGCAACGATGCCCGTGCGGCTCTTGCTCGTGTCATACGTACATGGGTTTCCCTTTTGCAGACGCGGTTAACAGGTTCGTAGCGATCTGCCGCGCCCGGTAGCCGGCGTTCTGTATTTCCGTTGGCCTAAGGATCTGCCGAGAAACAACTGTCGCAGGTCGGGTCTCCCGACCCGTCTCCATCCTTGACGGGTCGGGAGACCCGTCCTACCAATGCAACCGTTATTTTCTCGAACGATTCTAAAAAACCACCTGCCAGGTCACCGTGCCGCTGTTCTTTGGGTGGATGTTTACGCGGACGCCCTTCTCTTCCGACGGACCGATTTCGATCTCCGCGCCGTCGGCCGCGGCGCTCTTGGCCTTCCACGCTGAATCGGTAGGCAGGGCAATACGCAACTCGTACGGATCTCCGGCCACGACGCGGCTCTTCCCCGCAAGGGTCTTCCGCTTTGCGTCCCATTCTTCCTCCAGCACGTCCATGAGCCCCTGGGTGATGTGCCGGGAGGTGCTCAGGAGTTGGGGATGATTGGCTTGCGGCTTGAGTGCCAGGATGCGGCACGTTCCGGCGGGCAAGGTCTGCTCCAACGTACCCCGGATCGGATCGACGAACCGGTCGGCCCAGAAGTCGAACGCGGCATAGGTTGTTTTTCCATCCAGCCCCAGTCTGTTCATGTCGTAGCGGATTTCTTCATCCTTATTGTGGCTCCAATTGAAAAGCCCGACCAGGCTGAGGCGGTCGTTTTGGACAAGCCAGATACGCGGCTGGTGGGTTTCGAACAGGTCCACCGGACGGGCGGGCAGGTTGTGGCTCGGCAGACAGCGCTTGAGCATGTCGAGCCGGTCGGCAGGCAGTTGCGAATACTGCACGCTCGAGGTGTGCATGGCCCCGGCCACGGCCATCCAGGAACACATCCAGCGGGCTCTTTCAATCGGATTGCTTGGCCGCACGTAGACCGGATCGGGATCGTTGTGCCAGATCCGCCCGTTGAGAAAATAAAGGTTGGTTCCGTGCCGGGCACCCTTGGTGACGTCCGACCAGCCGCCGCCGGCGGCGCCCCCGTTGTCCGGGCCGATCCGCATGGCGTCGATCAGCCCGAAGGCCGGGCCCATGCACATCATATTCTGTGAGACATTGCAGCCGAGAACGAACGTGTCCGGCGCGGCTTCGCGGAGGATCCCGAGCCCCTTGCGATACGCCTGGACGAGCGTGGTCCCCGGATCATGGAGCCTTGCCTTGCCCAGGTCTTGCTTCCGGTAGGATGTGTTGACGTAAATGTTGTAGGTCGGCATGCCGGTGTGCATGCCGTCGATTTTGAAATAGCGATAGCCCCAGTCATAGATCCGCTTCACCCGGTCACGCACGAATTGCTGCGACTTGGGATGGCTCATGTCGATGCAGGTGCCCGACCAGCGCGCGTCGTGGAACGGCGTGCCGTCCGGGTTCTTCGCGAAGATGTCCGGGTCGAAATAGGGGTTGCGGAACTCCCCGGCGAACGGCATGAACCAGATGCCGGCGGTCATGCCGTGCGAGGTGATTGTTTTCGCCGTGTGGGCCATGCCGCTCGGGTAATTGCCCTTGCTGTCGACGAACACTTTGACGGGCCCGGTTCCCCTGATCTTGCCCTCGTGCTTGAAGCCCTTGGGCAGCGCGGCCTGCCACTTGTCGTCGATCTGCATGACGCTCAGGCCGAAGGATTTCAGGTGCTTCGCGGCGAATTCGGTGTTTTCGGCGATCCGGGCTTCGGTGGATGCCCCGCCATGATACCAGGTGCAATAGACGCCCGGCTTGGGTTTGAGCCGGATCTTGTAATGGGCCGCCACGGCATCCGCATAAGCCTCCAGGCCCAGACGCGCATCCTCGAAAAAGCCGATCAGAAGCGTATCGGTCGAGCGGGTTTCTCCCGGGCGAATCCGAAACCGTCCGAAATCAAGCTGGGTCTTGACCGCCGCCTGGTCGCCCTCTTTGCGAGGAAAGAAAACGCCCACCCCGACCTCGTGCGTCAACCACCCGGTAACGACGCCGTTCCGCGTCTCCGGATCGGCGAAGGCGTCGAAGGTGTAACTGCCGATTCTGCTGGACGGCGGGTGCAGACCGCCGGTGCCGTAGCTCATCCACTTCCCGCCCTTCGGCCCGATCCTCATGTCGAGGACCTCCAGCGACTCCATATCCAGCGGCTCCTTGCCCGGATTGTGTACGGCCATCTGAATCCGGACAAACGGGCAGGCGTCGAACAGGCGGAAGGACGACTTGGAACCGTCCACGTGCTCGACAAGGATCTGCTCCCCCTTGCCCAGAACTGGATCGCGGAAGTCCTTCCTCTCGGCCGATCGAGTATCGCGGAAGAAACGCCCATTCGATACGACGACCTCGCCTGTCTTGACCGACTCGATCGTGAACTCATTATGCTCCGCGTCGACCTTTACTTCCACGAAAGGATTGCGGAAGGAAACAATGTCGCCGGCGGTCGCGGCAACCGAGTTCAACGAGCACAGACCGATTCCGAACGCCACTAGTATTTTCTTCATTTGTCCGTCTACTCCTTTCAGAAATTGAATGTCCATTTCACGGTTTTGGTTGCTGTCGTTGTCGGCCATACCCGCATGATACCACGAATCCGGCACTTCGCAACCAAGCAGCTTCCCACCCATCGCCAGGAACGCCGGCTCGAAGCTGCACTCCTGACGCCGGCTTAAGCAAGGGGACATCGCCTTGCGAAACTCTGGTAGCAGGCAAACGAATTCCGGCGGGCGGGCCGACTGCCGAGGGATCTTGCCCCGGCACTCTTTGTACGGCACCTGGTAATACTGCCGGCGAACGGCGACGGCGGCCATGCGCCAGACCTCCAACAGTGCGTCTATCCCTCCGGCTCCGCCACCCTCCCCAAAAAAAGAATGCTGCCCGTCCGATTGTCTCGGATCAGGAACAGGAACGGATGATCCGCACGGAAAACCGGTGAAGGGCGCGGGGCACTTCTCAATGTCATCACGACCGCCGTGGCAGCGGCGGCTTCTGTTCCCTCCTCGTTCACGTCGACAAAAGCCTTGTGGATGACAGCGGAAATATACAAGTCCTTGCTCCCAGTCATGCCCGAAAAGTCCGCCCGCCCGGCATCGAAAGCCAGGGGCATCCCCATGGATGCCAGGACCGGCTTCAACCTGAACTTGCACGTCATCTTAAACTTCGGCAGGAAAACCGATACCTTCCTTTTGCGGACCCCGCCCGTCCATTCCTGCAGGCTCTTCGCGTCCAGCGATTTCTCCAGGTCGCCAAGGCCGTCCGTTTTCTTCGGCAGCAGCACGACCATCGACAGATCATCCCCGGCATACGGCATTTCAAGCACCTGAAGGCTTGGGAGGTCCGCATACTTGAACGGCGCCACTTGGTGCATCATCGGGACCTTGACCTTCTTGTCCGGTGTTGCGGTAAAGTCCGCTTCCCGTGTCGCCTTCTTGTCGAACTGAGTTTCCCAGTCGCCTTTGAAATAGATGGCGTTGGTCAGCACCAGACGGGTCAGAGAGTCAAGGACGCCTTCAGGGATAAGATCCTTAATCTTATCTTGCGTTTGCTCTTCCACCCATTTGTTGATTGTCTGCCGTGCCTTCTCCGCGGCTTTAGCGAAATCCACCTGCGCCAACTCGGCACCATAATACTTGCGGGTGGTATTCAGGAAGTTGGGACGGAAGCTGTAACCCTTTTGCCCCCAGAGCCGGTTGGCGACAGCGAGTTTGTAGCCCTTTCTTTTCTCGTCGTTCAAATCCTCGATGATGGCAGCGAAGGCGGGATGAAGTAGCCGCTGCGGAAGTGCAAAATGTAGGACTTTGGCCATCTCATCTTGCGTCTCGCCTCTGGCCCCTGCATAGGTCATCGCCAGGGCCGTGGAAATGCTGTACGGTGAAAACAGCAGGTTGCCATCCTCCTTCTCGCCGAGTTGTTTGTACAGATCAAGCGCAAATTGGTTGTTGCCCTTGACAACCGGATTCGGTCGAGCTTCGGACCGGTTTACACCGGTGCCCGTCAAGAAAAGGAACGCGAGGGTGAGCAAGGTTGTTTTCATCATCAAATCTCCGGGGAATAGGGGGTAGTCAACGATGCAAGGCTGCTGCAAGTCGGTGCAACTGCTTCACTGAAGCGGAAGCCATGGTCCCGTCTTGATAAATGCCGACGTTGAACGTCATCGGAGCCATGTGCTTGTTGCAGGTCCGAACGAAATCGATGACTTGCTCGTCGGAATACAAAGGCGGTGAAATCGGCGTGTCGAGCCTGCTTTGGACCCAACGGCGGTCTTCAATACAGGTCCAGCCAAACCACTGGAGCCCGTTGTCGAGATAGCGGTTCTTCGGCGGCGTGTTCAAGTTCACCAGTTCCCCGGCCCAATAGTCCTGATGCGTTGTGTACAAAAAGGTCTTGGCGACACCGGCATTGTAGGTCACAAGTCGCTGGGGGTATCCTGTTTTGGCAACCTCGGTGAACTTTTCCCACGGGAACCGGAAACCGGACATGTCCGTCGTGACGGAGTTGTGCGGTCCTCTGGGGTCTACGGAATACGGGCTGTCAAACCACCACGCCTTGATCCTATCCTTGTACCGTTCGCCCATGTGGCTAATGATGTCCATGAGGTTTCGGGCAAATCGCTCCTTGTCGGGGGCATGGTAGCCGACGGCCTTCTCCCACTTGGCATCTTGTTTGTGGTTGCAGGAATGGTTGTAGTAGACCAGGAGATGCTTCCCCTTGGCTGCCAGGGCGTCGGCAAGCTCCCGGATCAGGTCGCGCTTGGAGGTGCGGCCCGGCTGGATTCGGTCCAGCACGGGGTGCGGGGCCGGTAGCATTTGCAGGGCGTGGGTTGCCGTGAAAAGGACATAATCTGCGCCGGTGTGCTCGACGGCCTTTACGAAACCGTCAAGATCAAATCCGCTGACCGCCTTCTGAAAGGGTTTCGGCGGGCCGCTGCGGGGGACGGTCTGGGCAGTCCAGTGAACACCAATGCCAAACCGGCATTTCGCAAGCCAATCGGTGTTCGCACGTTTGTAAGGGCTCGGCTTCTCCTCACCGGCAAGCAGGCAACGGCCCGTAATGGCGGCTGACGTGCCGGCGGTCGTTGTCCACAGGAAAGATCGTCTGGTGACCGTCTGCATACGGGACTCCCTCTTGACGATTCAGGGTTACTTACCGTCCACCAAATCATAAACCCGCACGTAGTCCACGAGGAACCGATCCGGCAGTTTGGCCTTTGCGATATCACCACCCCACTTCCCGATCTCGTCGCTCAGCTTGATGTAGAGGGGGACCTGGCAAACGCCGCCGGCATCTGTTCGCCACGTCTCCTTGCCGTCAACGTAGAAAATGTATTCATCAGCCTTCCACCAGAGGGAAAACGTGTGGAATCCGTCCATGACGCCGGGGACGGTTGCGACCTTGCCAGCCGATTTGTGCGCTTTGCCGTAGCCGTCCCAATGGAGCGCGTGTTGCACTCGGTCGTTCAACCACGGCTTTTCCATGATGTCGATTTCCGTCCCGTCTCGGCCATCGTTGCCCACCTTGCCGACGCACGAGTTGTAGAGCCAAAACGCCGACCAATGGCCCGGTTGTTTCTGTAGCTTGATTCGAGCGACGTAATAGCCATGGGCGTGCTCGAACTTGCCCCGTGTGCGGACACAAGCGTCAAGATACCGGTCGCCGTCCTTCAACGTGCTGATTGCCAAGTGTCCCTTGCCGTCGAGGGAAACGGCCTTGGGCGACCACCATCCATCCCGACGCTTGTTATCCGGCACATCCCACTTCGATGCGTCCAGTTTGTTCCCGTCGAAATCGTCGTGCCAGACCAGCTTCCAAGTCTTACCTGCGGGTACTTTGGGAAGATGATCTTTGACCCGCTGTGACCAAGCAGAAGATACAAGGCAGCAAGCGACGATCAAGAAGGCAACGATGATTTTCATAGGTCTGGTTCCTTGTGACTAGCTTCCCCGTCCCACAGTATAAAAACATTCCGCCTCTCTGACAATCCCCCGCTGATTAGCCGGCTTGGCGGTGCGCGGGGCTATTCGGTTTATACTTCTCTTCAGAGCAGGTGGCAAGGAGCCAAGCCGGATCGTTGTAAGCGCCGGTGTATCTCGGATCGAGCCGGAGCGCGTCGGTGAGGTCGGCGATGGCCTTGTCCCACTCGCCCTTTTCAGTGCAGGCGAGGCCCCGGTTGATTCCGTTGCACTAGCCGCCGACGTCCAACTGCAATCGCGGTTGCCGATCGCCCGGTCTGGGCAGCCGCCGGACGTAGAACACCTTCTTCTCAGGCGGGATAATCGACTCGCTCAACACGCGAATCTCGGACACTGCCGGACGCAGGGGTGCAGCAGTCGGCAAGATTTGCTTTTCGTCCGATGCTTGTGCATCGTGCGAAACCACCTGGACCGTCTCGTCGGCTGAATGAGTGACCACCGTGGCAAGCGGGTTCGCGATCAGCGGAGGGGCTACCGGACAGGGACGCATGCGGCCCCACTCGAGGTGTGTTCCGCGGTATTCGACGTAGGAAGTGAACGAGGGCCGCTTGAGCGGGGACTGATTGTGCGAAGGTCTCAGCCGCAACTGCGATCCCGGCGCGGATTCGGGCGAGGGTTGGGCCATCCGGAAGGTGAGCGTTGACCGTCCCTTACCGGTGGAGGGCGAACGCAAGGGGGATTCGTTGAGTGTCGGCCGTTGTGCAACGGGTTCTTCGATCTGCCGTCCTTCGGAACGGGCAATGTTTTTCGGTGAGGTTTGCGCGGCGGCCCGTACCCCTTCGCCCAAGAATCGAATCGTGCTGGCCGGCTGGAAATCCTCAGCGGTGCAAGGAGATACCTCGCTCATTGCCAGCAGGGTGATGGCCGAAGCAAGACGGAGTGCCCACGGGGCGGTGCTCTTTGCGTGTCTCATTGTGTGTTTTCCCCAGGCGTTCCGCGCACGGACCTCCCGTGGGCATCAGAACGGCCTATATCTTTCCATCGGGGAAACCGGGCAGGTAAATTGAGCAAAAAATGCGGATTATCCGGATTATTCCGCTACACATATCGTGCCATCAGCCGATCGACCAAACTCGGCGAGAAGCGATTGAGCCAGCAAAGGAACCTCCCCCAGCGGTATGGGATGATCTCGTGCCGTCCGCGGCGGATCGCCCGGACGGTCGCCTTGGCAACGTATTCCGGTAAAACCGGGGCGTGCTCCGGCCACGCCGGCTCGCTCTTCTTCTCGATCACGCTGTCGAAGAACTCGGTGGCAGTCGTGCCGGGATTGACCACGAGCACGTCGATCCCATCGCGGGTAAGCTCCGCCCGGATCGACTCGCTGAACCCCTGCACGGCGAATTTGCTGGCCGAGTATTCCGCATTGTGCGGCACGCCGCGGCGGCCGAGGATCGAACTGACGTTTACGATGATGGGGTTTGTCCCTTGCTTCAGAAGCGGCAGAGCAACCCGCGCCATTTCCACCAGGGCGAAGAAGTTGACCTCGAAGATCCGCCGCAGACGATCCGGATCGGCGTGCTCGAACAACCCGGTGGCGCCGATGCCGGCGTTGTTCACCAGGATATCGAGCCCGCCGAAGCTCGATTGGGCGGTGTCGACGGCCTTCCGGCGGACTTCGGGCTCGGTGACGTCGCCGGCGACCGTCTCGACGTGCATGCCCATCTCGCCGATTTCCCCGGCAAGTTCTTTCAACCGGTCCTCGCGCCGGGCAACAAGGACGACATCGGCCGCCCCACGGGCGAGTTCCAACGCCACGGCACGCCCGATCCCGCTCGACGCGCCCGTGACAATCGCTCGGCTTCCGCTGATTTGGCGTTTGGTCATTTTGGAGGTAGAGGACGGTGGACAGTGAGTAGTGGATCGTGGATATAGCAAAAGCCCCCGCACTGCGTGCGGAGGTTTTGTTTTATGGTAGTATAGCGGATTGGCGGCGTCGCGGTAGCCCGGGGCATTGGCCACCGCCTTGGCAGGGTAGCCGGACCTGCCACGGGCCTGATAGGCGGCCACTGCACGGCGGCCTGCTCCAATTCCGGATTGCGGCACTCCCCACCCGGACCCGTTGATGGTATCATGTCCGGAACGCGGATCTTGCCGAAGGGAGGCAGAAATCGTCAGGCGGCAATCAACAAAAGGAGGGCTTTCGAATGTATTTCAAACTTGGTGGACGGGTGCAAGTAGCCGTACTGGTCTTGGTCTGCGGGAGTCTGCTGATCGGCGGCTGTAGCGGTGACAGCGGCCAGGTGGCGGAGAAGATCAAACGCACGGACGACCGTGCAACATCGTCACCGCCTGCTCCACCCCCGCCCCCGCCGCTCCCGTCACCGTCGCCAACGGCGCCGGAGCCGGAGAAGCCGACACCCGCGGAAGACGGCGACCGATTGATCGAGATGACCGTTCAGGCAATGAATGAATTGGGCGGAATCCCGCGGCCTTACGCCAAGACTCTGGTAAAGGAAGTACACAAGCAGCAATCCGAGAAACAGGAATCCGAACCGGAGAAGGCCCCCGAAGTATCGGCGGAGGTTTCGAAGATCTTGGAGCAGGTCCCCCAAGGAGAACTCCAAGCCTTGGTCGAGGGTTTCGGACTCGACAACGCGACAAAAGACCGGGTGAAACAGCTTCAGGCGGATTCCCAAATCATCGCCCGGGTCTTCACCTACTACAACCTTGCAATGGATCTGCACGCAAAGAATACCGGCGACGAGAACATGCGGAAAAAGAGCATTGACGAGATCGTGAAATTCTTTATGGAACGGGACGCCGCTTTGAAAGAAAAACCTGCCCCGTAGACGAAAACCGCCGGCGGCGAGAATATTCTCGGCCATTGCCCGGGCGCCGAAGCGCCGGCCGAACCTTTCGTTTCGCGGCCACCGGTCGCGGCGTTATGCGCCTTCGCCGATCACTTGGCCTTTATGTCATACACGTAGAGGCATTGATCGTGCCGCAGGTAGAGCCGCCCCCCGCATATTACCGGATGACAAAGCGACGGGCCTTCGCCCCCCTTGGGTATCTTGAACTGGCTGACGACCTTGAACCCCTCCGGCGTGATTTCCAGCAGCGACATCTCGCGCTTGTTGCTGAGCGAGTAGAGCATGCCGTCGGCGCAGGTGAGCGAAATCTTGCCCAGCGACCGGTCGCTGTGCTTCGTCTCGCCGGTGAGGAAATCGACGCAGAAGAGGGACTTGCCGCCGAGCCGGCAGCCGCAGCCGTACAGACGCCCGTCGACCAGAATGACGTCGCCGTGGCAGTTGTCGAACTCTTTCTTGTACCACACCTGCGTCACGCTGCGGGAATCCGGGTGGATCTTCAGCAACCTCCCTCCGGCCGAATGGCCGCAGGCGATGAACACGTGTCCGTCGTGGTAGGTCGGCGGGGTCGTGTTCTGGCCGTAACGGCCGTGCGGATGCGACCAGAGCAGTTTGCCGGTCTTCACGTCGATGCCGACGGCCGCCCGTTGAGTCATCGTGATCAACTGCCGGGTGCCGCCGTGGGTAACGACGACGGGCGAGCAATAGGCGGCCCGCCCGTCCATCTCGGCGTTGGCCCAAATCGTCTTCCCCGTGCGTTTATCCAGGGCAACCACAGAACCCTTGGCGCCGCCCGGCATGCAGAAAACCTTGTCGCCGTCGACCGCGAGGTTCTCGGACATCGCCCAGGTGCCGAACCGGGTGCCGAACCTCGACTTCAGATTGACCGACCAGACCGGCTTCCCCGATTTGGCCTCGAAAGCGCCGATGGTGCCGGTCGGGTTCATATGGTAGAGCACCCCGTCGACGTAGGTGGGCGTTGCCCGGCAACCGGGCGACGAACCCTGCCAACTCTCGCCGTTGCGGGATTTCCAAACGGGCTTGCCGTCGGTGGTCAAGGCAAACAGCATCTCGTCGTCGTCGAAATCGCCGGCCGTGAAGATCATCCCGTCGACAATCGCGAAGCCCGAATAGCCGGTTCCGCACTGGGAATACTTCCAGATCATTCGCGGGCCGCCCTCCGGCCATCGCTTCAGGAGACCTTTCTCTGTCGAGATGTTATCGCGCCTCGGCCCGTGAAACTCGGGCCATTCGGCCGGAGTGCCGGGCTCGGCGGCGGACAAGGACACAAACGGCAGCACGGCCAACAAGGCCGCCACGGTATTCTTGGCGATCCTCACGTTCTTTCCTCCATTGGGAGTGGCAAATTCACAAACCGGCCATCACCGCACCTTTCCGCTACTTACTATACACTACCCCCGGTGGAATTGTAATCCCCGCGCGTCAACGCGTCTACAATTGCTCGACCATCCCGTCGAGGAACTTTGCCAGCTGCTCGGATGCAACCAGGGCGTTCTCGCGGAGCCGGTACATGTCCTTGAGGCTCGACGGGCGCCGCCAGAGCGAGCCGGTCGCGGCGCCGAGTTTGCCGGGGACCGTCTTCTGCGAGAGCAGGTGTTCCACGTCGGGCGGCAATTCCTCGTCGACCGTGTCGATGACGACCCGAACGGCGAGAAACCGGACCTCGCGGCGACGGCAGACCTCCGCCACGGCGAACGTCTCCATGTCGACGGCCATCGCGCCGTGTTCGCCGCCGAGCGTCCGCTTTTCGCCGGGCAGGCGGATGACGCGGTCGGTAGAGAGCAACCGCCCGACGTGCACCTCGGGCATTTTCGCCAGCGAATCCGTATCGACCTTCAGGTCAATGGCGAGCCGGCCGCCGGCCGTATCGGCCACGTGGTCGGCCATGAGGATGTCGTTCCGCTTCAATTCCGGCCGAAGCCCGCCGGCAAACCCGGCCGAGAGAACCCACCCCGGCCGGTGACCGTCGATCAAGGCCTCGGTCGCCGTGGCGGCCTTCTCGCGGCCCGCGCCGGAGCGGATCAGCGTGATGTTCCGCTCGTGCAGAACTCCCTGGCGGACGACAAACCCCTCGCCGCGGATATTGGTCACTTCGGAAAGCCGGTCTTCGAGGCCGCCCGATTCAATCCCCAGGGCGAAGACGATTCCCAGATCGCAGGGGCGGATTTCGCCAACACCGCGAGCGGTTTCTGCGGTCGCGCGGACGTGTTCTTCCGCAGCCTCGACCGCCTTTTCACGCAGTTTGTGCTTTGCAGCGCCGTGCAACCAGTTTCGCAAAAGTGAGCGGAACATGATACTGCGAGAATAGCGGAAGCACTCGGAAGTCGCAAGATGCCGCGGTGCTACGTCACCTGCCACATGGCCATCTTGAAGATGTCGCGAACGTGCCGGGGTGCGGCAAACACGGCTGCCGGCTCGAAACCGCAGTGGACCAGGCAATGCTCGCAGCGGGGATCGCCTCCGGGCCCGAGTTTTTCCCAGTCGGTCGCGGCGACGAGTTCCCGGTAAGTGGCATAATGCGCGTTGCCGATCAGGTAACAAGGCCCCCGCCAGCCGCAGACGTTGTACGTCGGGTTGGCCCAGGCCGCGCAGCTCAGCTCCCGCCGGCCACAGAGGAAATCCATATAGACCGGCGACGCGGTGAGCTTGAAACCCTGTAGCCGCTTCCGGCCCCGGCGAAACTTCTCGTGTACTTGCTCGCGCGTCATGAACAAATCCGACGCACCGTCGGAGCGGCCGTCGCTGACCGCCTGGTAACCGTACGCCGGCGAAATCATCAGCCCGTCGACGCCGAGTTCCGTCAGGTATGCAAACAGCACGGCGATTTCGTGCATATCCGTGTCGGCGTAGACGGTCGTGTTGGTGTAGACGATCCGCCCGGCGACTTTGGCGGCGCAGATCCCGCGCACCGCCGCCGCAAAGACGCCCGGTCGGCCGGCCATCCGGTCGTGCGTCGTTTCCATCCCGTCGAGATGGACGTTGATGAACAACCGGTCGCTCCGCGGCAAATCGGGCAGCTTCTCCTCCAGCCGTAGCCCGTTCGTGCAGAGATAGATGTGTTTCTGCCGCTTGAGTATTTCTTCAATGAGTTCCTCGATGTGCGCGTAGATGAGCGGCTCGCCGCCGCAGATGCTCACGATCGGGGCGCCGCACTCGTCGAGCGCCGCCAGGCATTGTTCCACGGTGAGCTTTTGCCGGATTGTATCGGCGTATTCGCGAATACGCCCGCAGCCGGCGCACGAAAGGTTACACGCGTGCAGCGGTTCGAGCATCAACACCATTGGGTACCGTTTCTCCCCGGCCAGCTTCTTGCGAAGCATATAGGAGGTCATTGAACGGATCAGGGAGAAGGGGAATCGCATGGGGAGGGGCTAGGGATTAGGGGCTGGGGGTTAGGGTGGAAATTCGAAATCCGAAGCACGAAATCCGAAACAATATCGAAATCGGAATTCTCAAAATCCGAAACGGTCTGAATTGTACGCGAGGTGAGTTTCGGGGCCGTTTTGAACATTTGGATTTCGGATTTCGGATTTGTTTCGTATTTCGAAATTCGGATTTCGTATTTTTTCTCAGCCACAGACGAGCCGCAACTGCGGTTTCTCGTCCTCGGCCAGCAGCGGATCAACTCGGACCGCCCACTCGCAGAGGGCCATGAGCGGGAAGCAAATCGGGTAGTAGTGGTACCGCAGGTAGAAGACCCGCGGGAAGCCGGTCCCGGTGAACTGCGGCTCGTCCCAGGTGCCGTCGTCGTTTTGGGTTTCGGTCAGGTAGTACACGCCCCGGGCGACGGCCTGGTGGTCGTGCAAGCCGGCCGCCAAGAGCCCCAGCACGGCCCACGCCGTTTGCGACGCGGTCGGCTCGCCTTGCCCCCGCAAAGCCGGATCGTCGTAACTGTCGGGCGATTCGCCCCAACCGCCGCACGGTTGCTGGTGGCTTACAAGCCAGTTCGCGCCCGCCCGGACCACCGGATCGTCGGCCGGCACACCCACGGCGGTCAGCCCTGTGAGGGCTTCCCATGTGCCGTAGATATAGTTGACGCCCCAGCGCCCAAACCAGCTTCCGTCCGGTTCCTGGGCCTTGCGCAGAAACTCAACCGCCCGATCGGCGGCCGGATCACCCGCGCGGCGTCCGAGCGCGGCGAGACATTCCAGCACCCTGGCGGTGATGTCGGCCGTGCTCGGATCGATCATCGCGTTATGATCGGCAAACGGCACGCGGCAGAGGAATTCGCTGTTGTTGTTTCGATCGAACGCTCCCCAGCCGCCGTCGGTGTTCTGCATGGCCAACAACCATTCAAGCCCGCGCGCGATGGCCGCGGGCGTTCGCTCCAGGTTGGCCAGATCGGTTTCGTTCTCGGGACCGTCGAACATCAACCGTAACTCCGGCGGCAAGGCGGCGGGCGGCCGATCCTTCGCCGCGTTGCGCGTTTCCGTAAATTGGCTTTGCAAGGCCATCAACACCATGGCCGTGTCGTCCACGTCGGGGTAGAAGTCGTTGTGGTACTCGAAGGCCCAACCGCCCGGCTCGGCCTTGACCGTTTTCGACCAGTCGCCCGGCCGCGTGATCTGTTTGTCCAGTAGCCATTCGATCGCCTTGCACATCGCAGGGTTATCCGACCGCACCCCGCCGGCCGAGAGGGTCCGAATCGCAATTGCCGTATCCCACACCGGCGACTTGCACGGCTGGATCCGGATCGGCTCTTCCTCTTCGTCGATCACCAGGTCCTCGAGTTGCCGGTAACATTCCTTGAACTCGGGGCGGTCCTCGTCGTAGCCGAGCGATTTCAACGCAAGGATCGACCAGACAATGGGCGGATAGATGGCACCGACCCCGTCGCTTCGCTCGCAATGTTCGAGCATCCAACGCTCGGCCGCCTTGACCGCGCGGCGCCGCAGAAACATCAGCTTGTGCCGTTCGAGCCACTTCAACACGCGGTCGGCCGCGCGGAAAAAGAAATCCCAGCTAAAGAATCCGGCCGAACGATTCAATCCGGGGGCGCGGAGCGGCGCCCAGTCCTTGGGGTCCTTGATGAACAGTTCGCGGATGCCGAGCCGCGGATCGATCTCGCGGACCGGCCGGTTCGCCGAGACGATCGACAGCGGAACAATGATCGCCCGCGTCCAGGAACTCACCCGCATGAGATGGATCGGAAACCATCGCGGCAGAAACATCATCTCCGGCGGCACCGTCGGGCACGCGTCGTACGAAATCTGGCCCAACAAGGCGAGGTAAAACCGCGTGAAGCTGTTGACCGCGTCGGCCCCGCCGTGGGCAAGGATCGCACGCCGGGCACGCTGCATGTATTCGCGGCTCGGGTCGTGGCCGGTCAGTTTTAGCGCGAAATAGGCCTTCACGCTGCCGCTGATCTCGACGCCGCCGCCGGGATACATGGCCCAGCCGCCGCCGGGCAACTGCTTCTCGACCAGGTAGTCGGCCGCCCGTCGCGCAAGATCGCTGTCCTCGCGGCCGAGATAGGCCCAAAGCAGGATCGTCTCGCTTTCGAGAATGGTGTCGCCTTCGAGTTCGGCACACCAGTGCCCGTCGGCGTGTTGCCGGCCGAGCAGCCATTGCCGCGTACGCATGACGGCACGCCGCACCGGACGGCCGAGCTGCTTGATGGTGATCGGGTCGAACGGCTCCGGCAGCGGGGAGTCGTCGCGCCTTTCCGTAGGCGCAAAGCTCGCTTCCTGACGCAGGTTCATTTCGCCCCTCCAAGGCAACCGATACGGTCTTCCGTGACACGTAAGCCCCACCGCAGGCGTAAGAGAACTAACTTAGGGCATCGTCCGAAAAATGGCAATATCAAATACGTGTAGAAAACGGTACGAGTGAGGGGTGGGTGCCAGCATCGTCCCGGTCGCAGCTTTACAATTCTGCCGCTTGCGGCTTCGCACCCGACGCAGGGCGCGACCACCGGTCGCGGCTTTGTAGAGTCGTGGACGGCCCGCCCTGGCTGCTAATCCCGCACGCGATACGCCCGGGCCGGGTGGTCGCCAATGCCGGGCAGCGGCTCGAGAACCCCCGCAGCGACCATCTCCTCGAATACGTCCGGCTGCACGAAGTTGGTGAATCCGTAGCCGGTCCTGCGGTAGCGGGCGATCTCGCCCCAGTGGACGTAGACGTGCGTGATTCCCTGCTCGGCCAGCGCCGCGCGGACCTGCTCCGGCGTCCGGTCCCTGGCCAACTCTTCAAACAGACACGTGTCGAAACACGTGTTGTACAAGAGCGGAACCTCGATGTCGAACACCTGGGCGTCGCCGACCAAAAGGACCCGGCCGTCGCCCGCGTGTGTGTTGAGGTACTCGTGCCACGGGTCAACCCGGCGGGCGTCGTGGCGCAGGCGATTCAGGCCGACGAAGTACCCGTTATTTCCCCAACCCCAGCCGGCCAATAGGAAGTTTGTCCCAAGACCGGTCACCAGAAACGCCGTCAACGCCACCCGCCACCAGCGCTCGCGGCACCAACAGGCCCCCGCCCCGGCCAAAAGCGCCGGCACCGCCGTGATCGGGACCCAGAAGCGGTCGATCCGGTGCGTCAGCAGCCACCATGCGGCGATCACGAACGCGAAATACGCCAGGAGCAACAGCATCAGCCGCCGCTGCCGCTTCCAGCTCAGAAACGCCAAAACCGCAAGCGGCACAACCAACGGGCTGAGCCATTCGCTCCGCCAGCCCACCTTCTTCAAGTCGGTTGCCAGACCCCCGGACGAGAAGTCGTGTGGCAAGTGTACGTAGTTCCATGTCCGGTCCTTCTCCGGCGTCCACGACTCGCCGCCGAAGACTCCGTAGAGCAACGGGTAGGTCGGGTTGCCGGTCAGGAACCAATTCTTCCCGTACCACAACCCGCAACCAATCGCCGCTGCAAGCAGAAAAACCCCACACGACCGCGCGGCGGAAACGCTACGGGAGATCCCCGTTGGAACATCCTCCCCGGCAGTACGCAGTTCCCGGACGACAACCCACGCCGCCAGCGGAACCACCACGAACAACATGGCCGGATACTTGATCGCCGCCGCACTGCCTGCCAGGTAACCCGCCAAAAGCAACATCGTGCTGTCCGGCGGGCGATCCGCTTGTCCGTCGTCTTTCCTGCCGAACAGCATCAATGCATACACGGCCAGAAACAGGTAGTATGCCAGCAGTCCTTCGACAAGCCCCAGCATCGAGACTTGAACGGTCCACGGAATCGAAATGTAGACCAGCGCGGCGACAACGCCGGCCGATGTGGAGAAGAACCGCCGGCCGGCCGCCAACAACGCCAGTGCGGTCAAGGGCGCCATGGCCGCAATGACCGTCTTGCCCACCAGCGCCCCGAGCCACCAGTCGCCGGTGACCACCATCCCCAAAAGCGCAAACATCTCGGCCCCCAGCGGCATGTTCGCATAAACGTTGTGCCGCAGGAACGTGATTTGCCCTTGCTGAAAAAACTCCTTCGGAGCCTGGAGGTGGTACTCGCGTACGTCAAAATCGACCGGCGGCAGCATCCCGCCGAGGATGATGATCAAGACAAACGGCAAGGCGAGCCAGAGCCAATGGGGGCTGAGTTCGCCGACCGGCGCGGTCAGGAAATCCATCAAGCCGGGTTGTTTTGTCTTGTGGCGACTTGGATGTTTCGAAGACCGTTTGTCCCGATGCTTCTTGGATTGTTTGTCCTTGGGCGAATTCGCCGAACGAAAGAGCCTGGCCACCGAACCGCCACGGCCGAGATACAACCACGCCGCACCGGCAAACGTCAACAATGCCGGCGTGATGAAGACCCGCTTGCAACCCAGCCATCCGATCAACCCGGCCGCCAGGACAAACGTCCCGATCGCCCCCAACCCCACGGCCATCGCAAAAACAAAGACCTCCAGCCGCGAAAGCCCGCGGTCTGCCCGAACCGCCGCCATCAGCAGCCATCCCAGGCAGGCCGCCCAGCCGAGAATCGCCCCCGCCGTAAGTATCACCGGCAATCGATCCAAGACCGAGAACTCCGGCGGATTGCCGAACCACGGTGCAATGACCAGATCAGGCAGGTCGATACACAACGCAAAGACAAACTGCCCCCGTTGCCAATCCTCTCCCGTCTTGTCTCTCAACGTCGGCAAATCCGCCGAGAAGAACAGCAACAGATAAGCGGCCAACCCGGCCAGAACGAGAATGATTCGGGCGTTTTTCATGGATGAGGATCAGCAAGCCGCGACAGCATCACTCCGGGCCCTGGCGACCCGCCTTGGCAAACAACTCGTCCAGCGGCAACCCAAAGCCGGGCAACACGTCGCCGCCGGAGAGCGATTCTTCCTCGCCGATCGTGACGGATTCGGCGGGCGACGTATACGCCTGGGCGGTTCGGCTCTCGGGGTCGATATACCAGACCAGCCGCACGCCCGCCGTGAAGTAGTCCCGCAGCTTCCGCTGCATCTCAGCTTCCGTGTTGCTTGCGGAGAGCACTTCAATGGCGAGGTCCGGGGCCAGCGGAGGGATCGGCTCCCGCGGGAGTTCGCGGTTGGGGAATTTCTCCCAACTGAGGAAACATACGTCGGGGATGCGAACCTGCCCAGGGAGTATCTGCAGTGTCCCGTCAGGTGCAAGCACGATCCCCAGGTCATGGCCTTCCAGAAAGGCCTCGATGAGATGGATTATAATTGCTGCCAGCCGCGATTCGTAGTAACCCATTGTCTTCTCCACCAGAACACCATCGACCAACTCGCAAATTCGCCCGGTGCGGGACTCGATTTCCAGCACATCCTTTTCGGTCGCTGTGCCCGGCGGCGGATACGCCCGAATCCGCTCCAGGGGAATTCCCCCAAGATGCGTCAGCACGTCGGCGAAGGTCCACTCCGTCGATGTTTGAGACGATAAGTCGCTGGCCATGCGGAAGTCCTTTCAGAAAAGACGGCATTTATCCAATGCAGCCGCATACTATTTTCGTCCTGTGTATTAGGATTGTCAAGCAACTTGACAACACCCCCGTTCAGGGGATATACTTCCGGCATGTCGAGAATACGGATCGAGACCAAAGGGTCGAAGAAAGTGAAGACGTATTGGATGCTCGCTGCCTTGCTGGCAACGGCGTTGAGTCTCGCGGTCATTGCGAGCGTACAAGCCGCCGAGCCGATGGGTGTGTTTTCTCCTTCCAAGGCCAAGGTCTGGGATAAGGGAAATCGCAAGTTCGTCTGGCGCGACAAGTGCGGCAACAATATGGACGACCATCAGGTTGCCGGTGGGTTTGAATGGGAACGAGACGCGCGCGGATTCGCGGCGTTCGGCGAGGGTTGGGTTGGGAAAGAATATCGCAAAGGCCTGATGATGCTGGCCTTCCCGGACGGGAACGTCCTCAATGCCGAGTGGAAGGTGAACATCCCGAAAGGCAAGTGGTTTCGGGTGCGATATTCGCTCACCAATGACGCGGCCGCGAAGAGTACCAACGGAATGAAGTTCACGGTCACCGCGACCGGCAAAGACGGCAAGCGGCACACCATCGTCGAACAAGTCCTGCCGCGGGGCGACAACAAGCTCTACGTCAAAGACTTCCGCCCGGATTCCCCGGTCGAGAAGATCACGGTCACCCACGACAACCTCGGGGCTGAAGCTTGGGACGTCGTGTGGTTCTACCCGGAGATCACCGACACGAAGTCGCCCGGGACAACGGAAATCGTTCGCGCAACGAAGCCAAGACCGCGACCGGCCGTGAAACCGCCGGCGCCCGGGCCGACCAACACGCAGTCGCTACGGCTGGCGATCGAAGACCTTGCAAAGACCTTCGGCGAGCGTTACCCGAAAGGCGAGGAGTTCCTTGCCCGGCTCGATGAAATCGAAAAACTCCCCGGCAAGGCGAAGGACGAACAACTCGCCGCGTTGCAGCGCGAAGCCCTGATCGCCAACCCGCTGCTGAGCAACCAGCCGATCCTGTTTGTCACGCGCCATCAATATCGCAGCCACTACCACGCCATCGACACGCTCTTCCACACGAACGAATACAACCCCGACCGCCGGATCCAGCACGCCGAGCTTTTCCAAGGCGGGGGGACCATGAAGACGATCGATATGAAAACCGGTAAGATCAACACGCTGATCGAGGTGCCGGAAGGAATCGCCCGCGATCCCGACGTCCACTTCGACGGCAAGCGGCTCGTCTTCGCCATGCGGCGCCACAAGAACGAGGACTATCATATCTACGAGATGGCGATCGACGGCAGCGGCCTGAAGCAACTGACCCGGGCGGAAGGTGTCTGCGATTTCGACCCGATCTACCTGGCGGACGACTCGATCGCCTTCTCGTCGACCCGGGAGCCTAAGTACAACATGTGCTCCCGCGACATCGCAGCCAACCTGTTCCGCATGGAACCGGACGGGGCCAACATCCACCAGATCACCAAGAACACGCTCTTCGACAACCATGCCGACCTGATGCCCGACGGCCGGATCCTCTACGCACGGTGGGAATACGTCGACCGCAACTTCGGCGACGCGCACGGGCTTTGGACCGTGAACCCCGACGGCACGAACCAAGCGGTCTACTGGGGTAACAACACGGCCGTGCCCGGCGCGGCGTTCAACGCCCATGTGATCCCCGACACGCAGCAGGTCCTTTGCATCTTCGGCCCGCACCACTACCGGCTCTGGGGGGCGCTGGCCGTGATCGACCGCCGCCGCGGCATCGACGGCCGCCCGGGAACCGTCCGGACATGGCCCGCGCCGATCATCAACAAGGTCCGCGCCGGCGGCGGGTTCGACTGCGACGCCTTCGGGCGAGGCCGCGTGGAGCCGAGGTACGAAGACCCCTGGCCGCTGAGCGACAAGTACTTCCTCTGCTCGCGGACGATCGGTCGCGACGAGCAGACGGGCATCTACCTGGTCGACGTGTTCGGCAACGAGACGCTCCTGCACACCGAACCGCCCGGCTGCTACGACCCCATGCCGCTGAAGCCGCGAATCCGCCCGCCGGTGATCCCGTCACGGCGCGATTTCGACGGTGGCGAGGGCATCCTCTACGTGGCCGACGTCTACCAGGGAACGCACATGAAGGGCGTCAAGCGCGGGGCCGTCAAATGGCTCCGCGTCGTCGAGTCGCCCGAGAAGCGGCACTGGTCGCCGGGAAGCTGGAACGCCCAGGGATACACGGCCCCGGGCATGAACTGGCACAGCCTCGAAAACAAGCGGATCCTCGGCACCGTGCCGGTCGAGGAGGACGGCTCGGCCCATTTCGCCGTCCCGGCCGACACGTTCGTCTTCTTCCAGTTGCTCGACGAAAACCGGATGATGATCCAGTCGATGCGGAGCGGCACCGTGCTCCAGTCGGGCGAGCGGACCGGGTGCACCGGTTGTCACGAGGAACGCCGAACGGCCCCGCCGCGAATCGGCACCGAGACGCCGCTGGCCATGAAGCGGCCGCCGAGCCGGCTCGACGGCTGGTACGGCCCGCCGCGATTGTTTGGTTTCACGGCCGAGGTCCAGCCCGTCTTCGACAAGCACTGCGTCGAGTGCCACGACTACGGCAAAGACGCGGGCAAGAAACTCAACCTGGCCGGCGATCGGCTCATCAACTTCAATACAGCCTACAACGAACTCTGGCGGAAGCGCTACGTGCGATGCGCCGGCGGCGGACCGGCCGAGATTCTCCAGGCGTATTCCTGGGGCTCCCATGCGAGCCGGCTGGCCAACGAGATTCGCAATCCGACCGTCGAGGAGCATAAGGACATCAAGCTCAGCAAGGAGGAATTCGACCGCGTGATGACGTGGCTCGATCTCAACGGCGTTTACTACGCGACCTACTCGTGTGCGTATCCCAACAGCTTGACCGGCCGCTGCCCGTTGGATCCGGGGCAACTCGGCCGCCTTGCCAAGCTCACCGGCTTGAACCTCGGCGCCGCGCGTAACCACAGCGGCAACCCCGGCCCGCAGGTCAGCTTCGACCGCCCCGAGCTGAGCCCGTGTCTTGCGAGATTCAAGGACAAGAACGACCCGGCGTACAAAGAGGCCCTGTCGATCATCCAGTCCGGCAAAGAAATGCTGGCCAAACACCCCCGCGCCGACATGCCCGGCTTCCAACCCTGTGAGGTCGACAACCGCCGCGAGCAAAAGTACGCCGACCGCCGCCGGATCGAAGCACGCAACCGCGAAGCGATCCATGCCGGTAAGAAGGCGTATGATTGAGGTTGTGTGGCGAATCCTTATAAAGCCGCGACCGGTGGTCGCGCCGCGGAGCGGGAGAGCAGGGGAGTCTTGGTACTCAGTACTCGGTACTCAGTACTCAGTACTCGGTACTCGGTACTCAGTACTCGGTACTCGGTACTCAGTACGCGGAGCAACCGGTTGACCGCCGGCTGCGGGTCTGGTATCTTCGGGCGTATTCTCGCACGACACTTGGGGCCCCTCACTTCACCCTTTACCACCGATCGGATATTGTCATGGCCACTCAGATATGCTCGGCAAGTCTCGTTCTCGGGCTCATTCTGGTGGGCGGTTGTGCCGGATGGAATGACGAACCGGCAGAGGAACCGGCCGCTGAACCTTCGGTGTCCGCAATTGGCGAAGATGCACCCTTGGCGCAGCCACCCGAACTGGGAGTCGAATTGCCGGAGGTGCAGAAGCTGTTGCTGCGCGAAGTCTTCAATCGCGGCGCCATCGATAAGGAGACCTATCGCAATATTGCAGAGGAACTCGCAGCACAGCACAAACGGACGGCTGGACAAGGGAGACGGAGACCCCTACTCTCGCGGGTGGCGCCGGCGAAGACGGTTTCTGGGACCACTCCACCCATCAGCGTACATCTTGAAACTGGACCCGACGGGAAACTCCAGAACATCCATCTCTCCAAGACGAAGCTCGGAACGGATCTCGCCACCTTCCGTTCACAAGTTGTCCGGCTTTCTGAGAAGAAACCGAGAACTGGCGATGCCAAAATCAAAGGGGTTGTCTACGGTTGCTACCCCGGATGCGAGCATGCACCCAGGTGTGGAGATGTCATTGCAGTTCTCGGCACACTCGGCGCTGTTTTCCAGGGTCGTGGCACGTTCGGAGTCGGTTCGGCAGCACTGGGCCGAGACTTCTGTTGTGCGCTTTCCGACGCACCACTTGAAGACGGGTTCATGGTTGTGGTGCCAATTCTGATGACGGCAAAGCAGGACGGATCAATTGACCGAATCGTGGTCTCCGATAGCGTCGATCTCGACGACAGCATTTCCCAGTTGGCCGAGGTCGTCGCCGATTCCGTGGCGGTGGCAAGACTTGTTGGTAAAGCCCAGGGAAGCGTGGGAAGGTTACGGATCGACTTGCGCTGCGAGCCGGATCTTTCTTGGCACAATATCCTACAGATGATCGCCTCTTTCTGGTGGGCGAAGGCCAATCAGTCCGTCGCCAGCATCGAACTTTCCACGGACGCCTCGCCACAGCGAGTGAGTCTCAGGGATGTGGAATCGCTGCGACTCGAGTTGAGCGAGCCGTTGGACGACGAAGCTGACCACAAACTACCCGTCGTTGAAATGGTGACTCGCAAACCTGGCGAGCCACCGCCGATGGAAACGCCGCGCCGCGAGTCTCCGGGCGCGGCCCCGGGCCGTTCCGGCCCACTACGGCATCGGCCAAATGGCCACCCGCTGAACAGAATCAGCCCGCAACACCGGACGATGGCCAGTCTCATGGACGATCCGCCTGCCCAACCACGCCCTATCGAGGTCGAACCGGCTGACGTTTTGGAGAAACTGGAAGGGACCGATATCATCGAACTCGAAGATCTGCCGGACCTTCGACTGGAACCGGACAAACCGCCCAATCGTCATGAACTCATTGCCCCGGACGAGGATGAAGCGGCGCATGTTGATCTCGCCGACTTCGGCTTGACACGCGCACCGCCGCGGAATGACCTCCTAGCGACGGTGGGTGCAACGGCTTTGTCGGGCCGTGGGTCGGGTTCGCGGGGGCGCCTGGCCAAGAAATACGGCGGCAGCGAAGCGGCCGTGGCTCGCGCGCTCATGTGGCTGACCACGCACCAGTGTGCCGACGGCGGATGGAACTTCGATTTGAAGAAGTGCCCCGGCTGCCTCGGTAAGTGCCCCAATTCGGGCGAAAGCGGCGATGCCCGAAACGCCGCTACGGCCATGGCCTTGCTGCCGTTTCTCGGCGCCGGACAAACGCACAAGGACGGAAAGTTCAAGACCCAGGTCAACAACGGAATCCGGTACCTCTGCCGGAACATGAAGATCGGTCCCCAGGGCGCTTCGCTTTGGGAAGAAGGCGGGCGAGGGCAGATGTATTCGCACGGCCTGGCAACGATCGCGTTGTGCGAGTGCTACGCGATGACGCGCGATAGGCAACTGCACGTCCCGGCCCAGGGCGCGCTCAACTTCGTTTGCTCGGCCCAGGACCCGGTCGGCGGTGGCTGGCGATATAAGCCGCGGGAGAAGGGCGATACGTCGGTCACAAGTTGGCAAATCACCGCACTGAAAACAGGCCAGATGGCCTACCTTCGCGTCCCGCCACAGACTGTCAAGAAGGCGTCCGCTTTCCTCGACAACGTACAGTCCGACGGCGGCGCCGCCTACGGATACCGCGGTCCGGACGACCGGGCGACGTACGCTTCCGAAAACCTGGGCAGCGACGAGACGATGACTGCCGTCGGGCTCCTCTGCCGGATGCGGCTCGGATGGAAGAGAGATAATCCGGCACTCATCCGCGGTGTCGAACGCCTCGCCAAGGCCGGCCCCTCGCCAGAAAACCTCTACTACGACTACTACGCTACCCAGGTGATGTTCCACTACGGCGGCGAACCATGGAAAAAGTGGAACGCCAAGATGCGGGACCTCTTGGTCAATTCGCAATCACAGGAGGGCCACAGCAGGGGGAGTTGGTATCTGGACGACAAGCACGCAAGTGCCAAGGGCGGCCGCCTCTATTGCACGGCGATGGCTACGCTCATTCTGGAGACGTATTACCGCTATGCGCCGATCTACCAGACCGACGCTTCATAATCGCGGCAGCGTGATCGTGAAGACCGTTCCCCGCCCCGGGCTGCTTTCGACGTCGATCCGGCCGCCGTGGTTGGTGACGATCCGCCAGGCCTTCGACAGCCCCAGGCCCAGCCCGCGGCCGGCCTGCCGGGCCGAGTAGTAGGGGTCGAAAATGTGACGCCGTTCCTCCGGTGGAATGCCGGGGCCGTCGTCGATCACCCGGATTTCAAGGTGATCTTCCCCCGGGCGGACGTCGATCTCGATCTGCCCGCCGCGCCCGATCGCCTCCAGGGCGTTCTGGACCACCGCCCGAAGCGCCACGGTCAGTTGCACCGGATCGACCTCGATTTCCACGGGTCCGTCGGCGCCCGTGCGGCGCAGCACCGTCTGCTGCCGTTCGGCGGCTGCCAAGAAGCCTTCGACCAGCCCGTCGACCAGCGCTACAACGTCGACGGGCTCCGGTTCCGGCTTCGGCGGTCGGGCAAAAAGCCGCATGTCGGCAATCATCTCGTGGACCCGCATCGCCTGGGAGTTCATCAGCGCCAGTGCCCGGCGGCGTTCCGGGTCGGTCTCGTCGCGCAGGAAGAGTTGTGCCCGGCCCGCGATGACCGTCAGGGGGTTGTTGATTTCATGTCCGGCCCCGGCGGCGAATTCGGCCAGCGCTTCGAGCTTCTCGCGCTCGAGCGTTTCGCCGAATTGCGTTTCCAGAACTGCCAGGCGTGCCAGCTTGGGGGCCAACACGGGAAGCCGCTCGCCAAGGCCCGCCGCCGGTTCCAGCCAGCGGCGGCGTCCTTCCGCGGCACGCCGCCGGCAATCGTCCAGGCCGGCCTCGCTCGCCCCTTGAGGCCCCGCTTCGCCCGAAAACACGCTTGCCGCAAACTGCACCGCCGCCGCCGCAGGCTGTTGCGGATCGAGTTCCGCCAACCAACGGGGCAGGGCAGGGGAGCCGCCGTTTTCTCCACCGCCCTCGGCCGTTTCACACCCGGCTGCATCGCGCTCCGCGAGAAACCAATCCTCCGGCCCGTACAACAGCCCGAGCAGCAAGGCAAACTCGGCCTCTGCCGGATCGCCCTCCCTTGCCCTATGGGCGGCAAGGTCGGCGATTTGCAGCCGCACCTCGACAAGATCGGCATACGTCTCCCCGGTCGCTTCATCAGACGGCTCAGCAAGCGAACCCTCCGGCCAGGCCAGCACCTCGAAAGCACGGTCGGCCAGCCACCGGGCAACTTCCGGGACCCGGCGCGGCCGCAAATCGTCCTTGTCCGCAGCGGTGCAAACCGCCCAGAGCAACAACGGCGGATCGCCGCAGAGAACCTCGATCAGCCGCTCGCTGCGCGCCGGCGGATCGCCGCCGAGCAGCAGATCGGCCAGCGCGGCGCCGGAACCGTCGGCCATCGGCAATGCAGGGCGGCTCGATCCGGCGTAAAATGGCGGTAGCAGGAGCATGGAAAGCAGGAAGTGCAAAGCCGCGAGCAACCAACAAACCAGCACGTGCACGCCACGGCTTCCTCGCAAGCAGCGGCACGAACGCCTACGGAATTAAGTCACGTTTTGCAGGCAATCAGGCCCTGGAACTGACTTCGATCTCGAGATGGTGGCACATCCGCTCGATCAGCCGTTCGACCTCGAACGGTTTGTGCATGAAGTCGTTCGCCCCGGCCTCTTTCAGCTCGCCCACTTTGTCCTCTTCGACCATGCCGGAGATGCAGATGATGCGGACATCGTCCATGGTGCTGTCGCTGCGGACCCGCTGGCATACCTCCTTGCCGTTGATGTCGGGTAGCATAACGTCGAGCACAATGAGATCGGGGCGATACTCCTTGACCATCATCCCCGCGTCGAAGCCGTTGTTGACGCTGCGGACCTCGAACCGCCCGTCACGCTCCAGGACGTCGACGATCAACTCGACCAGTTCCTCGTCGTCGTCAACGATCAGGATCTTCCGCTTGCCGCTCTCCAGGGCATCGGTCGGAATCCCGTTATCGCGCATGAACATGTAGAGTTGTTCGCGGGGGATTCTGCGGAACCGGCTTCCCGGCACGCGAAACCCCTTCAACTGCCCCGAATCGAAACAACGAATGATTGTCTGCTGGCTGACCTTACAGATTTTGGCCGCCTCGCCGGTCGTGAACACGGTTTTCATGTTTGCGTCACCATCCCTCCGCCTAGCCACTGACGAGCTAGCATCAGCGAAACCCCTGGGGCAACGTCGGCGCGAGGTTCCAAGGGCCTCTAGTCCTCCGTGTCAAACTGACTTATAAGTCGCCTTGAGTGCGTTGTGTCCGCAGACTCTTTACATCCCTAAGCTGCACATAAACAGCAGGCTCATCCGGTTCTGCCGACATTACCGAACTTGCCAATAGGTGCCAATTATAGCTATCTTCTCGCGCCAGTCAATACGGCTCTGAATATTTTAAGTTGTTATACTACAACACGTTACGTCATTTGCTCAATTGTGCCCCCTTCTCAACGGCAAAAAATCAGGCCTTTTCCTGACCAAAAACCCCCACTAGAGTGTCGCCAAAACCGCCTAATTCGACCCGTTCCTACTATACCATTTATAGTAATTATAGTAATTGGGAATGTTGGGAAGAGCAAGAGGGTAAACCAATTCCTGTTGAAAAAGGGGGATGGGGCATTTTTCGCCGGGAAACCGCAGATGGATGGCAGGGGCAGGGGGCAGAATTCCCCTGCAAACGTGTCCTCAGAATCCCGTGCCCTGCGCTGGTAAGTCTTTGAAGCGTAAGAGGTTCCGATGTTCATTCGTTCGGCCAGGCTCTGCGTGCGCTAGGGATGTGGTGGCTCTGTCGCCGAGTATAATGCTGGTTGGCAACTCTGGCAGGAACGTACGGGGCACGCCGCCCTATTTATCACCAAGAGCATTTAAGAGAGATGACATGACACGCAATATTCGACATGCTTTTGCCTTGATCGTATTGGCTATGACAGCTACCGCCATTGTATCGTTGCCATCACTTGTTGTTGCTGCGGATCATCCTTCTCCCCCCATGGGCTGGAACAGCTATACCGGTTACAGCATCGCCGTCACCGAAGATGAATTGCTCAAGAACATCGATTTCCTCAGCGAGAATCTGCGCCAGTACGGCTACGACACGGTGACGGTGGATAACGGCTGGTTTCTGTCGGGCCAGGGCAAGGGAATCTCCATTGCCCTTGACAAATTCGGCCGGCCCGAGTCGCACAAACACTTCTTTCCGCACGGATTGAAGTACACGATCGATTATGCCCACAAGAAGAACGTGAAGTTCGGCATCTGGCTGCTCAGGGGAATAAACCGCAGGGCGGTGGAAGAGAATCTCCCGGTCGAGGGAACAAAGTACCGTATGCAGGATATCGTGAACATGAAGTCCAGGTGCCCGTGGGCCGCGAAACCATGGTGGAACTACGGCGTCGACATGACCAAGCCGGGCGCCCAGGAATACTACGACGGCTTGATCCGGAAGTACGCGGACATGGGCGTTGACTTCATCAAGTTTGATGACATCGTACCCAATCCGGATGAAGTGGAAGCGGTTGCCAAGGCAATCGAGAAGTGCGACCGCAAGATCATTCTCAGCCTTTCTCCCGGCGATCACATCAAAGTGGAGCACAGCGACGCATATAAAAAAGCGAACATGGTGCGTATCACCAGCGACATTTGGGACAACAGGGGAAGCCTGGAGACGACCTTTAGGCGATGGGAAGCGATGCAGGATTATACCGGCCCGGAGGCGGGTAGCTTTCTCGACATGGACATGATTTGCTTCGGCCGCCTCTACGTGACGCGCAACGGCGGATGGGACTGCAAGCTCACCAAAGACCAGAAGCGGACGTTCATGGTGCAACGCGCACTGGCCGCGTCGCCGCTCATGCTGGGCGGTGTATTGTACACGATGGACGAGTTTTCGCTGAGCCTGTTCAAGCATCCCGATATCCTTGCGTGCAACCGGAACGCCGTCATTGGCAAACTCGTGCATCGCGACGGCAAGGTCGACGTGTGGAAGACCCCGGAACGTGGCAACGACCGCAACGGCTGGATCGGCATCTTCAATCGGGACGGCAAGAACAAGGCGACGATCGAGGTCGGCACGAAAGAACTGGGGTTGAACGCCGGCCGGAACTGTGCTCTGAAGGATATCTGGGCCAAGAAGATGTTGCCCGTTGCCGGGCGGCACACCTTCGAGATCCCCGCCGATGGCGTAGCGTTCTTGCGATACGAGCAGACCAAAGAAAAACAGCCAAAACTGTCCGCATCAAAAATGCGCCCGCTGCCCGATTTACAGGTCCCCTATTTGCTGTAGGGAATGGTTTGCAACAATCGATTCCTTGTCCCCGGATTCCGCTTTAGGGGCGGCCGACAAATAACTTCACGATTCGGATTGAAAGAAAGGGGCAGGTGCCCCCGGGACTTGGCTCGTTTGGTTATGGGCCGGGGGCAAGTGCCCCCTCCTTTATTCTTGAATCCGGGAAGTTATTTGTCGGCGGTCCCTCAGTTCCGCGGATGCTGGTGAAGAGGGATATGTTTGGTTGCGAAATGCTCGAGTTGTGGTATCATTCCGGCATGGTGACAATACAGCCCCACCTTTATTGAAGTTTGTGTTTCTAATGATCGGGCGGTTCATGCCGTTGCCCGCAGAAATCGGCCTCCCGCCGGTCGGCCTCGATCCTTGACTGTGCAAGCCTCAAAAGTAGTGAAAGGAGTAGACGATGAGAGCCCATCGCACTGGCACGGTGCTCGCTGCCATTACCATCGTTTTCGGTTGCCCAATTCTCTTTGGCGGGCTTCCAACAAACGGCACCATGCAGGCCTTCGCGTGTGAGGTGTTTGTCGCCAAGGGAAAGGCCACGGCAGACGGTTCCGTAATCTTGGTCGGTTTGTATGAATGGGGCCCCACTCCTGGTGAACCCTATCCGATCATGCACGTCGACAGACAGACCTATCAGCCGGGCGAAAAGGTCGAATTGTCGTTCCGCGAGATTCCCCAAGTACCACAGACTTGGGCGTACAACTACGTCCATTGCCGATTTCGGCCGGAGGACAAAAAAGTCCCGTCAGTGGCACACGCAATCAATGAATGGGGCGTGGCAATCGTCTCGGCCAGCATTTACCGCGGCAAGGTTCAAGGGAGCGAACCCGACGGCGTCGATTTCTTCGACGTCAATCGCCTAGTGGCGGAACGGACAAAATCGGCCGAGCAAGGTGCAGAACTGATTGGGAAGCTAATCGAACAATACGGATACCCCGCCAACGCGAAAGACAAAGACCAGGGCCAGGTGTGGGTCGTCGCCGACCCGAAAGATGCCTGGGTGGTTGAATGCGCCGGAGGGCACCATTGGGTTGCTCGCCGCATCAGGGAAAATTTCTACAATGCCTCCAACGCCCCAACGATCACAAAAAACTTCGACCGAGGCTCGGACGTCATCCAATACGCGCTGGATGAAAAATGGATAAAGACCAAGAAGGAGTTTGACTGGAGCCGCGATTTCGCAGAAGGAAGATATCACTGGAAAGATCGCTACGATGCAATCCGCAAGTACCTGACGAACCCGGAGCGATATGGCCGGATCACGCCGCAAACGATCAAGGACATGCTGCGCAGCAAGGGCGTCGGCAACATCCGAAGCATCCCGTCCTCACAGGCGACCACGATTGTTCATTTACGCAGCGACGCCCCCGCGCCCTTGCGTGCGAAGGCTTGGATCGCCACGCGATCGCCCTGGGCGAACAACCTGTTCCTGCCGCTCTATTCGTTTCAGGCGGTTGGCCTTCCTGAGCAACTAGCCGCGCCGGATTGTGTTTACTGGGCCGCGAAGCGCAAGAATCTGACCAGAGAAGACTGCAAAGCATTCGAGACGTGGGCCGACTCTCAAGCAACCGAGTTGGAGGACACGGTCAAGTCCGATCTGAGTATACGTGGTACCGAGGACGCTCGAAAGCGAACACGCGACTTTCACCAGCAACTGGTGGAGCAAGCCATGAAAGTGTATGCGGGCGAAATTCCTGATGATGAAATGAAAAGTAAGTCTTCGGGGCCGGGCGGTAGCCGGAGCCAAGCGGCTCGGGCGCCCCGCTTTCCTCCCACGGGTCCCCGGTGCGAGTTCCCCGGCTTCCGCGGTACTATCAGGGCGCTATGGCTTCCTGCCGTCTCGCCGCGCTCCGTTTCCTTCGCTTGGCGAAGCAGTCCGCCAATCGGCGGAAACCTTCACCCCCCACTTGACATCCGCGACAAAACCGGTAACAGAGAAGAGGAACCCGTCATTCCAACCCTATCAACCCGCTAACTCAAAACGCCCGGCTTTCCAATTCGCGTTGAACCAAGACACTGGCAACTAAACGCCGTTCTCTTTTAATTGCGGCCGCAAACCGCGTTAAGAAAGGCATCGAGTATGTTTCATTATCATCGTGTGGCGTATGTTTGTTGCAGCCTGCTGATCGTTGGTGCGCTGGACTGTGGCAGATCGAGTGCCGGTTGGAGCATGATAAACCTGTCCGCGATCCAACCGTTGCAGCAGACCGGAGAGATATCGATCGATCGCAACCCTGAGAAAGAGCCGCTGGATCTGGGTGATGTGGTCTACGCGAGGGGTATCGGTGTTAGAGCGGGATCCGAACTGACCTACGATGTCAGCAAGCGAGCGGGCCGGTTCGAGGCATGGGTTGGGATCGATCCCAAGTTGTCCGCGAAGCGGTCGGGCCGGTTCCGCGTTTATGCCGATGGAAACCTGGTGTTTGACAGCGGAGTGATCGATCAAGCCGCCAAGCGCGGGAGCACCCAGAACCCCACCCGTCCGATTCGCGTGGTGGTCCCGTTGGCCGGCGTCAAGAAGCTGCGTCTGACGTTCCAGTGTGAAGACGACAAGGACGAGGCCGGCTTGTGCGGTGGTTGGGGGGCCGCGAAACTCGCGCCTGCATCCACCCCGGAGTATCAACTCGGCACGTATAAGGGCAAGACCTTGGCCGCAACTCCGCCGATGGGCTGGAACTCCTGGTGCCGTTACGGGACGGGCATCAACGAAGAACTCATCAAGAAGGTTGCCGATGCGATGGTCGAAAGCGGGATGCGCGACGCCGGGTACGTCTACGTCAACCTGGACGACGGCTGGCAGGCACGCGGGGCGAAGTTCGATGACAAGGGGTATCCGCTTTGGGACACCGAAAAATTCCCCAGCGGCATGAAAGCGCTTGGCGACTATCTTCACGCCAAGGGGCTGAAATTCGGCGTCTACTCGCGAGCGGGCTGGGTCAAGGGGCACGAGACGCAGTTTGCCGAAAGGTTCGCCGATTGGGGCGTGGACCTGGTGAAGTATGACTTCAGCAACAAGCAGCAGCAGAAGGCCACGCTGGAGGCCATCCGGGCCGCCGGACGCGACGTGGTCTTTTCCGTGTGCGAGTGGGGACGCGAGCGCCCCTGGCTGTGGGCGCCCGGCTTCAACGCGGAGATGTGGCGCACGACTTATGACGTGAAGGACAAATGGACCAGCAAGTACGACAACAACGGCGGTATCGGCGTTCTGCGTTCGGCGCATCAGAACGAGGCGCTCGGCCCGTTCGTTGGGCCGGGACGCTGGAACGACATGGACATGCTTCAGATCGGCGTGGACGGGTTCGACTACGGACACGACCGGAAGAAAGCCGGGTTCGACATCACTCCCGACGAGGAAAGATTCCAGATGAGCCTCTGGTCGATTCTCGCCTCGCCCCTGCTGGTCGCCAACGACGTCACCACGATGAACGACCATACCAAATCGATTCTGCTGAACAAGCAGGTGATCGCCGTCAACCAGGACCCCCTGGGTGTCCCCGGTTGGCGCGTCAAGAAGATGGACCGGATCGAGGTCTGGAAGCGTCCTCTGACGGGCGGCGACATCGCCGTGGTGTTCGTGAACCTCGATGAAAAGCCCCGGGATATCGACGTTACCTGGGCGCAGTTGAACATCAGCGGCCCGTGGGAAGTCACCGATTTGTGGAAGCATCGCAGTCTCGGCAAACACGACAAGCTGTTGAAGTTCGAGAAAGTGCCGTCGCACGGCGTGGTTTTCGTACGATTGTCGAAGTGACCGTATACCGCTTGAGACTTTGCCGGCAATGTTCGAGGTAGTAAGCAGTTGTAGAGAAGGAGCAACGTCATGAAATACAGACTCATTCTCGCGGCAGCGATCGCGGGCTTTCCGGCGACAACGGCTGTCGGTGCGGAGGTGATCGATTTTGGCGGGCTGCTTGCGCAGATGCTCGATCGCTCCCGGATCGCCGAGTTTCCCGAGCCGGCTTTTGTCTGCAAGCAGGCGAGTAGCTAGTGCCTGTCCAAAGACTTAGTGTGGCTCTTTTTTTACGGCAGTTTCTTTGAAAAATGCCCCTCGAAGATGGGAACGTTTTCGCACCTTTTTCGTCAAAAAGGTATGCGTTTCGCTC